>ENA-ORNR01000103-ORNR01000103.1-human-gut-metagenome-genome-assembly--contig:-NODE-103-length-70394-cov-4.459859_pt1 | contig 70394 bp, 69 predicted proteins | sample MGYA00242114_ERZ509020 | MGnify/ENA primary metagenome ERZ509020 (study PRJEB26280, sample SAMEA2338758) | human gut metagenome | biome: human gut; feature: human-associated habitat; material: faeces...
CGATTTTTATCGACTGCTTTATGTTTGGATTTACTTGATAATCAGCTGCCGGTGGTCTGCTGGGGTTAGGCGAATGTTCGGTGCAAAGGGGGTGTCGCCCCGATTTTCTACCTGCACGGTAACAGTATCGGCAGCACAAGCAACGGTAAAGACCGCGTCCACGCAGTGGCCGTCCCGGTAGGCATAGGTGTGGCCGTCATCATCAAAGTAGCGGCTTTGGAAGGTGCCGTCGGCAATGGGATAGACGGTGAACTGCACCCGACTGGGCTTTTGGAACCCGGTAGGCCCAATGTCCAGAGGAAATACGCAGCCGCCACGCACAAAATAGGGCACGGTGCCAGTAGCGGGAATGTGCAGTTCCACTGTCTGCCCGCCGGTGTAACACCGGTCGTCCTTGTACCAGATCTCACCGGACGGCAAGTAGACTTCTATATCCTCTATGCCCTGATCCAGCACGCAGGCTGCCAGCAGGTCGCGTCCCAGCAAAAAGGCAGGATCGTCCGGATGGATTTGCCGGTCGTCATAATAAAGACACAGAGGCGCCTGCAAGGGCAGCTCCTCCTGCACGCTGCGGTAGGCAGTGCTGTAATAGTAGGGCAGCAGAGCCTTACGCTGGTCAAACAGGGCATGCACACTGTCCATCACCTCCGGATAGCTCCAGGGCATGGTGGCGGAGCCGTCCGCGTTCCAGGAATGAATGGTAAAGCGGGGCTCAAATACACCGTGCTGGATCCAACGCAGCAGTAGCTCCTTGGAAGGCATTTCCCCGGAAAAGCCGCCCAGATCGTGGCCGTAAAAGTAAAAGCCGGACAGGCTCAGGGTCATACCTACATAGTGACAGTAGCGCAGATCGTGGAAGGATGTATAGTTGTCACCGCTCCAGGTTTGGGCCAACCGTCGCAGACCGATCCCGGCACTGCGGGTGGAAAGGAACGGCCGTTCTGCCGGGCGCATTTCCGTTTGCGCTCGGTAAGAACTGAGCACCATTAAGTAGGTGAGCGCCGGGCGAACATGGGCAGCCGGGGCCGCCTTGCCGTCAAAGCCCACAGCCACGGCGGTAGGGTCCTGAATGTCAAATTCGTTATTGTCGTTCCAAGTGGCGTCCATGCCGTTTTGCAGCAGCTTTTCCGTCACCTGATCGTGCCAAAAAGCAAAGGCCTCCGGGTTCGTAAAGTCCAGGTAACTGCCCAGGCCGTCCCAAAACTGGGTAACATAGGGGCTGCCGTCTGCATCCTTGACAAACAGACCCTTGGCCGCCAGGTCATCGTACATCGGGTGGCTGGTTAGGAACGCCGGCTTGATGTTGGGAATCAGGTGCACCCCGGCGGCGTTGAATTTGCCGATAAACCGTGCCGGGTCCGGGAACTTCTCTCTGTTCCAGTGGAACACGCAGCGCTGGTTGCCGATGGCGGTGTAGCCGGAGGACAGATAAAACCCGCTGCAATTCAGATCCAGCGCCTGCACTTTGGCAAGGAACGCGTCCATCTTTTCTTCTGACTTGGGGGCGTCCGTATAAGCCATGGTGCTGGCGCAGTAGTCAAAGCTCCACTTGGGGGGCAGCGGCTGGCGGCCCACTGTGCGGCAAAACTGCTGCAAGATCTCTAACTTGCTGCCAAAGAATACGTAGTACACCAGGCAGTCTTCAGCAGAGCGATAATACTTAAACGGCGGGTAGTAGTTGTTGATCTCCCGACCCAGATCCATCTCACCGGGGGCCGTGGTGTCATAGAAAATGCCGTAGCAGCCCACGCTGTTTTGGCAGATGTAAAAAGGCGTGTGCTTGTAGAGCGGGTCGGTCATGGCGGCATCAAAGCCCATGCTGTCCGCTGTGTCTATGCGAAAGCGTCGCCCGGCTTTGTTCACGCTGCCGCCCTTATCGCCCAGGCCGTAGATCCGCTCATCCCGCTCCCGCGTGATGTAGTGGGTGGCGCCGGTGCCAAACTCTTTGTCCAAATTATAGGCCAGCGGCCCTCGATCCGCAAAGAGCACCCGATCGCCGATCTTGTAGGTGAGCAGCAGATTGTGGAAATCCAGCTCTGCCGTTACCCCGCAAGGCAAGGCAAAGGCAGTGCCGCTATCGTTCTCCGTGACTGTGGGCGCTGTCGGCTGAAAACCCACGGTACTCAGTCGCGCTCTGCCCCGGGGGCCGATGGACGCATTGTCCGGGTCAATATTAAAGGTGGGCAGCAGGTCGTTTGCGTCTCGATAGAGTGCCACACGCAGGCAGCTGCCGGAGAGAAAGTCCAACTGCGCCTGCCAGCCGTCGGCGGCGTAAGTGCGCCCGGTGGGCGTGGCGGTGATTTGGGTAAAGTTGTGGTCAAATTTCATTTATACCGGTCCTTTGTTATGAAGTGTTTCTTTAATGAGACGGCCGTCCGGGAAGGGCGCCATGCGGCTGGGGTCACCAAAGCGCATGACCTTGGCGGTGCCTGCTTTCCAGCGGGGCAGGGCGTTGCAGTTGGGATTGCCGCACTTGACAAAGTTGGCAAAGGCCGCCACCATTTGGCGCGAGATCTCCCTGTCTGTATCGGTAAAGGGTCGCCAGTTGTTTTGCAGTGTGCCAAAGGCATAAAGCAGGTCTGCCGTGTGCCAGGCGCCGTAGTTGTCGCCGGGCAGATCCCGGTCAAAACAATAGGCGTAGCAGGGGCTGCCCTTGTCGTCATGAGCCCAGCGGCGGATCAAACCGGACACAAGGACCGGAATCATGTCCGCGTTGGTCATGCCCAGGATCTTTGGCATTTTGGGTATGGTGCGCATATTGAATGTGGCTTTGGTCAGCAGCTTGCCATCAAACACAGGGAAGGTGTAGAGCATACTGAGTTTGTCGCTTTTACAGGCGTCCAGCCAGGCGTAATACAGGGTGCGGGCGTCTGTTTGGCGTAGGGCGTTCATATCCGCTGCCCCGGCGTTTTGGCAAATTTGATCCCAGAACTGACCCACCTTTTCAATGGATTGGGGGCGTGCGGCTGCCCGTTGCAGTCCCGGTCCGCTCATCATAATGGCGCCTCGGTACCAGTCCCGGCACAGGGGAGAGGAGATGAGAATATCCACGCTCATCGCCCCGGCACTCTGCCCCAGCAGCGTTATGCGGTGGGGGTCGCCGCCCAGGGCGGCAATGTTGCGGCGTACCCAGCGGATCGCCTCCAGCTGGTCGTATAGCCCGTAGTTGCCGCAGGTGCCGTCCGCCTCTTTCAGCTGCGGGTGGGCGCAAAAGCCATAGGGCCCCAGCCGGTAATTCATGGCTACGAAGATCACGCCTTTTTTGGCGTAAGCGGTGCCGCTGATGTGGCGCTCGTCGGTGGAGCCGCCGGTAAAGCTGCCCCCGTGAATGTAAATGAGCACCGGGCAGTCCTTGGCGTCCTTAGGCGCCCAAATGTTCAGGTACTGGCAGTCCTCGCTGTAAGTGAAATGGCAGCCTACCCGAAATTCTTTACTGTAAAAAGGATTGACCTTGGTATCCTCGTCAAAGCCCCGGTGCTGGTAGCAGCAGGCACCGAATTGGGTGGCGTCGTAAACGCCCTCCCAGTGCTCTACCGGCCGGGGATATTCCCAACGGGCGGCGGTGGCGTAGCGAATGCCCCGGTACTCCAGGTGGTCCTCCAGCTCCAGCCCTTGCAGTGCACCGCAGGGTGTGGTGCGGGTAATGGTTTGCATATTGATTCCCCCTTATATCTGTTCATTTCCATTATATAGGACTACCTCTGCAAAATCAATTCTCTATGGAAAAAATTGCACCCGGGCGAAAAAATGGACGGCGGCTTGCAATGCCCTTGCGTTTATGATAAAGTGAACTTAATGTGCGCGACACAGATGAAGGAGAACTGATATGAAGTTTTTGCATTTATCCGACCTGCACCTGGGCAAGCGGGTGCACGGCTTTTCTATGCTGGAGGATCAGGCGTATATTTTGCAGCAGATCATTGACTGCATTGCCGCAGAGCAGCCGGACGGTGTGCTGATCTGCGGAGATATTTATGACAAGGCGGTGCCGTCGGCGGAGGCTGTGGCATTGTGCGACGATTTCTTTTATCTTTTGGCGCAGCGAAAGGTGCCGGTGTTTGCCATCAGCGGCAACCACGACTCCCCGGAGCGGCTGGCCTTTGGCAGTCGGCTTATGGATGGCAGCGGGGTACACTTTTCGCCGGTTTATGACGGTGGGGTGCAGCCCTTTGTGCTGACGGATAAATGGGGCGAAGTGGGCATTTATATGCTGCCCTTTGTGAAGCCCGCTCATGTGCGCCGCTATTTTCCTGAGGCGGAGATTGACAGCTATACGGACGCACTGTCCGCCGCTGTCGGCGCTATGCAGGTGGATACTTCCCGGCGCAATGTGCTGCTGACGCACCAGTTCGTTACCGGCGCTTCCACCTCGGACTCGGAGGAATTGTCCGTAGGCGGTACGGACAATGTGGACGGCAGCGTGTTTGACCCCTTTGACTATGTGGCGCTGGGGCATATTCACCGGCCGCAGAATATGGGTAGTCCACGGCTGCGGTACTGCGGCTCCCCACTGAAGTATTCCTTTTCAGAGGCAGGGCACCAAAAAAGCGTGACCGTGGTGGAACTGGGGGCAAAAGGGGACCTGCAAGTGCGCACGGTGCCGCTGTCCCCTCGCAGAGATTTAACGCAGCTGCGGGGTAGCTATATGGAACTGACCGCCCGGGACTATTATACCAACGGAGATTTTCAGCAGAATTATCTGCATATTACGCTGACGGACGAACAGGATGTGCCGGACGCCATGGGTCGCCTGCGCAGTATTTATCCTTACTTAATGCTGCTGGACTACGACAACGCCCGCACCCGTGCCCTGGGGCAGGTGCATGACGGTGCGGTGACAGAAAAGCAGTCGCCGTTTGATGTGTTTGCAGAATTTTACCGCCGCCAAAACGGTACGGATCTGACAGAAGAGCAGGCAGCCTTTTTGCGCAGCCAGATGGAAAGTGTGTGGGAGGAGAAAGTATGAGACCGCTAAAACTTACTTTGTCCGCCTTTGGTCCTTATGCTCGGGAGCAGGTGCTGGATTTTTCCAAGCTTGGTACCGGCGGCGTGTATTTGATTACCGGCGATACCGGCGCCGGCAAGACCACTATTTTTGACGGCATTATTTTTGCGCTGTATGGCAAGGCCAGCGGCAAGAGCCGGGAACCATCCACCTTGCGCTCCAAGTACGCAGCGCCGGAGACTCCCACCTTTGCAGAGTTGACTTTTGCATACGACCTGGCGGTATACACCGTGCGCCGCAGCCCGGAGTACCGGCGACCCAAGACCCGGGGTGAGGGTATGACTACCCAGCACGCTATGGCGGAGCTGATCTGTCCGGATGGTCGGGTGATTACCAAACCAACGGAAGTGGATGACGAAATCACCGCCTTGTTGGGGCTGGATCACGATCAGTTTTGCCAGATTGCCATGCTGGCGCAAGGGGACTTTTTGCGTTTGCTGCTTGCCAAGACGGAGGAGCGCAGTCGTATATTTCAAAAGCTGTTTGACACCGGGCGGTATGCCTGCTTGCAGGAGAAGCTGCGACAGTCTGCTTTGGAGGTGAAGCGGGCCTATGACGCCGGGCAGGAAAAATTGCGCCAATACGGCGAGGGGGTGCGCTGCCCGGAGGACTCTATGCTCTTTGCCAAAGCCCGGGCGCTGCAACAAGGTCAGCTGCCCTTTTCTGAAAGCCGAGAGGTGTTGGAACAGCTGATTCAGTTAGACACGACTGCCGCTGCGGAGAACACCCGCCAAACGGCAGAAATACAAGAGAAAATGCAAGCTGACCGGGCAGCATTGACAGCTGCGGAGCGCCGTTTGAAACTGGAACAACAGCTGCAAGAGCTGACCCGGCAGCAGGCGGAATTGACTCCCAAGCAAGCGGCGGCAGCGGATAGATTGAAGCAGTGCGCCGCACAGGCAGAGGAGACGAAACCGCTTACTGCCCGCCTGGCTTTGCTGCAAGCCCAGTTGCCCAAGTACGACCGGCTGACCAAAGCACAGCAGATCTTGGCAGAGGTGCGGCAGCAGGCAGCGCAGCAAACAGCGGCATACACGGCAGCCGGTGAAGCAGCGGAAAAAGCCCGCGCGGAACAAACCCGTTTGGAACAGCGGCGGCAGGAACTGCAAGGGGCGGCCGCCGGGTTGGAGCAGGCCAAGGCTGCCTGTACACAGGTCCGGCAAAAGGTAGAGGCGTTGACTGCTTTAGAACAGCAGCGGGCTGCGCTGCAAACGACGGAGAATACTTATCGCCGTGCTGCTGCCGATTATCAGGCTGCGGCAGAGCACGCCCAGCGTTTGGAGCAGGATTATCAGCGCCTGAATCGGGCTTTTCTGGACAGCCAAGCCGGCGTGTTGGCGGCAGATTTACAGCCGGGTGCACCTTGCCCGGTGTGCGGCGCCACGGAACACCCTCATCCGGCGGCTTTGCCCACGCAGGCGCCTACACAGTCCCAGTTGGAGGCAACCCAGCAGGCGGCCCGATCCGCTATGGCAAAGGCCACGACTGCCAGCCAGTCCGCCGGTGGCGTAAAGGGACAGTACCGAGAACAGCAGCGGGCGTTTATTGCCGGGTGGCAAGCGCTACTTGGTGATTTGCCGGAGGAGCCGCAATCGGTTTTGGCAGAAGCGCTGACACAGGCACAGACGGCTTGCACCGGGGCGGAAGCGAATAAGCAGGCCGCCCAGGCAGCTGCAGAAGAAGCGGCGCAGGTGGAGCAGGCTTTGCCGCAAGTCGCCGCGCGCACCACAGCGCGTGCCCGGCAGCAAACGGAATTGCAATTGCAGGTGCAGCAGCTGCAACAAGAGGTCAAGCAGCAGCAAAGTCGGTGTAGCGAACTGGCGGCAGAACTGCCTTTTGCTTCCCAGTCGGCTGCGGAAGAGGAACAGCACCGCATAACGGAAAAACGAAATGCCTTAGAGCAGGCACACCAAAAGGCGCAAGTTGCCGTGGCTGAGCTGGACAAGCAGGCGGCGGCCTTGGTAGCCACTTTGCAACAGACCCGGCAGCAGTTGGAGACTTGCCCGGCAGCGGACCCGGCGGCATTGCGCGCCCAGCTGGCGCAGTTGCAGACCCGGCTGCATACGCTGACCGATCAAGGCAAGACACTGGCTGTGCGGCTCCAGACCAATCAAACGGTGCTGGATCAAATGCGGCACACAGCGGCGGAGCTGGAGGCGGCGGAGCACCGCTACGGCTGGATAAAAGCCTTGGCAGATACTGCCACCGGCAACTTGACCGGTAAAGAAAAGGTTACCTTGGAGACCTATGTGCAAATGCAGGACTTGGACGCGGTGCTGGCCTGTGCCAACACCCGCTTTATGGTTATGTCCGGCGGACAGTACGAGCTGGTGCGCCGCCAAACGGCAGAGAACAATCGCAACCAGTCCGGACTGGATCTGGATGTGATCGACCATTATAACGGCACCACCCGCAGTGTAAAGAGTTTGTCCGGCGGCGAGTCCTTTAAGGCCTCTTTGTCGCTGGCGCTGGGGCTGTCGGATCGAGTACAGAGCGCCGCCGGCGGCGTGCGGCTGGACGCGATGTTTGTGGACGAGGGCTTCGGCTCTCTGGACGAGGAGTCCCTCCACCAGGCGCTGCACGCCCTGACGGATCTGGCTCGCAGCGACCGGTTGGTGGGAATCATCTCCCATGTGGCGGACCTGCGCGCGGCCATCGACCGGCAGATTTTGGTCACCAAGGCTCCCACCGGCGGCAGCCACGCCACCATCCTATAACTGCATTCAGATACAGAACACCCCCGCACGGCTTGCTGCTGTGCAGGGGTGTTCTTGTTTTTTGGTTATTGTTTGGCGGCTTTTGCAATGCAGCCTATGGCGTTTAGGCTGCGAGGATAGCCGATGTAGGGCAGACACTGGAGCACCACTTTGGTCAGGAACGCTGCGTCGTTGCCCATGTTCATATTGCCCTTGGCGTGGGCGATCAACTGGGGCTCGCAGCCCCCTTGGGCAGAGAGAAAGCAGAAGGTGATCATCTCTCGCTGGGCCAGATCCAGCCCGGTGCGGGTGTAGTAATCGCCAAAGCAGTTGGCGGCCAAATAGCGGTTGACGGTGCCGACTTTCCAAGCCTCATTCATGTGTTCGCCAAAGATTTTGACTTGGGCGGCAATGCCTTTCTCTAACCGATCATTCATGGTGGTGGTTGCCTGGCCGGGTAGTGGTAGGGCAATGCCGGCGGCGGTCAGCGCGTCGTTGGTGGCGTGCAGAAACGGCAGCGCACGGCCGTAGCCCAGGTAATCGGTGGCCTGGTACACCATCTCTTTGACTGCCACCGGGTTAAGCCCCTCTTGCAGCGCTTGGGGCAGTGCCTCTTTGTAGGCGTCTACACTGCCGTTTCCGGTGAGGGTGGCCAGAATCGCCAGCCAGCGGGTGGTGGGCTCCAGCATGCTGTCCGGTTCGTTTCTTACTTCTTCAAGAAATGCGCCCAGTCGCTGGGTGTATTCCGGGTCTGTGCTTTGCAAATTCATTTTTCTTTCTCCAGTGCATTATAATCTGCGTCGCTCACCGGCTCGCACCATTCGTTAGAGGCATTCTCACCGGGCACTTCCATAGCAATGTGGGAGAACCAACTGTCGCCTTTAGCGCCGTGCCAGTGCTTCACCTCCGGCGGAATGGTGATGACCATGCCCTCGTGCAGCGCTACCGGGGCCTTTCCCCATTCCTGGTACCAGCCCTCACCGGCGGTGCAGATCAGCAACTGACCGCCGCCTTTTGTGGCATGGTGAATGTGCCAGTTGTTGCGGCAGCCCGGCTCAAAGGTCACATTGGACAAATGCAGCGCCGTGACCTGGGGATCGGTAAGGGGATTCAGATAAGAATTGCCTACAAAGTATTGGGCATAAGCCGTGTTGGCGGCGCCTTTGCCAAATGCGTTGGCAGCGACAAAGGCTTCTTCTGTTGCGTATTTCATAGATAAAATCTCCTTGTTTTGGTTTCCTTTATCATAGCACTTTGAGCTTACTCCAAGTCAAGGGGTTTTGTAAAAAAATATGTTTTTGCTTATTAAGGCTTTGAAAAACAGTTGCTGTTTTACAAAGAAAATAGAAAACTGTACGCTGTTTGAGTATAGAAGTGCAATTCTTATTGCAGTACAATAACTAAGGTATATATCTATATATTGGGAAAGGTAGTGGTTTGGTTGTTCAAAAGATTTCAAAGCCTGCTGTTAGCGGTAGCTTTGGCATTGAGTATGCTGTGCAGTGCAGAGTCTGTTTTTGCTGCCGCAGATGGGCCAACGGTTTACGGTTCGGCGACTCAGGCATTGGCAGGTGAGCAGGTTCGCGTGCCGGTAATGATAAAGTCCAATACCGGTTTGCTGGGCTTTAAATTGTCATTAGACTATGATCCGTCCGTTGTTACGCCTCTTTCCGTAGAAAGTGGCCCGGTGACCAATGGCGGCCTCCAAGATAACATAGACGGCGACATGGTGCGCGGACAGATCCATGTGTATTGGGCAGGCAGTGAAGCGGTAGCACAGGACGGCATTTTATTTTATGTGAATTTCTCTGTTTCTGCCGGTGCAGTCGGTCAAACGAAGATCCACTTGTCCTACACGCAGGAAGATACATTTGACGACGCCTTTCGGGACGTAGCCCTGCAATGCGAGGATATTCCGATTACCGTAACGAACAAGAATATCACAAAATATGCCAAATTCTCTGCGCAAACGGAGAATGTTACTGCCGGTGAGACGGTGGGTGTGCGGTTGCGTATGGACAATGCACAAGGTTTGACTGCCTGTACGCTGCATATGCGATTTGACCAAACGAATTTTGAATTTCTGTCCGTTAAGGGCTTGAATGGTGTCGTGGCAAGCGGTGTGCTCCGCAGTGACGTGCTTGTGATTCAAATTTCAAATCTGAATGCAGTTCCTTCTGCGACAGACGCGGTTGAAATCCGGCTGAAAGCAAAGGCGCAAGCCGATTCCGGCGAATATCAGCTCACTTTTTCTGCAGAGCAAAAAGAAGTTTCCTGTACGCCGTGTACCTGTGTGGTACAGCCGTCTTTTACCAGTGAGGTGGCACGGGTATATGCAGACTCTCTGGTGGGACGAAAAAATGATACGTTGTCCATTCCGATTAAGATTACCAACAATCACGGCTTGATGGGGTATCGGCTGCGCATTGTCTATACGGCTTCGGATATTCAGCCGATTTCCGCAACCTGCGGCAGTCAGTTTTCCGGTACATTCAATACCTCGATCGGAGATACGGTGGGTCAATTTGATGTGCTGTGGAATTCTACCGATCAGGTGATCGCGGATGATATCCTGTTTACGCTGCATGTGAAATTACTTTCCGGTGACAGCAAAAATTCGATCTTAACGCTGTCTTATAATATGGACGATACATTCAATGAAAAATATGATTCTGTTACACTGGATTGCCAAAAAGTCACAATACGCATGAATCCAAAATGCGACCACAGCCAAACACGAACGGAGCACGCAAAGGCAGCTACCTGCACCGCAGAGGGATATAGCGGTGACATATATTGCACCAAATGCGGTTTGTGCTTGTCTACCGGTCAGGTGATCAAAAAGAAAGCGCATACCTACAAGTGGTACACCACGGCGGCTACATGGAGCAAGAACGGTGTGTCGGAAAAAAGATGTGCCGTGTGTCGTTATTCGGCAGCAAAGAACAAAGTGTATCGTGTGGCCGGCGTGAAGTTGTCCAAGAGTACATACACATATAACGGTAAAGTCCAAAAACCAAAAGTAACGGTCAAGGACAGTAAGGGCAATACACTGACAGCAGGCAAGCATTACACCGTGTCTTATTCCGGCGGTTGCAAGAATGTGGGTCGATATAGTGTAAAACTGACGCTGAAGGGCGCCTATAAAGGTACAAAAACATATACATTCACCATTGTACCAAAGGGCACAACCGTGGCCAAACTCCAAGGCGGAAAGAAAAGCCTGACGGTAAAGTGGAAAGCGCAAAAAACACAAACCACCGGCTATCAGCTGCAGTATTCCACCGCCAAGAATTTTACCAAAAATACGACCAAATGGATAAATGTAGGTAACAATAAATCTACGGCGAAAACGGTTAAAAAACTGAAAGCAAAGAAAAAATACTATGTGCGTATTCGTACATATAAGAAAGTGAAGACGCAAAAAGGATATGTTACGATTTATTCTTCGTGGTCAAAAGTAAAAACCGTGAAGACAAAATAAGAAAAGGAGACTGGATACCATGAAAAAACGAAGTACAAAGTTTTTATCCCTGTTGCTATCCCTGCTGATGGTAGTAACGATTTTGCCAGCGGGAACATTAACGGCACAAGCGGCGGATAGTCGAGTAGAAAATGCAATATCATGGGCTGTTTCGGTTGCGAACAACAATTACTATGGCTATTCTCAGAATTGGTCGCGCCGCAATGGCACTCCTGATTTTGATTGTTCCTCCCTGGTGAGTTGGGCGTTTCATAATGCGGGATTTAGTGTTCAGGGCGGATTGAATACGAGAAACATGAGAAACGCATTTGTAAATGCAGGGTTTGCTTGGATACCAGCGTCGCAAATTCCGGGATTTCCGTCAAGGTGTGACAATCTGCAACGCGGCGATATTCTTCTCAAGGAAGGTGTCCATACAGAGATTTATATTGGCAGTGGGAAGAATGTTGGTGCTCATGCGGATTATAATGGAATTCCCGGTGGAACCGGGGGCGGTAAATCATGGTCCAGCAAAATGAAAAAATATCGCTATGGTGCTGATGAAATATGTATTGACCCGTACTATAATGGTGGGTGGCAAGGTGTATTGAGATATACCAAAAGCACCCCGCCTGCACCGCCGGCCATTCCGGATAAGCCGACCATTACCGGTATCAGTGCAACGGATATTGCCGTAGGCAAGAGCGTAACAATTACATGGAACGGTTCCGTACGGGCGACGGCATATAATGTGGCGGTTCGCGGCGCAGAGAATCGTGATCTGGGTACAGATGCGAATGCGCGCTCCTATACGCTTACATTAAGCAGGGTGGGCACATATACCATTTATGTTGAAGCAAAGAACCAATCCGGGACCAGCTCCAATAACAATTCCCGTACTTGTACGGCACACGCCAATTCTACTGTAAAATTTGTGGACTGGGACGGCAAAGAACTGCATACGCAAAGTGTGCGATACGGTGAGAGCGCAACCGCGCCCGCGTCTCCCACGCGCAAAGGCTATACCTTCCAGGGATGGAGCGATTCGTTTTACAATGTGACTGCGAACCGGACCATTCGTGCCAATTACAAAATCAATACCTATACCGTGAATTTCCTGGACAAGGAAAAGAAAGTTCTGAAAAGCGAAAAAGTTGAATACGGAAAAAACGCTACGCCGCCAACGGATGTGAATGTTCCCACTGGATATATTTTTGTTGGGTGGCAGAGTCAGGACTACAAGTCTGTTTACACGGATGCCACAAACAAGACGATCAATGTGCAAGGCATTTATGAGTGGAAGAATAAAACGCTGCCGATTGTTTGTAAAATTACTTCAGCCAAGCGGCAGTCGGACGGCTATTATGTATACTTTGATTTGACCAATACACCCAATGCAATTACAAGAGGCCGTGCGGTTGTATCTTTGAAAACAAAAACCGGTAAGCTGGTGGACGCCACCGAGTCGGCGGCGTTTAGTATTCCCAAAGGCGGTACAAAGAAGGGTATGGAAGTGTTCATTCCCTGTGACTATGCTGCTACCACGGCTGAGGTCATTATCGTGGACAGCTATTCGTCCGGCGTCCCGTTTTCCGAAAATATGGCGGCTACCATCGATCAGGGATTGATGTGGTCTGCCTGGAGCGGTACAAAGCCCAGCGGTACCGATCTGCAAATTGAAACGCGTACAGAGTACCGCTTCCGGGACAAGGAAACAAAAACCGGCAGCAGCAAAACGATGGACGGCTGGATCTGGGACGGTACCAAACAGACAAAGCTGATCTCACAAACCGGCTATCAGGATTCCGTTATGTCCACCTATGACAATGAAACGGGAAAAAGAGCGTTGCTGAGCACCCAATCTGTTCCGATATACAGCACGCGCTGGAAGTATGTATACTACCATTTCTACAAAAGGGGCGGAGGCAATCATACATTTTGCCCCACCAATCACGCCGGCGGCACCTATCATGGCCTTTACAGCAACTATTCTGCATTTGAGTGGTACAAAAAGTCCAGCTGCGGCAGTCGAGATCTTTATAGAGGGACGGCATGTCCGGAGTGCGGTTCCAGCGCTTATTGGTTCTATAACAGCGGGGATTCCGGCAACGAGACTTATCAAAGCGGCTCCAAGACGCAGTACAATTACGGAACCTACCAGTATATTTATAATTTCTATCGTTGGAAAGACTGGTCCGATTGGACAGACGCTTCTATAACGGCTACCTCTGCCAAGCAGGTGGAAACCCGAACGGCATATCGTTATAAAAGCAATTCGGCCGGTGCTGAAAACGACAGTGGCAAGCAGTATACCATTCGCAAAAAGGTAGACGCCTCCTTTGCTGGTAAGCAGATTACCCTCTATGTGTACGGCTATACCGGTGCTTCTGACTACACCAACGAATATATCGGACAGTCCGTTGTTGGGAAAGACGGTTCCTATTCTTTTTCCTTTAAATTGCGTAATGAACCGACGGTAGAAACCGGCGATTATACCGTTGCAATCGGAATCGAGGGCACGACAAACCTGATTGAAGTGGACAAAATTTCTGCGCCGAAAGCAACGCATACCGTAAAGTTCTACGACTGGGACGGCACGGTGATCAGCACACAAACTGTGGTGGACGGCGCCAATGCTGCCGTTCCGAAGAATCCTACAAGGGAAGGGTATGACTTTGTCGGCTGGGACAAGAGCACAACCAATATTACAGAGGATACGGATTTCTTTTCCGATTTCACCAAAAAGCAGTTTACGATTGTTTTTGTGGATTGGAAAAATCAAAGTATCAAAATGCAGAAATTCCATTACGGAGACATATTAACGCCTCCGGAAGCTGAAACAGTAGAGGGTAAAACATTCTCCGGTTGGGATCAAATTCTGAAAGGTAATATTATCGTTAAGCAGGATATGGTTGTGACTGCGCAGTATGAAACCAATACATACACCGTGAAGTTCTATGATTTTAACAACAATGTGATCTCTACGCAGAAGGTGGCATACGGTGATTGTGCCAAGGCACCGGAAGATGTGAATGATTCTGCCGACGGCAAACAGTTTGCCGGTTGGTTTAATGCAGATGAATACGAGAAAGTGGATCATGATATTGCGGTTTATCCGGCTTATTATTTTGCAGAGACAACGCCGACTCCGACTGCAAATTATGAAAGCGGTGAATTCAAAAACCGTATTCAACTTACCTTGACTTCATCGGATCAAAACGCGGTGATTTACTACTATCTGAATGGCGACGAGTCCACAGAGCAGATCTATACCGGACCCATCACCGTCAGCAAGACTTGTCAAATCTCTTTTTACGCCACCAGTTTGGGCAAAAACGACAGCGAAGAAGATACAAATTATTACTGTATCAACACTTCTGCCACCCCCAGTGCCTGGATGCAAAAGAGCGCATTGCCGACGGAAGTGACCGCACACCCCAATGATTATACGTTGGAAAGCAAAACCGGTTATCGCTACAAGGATGTTAAAACCGTTTGCAAGGTCGCTGACCAAAATACGCTGAAATCAAACGGCTGGACGCTGTCTAAGACCACCTATTCAGATTACACAGCGTGGCAGGACAGCCCGATTGCGAAAGACACCCGCTATATCGGCTTTGAGGTGGCGACACGCAAGGTAGAGGATCCGACGGTTACGCACTACAAGTATACACATTATAAATACACGGATGCCAGCGGAACCGTACAGTATGCGCCCAAGAAAGTGAGCGGTTATTCTTGCACGCTGGAGACGGTGATTTGCGACAGTCGTTTGACGGTAGCAGGCTTTTTGGATGACAACACCTCTTACTATGTACACAACGGCCAAAGATGGTTTAATCAGACAAAGATCAGCGGAGAAAAGACACAGTATCGTTCCCGTTATCAAAATGCAGAATACTACAAGTGGACAGCCTGGACAGTGAATGCGCCGATGACAAGTGAAACACGGGAAAAGCAAACGACCACGCTTTATCGTTATGCAAATAAGAATTATCATATCGTTACTGTGAATACCGGCTTTGGCGATGCGCCGTTTGTATCGCTGGTGCAGGATGGGCAGGCGTATGATGCTTCCAAGATTGCAGTCGACGGGTACACACTGGAAGGTCTTTACAAGGATGCAACGTGCAAAACCAAGTTCGCGCTGAATACCAAGATCACAAGCAGTTGGAACTTGTATGCAAATTATACCGCAAAGAAGTATAAGGTTGTATTCCAAATGCAAGATGGAACAGAGCTGGATACCCAGCAGGTAGAATATATGGGCGCAGCGACAGAACCGGCGACGGACTCGGTTCCCGGTTATGTTTTCAGTGGTTGGGATCGTGATTTCGATTGTATTACAGAGGACACGGTCGTGACCGGAAAATACTTCAAAACCGCGGAATATGCAAGAATTGCGTTAGACCAAACCAACGCCTCCATGTTTACCAACACATCTATGCGACTGAATGTTACAATTACACCTGCGAACTTGGCCAGTGAAACGGTGATTTGGACTTCAAGCAATCCGGGTGTGGCCTCGGTTGATGACGCAGGAAATGTGCTTGCACTTTCCGAAGGCGAAACAACCATAACGGCAATGGTAGAGAAGACAAAGGAAAAAGCTACCTGCCGTATTGCGGTTAAGGCCAATTTGGGTACCACCATTGCTTTGAAGGACAACGCAAAGCTGAATTACGATTCCGCCGGCTTTGTGCGCCGCGTGGCGTTAAAGTCTACGGTTGCTTCTGTGCAGCAAGAGTTTGCCAACAGCGGGCTGCAGTTTGAGAGTATTAACGGTATATCGCTCAAGTCCACAGATTATGTGGGCACCGGCACGGTTATTCGTCTTGGCAATACTGACAAGAGAACTGTTGTGGTTACAGGCGATATGAACGGCGATGGCTTGATCAACAACCGCGATGTGGCGGCGATGAATAAGTATTTGCTCTCAAAGATCACGGCCAAGGAATGCCAGATGCTGGCTATGGATGTAAACGGCGACGGCAAGATCAACAATAAAGACGCCGCCATGGTTGCCAGATACCTTGTGGGTAAAGAAACGCTGTAATGTACTTTGCCACTGCATCAATTTCGGTGCAGTGGCAATTTTAAGGGTGAAAGAGAATGAAGAAAATCATCGCTGTGATTATAGCAGGCCTTATTATGCTGCAAGCGGGTACAGTTGCGTATGCCCGATCACAACCCACCGTGTATTTGCATGCGCCAAGTGTCATAACAAGCGAACTGTCAGAGATCTCGGTTCGCATCAAGGACAATAGCGGCCTTATGGGGATCAAGCTATCTGTCGAATACCCCGCCGCGCAAGTAGACGTGCGCTCTATTGCTAAGGGAGAGGTGCTGAATGTCGGCGATTTTGCGACAGATTTTGGCGAGCAGATCGGTCATTTTCAAGTTTTATGGCACCATACGAATGCAGTTAAGACAAACGGCGTTCTGTTTACTTTCCAAATTCAGAAAAAAGCCGATTTCAATTGCGCAAAGATCAAAATTGCTTATAGTAGGGAAGACACTTTTAATGAAAAATATCAAAATGTTTCCTTGCAATGCAATGATATTGAGCTATATGGCACAGAGCAGAAAAGCGAACAATCCGGTTCCGTGTCGGAGGCCGGCGCCGAAACTACACTGCCAAATCCTAAAAAAGGCATTGCAAACGAAGTGATTTTAAAAACGGTTGAGCAAACGCTCAAGCAACAGCATTACGCCTCCATAGCAGATGTGAAACAGAAGAAAGCGTTTTTAGATGCTTTTAATGCAAACTTGGAAAAAAGGATGGGGGATTCGTCCTATGCTATGACGAGTTTTGAAAATGTGCAAAGTGCCTATCAATCTGCCTTTCAAGGAGAATATATCCGAAAGGTAGAAAACGGTATGGGAACCGCTGCTGCACAAGCGATCATCTCTGCGGAACTGAAAAAAGTGCATGCTTCGTCTGTTCAGAGCGTGCGTGATCGAACGGCTTTTGCAGTGGCTGTACAACAGCGATTGATAAGTGCAGATCCGTCCTTGCCAAAGATGACGCAGAATGTAAATACAGACACGGTCATGGCTATTCTTGCCGCGCTTTATACGCCGCAAGATGAAGTTGCAGCCGATCAGTCAAACCGGCAAAAGGCAACTGCGGGATCTAAAGCTCCGCTGGTGGTTGTGCTGCTTTTGACAGGTGTTGCGATTGCCTTCTTGGCGGCTTGGCAAGTGAAAAAGAGAAAAAAGCAGAGATAAATGCAAACGCCTATGTGCCGTTTTTATCCACATCGTATTTGCCGCTTGACAGCAGGCGGCAGCTATGCTACAATACGGGACGAAAATTCGGTTGTGGATTTTTCCGGAGTTGCTCATCTTTTCGCCACACACTCTTTGGGGTGCGTGGCTTTTTTATACCTGCACGCAGAAAGGAAAACAGATGGACGAACAGTTTATGCGCAAAAAGGCAGTGTTGCCACTGATTACCTCTATGGCGCTGCCCATGGTGCTCTCCATGCTGGTGAACGCCCTTTATAATATTGTAGACAGCTACTTTGTGGCCCGCATCAGCGAGAACGCTATGACGGCGTTGTCCCTGGTGTATCCCTTGCAAAATCTGGTCAACGCCATCGCTATCGGCTTTGGCGTGGGGATCAGCGCCGTGATCGCTTTGTATTTGGGCGCCGGAAAGCAGAAGCGCGCGGACCAGGCAGCCACGCAGGGTATGCTGTGGGCGCTGGTGCACGGGGTGCTGCTCACCGGCGTGTGTATTGCCATCATTCCGCTGTTTTTGCAGGCGTTTACCAAGGACCAGGCGGTGATCGATCTGGGAGTGCGCTACGGGCGCATTGTGTTTGGCTTTTCCATTATAATCAACGCAGACTTGGCATTTGAAAAGATTTTTCAGGCAGTCGGTCGTATGAAGGTGACCATGGTGGGTCTGGGCCTGGGGTGCCTTGCCAATATTATTTTGGATCCGCTGTTGATCTTCGGTCTGGGGCCGTTCCCCAAAATGGGCATTGACGGCGCAGCGCTGGCTACCGGGCTGGGCCAGGTGCTTACTCTGGTGATCTACCTGCTGTTCTATTACCTGCGCCCCATTTCTGTCAAGATCCGCTTGCAGCACCTGCGGCCGTCCCGGCACCTGGTGGGTCGCTTGTATGCCATCGGTATTCCGGCGGTACTGAATTTGGCTTTGCCTTCGGTGTTGATCTCTGCACTGAACGCCATCTTGGCCACATTCTCTCAAACCTATGTGCTGATTTTAGGCGCATATTACAAACTGCAAACGTTTCTGTACCTGCCGGCCAACGGCATTGTGCAGGGCATGCGCCCGGTGATTGGGTTCAATTACGGCGCCAAGGAATATGGGCGGGTCAAGCAGATCTTCCGCACCGTATTAGTGATGACTGCTGCCATTATGGTGGTGGGCACCGTGCTGTGCCTGGTGATCCCCGGTCAATTGATCGGTCTTTTTACCGAGAATGCAGCTACTGTTGCTGCCGGTAAAACAGCGCTGCGAATCATCAGCGGCGGGTTCATTGTGTCCGCCGTATCGGTGACTGCATCCGGTGCGCTGGAGGGATTGGGCAAGGGCACGCCGTCCTTAGTGATTTCTCTTTGCCGGTATTTGGTCATCATCGTCCCGTTGGCATTCCTGCTGAGTCGAGTGCTGGGCGCCGCCGGTGTGTGGCATGCCTTTTGGATCACCGAGTTATTCACCGCCGGTATTGCCCTGGCGGTGTACCGCAAAGCCATGCAGATCAAAGTCTGATTATCAATGCACAGAACAAAGCCGCACAGATATTTCTGTGCGGCTTCTTTGCGTCTATTTGTTTTATGCTGTTTCTATGCTGCTTAGGAAGCGCAGAAACTGGGCTTTACCGGCTTCATTACGGCCAAACACGCCGCACTGCTCCAAAATGGCAGCAAAGACTTTGCCCACTTCCTGTTGCAGAATGTCCATGCAATTCTCGGCGGTTAAGGCGTTCTTGGCGGCGATCTCCATTGCCCAGTCCTTATGTTTGGCAATGCGTTCGTCGGCGGCAATGTCTGTGCCATGGAGAAGTGCGTCACGCAACAGTTCCAGCTCTGTCTTTAACCGGGCGGGCAGTACCGCCAAACCCATAACCTCAATCAGGCCGATATTCTCTTTCTTAATATGATGGTACTCCGGGTGGGGGTGGTACAGACCGTCCGGGCATGCCGGGGTGGTAATGTTGTTGCGCAGCACCAGGTCCAGTTCATATTTACCGTTCCGGAACCGGGCGATGGGGGTAATGGTGTTGTGGGGTGTGCCATCGGTCTCGGCGTAGATAAAGGCGTCCGGGTCCGTATAGCCGCGCCAGGCTTGCAGCACTTTGTCTGCCAGGTCGCAAATGCGCGCCGGCTCGTCCCCACGCAGGCGCAGTACGGACATGGGCCACTTGACGATTCCGGCCTCAATATCTTTATATCTGGCAAAGGCATAGGGGGTCTCTATCGGTGCCTTTGTCATAGCAAAGGTATAGCGCCCGCCTTGGAAGTGCTCGTGGGTGAGAATGGAGCCGCCTACGATGGGAAGGTCTGCATTGGAGCCTACAAAATAGTGGGGAAACTTCTCTACAAAATCAAACAGCTTTTGAAACGCGCTGCGGTCGATTTTCATCGGCGTATGCCGGCCATTAAACACAATACAGTGCTCGTTATAGTAGCCGTAGGGCGAATACTGCAAGAACCAGGGGCCGCCGCCCATTTCCAGGGGAATGATCCGGTGATTTTGCCGTGCCGGGTGATTGACCCGCCCGGCGTAGCCCTCGTTCTCCTTGCACAGCTGGCACTTGGGGTAAGCGCTTTGCTTCATTTGCAGGGCAGCCGCAATGGCCTTGGGGTCCTTCTCCGGCTTGGATAGATTGATGGTTATATCCATATCGCCGTAAGGGGTGGGAGTGATCCACTTAGCGTCTTTGGCCAGTCGGTCCGCACGAATGTAATTGGTGGTCTTGCTAAAGGCATAGTAATCATCTGTGGCTGCCTTGGGGCTCTCTGCGTACAGATCCCAAAATCGGCGGATCACCGCAGAGGGTCGCGGGGTCAGCAGACCCATCAGCTTGGTGTCAAACAGATCCCGGTATACCACAGAGTCCTGGCACAGCCCGTTTGCGCAGGCATAGTTTAGCAGAGAGTCTAAAATTTCCGTCAGTGCCGGTTGGCCGGTGACGGTGCGTTCCTCGTATGCGTCCAGTTCCAGTGCCGCCAGCAACGCATTGACAGCCCAGGTGCGATCCGCCTCTTCAATCAGACCGGTGCGTACGCCGTAATCTGCCAGCGCTGTGATTCCCTCAAATACATCCATGATTCTACCTTCGCTTTCTGCTCTAACAGCGGGATTTTTTGGAGCCTTTATTTTACCACATTTTGCCCTGCGTGGCAACCGATTTGCACAAAAAGGACGGAATTCGCTTGGACGGCTCGCTTTCTATGCGCACCCAAACAGGCGTCTCTGCATAGTATGCAGAGAAAAGGAGAGATGGTATGTTTAGTTATATAAAAAAATTGCAATACCCCATCAATATTAAGAACCCGGATCCCCGCGCTGCGTCCATTATCATCAGTCAGTACGGCGGCCTGTATTGCATTTAGATATAGAGTCAAAATACGGACAATCAATGACGGCGTTAAGCCAAAAATCGCACTTGTTTTTCAATTCGTGGCGGAAAATGCGACTGAAAATCCATCAAATATAGTAGAATATCTCCAGTGTGTTGTCCGGTTTTTTGAATGTGATGTGGTCTACAATGGAGCGCAGGGCTTCGTTCTTGACGCTTTCCGCTGTATCCGGAGACTTTATCAAATCCAGCACAAAACTGGCTTGCTGGACGAACTGGGGCGGAATTTCACCGCTCTGTGACTTCTCGACCTTGGCCTGCTCGGCTTTGAGCGCTTCAATCTTGTTTTGAAATGCTCTTTTTTTGCGGCCGTATTCCTCCAGTGTGTCATACCCGGCATCATAGGCATCACTGGCCCGCTTGATCTTTTCTTCTTCCTTGCGAATGAGTAGTGAGTAGTCTACCGCTTCGTTTTGCAGCTGCTCCTTTGGCAGCACATTGAATTCCAGGGTCTCCAGAGACTTTTCTATGGCAGCAATCACCGCAGCGTTGGCCTTTCGTATGGATAGGTAGTGGGACACCTTGCACTTGCCCCGGGCGTAGTTGTGGCATTGAACGGCGGGATCCCTGGCGGCAATATAGGTGAGCGTGGCACCGCAGGTGTCGCAGCGTACAAGGCCTTTCAGCATGAATGTGACAGGCTGCTCCTTGCGCTGCCATTTGCCATACCGTCTTTTCTGTTCCATGATCTTCTCCTGTACTTGGTCGAATGTGTCTTGATCTATGATTGGCTGGTGCTTGCCGTCCACATACATAACCTTGCTGTTATCGCCCTTGTACCGGTCTCTGGAGGCTCTGCCGTCTGTGCTCCAGCGGATTTTACCAGCATACACCGGGTTCATCAGTATGTACTCCACAAAGCGGTTGTCCGGTGGGTTGCCCCGATAGGTCTTTACGCCCATGGCGTTCAGCTCCATGGCAATCTTGCGGTAGCCTTTGCCGGACAGAAAAGCGTTAAAGATGTACCGCACGGTGGGTGCGTCCTCGTTGGGTGTGAACACTTTGTTTTGGAGGTCGTAGCCAAAGGCACCGGCGCTCATGGCTTCGCCACGGCTTGCCTTTTCCGTCATGCCCCGAGTCACTTCCTGGGACAGGCGGGTGCTGTAATACTCGTCCATGAATTCTATAATGCGCTCGATCAGCGGGGCAAAGGGTGAGTCGTCTATGGTCTCGGATATGGAGATCACTGAAACGCTGATGCGCCGCAGCATGGATTTATATACGATGCTTTCTTCCTGGTTCCGAGCAAATCGGCTGAATTTCCATACAAGAATTGCCTGGAATGGGTGCTCCTTGCTTTTTGCAAAGGCGATCATATCATTGAACGCCTTGCGTTTTTTAACGCTTCGCCCGGAGATACCATCGTCATAGAATACATATTCATCCGGCACGCAGTAGCCGTTTCTGCCGGCGTACTCACGAATGAGCTTAAGTTGGCTGTCCGGGCTGTATTCGTCTTGCCGGTCGTCACTTACGCGGATATATGCCGCTGCATATTTCATTGTACCACTCCCATAGATTGTAGCTCAAGAATGCCCTGCTTGCCATTCTTGAGCGTAATGAACGCAGTGTAGATGTACTCTACAGATGAGTTACGAGAACTACTCATAGGCGCAACACCTCCTCAAGCAAGATTTTTTCCGGGCAAATTCCAGATCCGCTTGCAAAAGGAAGCCGCGATCGTTATACTTATAATGTACGGGGAAAGTATAGGCGGTTTGACCGAGCTTACTTTTCAAGCAAAGGCCTATCTGAGCGGCAACTCAGATAGGCCTTTGCTTTATGTCATTTGCGCCCGGTCCTCTATGCCGTAAAGCACCACCTTAGCTGCGCCGTACTGCCGGCCGATTTTTGTAGGTCGGATTTCTTATCCGATGCATTCAGGGCATGGACGGAAGCCGTCACTTTCTGCCGCTTCGGTGTTGTATATCCAAAAGGTTTTGTTTTCGTCAAACCGTGGACATGAATATTTGTGGTAATATTTTCCGCCATTTGTACACACGGCGTAGCGCTGGTAAAATGACAGCTCAAGTACATATTCATTATTGTTAATAAATGCTTGCTCATTCTCTTCGGCAACTGTATTATAGTGAGCCAGCAACTCATCGTATTGTTCGTTGACACTTTTCAATGATCGCTGAATATCAACTTTTTCTGATTTTAGCTGGTTGCATTCTGCGTTTTTACTGATGGCCACGCCGGCAGAAATAACGGCAAGGACAATCGCTATTGCCATGCAAATAAATGCAATCTTTGTTTTGCGGTCTGTAGTATGCGTGGTGGCATATTTCGGCTTGACGATATTCACTTCCACATCGTCTACATTATATGGATCGGCAGCGACTGAACTTTCGGGTGCTGGATTGTAAGTTTCCGCTTTAGTCTCAGGATCACGCCATGGTTCGCCGTTTATGAGCGTTTGGGGCTCTGCTGTTGGTGTGCTATTTTGGTTCGCTTTTTCTCGTTTGCTTTTTTTGAGAAGTACAGAATATCCAAATCCGTGCCAAATGAATATGGCTGCCACATTTAGTCCGTTTGAGACGGTAGCACCCAGACTGCTTGTTATAAATTTAATGGCCACAACTATGGCTGCCGAGATGATCGCCCATACAATGGTCATAATCTTTGCGGTTTTAAGAGAAAATGACCGGCGGTGGATCAAGCGAACGACTACATACGGAACAAAGTACAGCAGTATAATTCCGCATAGATCCAGCAATAATGATTCAATTTCCATATTTTATTCTTCCTTCTCTTCTTCTTTTTCAAACTTTTCTTTTCGTTCTTTGATTTTCTCCGCTTTTATGCCGGAGAAAAAGGCTTTTCTTTTTTGGTAATATTCTTTGTCCAGTTTGATTCGCACATCGTATAATTTTGCTGGAACGAAGCAAAGAACAATTGATGATATAAGGAGAAATATTGAGCCGTTCTTTTCTTTTGCGATTGAGGCTACGGTCATTGAAGTGGCAATCGCCATAATTTCTAGTAAGGAAAACTTAATTTCATTTGACCCAATGATAGAAAATTTGCCAACAAAATCTGGACCTTTTAGGCTGTATGTATCCGTTTCCAGTGGATACACTTTTTCGTTTTCGTTCACAGTAAACGGAATTTCTACATACGGAAATGCGACCATAAAACTGCGTATTTCATTTGTTTGTGTATTTCTGATTGCGAATCCGCCAAAATCATCACCAGTGTAAAAATGATACAGCCGGTGTGGTTTGCAGATCCAGGGCACACTTAGGTGTGGAGAAAACTCTTTGTATCTTTCTTTTGACAATTCCTTAAAAGGTGTACTGCTTTCTCCACGCTCATAGTAGTCGTCTGGCATTAGCTCATTAACCAGCAGATATCGAATACTGTACATTCTTTTTTCCTTTGGTGTTCTTTATGCTTACTGTTCGATCTCGCGGACCAGCAGGCGGGGGATGCCAAGAACATGGCATTGCTCCAGGTCCTCGTTTCGGATGGTCTTAGGGGTGTACTCCGGGTTGATAGGAATAAGCTTCACCCAGTCCTCACCGTCCACATATTCTATCTTCTTCAATGTAGCCATATCGCCGTCATAGATGATGGCGCCGATCTCACCGGAGCGGTTCATGGTGCTCTGCTTCAGGATCAGCACCTTGTCGCCGTCCATATACTGGGGGTACATACTGTCACCTTTAACAGAGAGCACAAAGAAGTCGTCCCGGCTGCGGCCGTGCAGATAAGACTTAGGTATCTCTACCGTATCACCGCTCCAGTCCTCATACGCAGGGTAGTCATACCCGGCGGCAATCTCACCAATTACCGGGAAGATCACAGTATCTTCTGTCACTTCCGGAGCGCGGAGAGACTTTTGTTCTATGAGATCGGATTTAAGACACCCAAAATAATTAGCTAATGCCTCTATTTTATCCATGCGGGGCATTTTTTCGCCGTTTCGCCAACTGGATACAGTAGATTTACTTACTCCAAGAAGGTTGACTATATCGGAAGGCGTTCTGTCACATTCTTCCATTATAGAGTTCAGATTCTTGGCGAATATTCTTTTGTCGTATTCCATATTGTTCACCTCACTGCATCTTACGAAACCACTATACACTTAAAGACGAAAAAAGTCAACATTTTTTGTAAAAAAGTTCGCTTTAAATGTTGACTTGCGACCAAATGTATGGTACACTTTAAGTGAACTCGAGAAAGGAGGTGCTGAACACGATGTTTAAGATAACGCTCAAAGCTGCGCGCATCAATGCGAATATGCGTCAAACGGATGCGGCTATGGAGGTCGGAGTAAGTAGAGATACTATACGAAATTGGGAAACAGGCCGTTCTTCCCCTAAAGTAGATCAGCTTTGCAAGCTGGCAGACCTCTATGGGGTCCCTATGGACTATATTTTTTTACCTACAAGGTTCACTAAAAGTGAACAATTGTGACGAGACAGCCAGCCTTTAGATAAGCAGCAGGCAGCGGGGATATATTTTTTCATTTCTCTTTCTTTCTTTTTTCTTTTCTTTTTTGATTTCCCGCACGCCCGCCCCACCCAACATCACGCTTATCGCAGCGGGCGGTCTGCTGCTGATTTAAGGGCTGGCAAATAAAAAGGACCGACTGCGGGCACAGTCGGTCAAAGGAGTTGATAGTCAAAAGGCATACACACATATCAACACCTATAGTATAGGCGTTGAGAGAGAAAAAGTCAAGGCATACGGACAATCCGGCCTTGCGTAATTCTTAATGAGGTGAACGAAATGAAGAAAGAACTGACCACCGTGATCATGGTTATGGTGGATGGCAAGGTTAAGCCCTTGGAGGACTTGACGGAAGAAGAACACAGCCGCATGCTGGCGGCGATGGCGCACCGGCTCACAGAGAGCATGAGCGACTACTACGCCCAGCACCCGGACGAGGTAAAGGAGTTGGCGAAGATATGACGAAACGAGAAAAGACGGCAGTCAACTGCAAAGGAGAATAACAATGGATAATGAGAAGTTGAAAGAGATACTGGAACGCCACCGTAAGTGGTTGAACGATGAGGACGGCGGCGAGAGAGCCAACCTGTATGAAGCCAACCTGTATGGAGCCAACCTGCGTGAAGCCGACCTGCGTGAAGCCGACCTGCGTGAAGCCGACCTGTATGGAGCCAACCTGCGTGAAGCCAACCTGTATGGAGCCAACCTGTATGGAGCCAACCTGTATGGAGCCAACCTGCGTGAAGCCAACCTGTATGGAACCAACCTGTATGGAGCCAACCTGCGTGAAGCCAACCTGTGTGAAGCCAAAAACATTCCCTTCATACCGCTTGTGTGTCCTGAAAGAGGCTCTTTCACAGCGTTCAAAAAGTGTGGCTCATACATTATCGAACTTTTGATTCCACAAGACGCAAAACGCTGTTCAGCAACCACGAGAAAGTGCAGAGCCAGTTATGCCAAGGTGGTGGCTATCACGAATATGGACGGTAGCCAGGCTGAAGTCGATCATGTGACCAACCATGCTTATGAACCGATTGAATATAAGATCGGCGAATATGTGCATCCGGACTCTTTCGATGATGATAGATGGAACGAGTGTTCGCATGGCATTCATTTTTTCATCAACCGCCAAGAAGCGGTGGAGTATTAAGGAGAAAACCAATGACAAAACGAGAAAAGGCAGGAATTGTGCTGGTGGTCACCGGCTTTCTGTTGGTGCTGTTTGGCTGCTGCCTTGTGGCGGATAATCCGTACTGGTGGGTGTCCGTGGCAATCAGCGGCACCGGCTGCGCATTGATCGCCCTGGCGGTGTTCGTGCTGCCCAAGGACGAGGACGAGGCCCGACAGGACAAGCAGCTGGTGGTTGAAGATGATAAGGATAGAGTGGTGCTGCTGGCGCCGCTGACAGATTTTGATGTGGCGTATTTACGCGCCTTAAAACTGGGAAAGGACAATGACAATGAGTAATGAATATATGGATTTGGTGATCATGACCAACGGCAAGGTATGCCGTGCTCCTGGGTTCAGCGAAATACGGTCCGGTTACAGAGTGGCCGTGCAGGGCTGTACATACGATGTGCTGGAGGCTGTGTCTGTACCTGTGAGCGAGGCTCTGCTGACGCTGCCTAAGGCGTATGGGTTTGTTCGCCCGCTGGAGTATGACGAGGACGAGCAGGAGGAGAATGCCGATGTATGACAAAGAGGCGGGCGTGATCGCCTGTGACAGCTGCGACATTACCATTGAGGGTTATGGGTTCTCCATCGGTGCGGGCAACGATGAGCCCAGCGGCAGCTACTGCTGGGAATGTGCTTGCGAGAAGCTGGAGCAGCTGCTGGACGAGAGCAACAAGGAAGCGACCATTGTGCGGCGCAGCGAAAACTGGCTTCGCAGCTGCTACGACCTGGGGGTGATCTGATGACCAGCGCAGAGATGGACAAGTTTGTGCAGGACTACGGCTTTTGCCCCCAAGACTGCGACCCGGAGGCGCGGGCTGAGGCCCGCATTGTACTGAATATTGATAAAGGAGAACGATATGGCGACACTGTATGAACTGACCGGCCAGGCAGCCCAGCTGATGGAGCTGCTGGAAGCCGGAGAGATTGATGAACAGACGGTCCAGGACACACTGGACAGCATGATGGTGCCGGAGAAGCTGGAGGACTACGGTATGGTAATCCGGCAGCTGACGGCGGATGTGGAGGACTACAAGCGAGAAAAGGACTTCTTCGCTGAAAAACAGAAGCGGGCGGACAACGCCATTAAGCGGATGAAGAAGACCCTGGCGGCGTACCTGGCTGCCACCCAGCAAGATAAGGTGCAGGCCGGACGGTTCGTGCTGACCAGTACCTCGAGCAAGTCGGTGGATGTGTTCAACCTGGCGGCGGTACCGGCGGAGTATATGCAGCCCCAGCCGCCCAAGGTGGACAAGCGGTCTATCCGCGAGGCTCTGTTGGCAGGGGAGACGGTAGCCGGAGCGGCGCTGATTGAGACCCCCGGCTGCGTGATCAAGTGAGGTGAATGGAATGGAGAACATGAAGATATATGAGGCGGTGCGCAAGGTTCCGGACAGTGCCAAGAAGAACATTAGCGCAGGCCGCTTAAAGGGCATGACTGATATTAACCCAATGTGGCGTATCAAGGCACTGACGGAGCAGTTTGGCCCTTGTGGTATCGGTTGGAAGGTGGAAGTCAGCCGCACATGGCAAGATCTGGGTGCGGACGGCGTGGTGACTGTGTATGTGCAACTGCTGCTCTATGTGAAGTACAACGATGAATGGAGCGCCCCTATTCCGGGTATTGGCGGTTCCTCGTTGGTGGCTAAGGAGAGTAAAGGCCTGTACACCTCCGATGAGTGCTACAAGATGGCTTATACGGACGCTCTGTCTGTGTGCTGCAAAATGTTAGGGTTCGGTGCAGATGTGTACTGGGCAGCTGATCGGACAAAGTACCAGCAGGTGCAGCCCCAGGACACGAAGAAAGAACAGGCACGGCAGCAGGCAGCGGAGAAGATCAGCCCGGATCAGGTGGCCGTGCTGAAAGATAACGCACAAAATGAGCGAGTAAAGAACGCCTTGGCCTATTACAAGGTGAGCCGTATTGAAGATCTGACCCGGCACCAAGCTGATCAAATCTTCATGAAGCTGGGCCTATAAGATGAAAATCGAATTCAAAAAAGCTGACCTGGTTCCCACTATGGCCAAGGTGGGTGCGTTCATAGGCTCCTTGGCAGAGCAAAAGGACTATGTGCTGGAGATTAAGCCAAAGCCGAAACGCCGGAGCCTGGATGCCAACGCCTACATGTGGGCATTGATCGGCAAGCTGCAAGCGGAGTTGGCAAAGAACGACCCGCAAATCACCAAGGACGAGATTTACCAGGGCTATGTGCGGCAGTATGGCAAGTCTGTGGACTACCAACTGCCGGACAGTGCCGTGAATGCCATGACGAAATCATGGGGGAGGAACGGCCTGGGATGGACAGCGGAGAAGGTGGACGATGGCATCTACCCGCGCACCTCGCTGGTGCGGTTCTATTACGGCACCAGTTGCTACGGAACGAAGCGCATGGCCCGGCTGATAGATGCCGTGGTGCAGGACTGCAAAGCACTGGGCATTGAGACTATGCCGCCGGCGGAGCTGGCGCAGCTGATGTCTGCTTGGGAGGAACGGAAATAGTGAAGAAGAGCATTATTCAGCCGGAAGAGCAGCGGCAGTGCTACCTGTGCGGCTCTGTGCGGGCCCTGGAACGACACCATGTATTTGGGGCATATAACAGACGGAAAAGCGAGAAATACGGCTTAACGGTGCTCCTGTGCCATAATTGCCACAACGAGCCGCCGAGAGGCGCACACCACTGCAAGCAGACGATGGATTATTTACATCGGGTAGGGCAGCAGGCATTTGAAGCTGCCTACCCGGACAAGGACTTTATATCTATTTTTGGGAGGAATTATCTATGATTAATAGTGTTGTAATTATGGGTCGACTGACCTACGAACCGGAGCTGAGAGCCACGCCCAGCGGTATCTCCGTGGTGCGGTTCCAGGTGGCTGTGGACCGCAGCTATCAGAAGGCAGGCGAGGAACGCAAGACGGACTTTATTGATGTGACCGCCTGGCGCCAAACTGCGGAATTCGTATCTAAGTATTTCCATAAAGGCTCCATGATCGCCGTGGAGGGTTCTTTGCAGACAGAAAACTATACGGACCAGAACGGCGAGAAACGCAAGAGCGTGCAGCTGGTGGCCAGCCAGGTGTCCTTCTGCGGCTCAAAGGCAGAGAGTGGCACACAGACTGCAGCACCCGCACCGGACGCAGAGTTTGAGCCGATTGATGATGATGACGACCTGCCGTTTTAAGGAGTAGATATGAGCAATCAGGGTTGGGTGAAAGCCTACCGGCAACTGCTGGATTGGGAGTGGTACACCGATGTACCCACATTCAAGCTGTTCTTGCATTTATTGCTTATCGTCAACAGGGAGCCGCAGCAATGGCGAGGCCAAACGCTGAGCAGCGGCTCCGTGGTAACCTCCATCAGCGCTTTGGCAAGCGGTAGCGGGCTGTCAGATATGCAAGTGAGAACGGCGCTGAAACACTTGCAAAAAACTGGCGAGATTTCCAAGAATGTAACAAACAAAAATACCGTTATTATCCTGCGTAACTACGCCAAATATCAAGGGTCAGCAGACGATAGGCAACAAGCAGATAACAATCAAATAACAAACAAACAACAAACAGATAACAATCAAATAACAAGCGCTTTCTATAAACAAGAATGCAAGAATGAAAGAATAGAGAAGGGGAGAGAGCGCGCGAGCGCGTGCACGCCCGCAAAATTATATGGCGAGTTTAAGAATGTTCGATTAACCGATGAGGAGTTTGCCAAGCTGAAACAGCAATTCCCACTTGACTGGCAGCGGCTAATCAAGAACTTGTCCTTCCACATTCACAACACCCACAAGACCTATTACGACCACTTCTCGGTTTTGGAAAAGTGGGGCGCAGAGGACAGGAAGAACAGCGGGGCACTGCAAAGCCCACCGTCCTACGACCTGGAGCAGATCAAGCGGGACACCATGAACAACACAGACATCAAGTTTTAGGAGGAGCCATGAAATTGAACAAACTGACACCACGGCAGGCGTTGATCTATGACGCACTGATCCCGCCCGGCATGCCGGTGCGTGGCAAAGAGCTGGCGCGGCGGACGCGCATTAGCGAGCGGGACCTGAGATCGGAGCGCAAGGCCATGCAGGAACAGGGTGTGCCCATCGTCACCGGTGACTTTGGGTACATGCTGGTGGATGAGAACAATCCGGAGCCGCTGCTGCGGTACGCCAAGCGGCTGAACGCTCACGGCGATGAAGAGCTGGCCACGGCAGCAATGGCCCAGCAGATTTACGAAAGGCTGGTGACAGCAAGATGATGGTACGATTGACGATACCGGGAGAGCCCCAGGGCAAGGGTCGGCACCGGGCTGTGCGCCGGGGTGACCATATTGCTACATATACGCCCAGGAAGACCAAGGACTACGAGGACGAGGTGCGGTTCTGCTACCGGCAGGCATACGGTGACCGGATGGCCTTCGCCGTGGACGAGCCTGTCAGTGCAACAATCATTGCAGCGTTTGGCATTCCCAAGAGCACCAGCAAAAGGCGCAAGGTGGAGATGATGGCCGGCATGGTATTGCCCACCAAAAAGCCGGACACGGACAACATCGCCAAGATCGTGCTGGACGCATTGAACGGCCTGGCCTACCCGGATGACAAGCAGGTGGTGGAGTTGCAAGTGCTCAAGACCTATGACTTGGATGGCTATGTGGAGGTCGAGCTGCGGAACTGGAGGGCACGGACAGATGGCTGAACAATGTGCATTCTATGTGCGCTGTGATCGCTGCCAGTATGGCCGCAACCTGGGCAGCAATGAATACGGCTGCCGCAAACACCTGGCACCTGACGGTAAGACGATACACAGGGGGCAGTACAGCTGCGAGAATGGAAGGGAGATCGACGATGATCTGGGACGATGACATATCTTTTGAGGGCTTTCAGAATAGGATAGATGACTGGTATGCTAATAATAATTTCGAATTATGCGACCCGCCTATCAATGCACAATTTGCATTAGACTTGATATTTAAAACGTTAATAGACGATAAAAAGCATTATCCTTATTTAACAGCTATACCAGAGTCTACCGAACAAACGAATACTATAATGCTGTATTTAATATTAAAAAAATATAGTAGGTCATATAGAAGATTTCTAAAGGAGCGTAAAATCAAATGATTAAATTTGAAAACACTGAAGTTATGGGTTGGGAGGCAGCCATTAGAGGCATGCGCAATCCTATGAACTCTTGGGAGAAGAGTGATAGTGGTTGGAGCCCTGATTGGCCTATAGATAATTATATTTTTATAGACACAGACATTGACATTGATAATTATTTAGAATTAGCAATCGGTCCCAATGACCAGAAGCTCATGACGGCTCTTCGCAATGCTGGTACAGATCATCGAAAGTTCATGCGAATGATTACTGTATATGCGGATATTACTGCACCTTTATATTGGTGGAAAGAGTTTGACACATATAAAGTAGGTACAGTTGCTAACTCTTGTTCAACTATGCACAAGATTGCAGAAAAGGAATTTACGTTAGAAGATTTTAGTTGTGAACATCTTGAAAATTCTTGGCTTGTTCATTTGAAAGAAACTATTAAGCTATTGAACGAGGCAAGGGACGCATATCACTGGTGTAATACAGACGCTAAAAAAGAGTGGTGGTGGCAAATGATTCAACTCTTACCAAGCTCTTACAATCAGAAACGTACGGTTATGCTGAATTATGAAGTCCTGGCAAATATTTATAAATCTCGTAACAATCATAAGTTGGACGAATGGTCTGTTGGATTTATTGATTGGATTAAGAGTCTTCCGTATTCTGAGTTAATTACCGGAAAGGAGAAAACACGATGTGTACAGGAATGACAAGCTACCACCAGCACGGCTGGATCAGTGTAAATGACAGGCTGCCGGACACGGAAAGAGAAGTGCTTGTTTACGATTTGGACCTCGGTTGCTTCGTACTGTCTTGCAGAGGAATGGAGTGGGAGGACATACCAATATACCACCCGCATGTTACTCATTGGCGAGAGCTTCCCGACCCGCCGAGAATGGAGGGGAGCAAAGAATGACAGACACTCCATATAACAGAAAAATACAAAACTTTCTTGAGGAATACGTTAACTGCGGTCCCGATAATTTTTATGCAAACGGAATGATGAAAAAAGAATCAGTCAAAGAAGCAGTTAGATTGTTGATCGAAAAAATGTTTTTTTCATCTGTTAAAGATATGAGATTGCAAGCATTAAAAGATTATAGCATTTTATTACCTGCGTGGGTGTTTCAATGTGTAAAGGAGAAAAAAGAATGACAAATTACGAGCATATCAAAAATATGAGTGTTGAGGAACTTGCAAAATTTATTAACGATATAGCCGTATGTTGTTTTCAAACTGCAAATTGCGAAAATTGTCCGATTTATTGTAGCAGAGACGAAGTTTATTGCAGCAGTTCAACTATAAGCAAATGGCTTAAAAGCGAGGTGGAAAAATGAATTTATCTTTTTCATTTGGTGCATTGTGCCCAAAATTTAGTACACAGCTAAAACAACAGGGGTATGAATTAAAAAACAAAAAAAAATGGGATAAGGCTGTGTTTTCGACAGTGTATTTACACATACACGATATTTTAACAGACTCAAGATACGATGAATGTTTGAACCGAATTATAAAGAAATCAAAGGTTGATTGGCTTAAAAGCGAGGCGAGAGAATGAACATTCAACTGGACAAACAGGCGCTCATGCCTGTGAGAGCACATGACACGGACGCAGGGCTTGATCTGCTATCACCGGTGGACACGGTAATTCCTGCACATGGAGCGGTGACCATTGACACCGGGATACATATTGAGTTGACACCAAATACCGCAGGCTTTTTGAAGTCAAAGAGTGGACTGAATGTGAAATACGGAATCACCAGTGAGGGTGTGATTGATGTGGGCTACACCGGAAGTATTGCCGTCAAGCTGTACAACCACAGCGGTATGGATTATTCTGTATGCCGTGGGGACAAGATCAGCCAGCTGGTGGTGGTCAATATCGACACTCCGGATCTGGTGCTGGTGGACAAGTTGGCGGACACCGAACGCGGAAATGGCGGGTTCGGGAGTACAGGTCGCTAAGGAGGCACCCAATGTCAAAGTCAAAGCAGAAGAGCTACGGAGATGCCAAGGTTATCTGTCCTTACTATGACAGCCAGGAGACGGTACAGATCAACTGTGCACCGGCAGTGTATGATAGTTCCGGGCTGCGTGTGGTATTCCGGTCTAAGGTCAAAAAAGATGAACACATGCGGTCATTCTGCACCTCTTACTGCTGGAAAGGCTGTCCGCTGGCACAGCTGCACGATGACGCATAGCAATGGTATCATCGGGGGGGTGACGAAAGTCACCCTCTTTTTGTTATGCTAAATCATAGTGAGGTGATCAAGTGGACTGGAATAGGGTGAGGCGTGAATATGTCTCCGGCAGTAAGAGCCTGCGGACCCTGGCAGACGAGTACAGCTGTTCACAGTCCACGCTGCGTAAGAGGGCAGCTAACGAGAAGTGGACGGAACAGAGGAACGACTACCGGGCCAAAGTGGAACAAAAATATATGGACATGTCTGTGGAGCAGGAAGTAAAGCGCGTTGAGCGGCTGCACTGCCTTGCGGACGATCTTATGGATAAGTTGGACCAAGCCATAAAGGAGCTGAATGAAATGTGCTCCGTGGAGCATCAAGACGGCGAGTACAAGGTGGTGCGTGTGCCAGGTGTGGCTGTGGACCGTGCCGGCGCCAAACAGATTGCTTCCAGCTTGAAGGATGTAAAGGATCTTCTGAATGTGCGTGACGATCTGGACAGACAGGAGCAGCAGGCGCGCATAGAGCACCTGAAGAGCCAAAGCGACAGCGTAGCTGCAGGCGTACCAGAGGTGCAGGTGGTGTTGTCAGACGAGGTGAAAAAGTATGCCAAGTGAAGTGTTGGACCTGGGCACGCCACAGCCTAAGCAGGTGGAGTTCCTGACAGACACCCACAATGTTGTTGCCTTTGGTGGTGCCAGAGGTGGTGGCAAAAGCTGGGTAGTGGACTGCAAGGCTAAGGTGATGAGCTACGCCTGCCCGGGTATTACGCAAATTATTGTGCGCAAGACTTATCCCGAGCTGACGGAAAATCATATCGTGCCACTGACCAGGGCGTTGCAATGCTATCATCCGGATAGGCACCGGCGTCTGGCCGTGTACAACGACAGTAAGAAGACGATCACATTCCCTAATGGCAGTCGCATATTGTTTCGCTATTTGGAGCGAGAGAAGGACCTGGGACGCTTCCAAGGCACGGAGTGCGATATCATGTACCTGGATGAGGCCACGCAGTTCACGGAGGATATGTTCAAGACTTTGTGGGCTTGTGTGCGTGGTACAAATAGCCATCCCAAAAGAATGTACCTTACCTGCAACCCTGGTGGTGTTGGTCACCAGTGGGTCAAGCGACTATTCATTGATCGGGTGTACGATGAGAATGAGAACCCGGAGGATTATTCGTTCATACAATCCCTGGTGACAGACAATCAAATACTGCTTGATAACAGCCCAAAGTACCTTCAGCAGTTGGACGCGCTGCCTGCCAAGGTACGCCAGGCATGGCGGTATGGTGACTGGAATGTGTTCTCTGGCCAGTTCTTCGAGGAATGGCGGAATAACCCGGACCACTATACAGACCGTAGGTGGACCCATGTGATAGATCCGTTTGATATTCCTGCCGACTGGAAGGTGTATCGCTCGTTCGACTGGGGGTACAGCAAGCCATTTTCTTGCGGCTGGTGGGCTCAGGGATATGATGGTGTGGTGTACCGCATTAAGGAATGGTACGGCTGCACTTCACCGAACGAGGGACTGAAACTGCCGGCGGATATCGTATTCCAGAAGATCAGAGAGATAGAAACGCATGACCCGCTGCTGGCGGGCCGGCATATTACCGGCGTAGCAGACCCTGCTATCTTCGCCAAGGATGATGGGTATTCAATTGCGGAGACGGCAAACAGACACGGTGTGTACTTTGAGCGCGGCGATAACACCCGCATAGCCGGGTGGATGCAGTGCCATTACAGGCTGATGTTTGATGAGCGTGGGTACCCGATGATGTATGTGTTCAAGAATTGTAAGGACTTCATCCGGACCATCCCTATGATGATGTATGACGAACACAAGGTGGAGGACTTGAATACGGAACTTGAGGACCACGCAATGGATGAGTTCCGTTATTTCTCCATGTTGCAGAAGATACCGCCCAGGCGGAAGAAACCGGCCAGAGCGCTGGCAGACGATCCTCTGGATCAAATGAAGAAAGGATATTGATTATGGCTAAGCAAAAGAAAAAGCCGAGTAAGGAAGAATTTATGCAGCACGCCCAGGGGCAGACGGAACCGCAAAAGAAGCCGGAAGATACCGTAGCGCCCGCTGCTGATGACCCGATCGAACAGGCGCAGCAGCTGGTGGACGAAATGTCAGCCGAGGAGCCGGAAGAGGAAGAACTGCACACCATTACAGAAGAAGATGTGCAGCGGGCTATGGAGCTGCTGAATAAGTACATGGCTGGTAAGGCGTCCGTAGATGCCCGAGTGGTGGCCAACCAAAACTGGTGGAAGCTGCGACATTGGGGCAACTTCAAGTCGGATCACGGCAAAGAGGGTGACAAGCGCATTAAGCCGGCGTCTGCATGGCTGCATTCCTGCGTGGATAACAAGGTCGCTGACTATATGGACAATTTCCCTGAGCCCAATATTCTGCCGCAGGAAGAGGGTGACAAGGAGACAGCTAAGCAGTTATCTGCCGTGGTGCCGGTGGTGCTGGATGAGAACGGCTTTGAACAGGAGTTTGACCAGGCAGTGCACTCCAAGGTCCTGAACGGTACAGGCATATACGCTGTGGTGTGGGATCAGGACAAGCTGAATGGCTTGGGCGATGTGAGTGTTAAAAAGTGCGATATCCTGAATTTTGCTTGGGAGCCTGGGATTGAGAATATCCAAGACTCGGCCAATCTGTTTCATATCACTTCTGCCAATAACGATGTACTGGTGTCTCAGTATCCGCAGCTGAAGGACCGATTATCCTCTATGCACAGTGTGATACAAACAGAGTACCAGTTTGATGATACGGTGGACAAAAGCAATCGCAGTCAGGTGGTAGACTGGTACTACAAGGTGAATGTGGACGGCAAGAATGTGGTGCACTATGTGAAGTTCTGCAACGGCGTAGTGTTGTATGCAACTGAGAATGACCCAGAACGGAAGGATACCGGGCTGTATATTGACGGCAAATATCCCTTTGTGTTTGACCCGCTGTTCCGTGTGGCCGGAAGTCCTGCTGGATATGGCTATGTGGACCTCTGTAAGGAACCGCAGGAATATATTGACAAGCTGTCCCAGGCAATGTTGGAAAACGCGATCTGGAGCTCTGTGCCGCGCTATTTGGTGCGTGACGATGGCGAGATCAACGAAGACGACTTCGCGGATACTTCCAAGCATTTCATTAAGGTGGGTAACAATGTGGGCCAGGACACCTATGCGCCAATCGTGATCAATGGCATAGACGGCAACGCCTACAATGTGCTCATGCACAAGATTGACGAGATGAAGGAGACCAGCGGCAACCGTGATGTGTCCAGCGGCGGTACAAGCAGCGGGGTAACGGCAGCCAGTGCAATCAGCGCTATGCAGGAAGCCGGAAGCAAGACTTCACGCTGGCAAATCAAGGGTACATACCGGGCATACAAGGAGATCATCTTGATGGTGATCGAGCGCATTCGGCAGTTCTACGATATGCCTCGTGTGTTCCGTATTACCGGCGCGGATGGATCTGTATCGTTTGAGACCTTCTCCAATCAGAATATGCAGGAGCGGCGTATTGAAACGCTGTTTCCGGACGATGAGTATTACCAAATGCCCAACTTCGATGTAGATGTATCGGCCAGCAAGGCCAGCCCTTACAGTAAACTGGCTCAAAATGAGCTGGCAGTGCAGATGTACAACCTGGGCGTGTTGAACCCGCAGAACGCAGATCAGGCGCTGGCACTTCTGGATATGATGGATATTAACCACAAAGACCGCATAGTGCAGCGGGTCCAGGAAAACGGTACGATGTGGCAAACGATTCAGCAAATGACACAGGCACTGAACACCAGCAATGAGATAATCAAGCAGTTGACTGGTCAAGATCTGATGAGCGGTCAGGATATGACACCGGGTGCAATGAGTGGTGCGGCGGTGACAGACACGCAGTCGGTGGACACAACGCCGACCGCCAGCGACAGCTTAGGTAACACAGACAAATACCAGGACAACTCTCTTGCAACGCAGGCACGCAAGAGAGTAGCCACAAGCACGAGTCCGGAATAATGACTACGGTACATATTGGTGCTTGCGCCGTAGAACTGAAAGGCCACGCCGATGCGCCACGCAACGAACAGGATCATGACCTGGTATGCGCTGCTATTTCTGCCCTTACCTGCACGCTGGCAGAAGTCGTGCGTAGGGCGTATGTAGCTGGTGCTCTACTGTGTGAACCACAGATCAAGATTTCTCCGGGAAATGTGTGTATTCGTTGCGCACCGATGGCAAATGAGAGTACGGTGCAGGCAGCGTTTACCTTTTTTCGGTGCGGGATGGAAATACTGGCCGATAGCTATCCGGGGCATATCAAAATAAGCTGAAAGGGGGGGTGACATGATCGCCCCCTCTTTTGTTATTATGCGAGTAAAGGGTTCGTCCACCTGATACGGACAGAAAGGAGTTCCTATGAGAACAGACAAATTGATGCCCATGTTGCTGCAGCTTTTCGATGGTGAGGGCGGTGCAGCAGACGGCACCGGCAGTGCGCCCGCCACGCAGAACAATACGGCAGACAATACTGCGCCCGCCACGCAGGATGGTGCTCATGAGAGCACAGCGGAAGACCTTGACAAAGAGTTTAAGGCTCTGATTAAGGACAAGTACAAAAATGCGTATCAAAAGCACATCAACGCTGCAATGCAAAAGCGGTTCCGTGCTGATGAAGCCGCACAGGCACAGTATGACAGGGTGTTGCCCCTGCTTGATATGCTGGGCGAAAAGTACGGCGCAGACGCTACGGACCCGGAGGCACTCATGCAGGCCCTGGAAGACGACAACAGCTTTTACGAGCAGGAGTCAGTTGAGAAGGGTGTGCCAATCGAGTCACTGAAGCAGATGCACAAGCTGGAGCGTGAAAACGCTGCATTCCGCCAGGAAATGCAGGAACGCGAACGGCAGAACGCAGCAGCGCAGCAGTACCAGCAGTGGCTGGACGAGAGCGAGGCGGTCAAGTCCTTGTATGGGGACGCATTTGACTTGGATGCAGAACTGGCAGATCCTGAGTTTGTCTCTCTGTTAAAATGCCCCGGCATCACGCTAAAGACTGCCTTTGAAGCACGCCACCTTACCGAGCTCACCGGTGGCGCAATGCAGTTTGCCGCTCAGAGTACAGCGAAAGCCGCTGCGGACACGATCCGCTCACGCGGTCATGTGCCAAAAGAGAACGCATCTTCTACCGCTCCTGCGGTCAAGACTTCTGTCAACATTGCTGCCTTGACAAGAGAGCAGCACCAACTCATCAACAAGAAAATTGCGACAGGGGAATTGAAAACGCCGGAGGATATCAAACGATTCCTTAGCGGCAAGTAAAAACCGATCCTCTGTCAGAAACGGAGGAAACATGAATAAGAAAATGAACCTGCAGCTGTTCGATGGCACCGCCAACATGGCTGCAACGACTGACACCGGCCTTGCGGCTGAAATCAAGGAATATTACATTAAGGAGCTGCTGGAGAACGCCAAGCCCAAGTTGGTGCATGGTCAGTTCGGGCAGAAAAAGCCCATTCCGCGCGGCTCCGGCAAGGTAGCAGAGTGGCGTAAGTTTTCCAGCTTGCCGCCTGCTCTTACCCCGCTTGTGGAAGGCGTAACGCCTAATGGCACCAAACGGACTGTGACCGCCATTAAGGCCACTGTGAGCCAGTATGGTGACTACATTAAGCACACCGATATGCTGCAGACTGCCGCGTTCGATAATGTGATCGTGGAGGACTGCAAAGAGCAGGGCAACCAGGCGGGCAACACCATTGACCTGGTGACACGAAATGCTATGCAGGCAACCACCAGCGTGGCTTATGCCGGCGGCAAGACTTCTCGTGATACACTGACTGCGGCTGACAAACTGACCGTGGCTGATGTAAAGAAGATGGTCAACGAGCTGAAGCGTCGGGATATTACCCCCATTGATGGCTACTATGTCTGCATTATCCACCCTGATGTGGAGACGGATATTATGCTGTCCAGCGAGTGGGAGGAAATGCACAAGTATGCGGATACCACCGCTCTGTTCGAGGGCGAGATCGGTAAGATTGGCAAGTGCCGTTTTGTCGATTCTTCCAACGCTAAGATTTACAAGCAGACTTCTGGCTCCAAGCTGGCTGTGTATGGCACGCTGTTCCTGGGTGCCAATGCTTATGGCGTTACCGAGCTGGACGGACTGGGTCTGGACTATATCGTTAAGCCGCTGGGCTATGGCGATGATCCGCTGAACCAGCGTAGCTCCACCGGCTGGAAGGCTACGCACGGTGCAAAGATTCTGAACGAGTATGCCATCATTCGTTTTGAGAGCTGTAGCTACCGCAGCGCAGACACCAGCACCACGGAAAACTGATTGGAGGACTATTAAGAATGGCTGAGAAGAAAGAAACGGCTGAGAAGAAAGAAACGGCTGAGAAGAAAGAAACTGCACCTAAGTGGAAAATGGTGCCTGTGCTTATTCCGCTGGACCCGATGAACAACGAGAGCCACATGTTTGCTTCTGTGGCGGGCGTTGGCTCATATCAGATCGAGCGTGGTATCCCGGTAGAAGTGCCGGAGCCGATTGCAGAGGTAGTCAACCGCAGACTTCAGATGGATGCAGAGAACGCCAAGCTAATTCAAAAGCTGGCTGCACAGGCAGCCGGTATGTAACCGACAAAGGGCGGACGGAATATTCCGTCTGCCCTTTTTACTATGAGGAGGGAACAACAATATGACGATTGCGGAAGCAGTCAACCAGGCGGACAAGCTGTGCCCCAACACGACCTTTTCGATGAACGAAAAAATCGCCTGGCTTAACAGACTAGATAAACAAATCAAATTGGAAATTATGGACGCCAGAGAGGGCGCACCTGCCTTTGCCGGGTACACGGAGAAAACTCCGAATACCCAGGAACTGCTTGTGCCGTCTCCCTATGACGAACTTTATATACACTACTTGCAGTCCCAAATGCTGCTGTACACCGGTGACTTCAACCGATACAGCGCTGTAAATTCTGTATTCAATACAATGCTGGCCTCATTCCGTAACCAGTACAACCGCACGCACGCGGCCAAGAATGTGCCGCTGCGCTTTTAGGAGGTGCGAGTATGCAAAGACCAGTGCTTAGTAATGTGAGCAACAACCGAGAGATGATCTCCACATTCCTGGGCTATAACCACCGAGTTGTGCAGCAGGCTGGCGAGTTCTTTAATACCGAGAATATCACATTGGACGATTACCCTATGCTGTCCAACCGCGCACCGATGAACCGGTACAAGTATCCGGAGTTTGATGGCGAGGTTGTAGGTGAAATTTACACATTAGATGGTGATGAGCGTGTGTACAATCGGATGTCGATTGTGAATAGTGCGTTTCAGGTCCACAAATATGGCAAAGCAGGGGACGAAATAGGAAGCTCTTTGGAACCGAAAATTGTAGTTCGGAGGGTTATGACCATTCGCTACTTTATTCGTTTTAAGGCGGCATTGAAAGAAAAAATTGCGGTAAGATTAGGACCAGATGGTTCGGATCCGTATAGTTTCGATGAAGCAGTTTCGTATATTGGATTTGAAGCTGCTCCGTATGCTGATGTGTGCATTCATATTGGATCAGACGAACACACTTTTGATAATGGCGTTTTTTTTGCGCTTGGCAAGAATGTGAAGATGGAAACCGAAACGGATAAAGTCTTAGTGGTCGATACGATCTATAGGGAATATGAATTGGAAGCACAAAGACCCATTTACAAGGACGAAACACAGCAGAACGCTTCTGATAAAGAAATTATTGATGCGTTAGAGCAGGAAAGCCTAAATCATACACAGACCGATGTAGAATGGTTTAATACGCGTGATCCACGAGCATTTACATTCATTGATGTGGCGGCTTCCGGTAAGAATGTTGGCTGCCTAATCAAAAATCAGCAGATCACAGCAGCGTTCAATGATGTTTTGTACTATGGCGGAGGTCATTATAGCTTCAGAGAAAAGCTGTCTGAATTGCAAGCCGTGGACGGCAAATTGCAGTTGTTAAACTTCGGTACGAAAATCCTAATCTTCCCATACGGATTGTATTATGACACGGAAGAACCGGACAAGGGTGTGCTGCCGCTGGCCTTCGACAAGACGACTGACACTTATTTCAGCTGTGATATGTGCAGTGCGGACGGTGCTCCGTACACTCGGTTGATATATAGTGCTGCAAAACCTGCCGGTGCTGCTGTAGGTACTTATGTTGTGCGGTCAAGCGGTGACCTAATGGCCGTGCGAGGCAATGGCGAGTTCAATACGGTTGCGGCTGCCAGCGCGTGGAAGCGGCAGGATAAAGACCCTGGCACAAAAGGCAATGACTATTGGCTGGATACCACCGGGACAACAGGTAGCGGACTTAAAAAATTTAGTCAGGGTACGCTATACAAAAATGAAGATGGTGCTTGGGTGGCAGTCGATAATGTGCTGTTTTCAAATACTTGGTTCTACGCATACTGGGTAGATACCACTAACGATGATGCACCTGTGTTCAAGGCTTATTCTGCCACAGCAGACGATTGGATCGCGGTTCCGGTGACCTATGTGTTTGTGGACACGACAGATATCAAAGACGATATACTTGCTTTCGTTAAGGCAGGTGATACGGTCAAGTTCTCGGTGTCTGCAGGCAAGAGTGTGTTCGTTACCGAATGGGCGAATGTACATTCGGTAGCCGATGACGGCAGCCGGCTGATTGTTAAGGGCCTTCTGCGTGCTATTGATTCCACATATCACTGTCCAAACAGAATAGAAAAAGTGCTTCCGGAATTTGACTTTGTCACTGTAGCACAAAACCGCGTGTGGGGCTGCAAGTACGGAAAAGATTCCGCAGGTAAGCACATAAACCAAATCTACGCCAGCAAGCTGGGCGATCCGACCAACTGGTATTGCTTCGAGAATACGGCATCTGACTCTTACGCATTGTCCCTGGGTGATGATGAGCCGTTTACCGGCGCGGTGTCCTTAAACGATATGCCGTACTTCTTCAAACAAAATAAGATTTATGGCATTTACGGCGGCTATCCGGCGGCATACCAACGCATTGCCATTGAAGATCGCGGCGTTGAAAATGACTGCTCCGGCTCACTGGCGGTGCTGAATGGAGCAGTATTCTATAAGTCGCTGGACGGCGTGTGTGTATTTGATGGCAGCACGGTGACCAACATTTCCGCTGCCCTGGGTAACACACGATACACAGAAGCCAACGCCGGAAGTTCCCTTGGCAAGTATTATATCTCTATGAAGAACGAGACGGACGGCGGCTACGAGACCTTTGTCTATGACCTGAATACCAGCCTGTGGGTGCGTCTGAACGGAATGCGGTATCTGCACTTTATCACGGATTACACCGGGTCGGTCTATGCAATGGACCCGAACTGTATTTTTCATGAACTTGGCCGACACAACGAGACCGCTTTGTCCGGACTGGAACTGTACAAAACGGAAGACAAGGTGGAATGGTACGCAGAGACCGGTGCCATAGACTTTTCGTACCCGGATAAGAAGATCGTCAGCCGTATTAACCTGCGGGCTAAGATCGCGCTGGGCGCTGTGCTCAAAGCGTTTATCCAGTACGACAGCAGCGGGCAGTGGATCCAAATGGGTGTGTTGACCGGTAATGGTACACCGAAGACGGAAGTATTGAATATCGTTCCGCAAGCCTGTGATCACTATGCGCTGCGGTTGGAAGGCTGCGGAGATGTTCGGGTGATCAGTATTGCAAACACAATGACTTTAGGGAGTGACTTATGACTTTTAACATTGGCAAGCCGTCTGACGGCGTAACGGATAGTCAGCGGATACAGCGTCTGTATCTGTACCTGAACCAGATGGCAGATAAGTTGAATTATGCGCTGAACAACATGGACGAACAGAATCTGACGCGGACTTTTTTGGCGTCATTAACCAACGGCGGAGACGGTGATCAGCGGAGTACAAAAGGCCTGAAAACGGAGCAGGTGGACGAGATGATCCGGGACGGTCGGTCATCCGCTCTACTGTTCAGCGGGAGTACCGCAAAGGCTGGCGATACGATCACTCTGAATGACAGCGTGGACAACTACCGCTTTCTGCTTATCCGCTTTAGCAATAGCTGGATGCACGCCCTGTGCCCTATTCTGGACGGAGACCGTAGCTGCACTGCCGTTCGCGGATCGCATACGAACATTAGCGCAACAAACAACCTTACTGTGTGGTCCGTGGACGGCGACTACGCAGGAAATAAGGTAACGATCGACAACTGCTATTCTGCCAATGTGAAAAGCGGCAGTGTGACGATCACAGCACGAACAATATCGTATATATGGGGGATCAGATAAATGGCAAAGAGCAAACCAAAAAAAAGCAATCCCAAACAGACGGCTGCACAAAAGAACCTGAGCAGCTGGACAAAAACAGTCAATAAGTATAGCGGCGGATGGACCAATTCCAAGGACTATAAAGTACTGATGAAGTCCAAGGAAAAGAAGGACATGGACGCCAGTGTCAAAGGCTACAATTCTCTGTTAAACGGCGGCTATGGCGGGTATGCCAAGGCAAACGGCTTGACGGATTATACCGCCCGGCTGCAAAACATGTTGGGTGGCATCTTAAAGTCAAAGTTTTCTTATGACGCAGACAATGACGCTGCATACCAGGCCTATAGGGCACAGTACCAGGCGCAGGGCCGTAATGATATGCTGGACACTATGGGCCAGATGGCGTCAGCAACAGGTGGCTATGCCTCCTCTGCGGCGACTACGGCGGGTAATGCTGCCAACCAGGCACAGCTGAACAATCTGTCTAATATACAGTCGCAGCTTTTATCCCTGGCATATCAAAAGTATGACCAACAGCAGCAAGGCAAGCAGAACGCCTATGACCTTCTTGATAGTGTGAATCAGCAGCAGTATGGACGGTATCAGGACGCTGTGGGCAACGCCTATAACAAGATGGATTACAACACGAATCGGTTCAATACTTCCTATTCCAACGGTTACACGAAATGGAACGATGATCGCAGCTTTGCCTCCGGTCAACAGCAGTATTACGGCAACCTGAACGAGAGCCAGCAGGCACGCAAACAGGAAAGGGCTATTGCCGATCGGAACAACAAACTGCAGCGGAAAATTCTTAACAAGAAGTAAGGAGGGATTGGATGAGTTACAGTTCTAAGGCCAGAAAAGCGCTTGGCAAAGTGAAACAGTCTGCGGCAACCAAGAATGCACAGAAAAACAGGAACGACTATGACAAAAAACTCAGCGCAATTGGCCCTTACCGTAACGGTACATTCGCTAAGATGGTAGAGGGTGCGGTGGATGATATTCTCAATCGCCGTGCCCAGTCTTCCAATTTCGGCAACGCTGATGTGTTCGGCGATTATGCCAGAGACTATGCGGCGCTTTCTAAGCTGGCAGCAGCAGACACGCAGACTAACGCAGAAGAGAATATGGCCGGTGGCTATGACACGGACTACACCGTGCCTGCTGCCCAGCAGAGCTATATGAACGGATTGGCCGGTCAGAATGAGGACTTGCTGTCCAAACTGTCTGCGGCAAACCAAATTCACTCCGGGGAAATGGAGAATAAAGCCGCCGGTGGGCAGCGAGCCAACGAGGCCGGCGCGTTTGATTACCAAAAGTACCAGGACAAGGTGGAAGCTCTACAAAACGCACGCTCTCTGTGGGACGCAGCGGTGGAAAAGACCGGTGCGGTAGATAGCCAGGCATACAGTGATAACCTGTCCTTCCTTAGCGATATGGCTAAATACGAGGGCAACTTGGGTGAGAGCAAGGCGGACAGAGCGCTCTCCAAGTGGAAGGCTGATCAGGATTACCAGCTGGATGTACTGCAGTGGAAACGGCAGCAGGAGGAAGCTGCCAAGGCCGCAAAGGCTGCCAAGGCCGCAAGGGCTGCACGCTCTTCTCGCTCTTCCAGATCCAGTGGACGCGGTGGCTACGGAACCGGGTACGGAAAATCAAAAGGCAATGGGTATGCATCTTCTAATGTGAAGTCATCATGGGAAGAAAAATTTGGACATTCAAGATATGAGAATAGAGGGGAAAGGTGGACGGAACGGCAAATGGATGGCTTTGTTAGAACCGTTGGCATGAATCGCAGCCAGCAGGGTAAAGCGGAAGCGATCGAGGATGCATATTTTGAGGGCCATATATCTAAATCTCAATACAATACATTGTGTCGAAATTATGGGATAACGCCTAAGAAGAAATAGTACAAAGGAGAGTTTCAAATGGGATATTGGGCAGACTTACAGAAATCTGTAAAGGAAAAGGACAAGCGTGAGGGTGTCCGCCGTTCTGATTATATCAATCGAGATGTGGTGAAAAAAGCTGCTGTTACTGGTGCTCAGGAGAGTGACCAGGCTAAAAATGCCAACTGGAGAGCTTCATCTGCTGCGTTGAAGGCTGTTGACGATTTTGATGTACCGAAACTGTACCAAATCGCTGAGGCAAGAGTGAATGCCGCTGGATACGATGCGAGTCAGTCATATTTGCGCGCACAAAGAAGTCAGGCGCGCAAGGATCGTTTCGCTACGGCAGTAAAACAGTTTGCCAGTTTGGGTACAGATGAGTACAGTTCTGCTAAAGCAGAGCACCAGCAGGCGGATAGTCGTTACGATGCTGTGAACGAAAAACTCAAGGCTCTAAAAGAGGCAGAGAAAGAAGCAAAAAAGAAAGGACAGGACACAGGAGAAAACAAAGATGCTAAACATTTATTTAAGTCTGTTCTCAAAGACCAGAAAAAGAACGAGTGGGAGTATAGTCAAGAGAGCAATTTAAAGTTGCTGAACAGCAATGCAGATGTTGCAGCCGTTGTTGCTGCGGCCGCCAAGGCTAAGTCTAATGCGGAAACTGCACAATCAAATATTGACAATACTCAAGCGCTGGCAATGCAGCCTGGTAATACTTCTGCGTTTCAGGGCTTGCAACAGTATCAGAAAGACTGCCAAACCGCATATAATGATTACCAGGCTGCGGTAAAGCAGTTACAAAGTAATGGCTATGACGCTGAAAGTCTGATTGATACATATTCCAGAAAACGAAACGAGATAGAAACACAAAAGTTGAGTGAACAGATGGCTGACTTCTCAGATAAACACCCGGTAGCGTCATCGGCTGCGTATGTAGCGCTTAACTCCGCTCAGACAAGTGTCCTCCCGCAGATTGCAAAAGAGGGACTGAGTTCTGCAATTACCGGCAAATACAAGCCGCTTGACACCAACACTGGTGCCTTTGGGGCCACAAATCTGCGAGACGCCATTGCAGATAAGAATTCCGAAAACATCCAGAACAAAGTGTTGGACAAGACAAATAGCGAATTTGCATCAAAAGCAGCAAGTTTCCTATATCAGACCGGACTTTCTATTGGTGATTTTGGCTCGTTAGCCGCTTTGCCTGAGCCGCTATCTTTGGCTATCATGAGTTCCGGTGCAGCGGCAAGCACAGCAAAAGATGCAACACAGCGTGGCCTTTCTGCCGACAAGGCTATGTACACGGCAACGGCTGCAGCTATTGCAGAGTCCTTTTTTGAAAAATTTAGTCTTGAAAATCTGAAAGCAATGAAAGCCAGCGGAAAGACAGGGTTTGTCAATCAACTGATAGATGTTGCGAAGCAAAGTTTTACCGAGGGTTCAGAAGAATTCTTTAACGATCTGGCCAATGCGGCTTCCGATTTTATTATCAATGGACGAGATGCAGGCTTGGCACAACAATATCAATATCTTATTAATAAAAAAGGCTTTAGCAAAAAGGAAGCCGCAAAGAAAGTGGCGGCGAACTTTGGAATGCAAATCGGTGAGTCCTTTTTGGGCGGCGCTATTTCCGGTGGTGCTCTTGGTGGTGCGGTGTCTACAATGAATTCAATTGAGGGTGCCAAGATTCAGCATGAGTATTCTCAATACGGAAAAGATTTGCGCCGCAGCGGGAATGCTGGAGAGTTGATTGACGCCGGGCTGACAGCAGATAAGAATTCTAAGCTGTATCGCATTGCCGCCGAGCTGGCTGATGCAGAGGATAGCGGCAAAACTATATCCAAGCGGCAGCTGGGCAAGCTGGCTATGGAAATGCAGACCAGCGATGATGCTGCGACTACGCAGGCTCAAAAGACCGTGTTGGAGGACGCTGTGCGCCAACGGCTGCAAGACAGCGGCGTTAAGAATGTGGACAAGGCCGCCAGCCGCTTTGTGAGCAGCTATTTCGACGGCGAAGGGAAGATTAAAGGGGACAAGGCCACAAAGGCCCTGTACGCCGAGCTGCAGGACAATAGCACTGACTGGGCGCAATCCACTACCCGCAGTATGGCCTATGAAATGCTGCGTGGCGGTTCTTCTGCTGCATATATGAATGAACTGCTTGTAAACCCAAAGGCAAAAGGGTATAATGAGTTCAAGGATACCTATGGTGGTATCACTGAGGCTAAAATTGCCCAGTTGGAGCAGGAACGCTTAGAACAAGAACCTGCCGAACAGAGAGAGACTGAGCACGGCTCTGCGGACGCGAGTTATAATGCGCTGGTCACTGAAGCTGCCACGCCGGTGGATTTGCAGCGGGCAGAGCCTGTGCCGGAGAGCCAGGTGAAAGGCGTTCTTAAGGTGCAGGACGGCCATACCGTGGTCGAGCTGCAAGACGGTACGAAGACCACCACGGATTATGTGCAGTTCAACAACCCCAACACCAAGGCGGTTTACAAGAGCGCTGCCAAGTTTGGCTCCCTGGGCGCTTATGCACTGGTGAAAAATTACGACAGCAAGGTCAACCCTTATTCCTATCTGCACGCGGCGGAGAGTTTTTACAACGCCGGTGCGTCAGGCAAGATTACATTTGACCAGGCAGCCAATACACTGTCTGCACCGATTGAAATGGGGATTATGGACCGTGGTGCTGCCAATGAGTTATTCCTGAGCGGTCAGGAGCAGTCTAAGGAGATCGGCACCACCAAGACCGCTGTTACCAAAGCAAATAAGAACCAGGGCGGCGTTGTAACGCTGACCGGAGAAGCTACGGTTACCCCGCAGGAAAAGGAAGTCCTGGATCGTGTGGCGGCCAAGACCAAGCTGGATATTGTGCTGGACGGCAGCCTGGAAAGCAACGATAACGGCTATATTGATCCTGCCAATGGCAAGGTGGTACTGAACCCGGACAGCGGGCATATCTACGCCACCCTTATGCACGAGCTGGGCGAGTACACCCACGCCTACAACACGGCGGAAATGCTGGACGCCTGCCGGCCCATCGTGGAGTATATGCTGGCAACCGGCGATTATGCGCACGATGACAAGATTGACCTGCTGCAGAAGTATGTAGATGGGTACAGCGAGAACGGCAAGCAGTATTCTATTGAAGATGCCGTCAGCGAGATGATCTTTGACTTCATCAGTGGTGAAGCCAGCACGCAGGAGGGCGGCGAGAAGTTCGCCAAGTGGCTGGCGGAAGATACAGACCTGACCCAAAAAGAAAAGAAGTCCGTTATCGAAAAGATCAAGGACTTCTTTACAAAGCTGCTGGACGCTGTGCGCAGCGTAATTGAGGGACAGGGTACACTGAATACCACTGCACGAGCCGGTCAAAAGGCGGCGCAGCAGGTGCCGGTGCTGGACGACTTCTTTAACGCGCTGGACAATGCCATTGACAACCGCCAAAGAATGTTAGAAGGTAAGCATGGCGGTGAAGCAGAAAATAGTCAGTCCGAAATTCGCCATTCTATTGAAATTACAGAAGACGGCGAACCGTGTGTCGTTATTGATAATGATGTACTGGCTGGCGTGTCCAAGTCGCGGTGGGCGACAAAAATCAAAAATATTTTGTCTGAATATAAATCAGGTGTAGATTTGTGGGGTGGCGTAGTCAAAGTAAATGCCATTAGCAAAAATGAGTTTTTGAATTCAAAATACTCTCAGTACCTTAAAGCAAAGGAAAAGACAGCCTACAAAGATAAACTGCTATCCGCACAGAATTTGGATGAGATCCTGAAATCCGGCAAAAACAAAAAGATTGAAGACTTGAAGCACAGCCGAAATGATACCTTCAAGCAGTTTGCACATTCTGATGTGCTCCTTAAGGTTGGTGAAAACGGATATACCGCTGATGTGATTATTGGCATAACCACACAGAACGCGATGGTGTTCTATGATATCGTGGATATGCGGAAGGCAGATGTGAAAATAAAAAACGCAACCCCTCAAGGCTATGCAAATAGCAGGAAGCCTTTTAAGCAAGGGATTGCGTCTGACAACAAGGTAACACAAAATGGACCTGATGTCAATACTCATTCTATGCAGAAGGGGCAAAAAAATGCACAGAACGGCAAAAACAACACCAGGCATTCCTTGGAAGTGGACAGTCAGGGCAACGAACTGACGGAGGCACAGCAGCGGCGGTATAAGCATGTGGCGCCGGAGCTGCGGGATGAGGACGGTAAGATCAAACCGTTCTACCACGGTACTGCCAGAGCGGACCGGGTAGGCTATGTGTTTGATCCCAAGCGGGCAACCTCCGGGCCGATGGCGTATTTTACGGACGATCCGGATATTGCTACAAATTACAGCAGGGATAAAGCGGATACTTCTCTCGCCTACGATAGTGATTATGACAGCTACGAGACCCAGTTTCAGGTAAACGGCAAGCCGGTTACAGAATATTGGAACACCTTGACCGCAGCCGAAAAGAAAGCAATGACCGAGAAGATCAAGCAGGTCACATTGGACGACAACGATAACATTGTCTTGAAGCCTGGCAATCAAATAGGCATTGGTAGCTTTAGCGACTACGAATTGCACCGTGCCAAGGGCAATGCGCTGTCCGTACTGGTAGACATGTGGCTTGGTGATGGAAATCTTTGGAACGAAGAAAGCCGTTTCTTGGATGTGCTAAAAGCGGTGGGTATTGATCAGGCCCAGTACAACGACCCGGACTACCGGGAAGAAAAGGTGTATCAGGCTTATCTGAATATTACCAATCCGTACAACACCGGCAAGCTGGATCAGTCCTTTATTGATGATTTGCAGTCGTATGTGGACGATGCAGACATGAGCCGGTACGACACAGACAATGCCCAGGCGGATATGTGGGATAAGAACGGCATTCCTATTGAGGATTGGCTGGAGCGGTTGCAGGACGATTTGGATAACGGCACAACCCATGCTTGGACAACGGTGCCGGATGTAGTCACAGACTTCTTGAAGGACAGCGGCTATGACGGCATTGTAGATCAGGGAGGCAAAAACGGCGGCGATCAGCATACGGTTGCGATTCCGTTCTACTCCAATCAGATCAAAGAGGTTACCAATGGCAATCCTACCGACAGTCCGGATATTCGGTACTCAAAGCGGGTTGGGTTTGATAATGCTCTGACCGGTGCTGAAAAGAAAAAGTATAACAGAGCGTTGCAGACAGGTGAAGACGCCGGACTGCGCATTAGTGACAACTCTATACTGGTGGAGTGTGAGAACGACTCCAAGTACCAGTACAAATATGTGGTCTATGATGATATGGAAGATGGGCCTGTTATCCGTGATGTGTACGCCATTGGTAGGATTGACCCAAATGTGGAGGACGATGTTGCTTCACAGTGTCATAACATAGCAAGATATATCAACGATGTAAAGGAGTTACACTATGATAACCAGCAAGTATATGAATCTATACTCAGATCTCGCGTTGAAGGTACTGCATACCTACTCGCCGGGTACAATAATCGAAGCAAACGATTTCATGTCATCGGACGAGGCAGTGTTGAAAATGGAACAAATACTCTCAACAAATCCGTCAGAGAGCGAACTGCTGGACAAGATACACGAGCTGCAGGAGAACTGACGGACAGCCGCAAGTCCAAGAGCATTGACGACACCGGGCGTACCTCTCTGCTGCGGGATGACAAGCGGTTGGACGAGATGAACATTACCCTGCGCCAGGTGTTTGACGGTCAGGAGCTGGAGACCGGGCACCATACTTCCCAAACCCAGGTACAGCGTGTGGCTCGACAGCTGAAGAAGTCTACCGGCAGCAAGATGGACACTCCCCGCTTGATGGTGCAGCTGAAAGGGCTGTTTGACTATATCGGCAACAACGATGATGTGACCTTTTCGTCTGTCATGGACCAGGCAAAAGAAATTGCCCATGAGCTGCTGGACAGCACCCCGGAACACACGGTGCGTGACGAGTACGCTCAGGAGGTTTTGGACACACTGCGGGGCATGGCAATCACGCTGTCCGATGAACAAAAGGCAGAGACGGCTTACCACCATGATCGGTACGGCAACTACCGCAAACGACTGTTTGGTGCGGTCAATCTGGCTAAGAATGGACAGTCTTTGGATAGCGCTTGGCAGGAGCTGGCTGAACTGTACCCGGGCACTTTTGATGCTGAGGAGAACAGCCAGAACATGCCGGAGCGACTGCTGGAGATCGTGGAGGAGTTGAAGAATTCTTATTATTCTTATGACGGCATGGACATGGACGATGCTGCCACTACCGTGGCCTATGATATTTTCGATTTGTACATGGACACTCCGGAGTACAAGACCTATGCCCAGCGACAGAACGATCGCTTTACTGCGATGCAAAACAAATACCGCAAGCGGCTCCAGTCCGTTAAGGATGATTACCGCCAGCGGTATGAAGAGAAGCTGAAGGCGGTACAATCCAAGAGTCGGCAGGACAAAGCAGATATGCGCACCCAGTACGCCGATCAGCTGAAAGCCCAGCGGCAGCTATACGCAGAACGGCGGCACCGCGATGTGGAAAAGCGGCGCAAGACGGTGCAGAAGAACAAAATCAAGAAGCAGATACTGGACTTGATGAGCCTGGCGGCAAACGGCGGCAAAGAGCGCCGGGTGCCAAATGGACTTCTGGACAGCGTGAAAGAACTGGGTCGGGCTGTGGTACTGGACGGCAAAGCCGGGGAGAGGCTGGACGGCTATCTGAATAAGGTGCGGGACGGCTTTGACAAAATAGAAGGCAATGATAGCCAAAAGACCGAGTATGCCACTCTGGTGGAGGACTACAACAATCTGTTTAAGGGACAAATCCTCCAGTTAAAGGAGAGCATTGGCGACAAGTCCATTAACGACATGACCGCTGATGAGCTGGAACAAACCTATCAGCTGATCCGGTCGGTCAAAAAGGCTGTTACCAACAGCAATCGCCTATTCAAGGCGGAGAAGACCGCTACGGTGGAGAGCCAGGGCCAGCAGATCATTCGGGAACTGAAGGGCAGCAAAAAGGATCCCAATGGTAAGAAGACCAACGAGTGTATCGAGTTTATGAAAGGCTTTGGCTACAACACCCTAAAACCGGAGTATTTCTTTGCAATGCAGGGCTCGCCTACGCTGCGTAAATATTTTCATAATTTGCGCATCGGTCAGGACACCTGGGCCAGAGATTGCTACGATGCGCGGCAGTATTCTCAGCGCATGAAAGAGAAGTACCATGCCTACAACTGGAACCAAAGAAGGACCTTTACCTTGGAGACCCAGTACGGCGAAAAGCTGAAATTCAATTTGCAACAGCTGCTCTATCTGTATGCGCTCAGTCGGCGCGAACCGGCAATGCAGCACTTGACCCAGGGCGGTATGGTGTTTGACAAGGTATCTACCCGCTCCAAGCGGGGCAAGCGCATTGTGGAGCTGACGGACAACACGGCACACCCGCTGACCGTAGAAGACATTGCAAAGGCCACGGATATGCTCACCAAGGAGCAGAAAGCCTACGCCCAGGATATGCAGCGCTATTTGGCTGACACGATGGGCGCTAAGGGCAACGAGGTATCTCGGGTGATGTACGATATGGACCTGTTTACGGACAGCGACTATATCCCCATGCGTTCCGCCGGTGATTATGTGCAGTATATTCAGGATAAGGCCAACGGTGACGCCAAGATCAAGAACAGCGGCTTTACCAATCAGCTGAATGTACACGCCAACAACGCCCTGGTCATTTCGTCTTTTGACGATGTGTGGGCCAATCATGTAAATGATATGGCATTGTACCATGCGTTCACGCTGCCGCTGGAGGACTTCCAGCGGGTGTATAACTACCACACCCAGGTGGGCGAAAACGGTACGGTATCGCAGGCGGTGCGTGGCTATATGGACACGGAGTCCAAACGGTATATTGAGCAATTCATCCGAGACCTGAACGGCGGTGTGCGACCGGACAATGGCTCACGGTATGTGAACAAGGGTATCAGCCTGTTCAAGAAGGGCGCCGTGTTTGCGTCTGCTTCTGTGGCTATCCAGCAGCCGTCTGCGATCGCCAGAGCGATGGCGGTTATTCCAGCTAAGCATTTTGTGGCCACGACTGTTAGTAAGCGGGATTATGCACAGTTGAAAAAGTACGCCCCTGTGGCTATTGTCAAGGAGATGGGCTACTTTGACACCGGCATGGGAAAGACGGCCACGGACTGGATCAACGAAGACAAGCCGCGTGGATTTGGCCAAAAGTTTGGAGCGCTGTTTACGGATAGCGACTACCGGGACAGCGTGCTGTCTGCGCTGCCGGAAAAGGCGGATGAACTGACCTGGGCACATATCTGGAATGCCTGCGTACACGAGGCCAAAACAGATTTTCACCTAACCGGTGAGGCTGCATACCAGAAGGCCGGGGAACGGTTCTCTGAAGTGGTAGACCGCACCCAAGTGTATGACTCTGTATTCTCCCGATCGGGTATGATGCGTTCGTCTGATAACGCTATGAAGATGGCAACGGCCTTCATGGCTGAGCCTACCACTTCGCTGAACATGCTGGTGGACGCTGTGTACCAGGTGAAGAACGGAAATGCCCCAAAGTCCTATGGCGCAAGGGTTGTTGGATCGCTTGTGGCAGCTGCGGCGCTCAACGCTATTCTTCAGTCTATCGTTACAGCAGCACGAGACGATGATGACGACAAGACTTACCTGGAAGTGTACCTCGGTCAGCTGCTGCCGAATATGTGGAGCAACTTGAACCCGGCAGGACAAATTCCGATGCTGAAAGATGTAGTCTCTATTTTTCAGGGCTACGATGTGAGCCGGGCAGATATGAACCTGTTTGCGGATTTGTATGACGCTGTACAGGCTATGGATAGTGATACCATCAGCACTGCCCAGAAGATCAACCGCTTGGCCGGCGCCTTGTCCGCCTTTGTCGGTCTGCCATACAAGAATGTGGCCCGGGATGTGCAATCTGTATTCAATGTGATCCACAAGGCCACCTTGGATATGCACACCGGCGCAACCGGCACCAAGGAAGTGTTTAATGACGAGATGAAGGGCCAGCTGCTCATTGATGATCTGCTGGAGAAGTTCGGCATTGAGATGTTCCCGGATACAGACAAGTCCGCAAAGCTCTATAAGGCTGTATCTACCGGCGATCAGGAGACCGTTGATCGTATGCAGAGAGAGGCCGGAGACGATGAGACCTTTAACCGTATGCTGGTGGCTGCGGTCAAGGCCAATGATCAGAATGCCGGCAAGGCTGCGCAGGCTCATTTGGAGGGTGACTATGACGGCTTTGATGCTCGGCTGCAAGATATTATCAAGCTGGGCTTTAGTGACGAGATCGCGGTTAAGGCAGTAGATGGTATTGAGTCCGCCGCCAAGGCATTGGTCACGGCCAAGGAGAATGACGACGGCACAGAAGAGTATAAGGCGGAGTACAAGGAAAAGTTCGACCAAGTGGTAGCCACCGGCTTTGATGCCAAGGCGCTGGAGAAGTATGTGAGCGATCATGTAGACACCAGCAATGAGCCTAAGGGCAATATGAAGTCGCGCTATGATTACAGCGATGTGGCGTTGGCGATCAGTAAGAATGACAACTCTGGCACCAAGCGTATGCGCCAAGACCTGATAGACACGGCTGTCAAGAACGGCTATACCAAGGACAAGGCCGAGGATATGGTGGACAAGGCCATACGCCGAGAGTTCGCCAAGTCGGATGAACGGCTGCTGCGTGCTGCGGAAGCCTATAAGGTTGGCGCGTTTGATACATACGAGGCGAATGTGCGGGCCATTGCTTCGGATGACTACTTCACGATGGATGAAGTGGCAACGATGGCTAAGGGCCATACCAACAAGACCGGCATACCGTACAGCAGTTCCGATGTGGTCAAGGCCATGGATACCAATTCCGGCAAAGTGAAGAGCATTATCTCACAGCTTGAGAAAGCCGGCAAAGCGGGCAAAGACGGTGCTTATATTAAGAGCCGCATTACCGCTGCGTACAAGGATAAGTACATTAAGGGCGATGAAACCACCCGCCGAAATATTCGACAGAAGATGTACAACACCGGACTGTACACGGCAGACGAGATCTATAAGCGTACTAACGCCTGGCTGAAAAGCAAATAACCCGCAATCGGGGGGGGTGACGAAAGTCGCCCCCCTTTTGCTATACTCAATGAGAGGTGAGAACATGAACAAAGTACAGATGTATATATCTCTTGATGTGTGCAGACCCGGTTTGCAGGAAACGGTATATGTGACCGGCGGAGACCAGGCGTCAAGAGAGCTGTGCATTTCGCTGAATGTGGGCGGCGTTCCGCTGGATATTCAATCTGGCGAGGTAACAGCTGCTTATTACTCGATGATCAATAATAGTCCAGTATTAGGTGAGTGTCGGCTGGAAGGCGGGCGTATCATTCACGAACTGACGGCTACTGAGTGTGCAAGCACGCATACTGCCAATATCCGTGTACAGGATGCAGATGGTGCGGTACTGTATTCTCCGCAGTTGCAAGTGGTGTCCAGCGCACCTATTTACAGTGATAGAGCCATATCACAGAGTGATGAACTGTCCGCTCTGACTAAGGCCCTGGCAGATACAATGAAGAGCCAGGTCGCAGGTATCACAGAGAGTGCGGCTAACGGTGTACACACCTATACGGTCACATTCGGTGATAACAGCACGAGGACTTTCACTGTGCAAGATGGAGCAGCCGGGCCGCAGGGCATTCCTGGCACGGACGGCAAAGACGGAGCGCCAGGCGCGGATGGTGCTCCCGGTAAAAATGGTACGGACGGTCGTGGTATCAATATCGCGTGGGTGAATGACAATGGAGAACTGCAACTGGAGTATTCTGACGGCGAAGAGGATAACTTGGGTAATGTTAAGGGACCGCGTGGTGTAAAGGGCGTAAGGGGCGACACCGGTGCGCAAGGACCTGCCGGTGCGGATGGCATTGGTATCACCGATGCACAAATCACAGAAGCCGGAGAGCTACAGATCACTTACACAGACGGTACGACTGTACTTCTGGGTGAGGTCGTAGGCCCCAAGGGCGATACAGGTGCCGCAGGCAAAGACGGCGTGAACGGTAATGATGGTGCCAAAGGCGACAAGGGAGATAAGGGGGATCCCGGTGAACCCGGCGCATCTGGTGTTGAGACCTGGGAACCCGTGTTTTCCAAGACATTTGACGCCGACACCACGGCAAACCAGCGGTGGAGCCTTACCAAGCCCTGCCGAAAGATCAGGCTTCGTATGGCGGTGGCTGGTAGTGCTGCCAACTCTGCAGCTGGCGACCAATCGGTGTACATCAACTCATACACAAGTAAGTGTATGTTGCCTAACGCTTTCCGGTTCGAGGCGGCCACGACAAAAGGCTCTTTCGTCGTTGCTGAAGCAGAGATCACCGATAATATGGTTAGGGTACAAGCGAACAAGAGCAACATCACAAGCAATTTCAATGCGGCAAATGCAATGACCGGGCAGACGATATGGAACGCCAGCGGGATCACATTTAACATTTTCAAGGATGTTGAAAAACATGGAGTAATCAAAGCATTGTCATTCCCAACCAACGGCAAGACGATCGGAGCGGGCACACAGGTCGAGATATTGGGGGTGGCAAAGTGATGAACATTGAAACCGAAAGCCGAATTGCATTTCTAAAATCCGAGCTGGCGGAAACAGATTATCTGTGCCTGAAATATACCGATGGCGCACTTTCTGAGGATGAGTACGCACCGATCCGCCGGCAGCGGGCTGCATATCGGGCAGAGATCAACGCCCTGCAAGGGGGTGAGACCGATGTATGACGCATTTCTCACCGCCGCACTGACTGCTGCCGTGTCAACGGTGGTAGGCAGTGCCGTGTCTGCCGTTATCGCTTCATTGATTGCGAAGAAAAAGAGCAAGAAAGCAATGGAAGAAGTCACCACAGCCCGGTACATAGCCATTGAAAACGGCTTGCAGTCCATATTGCGTGCCGAGATCATACGGCAGCACGAAAAGCATACCGAGCGGCACTACTGCCCCCTCTATGCAAAAGAAGCAATGGTCAAGGTGTATGACGCATACCATGCCCTGGGCGGCAATGGAATGATGACAAGATTCTATAATGAAATTATCGCGCTCCCGGAGGAGCCGCAACAAAAGGAGGACTAAAAAATGAAAGTAACAGCAGGAACAATTGCAAGAACCGTCGTATTGGCGGTATCTCTGCTGAATGTACTCTTGAACGCCTTTGGCAAGAATCCTTTGCCATTTTCGGACGATGAGGTGTACACCGCCGTGTCAACGGTGGTGGCCGTGGTGGCTTCCCTGGCTGCCTGGTGGAAGAACAACAGCTTCACCAAGGCAGCTTTGAAAGCAGATGAGACCTTGGCGCTGGAACGGACAGAAACCGCAGAAAGCGAGGCTGTACACCATGAGTAAGCTGTACTATTGCAGACAGACCACCGAAAAATGCAAGTCTATCCATTATCCCAGCAAATTCCACCCCTATAAATACGGCACTTCCGGCTGTATCTATACCAGTGGTTGCGGAGTGTGTGCCAGTCTTATGGTTTTACATAACTTTGGTTTTACCGGCTTGGACACCGCTGCTTGGACACAGAAGTGCCTACTGATGGGTGCACGGTCCGCAGATGGCACAAACATGGATAAGGTGGCGGCGTACCTTGAAAAGCACTACTCCATTGTGAGCAAGCGGGCTAAGACCGTTGCCGACCTGAAGAACCACCTGAAAGCCGGTGGCAAGGCCATTGTATGCGTATCAGGCGGCGGCAAGAAGCTGTTCTCCAACGGCGGCCACTATATCTATATTGGCGGCCTGGACAAATCCGGTAACCTGATCGTGCTGGATCCGTACTGGTATGATGGCAAGTTCACCATGACTGCCAACCGCAGGAAGTACACTAAAGTGAAAAACGCCAGGGAAGTGTATGTACAGCCCGGAGCGTTGGCTTCGGACATCAGCGGCATTTGGCTGTTCACCAACGCCAAGGGTGCCAAGACTGTATATGCGGAGAATGATGTAAACTACCGCAAGGCAAGCCCCAAGGCGCCCGCCATTAAGCCGGGCACATACACCACCACGGCGGTGCGGGGGATCTACAAGGGCGCAGGTGCTGCCACCGGCCGCAAAAAGGTTAAAGACCTGACGGCAGACGGCCAGCGCCGTGCCACCAGCAGCAAGAAGAACTCAGACGCTATGTTCCGAGCCGGCACCACCATTACCGTGCAGGAGGTCAAGCTGCTGTCCACCGGCAACTTATGGGCGCGCTGCCCATCCGGCTGGCTGTGTATCTGGGAATGCGCAGACAATCATAAATTCATTAAGTGAAGCAGAAAGCCCACCGGATAACGGTGGGCTTTTTCATATCTGCTTTTTTTACTTAATTTTAGTGAAGGGTATTGACAATTATTATCTCCTTGTAGTATAACGAAAAATAAAGGAGGAATGAAAAATGATTGTGGAAGATACCAAGGATTTGGTTGAAACTGCGGACTATGTGATCATCGAAGCTGTTTTAGTGGATGATGGATTGCGTTACAAACAACTTTCTGTTGGCATTAAAGCCAAAAACGGTGATATTATCCGCATAATTCCAATATCGACAATGCTCATGTGAGAAAAGGCCGGGCAGTTCACAAGACTGTTCGGCCTTTTTCTATACCAATTATATCTAAATGCAATAAAGAGGCCCGGATGGGGAACTGGGTGCCAGTCTGCGCTATTTGTCCCAGCGGTATTCTATGCCGTATCCGGAGTTGAAGGGCTTGCTTACGGACATTGGTGTGGAGGAGCTGGGGCACCTGGAAATGATCGGCGCCATGGTGCACCAACTGACCCGCAACTTGACGGAAAAGCAAATTGAGGAGAACCCGGGCTTTGCTGCCTACTTTGTGGATCACACCGCCGGCGTATATCCCACCTCTGCCAGTGGCTCCCCTTGGAACGCAGCGAGTATCGGCGTAAAGGGCGACACCATTGCCGACCTGAACGAGGATCTGGCGGCGGAGCAAAAGGCGCGGGTCACCTATGACAACATTCTGCGCCTGGTAGACGATCCCGATATTATCCAGCCAATTAAGTTCCTGCGGGAGCGGGAGATCGTCCATTATCAGCGCTTTGGTGAGGGGCTGCGGGTAGCCACCGATAAGCTGAACAGCAAAAATTACTATATGACCAATCCGTCGTTTGACCAATAAGCCGATAAAAATACCCCGGTACAAAGTCGATTGCCTTTGTGCCGGGGCGTTTTTTTATTTGGTTGTAAGGGCGGTGAGCAGGGCGCGGCAGCCGGTGGCGATATCCTGGTAGGCGCGGGCGAAATCCCGGCTGTACCAAGGGTCGGCCACATCGCCGCCGTGGGCATAGTCCAGCAGCTTTTTGATCTTATGCTGCGGGTCGCCGCCCAGCATACGGTGCAGATTACGCACATTGCTGCCATCCATGGCCAGCAGCAGATCGTAGTAGTCATAATCGGCGACAGTCAGCTGTCGGGCGCGCTTGCCGTCACAGGACAAGCCGTGGGCAGCCAGCTCTGCCTTGGCAGGCGGGTACACCGGATTGCCTTTGCCGTGCCAGATCTCTTCTCGGCTGGTGGCAGCGGACGCAATCTCAAATTGATCTGCCAGTCCCACCTGCCGCACCATATCCTTAAAGATGAATTCCGCCATAGGCGAGCGGCAAATGTTGCCGTGGCACACGAACAAAATGCGTATCGGCCGGTTCGTTACGCTCATTCTGCCAGCTTGGCCAAAATGGCGTCTGCCGCTTCTGCGGTGGGTGCGGTCTCAGAGAAACTCTTGTCCCGGGCGGTCAGCTCCACCACGCCGTTTTTCAGGTTCCGGGGGCTGACGATCACCCGCAGGGGCACGCCCAGCAGATCTGCGTCGGAGAACATAACGCCGGCGCTGACAGAACGGTCATCGTAGATCACTTCTACGCCCTTCTCCTGCAAGGTGTTGTACAGTGTATCGGCAAAGGCACGCACTTCTTCATTGTCTGCACGCACAGCGCACAGGTGCACCTGCCAGGGGGCAATGGCCTTGGGCCAAATGGGACCGTAGTCGTCGTGGTGCGCCTCGCACACAGCGGCGGCCAGTCGGCCAACGCCAATGCCGTAGCAGCCCATGATCGGCACACGGCTCTTGCCGTCCCGATCCGTATAGGTCATACCCATAGGCTCGGTGTACTTCTTGCCCAGCTGGAAAATGTTGCCCACCTCAATACCACGGGAAATATGAATGCTCTTTTTGCCGCAGCAGGGGCAGATACCGCCCTCAACTACCTTGGCAAAATCGTGGTACTCCGCACCGGGCACATCCCGCTGCATGTCCACGCCGGTATAGTGGTAATCTGTCTCGTTGGCACCGGCACACAGGTTGTTGCGCCCCTCCAGAGAGCGGTCGTATAGCACGGTAAAGTCGCCGTTCAGGTTGGCAGGACCGATAAAGCCGGCGTGCAGACCACATTCTTCGGTAATTACTGCCGGGTGAATTTCCTCACCCAAAAAGTTGGTGAGCTTGGTCTCGTTCACTTCCAGGTCGCCTCGCAGGAACAGTACCACATATTTGTCTTCATTATTGGTCTGGTACACCACGGCCTTGGCACTGTCCTTAGGGTCGGCGTGCAGATAGGTGCATACCTCCTCAATGGTGTGCATACCCGGGGTGTGCACCTTAGTCAGCGGCTGGGAGGGGGCGTTTTCTATCGGCTCCAGGATAGACTCGGCAGCCTCCATGTTGGCCTTATATCCGCAGTCGTCACACAGCACGATAGAGTCCTCACCAATGGGGGTCAGCAGCATAAATTCGTGGGATACGCTGCCGCCCATCATACCGGAGTCTGAAGCAACGGAGATCACTTCCGGCACACCGGCGCGGGCAAAAATGCGCTCATAAGCCTTGTGGCACTTTTCGTAATAATCGTCCAGGTCCTCCTGGCTGGTGTGGAAGGAGTAAGCGTCCTTCATAGTGAACTCACGCACACGGATCAGCCCGGCTCTGGGGCGCGCCTCGTCCCGGAACTTGGTCTGAATTTGATAGATCATAAAGGGGTACTTGGTGTAGGTGCCGGCGTATTCTCGCACCAGTTGCACCGCAGCCTCCTCGTGGGTCATACCCAGCACCATATCGGCACCGTTGCGGTCCGTAAAGCGCAGCAACTCTTTGCCGATACTCTCATACCGGCCGGACTCTGCCCACAGAGAGGCGGGCATCACCACCGGGAACTGCACTTCCTGACCGTCCAGGGCGTCCATCTCTTCCCGCATGATTTGCTCCAGCTTCTTCAGCACCCGCTTTAAGGGCGGGTAAGAGGAGTAAATGCCGTTTGCCACATACTTGATGTAGCCGCCGCGCACCATCAGGGCGTGGCTGTCTACCTGGCAGTCTGCCGGGCGCTCCTTAAAGCGATCGCCAACTAAGTGTTCCAGTTTCATACAAAAAACCTCCAAAAAATAAAGCCCTAAGCCGATCTGTGACGATCGGTTTAGGGCGAATCATTGATCCGTGTTACCACCTAAATTCAGGCTGAGCCTGCACTCTGCGCGCTCTGTAACGGGAGCTCCCGGTACGCCTTAATAGCCTTTGCGTTCGGCGCACAGCTCAAAGATGGGTTCCTCCGCCGCCTGCCCAGGCTTGCACCGACCGCCTGTTCTCTCTGCACAGGGTGGGGGAGTACTGTTTCTCGTCCTTGCTGTTACCTTGGTATCATAGCAAATCAGGACCGAAAAGTCAAGAGCGCTCCGGGTTTGTCTGCTCTTTTCTCTGTCCGGTGCAGCGGCGAGCCAAGGCGCGCACTGCCGGATCCAGTCGCGGCTCCAGTCCCATGGCGATTATTAGCGCCGCCACGGTGAGCAGGAGAAAGAACATGCCCTGCATATACCAGCCGGGCAACCCGGCGCACAGTTTGACAGATAGCTTGTTGAGCCAGCCATATAAATTGGGCTGGTTGTGAATGGCCATTAGGTACAGAGCGTGTACGCCCAAGTAGGCGAGACCTTTGTTCAGCATAGGCACCTTGCCCAGCGCCAGGCTGATACCGAGGATTCCGGCGCAGCCCAGTGCAGCCGCCGCCAAACTCAGCAGCGGGCGAGAGGCAGTCAAATCGTACATATCCTGTGGCGCTGCCTGCGCCAGCAAGCCACAGCCGACGGTCAGCACAGTGCCGCCAATGCCGCAGGCGACAACCATCGCCGGCTTGGTACACTGCTTTTGCAAAGAACGAAACGCACCTTGCAGCAGGGTACCAATAAACAGATAAAAGGCCGCCTCCATGGGGCGAAGAACTGTCAGCCCTACCATGCCCAGCACCCGGCCCACGCCGGTCAGGGCGGCAAAGTCCACGGCTCTGCCTATACCGGCTGCCAGCAAAAACAGCCCGGCCAGGAACAACCCTTGTGCCCAGCGGGGCAGCGGGCTGCCGGTGAGCAGACTGCAAAGCAGTTTGCCAAAAAACAGGGCACTGAAGAACCAAAGTACATTAAATCCGCACCCGACCAAAGTGGCAATGCCGTCCAGTGCCAGCGCCTTGTAGCTGCCGTGGCCTGCAATACAGGTTACCGCGCTGCACAGCAGATAAATGGCGCTGAATAAAATGTAATAAAACAGCAGCCGGGCGTTCTTCTCCCAAAAACGACAGAGAGAAAAGCTGCATGCATCCCTTTGCATGACCAGCCCGGATACCACAAAGAACAGGGGCATCATATAGCCGCCCAGCGCTGTATGCAAAGGCGAGGCGGGCAGGGTGTTGTACAGGATCACCGAGAGAATGCCCAACCCTTTGGCAATATCCAGTTCTATTATACGCCCGGTGCGGGGCGACATTGCCGATTGCTCCATTTTTTCCGTCTCCTTGTGGAATATAAGCTTTATACAATTTTATTGTAGCAACCTGCCTACGGCTTGTCAATTCTTTTATCACTGCCGGATATAGGCGCTAATCAAAGGAAAAAACGCAACTTATTCTTTACATCGGCGGCAAAAAATGGTACTATAAATTGTATTGCTTTGCACCGGTAGTGCTGCAAAGCGCCAAATTTTGTTGGAGGTACTGTTTATGACCAGTGCACAAGTTTGTATTCTGATCTCTATAGCCGTGTACCTGATCGCTATGCTGGCTATTGGTATTGTGTGCTCCAAGCGCAACAATACAGTGGACGATTTCTATTTGGGCGGCCGTCGGTTGGGGCCGGTGGTTACTGCCATGAGTGCCGAGGCGTCGGATATGTCCAGTTGGCTGCTGATGGGCCTGCCGGGCGTTGCCTATCTGACCGGTGTTGCGGATCCGGGATGGACAGCCATTGGCCTTGGTGTGGGCACTTACATTAACTGGCTGGTGGTGGCACGCCGTCTGCGCCGGTATTCTGCCCGCATTGGCGCCATTACCGTGCCGGACTTTTTCTCTCGGAGATTTGGAGAGAAAAAACATATTCTTACCGCCATGGCAGCCATTTTAATTATTGTATTCTTTGTGCCGTACACAGCCTCCGGCTTTGCCGCCTGCGGCAAGCTGTTTGGCACGCTGTTCGGTATGGACTATCATGTGGCAATGATCATTTCCGCCATTGTGATCGTGGGCTATACCGCTACCGGCGGGTTTACTGCCGCGTCTACCACTGACTTAGTGCAGAGCATTGTGATGAGCATTGCGCTGGTGGTGGTGCTGGTGTTTGGCGTGTCCAAGGCCGGCGGCGTGGGCGCCGTGGTGGAGAATGCGCAGAGCATGAGCGGCTATCTGTCCATGACGGCTACCTATGACCCGGAAAGCGGCAAATCCGCCACATACAACTTGTTGAAAATTTTGTCTACCGCCGCCTGGGGGCTGGGCTACTTTGGTATGCCCCACATTCTGCTGCGGTTTATGGCCATTGAAGATGATCGCAAATTAAAGACCTCTCGCCGCATTGCCACCATTTGGGTCGTGATCTCTATGTTCATTGCCGTGGTGATCGGCGTAGTTGGCTCCGCTATGGTCAAGAACGGCGCTATGGGCGCGCTGGCAGACAAGGAAACCATTATTGTGCAGATCGCCAATCTGCTGTCCCAGCACGGGGTAGTTGCTGCACTGCTGGCCGGTGTGATCCTGGCGGGTATTTTGGCCAGCACCATGTCTACAGCGGACAGCCAGCTGCTGGCTGCCTCCTCCGGCGTCAGCGAGAATATTTTGGGCAGCCTGTTCAACCTGAATTTGTCTGCCAAGGCTAAGATGATCGTGGCTCGGGTGACCCTGTTGGGTATTGCCGTGGTAGGCATCTTTATGGCTTGGGATTCTAATGCTTCTGTGTTTAAGATCGTCAGCTTTGCTTGGGCGGGCTTTGGCGCGTCCTTTGGTCCGGTCATGCTGCTGGCGCTGTTTTGGCGGCGCTCCAACCGCTACGGCGCTGTGGCCGGTATGATCGCCGGCGCGGTAATGGTGTTCCTGTGGAAGTATTGCATTGCCGACCTGGCACCGGTTTTGAAGATTTACGAGCTGCTGCCTGCGTTCCTGTTTGGTCTGCTGGTGAATGTGGTGGTGTCCCTGTGCACCCCTGCGCCGGACAAAGAGGTGCTGGAGCAGTATGACGCGGTAAAGGCAGAGAAATGAGCCCTTTGAACGATCCGAGAGAAGCGTTGCACCGTGCTCTGCAATATGATGCCGGAGATCCCAAGCGGATACAGCATTTGATCAAGGTGTATGCTTTTGCCGAAATGATCGCCGATGGGGAGCATTTGCCCGACGCACAGCGGCGCGTATTGCTGACAGCCGCTGCACTTCATGATATTGGTATTCACAATGCTCAGCTGCATTACGGTTCCTCTGCCGGTAAATACCAAGAACTGGAGGGTCCGCCGGTGGTATGCCAACTGCTTGCAGACTGGCCAAAGGATTTTGTGGAAGAAGTTTGTGATCTGGTGGCCAGACACCATACCTACACCGGTGTGGATCGTTTGACTTTACGCATTTTAATTGAGGCGGACTTTTTGGTGAATGCGTATGAGGAGGGGCTTTCCGAAGAAGCCGTGCAAGTCGGCAGAGAAAAGCTGTTCACCACTGGGACGGGAAAGCGCCTGTTGCAAATGCTTTATGCAGTATAAGATAATAAAAAACGCAAGGTGTATTTCGCACCTTGCGTTTTTTTGTGTCGTTTAAGATTTATTTTACGAAGCGGATCAGCCGATTGGTAAGTAGGGCTGCCAGCAGGATCTTGCCACACTCCGGCAGCAGGAATGGCACCACGCAGGTGGCTAGCGCCGCTTTTAATGTGGCTTTGTAAGCAATGATGAACCATACGGTGCCAAAGGCGTAGCATACAGTCAGGCCGATCACCATAAACAGGATCAACTGCCAAAACTTGTGACCGAACTTTTGCACCAAAGCGCCGGTGATCAGTGCGGTCAGGACAAAGCCGACAATGTAGCCGCCGGTGGGACCGGTAATGGCTGCCACGCCGCTTTTGAACCCGGTAAAGATGGGCAGTCCTACCATACCCAGCAGAATGTACACGATCACGGATACGGTGGAGCGCTTCCACCCCAGCAGTCCAGCGCACAGGCAAACGGCAAAGGTCTGCATGGTAAAGGACACGGTCATGGGCACGGCGATCTGGGCACACACAGCGATCAGTGCGGCAAACAGACCGATATAGGCAATGTCTACCGTGCGGAGTTTTTTCTTCTTCTTGCTGCTTTCGGCAGCTGCGGTTGTTTCTGACATACTTTTTACCTCACATTGAATTTTGTACTATTATGCCTTGATTTTGCGTAAATGTCAACCAAAATCATAAAATAAGTTGACAATTTGCAATTCCACGGCAAAATTCCGCCTGATTCCTGCCCTATTGCACAAATTCTTTGACACTTTTTTGTGCACTGTACTGAATTTTAAGAATTTGGTCCATATCGGTAGGCAAAGACCGCGCCAGCGTGTATAATGGTGCTGATTTTTGAAGAAGGAGCGCACTTATGCAGCTGTTAGAAACAAAAAAAGAGAATTATATCGGCCAGGCAGATCCGTTTATTCTGGAAAGCGGCGGTCGATATTACATTTATACCACCGGCGATGATGGCATTTACGCTTACAGCTCGGATGATCTGCTCACCGGTTGGCAATTTCACGGTATGGTGTTTACCGTGCCCGGGGAGCATAGCTTTTGGGCACCCAGCGTTATTGAACTGGATGGTACATATTATATGTATTGTTCTTATGAGTTCTTTGGTGATACGCCGGATCAGGGCGGCCATCGTGAGGCGCTGTTTGTCAGTCAGGCGGATAATCCCCTCGGCCCCTTTGGGCAGGAGAAGCAGATTCTGCATCCCTTTTCCATTGACTCCCAGATTGTGCAGAACGAGAGTGGCCTGTATTTGTTCTATTCTACCAATACGTTTGAGGGTGACCGGATCGGTACTTATATTGTGGTGGATAAGATGCTGGATCCGTACACCCCGGCAGGACACCCGGTGCCGGTGGTGGTGCCCACCCTGGACGAGGAGATCTTCCGTCGGGATCGGTACAAGACGGGCCAGCACTGGCACACCATTGAGGGCGCCTGCTACTTTCGGGAGGGGGACTGGCAGTATGTAATGTACAGCGGCAACTGCTACTTGCAGCCTACCTATTATATAGGATACGCCCGAGCCAAGACAGACGAAACGGACTTAACTAAGATCAAGTTTGAAAAGGTGCCGGATGACCATACCTATGCTCCGGTGATTCGCGCCAACGATTGGGAGGAGGGCACCGGTCATCACAGCGTGATCAAGAAGGATGGCGTATGGTACGCGGTGTACCACGCCCGTAATGTAGAGGATGACGGCTTTGAAGGCGACCGCCGCAACGCCCGCATTTGCCGATTGGAAGTGAAGGACGGCACCATTACCGCTCACCGCTATCCGGATCATATATAGGCATAATGCACCGCTGCTCACTACCAAATCTTGTGTACTGTATGCTGCCGGCGTACTAATGTTTACAGTTTGTTCATAAAAATCTCGCATTTGCGTGCATTTTTTTGTTGAAATTTGAGCAGCAAGATGATATACTACTACTATACTTATAAGGAGGGTACTGCCTTGAGTAAAGAAAAGAAGCTTGCTAAGAAAGAAGCGAAGGCGGCCAAGAGAGAAGCAAAGGCTGAAAAGGCACTTGCTAAGGCAAACGCCAAAGCGGAAAAGAAGCATGCAAAGGCTTATGAGAAATTCGTAAAAGAAACTACGAAGAAAAACGAAAAAGGGGAAAAGAAAGCGGCCGCAGGCGGCAAAGCATTTACCGCCATTGCCATTCCGACCATCGATGCTTTCCAAACTAAGGGAGAGATCAAAGCAGAGAAGGCCGGCCAGAAGGCATACGCTAAGTTGGTCAAGAAGATCGACAAGAAGAATGCTAAGCTGGAAAAGAAGTGCGCTAAGAAGGGTAAACCGTTCGTTCCGATCCCCACACCGTCTCAGGACGAGATGGCGGCGAAACCGGAGAACAAGGGCGGCAAGATCGTCCTGATTGTGATCCTGATCCTGCTCATTTGGTTCTTGATCTACTTTATCGTTCGTTTTGGCGCGTTTGTTTACAATCCCGCCCAGGAAACGACGGCTGCGGAAGAGGGAACAAAAGTGGCTCAGACTTACGATGCGTATTCCAACCCGCATAAGATTACAACCACACCGGATTACAGCATTGCGGATGCGAAGCTGCTGCTCAAGCAGACCATTCACGATAACTGGCAGGAGGTTGGCTACAGTGCGGATCCGTCCAGCAGTTCTATCTCTTACAACAATAAGGTAGTTACTGTTAACGGTGCAGATTGCTATGTGTTTAGCTGCTCCGGCAAGACTTTTGCTGTGGCTGTTAAGTTGTCTGCTGTGTACTATGCACATAATGGCGAGTACCAGCCGCTGACCTTTAACAACACCAATTACCTGTTTAAGTAATTACATACAGCCCACTTTTTTCAGGTGGGCTGTTTTTCTATGTGTTTTCTGTTCTAAAGATAATATCAATCATAGAAAAAGACCGCTGTGTTTTCCACAGCGGTCTTTGCTACTTGTGTTATAGTGTGCTGATGTCGTAGGGTGTGCGTTGATAAACGAAATAGTTGAGCCAGTTAGAAAAAATCAGGCTGGCTGTACTTTTCCAGCTGACCAAGGGCACCAGGTTCTCATCATCGTGGGGAAAGTAGTTGTAGGGCCTGTCAATGTCCAGTCCTTTGCTCTTGTCACGAAAATACTCTTTGGCCAGTGTATCTCGGTCGTATTCACTGTGCCCGGTAGAGAAGAAGTTGCGGCACTCCATATCGGACAGCAGGCAGACACCGGCAATATCACTGTATGCCAGGATCTGCAAGTCCTTTACTTGGGCAATGTCCTGCCGCAGAATTTCCGTATGCCGGGAGTGGGGAATGTAAAACACATCGTCCAGTCCCCGCATCAGTGGATGGGTCACATCTAAACTGCGGTGGGGGAATACGCCGAACATCTTTTTTCTGAGCGGGTGCTTTGGAATACCGTAGTGGTAGTACAGCCCCGCTTGCGCGCCCCAGCAAATATGGAAGGTGCTATATACATTGGTTTTTGTCCAATCCATGATCCGGCAAAGCTCGTCCCAGTAGTCCACTTCCTCAAAGGGCATTTGCTCCACCGGCGCACCGGTGATGATCATACCGTCGTATTTCCTGTCCTTTATCTGATCAAAGGTGTAGTAGAACTTGTCCATGTGACTTTTAGAGGTGTGCTTGGCAGTATGACTGCTCACCTGCAGAAAGTCCACATTCACTTGCAGCGGCGTGTTGCTCAGCAGACGCAGCAGCTGGGTCTCCGTGTCGATCTTGGTGGGCATCAAATTTAATATAATGATATGCAGGGGGCGGATGTCTTGCGTGTCCGCGCGCTTGTTGCTCATGACAAAGATATTCTCGATTTCCAAGCTTTGCTTCGCCGGTAATTCGTTATCAATACGAATGGGCATTGCAGATCCCTCCTTATACATTATATATCGTTTAGCCATTATAGCAAATTGTACACGGAATTGCAACCCGGTAAAAAAAGTTGAAATTGGGTCTTGACATTTGCTGATCGGCGCGCTATAATATCACACGTTGCTTAACCGCAGCGCAGCCGACAGCAAGGCGCGGACGCTTGATTGTTTCGATCCCGCCGCTGTTAAAAAAATGAAAAACTTGAAAAAAGATGTTGACATTTGCGGCAAGTTGTGGTATAGTTATCAAGCGCTCGAGAGAAGAGCGGCCGGCCGAAAGGCTGGTTAAGGACCTTGAAAATTAAACAACGACGAGAAAGTAAGGAACCCGATAAGATTCTAAAAGAGTTTTATCAGTACTGCGTATCGAGAGATACGAACACAGTAATTTTGAACGTTAGAGTTTGAAATGAGAGAAGCTCAGATTTTTAAGATTTGATTGGTACACTCGCAAGAGTGTGTTAATACAATAGTTTTAAGAGTTTGATCCTGGCTCAGGACGAACGCTGGCGGCGTGCTTAACACATGCAAGT
>ENA-ORNR01000104-ORNR01000104.1-human-gut-metagenome-genome-assembly--contig:-NODE-104-length-70237-cov-10.018053_pt1 | contig 70237 bp, 56 predicted proteins | sample MGYA00242114_ERZ509020 | MGnify/ENA primary metagenome ERZ509020 (study PRJEB26280, sample SAMEA2338758) | human gut metagenome | biome: human gut; feature: human-associated habitat; material: faeces...
CCCAAAACTCAAAAAAAGAGAGTGTATCGCAAAAATCGAATTACGATACACTCCCGATGTTAGTTATGGGAAAGGGAGGGGGTTAGGCGGGATTCTCTTCCAGCACTTTCTTTACCATGGCGTAGTCGGGCTCGGAGGTAATTTCCGGGCAGAGGGATGTGGCGAGCACGCGGCCGTCAGTGTCAATGACTACGAGGGCGCGGGCCAGCAGACCTTTCATCGGGCCGTCGATAATCTCTACGCCGTAACGTACGCCGAAATCGCTGCGGAAGGCGGAGCCAATCTTAACGTTGGCGATGTTATTGGCGGAGCAGAAGCGTGCCGAGGCAAAAGGAAGATCCATGCTTACGCAGAGAACTACCGTGTCGGGATATGAGGCGGCCTCCTGGTTGAACTTGCGCACCGACATGGCGCAAACAGATGTGTCGAGGCTCGGGAAGATGTTGAGTACCAGGCGTTTGCCTGCAAAGTCGCTGAGTTTGAGTTCGCTCAGATCGGTGCTTACCAAAGTAAAGTCTGGTGCTATGCTGCCTACCACGGGCAGTTCGCCCTCTAATTTCATGGGATTACCCTGAAGAGTTACAGTTGCCATTTCTGTTGTGTGTATTTTTGATAGTATTTCTAATATTTAACGCCTGCGGGGGCGCTAAGGTTTTCCTTTAACAGGAGTTGCTGGGCAAAATCCAGGATGGCGTCCTTCCCGGCTGCCAGCTCGCTGTCAGAGGCCGTTACGGAGCATCCTGGCGACGGGTCTATGCCGCTCTCTATGGAGCGTTTCTGAGAGTCGTAGGTGGGAGCTACGCTCATACGGATGGTCCAGCCAATGGGCAGGTCGTAGGTAAAGGGCATACCCCCTCCGCCGCCGGTTCGCGCGCCTACCACACGCACATTTGGCAGGCTCTTCATCACCGCCACGAAATCGTTGGCGGCCGAGAAGCAGCTGCGGTTGGTGAGCAGGGCAACCGGCTTCTTCCATGCCTCATACGGACTCGGCTTATACTCCACGCCGTAAAGGTCGGAGAAATCGTTATGTCCCGGGCCCGTCTTATAGCAGGTATAGGTGCCGGTGAAGCTGTGGTCGATAAAATGGCCCACAAGCGTATGCACGTTGCTGAGTTCACCGCCGCCGTTGTTGCGGATGTCTATTATCAGCCCCTTGCAGTCTTTGAAATAGTTGAGTACGACGGCAATATTGCCGTCGCCCAGCGTATAGCTGAACGAGGGGTAATATATGTATCCCAGGCCCGACGGCAGAATCTTGTAATACATTCCGCACACTGTGTGCCAGTCCATATTGAGGTAATACGTCTGCAGACACCGCAGATTGAAATCCTGAGGATAGTCTGACCACCAGGCGCGATAATAGCTTACATCGAAGGAGCTTGACAGATTCACATGGCCGTCGTGCAGCTCGTTAACCATCTCGGCACATACGTCGAACAGCGCTCGTAGCGACTTTGCCGTATCGGCCTGCTGGCGATACCTCTCTCCTATCGCTGCCCAGTCTTCCTCCACAGAGTCGAAGAAGCAGTAATGTTCATCTATCAGAGTCCACAGACAGTTGAAATTGTCGCGACGGGTGTTGTCATATTCCGGAATATCGTGGCATCCCACCAACATCCCCAACAGGGGTATAAGCAGCAAGAGACGTTTCATCAGTAAAGGGGTTCAAGAATGTTTGCGGGGCGGCAGCAGAGCCGCGACGGACTCCACGAAATCACCACAGCATGGGTTTGTATGCGCGTGTCGAGGTGGCTGATATGCTGACTGTAAAGCCGATAGCGGTAGCCGAGACCTAAGGTGCCTCGGCTGAAGGTGATGCGACCGCTCAAGAGATTGTCGATACAGAAATTATTACCCCACCAGCCGCAATGCACCAGGTCTTTGCTGTTGCCCAGATAGATATTGTAGTAAGGCTGGCCGTAATTCTGACTGAAGAAAGCGCCCACAACAGGGAGCACCACTTCGTCGTGCAGAGTGATGCGGTGCGAGCCTACATTAAAGGTATATGACGCCGACGCGGCACCTTGCAGCGTCAGCTGACCTTTGGCCGCCACAGGGTTATTGCCGTTGCGCGGTATGTATAAAGCACCGGCGTAGAGACCGGCACCGCCGCCTGCCGCCACCACAAAACGGGGAGTCAGACACCATCCGCGCCTCATCAGCCAGTTGAAGCCCACAGCACCTTGCCATTCAGTGGCATTGCCGGCCGGGTTGCGCAGACGCATTCCCTCCACACGCCCCTGAAAGGTCATGCTCAGGTCTTTTCCCTGCGGGAGCGCCTTGGTCCAGTCGCCGCTGAGCGCTAAGTGGAAGCCGTGATAACGCAGCGGCGAGACATAGGTGTCCACGGCCGAGCCTCCTCCCGTTTCCAGCTGATAAGTGCTGCTTATCGGGCGACTCACAGCTATAACTTCAGCCACTCTATCCGTTGATACTGTATCCGTTGGCGATGAAGCGGCAAAGGCTATTGTCGTCGCCATCGTGGCCATGAAAAGGAGAAAGAGCCGTCTCATTTTGGTGGTAAGTGATTGAATTTATGGGGTCTTAATCAAAAAGCGTTTTCGGCGCCCCGGTCTCCTCATCATTTGAGGCAGCCTCGTTTACAACAGGCTCATCCCCGAGAATCTCGCTGCCCGGAATCTCCTGTGTTTCAGGGACTTCGGCCTCCGCAGGTGATTCAGCTTCCTCAGTATTCCGAGGCGTAACATCGCGCACTGACCGCACCTTATACTGGCTCAGCCGTTTGCCCTTGGCTTTGTAGCTCTTCACGCCAACAAACTCAGCCGTATTGACTTGCAGAGGCAGTCTGTGGCGGTCGTGGCCGCCGAACTCTATCTCCACCACAGCGTCCTGAGTGTCGGTGACGAAATAAATTTTCTGCTCATCGGGCACCGGGGCAAAGACCTGCTTTCGGGCCGACGGTTCAAGTCGGAAACGCTTCAGATAGGTATATCCGGCCTCGCGGTCAAAGAGAGCCACCGTCCACACTTTGTCGGGGTCAAACTTCTCAATCACCAGAATGCCCGGGTCAAAGTGGTTGGTATCGGCGTATGAAGTTGTATAGAACTCTCCTTTCTTGGTCAGCACCAACACCAGGTCATTGCCCTGGAAAGTGCCCAGCGACGTACCTCTGCCATCGTAATTGATGCGCAGCACGTCGGGGTCGAACCATACCTCGCGTCCCCCTAAGGTAGAGCCCAAATCGCGGTCGAAATCCACCGACGCCACCTCATGCTTGGTTACCAGGTTGCCCAGCGTGTCGCGCCCCTTAATGGCCAGCTCGGCAAAATTCACCTCAATCTCGTTCACCTTCAGTCCACGGCGTCCGTCCACCTTAAGACCCGGGATGACCGGCTGCGGCTTATCCTTCAGCACTGCCTTCACCACCTGCGCCTCACCGTTGCTGTTGGCCGAGAAATAGAGAATCCGCGAGCCGGGCAGACCCTTGGTGATGTTATAGACGCGGTCGCGCGTCATGCCGGTTATGGTGAAGCGCTTCTTGTAAGTAAATCCGCCTCGGCCGTTGCGATACACTACGTTATAGACCGTGCGGCTGTCGCCCTTCTTGAACGGAGCCACATGAATCACCTTTTTGCCCACATCGAGCTTCTTGGGTGTTTTCACAATGCGGTAAGTGCCGTCCTGATTCACTATCAGAATATCGTCGAGGTCAGAGACATTACATTTGAACTCGGCCTCCTTGAGCGCGGTGCCGAGGAATCCGCCCTGCTTGTCGTAATAGAGGCGGCAGTTGGCTTCCGCCACCTTGGTAGCCTCAATGCTGTCGAAGCTGCGCAGCTCGGTGCGACGCGGGAAGGCATGACCGTAAGTATCGCGCAGATGCTTGTACCAGGCTATGGTGAAATCCGTCAGGTTATCCAGATTCTCGAGCAGCTGCGCCACTTCCGCTTCCAGAGCGGCTATTTTCTCGTCGGCCGCCGCAACATTGAAGCTCAGGATACGCTTCATACGTATCTCCCACAGACGCAACAGGTCCTCGTCGGTAATCTCGCGCAAAAGACGGGGCAGCCACGGCTCAAAGAGCACGCGGAGGCGCTCAAGCACCATTTCCATCTTCTCGGCCTGCTCCACATCCCGCTGCTTATACATCCGCTCGGTGATGAAGATGCGCTCCAGCGAGGCAAAGAAAATATCCTCGCGCCGTTCGGCCAGACGCAGCTCGAGCTCGCGGCGCAGAATATCGCGTGTATGATTCACGCTGTAACGCAGCAACTCGCTCACGGTGAGAAACTGCGGCTTGCTGTCGCAAATCACGCAGCAGTTGGGCGAGATGCTCACCTCGCAGTCAGTGAAGGCATAAAGAGCGTCGATGGCTTTGTCTGACGAGGTGCCCGGCTGCAGCTGCACAATGATGTGCGCCGTGGCGGCAGTATTGTCGTCAACGTGGCGAATCTTTATCTTCCCCTTTTCCGCAGCCGCCTGAATGGAGGCAATGAGCGATGCTGTGGTCTTGCCGAAGGGTATCTCGGTGATTGCCAGAGTCTTGGAATCAATTTTCTCAATGCGTGCCCTCACCTTGACTGCTCCTCCGCGGGCGCCGTCGTTGTAGCGCGTGGCATCCATCAGTCCGCCGGTCTGGAAATCGGGCAGCAGAGTGAAGTCTTCATCTTTCAGACAGGCTATGGCGGCATCGCACAGCTCCACAAAATTATGCGGCAGAATTTTCGACGACAGACCCACTGCAATGCCTTCCACGCCCTGAGCCAGCAACAGCGGGAACTTGGCCGGCAGCGTTACCGGCTCGCGCTTGCGGCCGTCGTAGCTCATGGTCCATTCCGTAATCTTGGGACTGAACAGCGTTTCGAGGGCAAACGGACTCAGACGCGCCTCTATGTATCGCGGCGCAGCGGCCGAGTCGCCCGTGAGGATGTTGCCCCAGTTACCCTGCGTGTCAATGAGAAGTTCCTTCTGGCCAAGCTGCACAATGGCATCGCCTATCGACGCGTCGCCGTGAGGATGATATTGCATGGCTGTGCCCACAATGTTGGCCACCTTGTTGTAGCGGCCGTCGTCGAGGGTCTGCATGGCGTGGAGAATGCGGCGTTGCACCGGCTTCAGTCCATCGTCGATATGAGGCACGGCGCGCTCCAAGATAACGTATGAGGCATAGTCGAGATACCAGCTGCGATACATGCCGCCAAGGCTCTCAGTATCGGCCGGGTCAGCCTGCACAAATCCGCTTCTGCTGGCAGTGGGGTGATTTTCTTCTTCGGGGGTCAGAGTGAGTTCGTCATCGGTTGTCATCATCTGCAAAGGTAGTAAAATTTTATCACATACGCAAGCATCCGGGGCGTTTGCAGCTGCCTCGGATGCTGTTATCGGCACACCCTTAAGGTGCGTTTGGGTATCCCGCTTTTCAGTGAATCAGAAATTGTAGCCCAGGGTGAAAGTCCAGGCTTTGTTGCGGCCCGAGACGTCGGCATATTTCCACGGGTCGCCGAAACCGGCCATATAGTGGATGCCCAGGTAATAGTGATTGTCGTATTCTATGCCTGTGCCGAATTTCAGACCCCAGACGTTCTTCTTGCGGTTGTCGAAGTAGCCGTCGTGATATTTCACTTCCTGGTCGCCGATAACCTCCAGACCATTGTCATTATGGCCGACGCCGAGAGACAGATACGGACCGGCTTCCACGCTCCAGCGCCAACGGTCGGCAAGGTTGAAACGACCCACAAACATCACCGGGATGTAGAAGCTGTAATAAAGGGTATGGCCCACGCGCATGGTCTGGTCGGCGCCGATGCCTCTGATATGGGTGTAGGAGTTTGAACGGCTCTGATAGAAAATGCCGGGTTGCAGCGAGAACCATTCGCGCAGACTGATGTCGGCCACAACGCCGCCCTCGAAGCCGCTGCCCCACGAGTCGTGACTCATGACGAAGTTGTCGCTGTTGGCCGAAACATTGCTCATATTGAAGCCCACGCGCACGCCTAAACGAAAGAAATCCTCGCTGCGCGAAGTGTCGAAAAACTGGGCGTTGGCCGCACATACAGCACCCAACACACTTATCAAAGCTATTAATGCTCTCTTCATATCTTGAATTTTCAGAATGCAAAAATAATCAAATCCTGCGAAATGTGAAAAATTCTTGTTAATTTTGCACCATAATTCGAGATACGTCTATGACAAAGAAAGTATACAACAGTCTGATGGTCAACGCCAAAGACTACATCATGATAGTGGTGGGTCTGATTTTGTACGCCGTTGGCTTCTGCGTTTTCATCCTGCCGCACCACATCGTAATCGGCGGTCTCACCGGTGTCGGCTCGCTGGTTCTCTTTGCCACCAACGGCCTGATACCCGTGTCGGTAACCATTTACGCGTGCAACATCATGATGCTCACCTTCGGCTACAAGCTGTTGGGGCGCACCTTTGTGCTGCGAACGGTGTTCGGCGCCACCATTGCCGCTCTCTCAATCGGTGTATTGGAGGGCTATTTCACCTCGCATCCGCCTATTCTTGAGGACGTTACGCTGAGTCTGGTGTTAGGCGCCATTTTCTGCGGCATCGGTGTGGGGACGGTATTCGTCCACAACGGCTCGTCGGGCGGCACTGACATCGTGGCAGCCATGGTCAACAAGGTCAGCAACGTCTCCATTGGCCGCGCCATGATGATAACCGATATGACCATTGTGGCTTCGGGTCTGCTTCTGCCATACGACGGCACTTTCGCAGCGCGCATTGAAGCCCGTGTTCCAATGATTATCTACGGCTGGGTGGGCACGTTCATCATCTCTTACATGACCGACCAGCTCATCAACACCAACCGACAGGCCAAACAGTTCGTCATCATCTCCGAGAAATGGGAAGAGATTGCCACAAGCATCAACAAAAACGCTCACCGCGGCGTTACGGTGCTCGACGGCGAAGGCTGGTACACCAAACACTCCGTGAAACTTCTCATGGTGTGGTGCCGCAAGATTGAGTCGGTAACCATCTTCCGCATCGTCAAGAGCATCGACCCCAAGGCCTTTATCACGCAGAGCAACGTCAGCGGCGTGTATGGCAACGGCTTCGACAAGATGCGTGTGAAGATGAAGAAGAGCAAATCACAAAACACTCCGCCCACGTTCACCTAATATCACCGCCGAAAGATGTCAGCAGCCCTTCCCCTCGCCCTGTGTTATGCCGGCCTCCCTCAGGAAGCCGCCGGTGCCTCCACGGCAGCAACTACTGAAAAACCCGTGGTCAAGCCTGAGGAAGCTGCCGCCGACCACAGCAATTATCTGATTGGCGACCTGGCATGGATTCTGCTGCTCGGCGCCTTAGCCACCATCCTGTTCAAGAAACTGCGCCAGCCTGTGGTGCTCGGATACATTCTTGCCGGCTTCCTGGCCGGACCCAAGTTTGTGTATCTGCCCAGCGTGGTAACGCTCGAAAATATCGACTTCTGGGCCGAACTGGGCATTGTGGTGCTCATGTTCACCCTCGGCCTGGAGTTCAGCTTCAAGAAGCTTGTAAAAGCCGGGTCTGAAGCCGTTATTCCGGCGCTGGTCATCATCATGGGCATGACGTTTGCCGGATTCGGCGTGGGCAAGCTCCTCCATTTCGACGCCATAAACTGCATCTTCCTTGGCGGCATGATTTCCATGTCGTCAACCACAATCATCCTCAAGGCTCTCACCGATTTAGGCCTGCGGCAGAAGCGATTCGCCTCGGTGGTGTTGGCTGTGCTGATTCTCGAAGACCTCTTTGCGGTGGTGATGCTTGTGTTGTTGAGCTCCATTGCCGTAGGGCAGTTCGAGGGCATGGCTCTGGTAATGAGCATTGCCAAACTCCTCTTCTTCATCGTTATATGGTTTGTGGTAGGTGTTTATCTGCTGCCTCAGCTCTTCAGCCGCGGACGGTCGTATATGAACGACGAGACGCTGCTTGTCATCTCCATGGGCCTCTGCTTCGGTATGGCTGTCTTCAGCGTCTACTGCGGCTTCTCGCTTGAGTTGGGAGCCTTCGTCATGGGCTCTATCCTGGCAGGCACCATGCTCGCCGAGCGCATCGACAAGGTGGTGAAACCCATCAAGGACCTCTTCGGAGCCGTCTTCTTCATCTCAGTGGGCATGATGGTTGACCCGGGCGTCATCGCCACATACTGGAGTCAGATACTCATCCTTGCCGTGGTGGTGATTGCCGGCATGATAATCTTCGGCACTCTGGGCATGCTCCTCGGCGGCCAGCCGCTGAAAGTGGCCATGGAAAGCGGATTCTGCCTCACGCAGATTGGTGAGTTCTCGTTCATCATCGCCACTTTAGGCATGAGTCTCGGCGTGCTGTCGCCGGAAATCTACCCCGTCATAGTGGCTGTGTCGGTCATCACCATCTTCACCACTCCATACTTCATCAAAATGTCGCAGCCGGCCTACAAATGGGTCGAGAAACATTTGCCGGGAAGCCTGCGCTTCCTCATTGACCGATACAGCAAACAGGGATCCGACACCAGCGAGACGCGCAAGCTGTGGCGTGCCGTCCTCAGCCGCTATTTCATCCGCTTCATGCTCTACTCGGTGGTACTCATTGCCATCATCCTGGCTTCGCGCACATGGCTTCAGCCCTTCTTCATCAATTTGCTGGGCAACGACACGGGGTTGCTGCTCACGGTTATCATTACGTTAGCAGCCATGTCGCCCTTTCTGGGTGCGTTGCTCTTCGCCTCGTCGAGCCGCACGGAGCGCATGAGGCTCCACTCCACAGCCGCTTTCTACGACGTGCCGTTAGTGGGTATGTGGGTAGTGCGTTATCTGGCGGTCTTCCTCTTCATACTCTACTATGTGTCGATATGTTACGGCGCCACCATTGGCTGGCTTGTAGGCGCGGGGTTCTACGTCGTCATCATTCTCTTTGCCTCCACCGTGTTGCGGCGCCGCTATCACCGCATGGAGCAGAAGTTTGTGGATAACCTCAATGTGCGCGAAAACACGCGTCTTGGCCTCAACAACCAGCTTGTCAGCGACTTGCACCTGGCTTACATAGAGGTAGGGCCAAGCTCGCCTTTTGTGGGCGACCGTCTTCAGGACTCGGGGCTGCGCCGCGACTACGGCATCAGCGTCAGCAGCATTCAGCGCGGTCAGCGTCTCCTGCCCCTTCCCACTAAGGAGAGCCGCATATTCCCCGGCGACATTCTCGGTGTCATCGGCACCGACGACCAGATAAAGAAACTCAACGACGATATTGCCGCTTACGAACGCAACGCCGCCGCCATCGACATGAAACAGACGCAGAAGATGGAGCTGGTGAGTGTGAAGCTCGGTCCCAACTCGCCGCTCAACGGCAAGACGGTGGCCGACAGTCATCTCACCGACAAATACTACTCCATGCTGGTGAAGATTCAGCGGCCTGACGGTGAGTACATTCAGCCGGAAGCTAACACCACAATGGAAGCCGGCGATGTGGTATGGCTCGTCGGCGACCCTCAGATAATCGACAAGTTACGCGGCAAATGACCCCTCACAATCCATCACCCAAACCCCATTGCCTATGCAAAAAATAATCATACTGGACTTCGGTTCGCAATACACGCAACTCATAGCCCGACGCGTGCGCGAACTGAACACATACTGCGAAATTCATCCCTATAACAAGTTCCCGGCCGACACTGCCGACGTTATAGGAGTGATACTCAGCGGCTCGCCCTTCTCTGTCAACTCGCCACAGGCGCCGCAGGTGAATCTGCAGGCTCTGCGCGGCCGCTTCCCGCTGCTTGGCATCTGCTACGGTGCGCAATACCTTGCCAAGAGCCTCGGCGGCACGGTGGAAAGCGCCGAGACCCGCGAATACGGCAAAGCAAACCTCACCTTCGTAGATGCCGCCGACCCACTTATGGAAGGCGTGCGTCAGGGCTCGGTGGTGTGGATGAGCCACGGCGACACCATCACCTCGGTGCCCGCCGAGCTGCAACGTGTGGCCTCGACGGCCGATGTGCGCGAGGCTGCCTTCAACATCCGCGGCGAGCAGACCTGGGGCGTACAGTTCCATCCGGAAGTCTATCACAGCCAGGACGGCATGGTGCTTCTGCGCAACTTCGTGCAGCATATCTGCGGAAGCAAATGCTCATGGACGCCCGACAGCTTTATTGAAAGCACAGTGGCTGACCTGCGTGCCAAACTCGGCGACGACAATGTGGTGCTGGCCCTCAGCGGCGGCGTAGACTCCACCGTGGCGGCCGTACTGCTCAACAAAGCCATCGGTAACCGCCTCACCTGCATCTTCGTTGACAATGGTCTGCTGCGTCTCAACGAGTTCAGCCAGGTGATGGAAGACTACACTCGTCTGGGTCTGAATGTGATTGGCGTAGACGCCAAGGATGATTTCTATCAGGCTCTCAGCGGCGTTACCGATCCGGAGCGTAAACGCAAGGTGATAGGCAAGGGCTTCATCGACATTTTCGACCGCGAAGCTCACAAGCTCTCCAACATCAAATGGCTGGCTCAGGGCACCATTTACCCCGACGTCATTGAATCGCTCTCCATCACGGGCATGACCATAAAGAGCCACCATAACGTGGGCGGTCTGCCCGAGAAGATGAACCTCAAGCTCGTGGAGCCGCTGCGTCTTCTTTTCAAAGACGAAGTGCGCCGTGTGGGACGCGCCCTCAACATCCCCGACCGCTTCATCAGCCGCCATCCCTTCCCCGGTCCCGGCCTGGGAGTGAGAATCCTGGGCGAGATAACCGCCGAGAAGGTGCGCATACTGCAGGAAGCAGACAACATCTTCATCCAGGGGCTCCGCGACCATGACCTCTACGACAAGGTATGGCAAGCCGGAGTAGTGCTTCTGCCCATCCGCAGCGTTGGCGTCATGGGCGACGAACGCACCTACGAGAATGTAGTAGCTCTGAGGGCTGTCAACTCCACCGACGGCATGACGGCCACCTGGACACCGCTCCCCCACGACTTCCTCGCCGAAGTCTCCAATGCCATCATCCGCCGCGTGCGCGGCGTCAACCGCGTAGTCTACGACATCTCCTCCAAGCCGCCGTCGACAATCGAGTGGGAATAAATGCGTGGCATCCCTCCGCGAGCACCCATAGGGAAATAAACCATATCCGAACAATCTAAACAGATTGATACCTGATACATATTTACAGTCCACGGCTGACCCGACGTGTCAGCCGTGGACTGTCTTTTTGTGCGTTATGCATAAACAACGCCGTCAGTTATCACCCATGAAATAAAAATGTTTACGCCGGGGTCGCAGGCTCGGGGGGATTTTCAAGCCGCATTGCCGAGGCAACACTGAAAATACCCCAATCTACCGGATTTCAATCAACAGAGATTCTTATCTTCCTCCGGCAGTTGAGCGGTCTGTATTGGCATCTGCATTGATGATTTTCTGCACACCTCGCTTCTGCCGTCCCCACTGAAGATTCCACGATACCGTAACAAATGGCATACACATATCAAGCCGCATGTGCTGCTCGTTGGTATTCCACTTGCTGAGCGATTTTGAACCCTGGACATAATATTTCCCGAACGGCATTATTATACCTGCACCAAACTGCCAGTCTTTCCAATTGTAATCAAGGGCTATGGCATTCAAGTCCTCGCCCCAACTGATTTTCTGACCCCACAAATCGCGTTGCGCATAACGGTATTCGGCACTGAGGACAAATCCCCAATGGGAAAGCTGTAATGAGGCGTTACCGCTCCAACCGTTATGGTTGATGGCATAGTCCTTGCCTTTCATACGCTCCATCCGGTATTGGACATATCCGCTCACTGTAAGCCATTGCGGAATTATCTCAATCTGTGGAGCGAGGAAGAATGAAAGGTTTTTCAATCCACGGCTGTTCTCGTATGTTGTGATAAGACGGTTGTCGCTCCATTCAAGCAGAGGTGTTATGGCATTAGGCGATGTGAAGGCGCGTATGCCGAAAGAGCCGTTTACCCTCGGCAGGTTGAATCCATAGCGGAAGGTAAGCATATATGAGTTGGCTGTCTTAAGGTTCTGATTGCCGACCCTCCATTGGAATCCGTCAAGCTGCTGAGGCACAACATTTGTCTCAGAGAGTGAAGGGGTGGATTGCCATGAGGTAAAGTTAAGACGAAAATTGTGATTCTGATTCGGCGAATATGTGATTGTTGCCTGAGGACGTGCGCTCCACGAATGGTTGCCCCGGTTTGATTCTCTGAAAAGGAAATCTGTGTACTGTGCGCCGATTCCTGCGGTTGCAGACCATTTGCCGAAACGCCGGAAATATTCGGCAAAAAAATAAACCTTGTCCTGACGCTGATGGAATATCTCTCCGCCAAGATTCTCATACTCGGAACGGTTGCGGTTGGCTGTATATGACACACCTGCCGTGAACCGGGAACTACGCCAGTTCTTTATATAGTCAGCCTCAATTCCGTATGCCTGATTCCTGTCTTTAATATTGGTATGGATGTCTGTCAGATATGGGGGAATAGAGGAGGTATGCTTTTGCTCAATATAATCTGAGAATGTGCGGCCGAAATAGAACGATGAACTGAAATCGACCACAAGCATCTGTTTATGAGCAAAATGCTGTTGAAGATAAATGGACAATGATGGAGTTGTTCCTTTATCACCGTGAGAATCGGTGAGAAGGATGTCATCTGTGCCGTCGCTTAGCGAAAGCAGCCCGTTGTAAAGAACTTTACCTGGGAAATCCTTGTGCATCGAGAATTCAGCGACAAACACCGTTGTGTCGGGCTTGATATAATTGTATGATGTCCAGAGATTACCCATGGTATTGTCCATCGTTCCTCCACGTGAAGTCTCTTTTCGCGTTATGGTATTGCCATTCGGATATGTGAAGGTCTCTGTATAATCCCGATGGGTCTTTATATTGTTGGTAAGCTTGTAGTTTGTGCCTATTTCAAACTGCGATTTGCCGAAGTTGAATTTTGCGTCAGCCATATAGAATCCCCAAGCTGTATTCAATGCCGGACGAGCGTATACCTGCAAAGAACCACCGAGCGTGGGATTGGCGACAATGAAGTTGAGCACATAGTTTGCTCCGCCGTATCTGAGACCCGGATTATCCATCCATTCTACCCGCTTAATTGTCTCGGGCAATAATGCCCGTACTTGGTCTATGGTTGCCGTGCGACCATTTATCCGAACCTGCACAGATTGTCCAGCGGCTGTGATACTGCCGAGAGCGTCACTCACCGAAAGCGACGGTATCATCAGGTTATTGAGGAGCTGCATACCGTTCTTGGAATTATCGACAGCACTCTTTGACGGATGATATACGTCCTTGTCCGCCTTGCGGATTACTTTGGGAGCTTCTATCACCACTTCTTGAAGTTCATGCGTGGTTACCGTGTCATTAGTCGCGGTTTGTGCATTTGCAGATACAACGCTCAGTAAAGCGCATGTTAATACGATTGTTCTTTTCATCTTCATAGCAATTTAATTGTATGACGCAAAAGTACATATCCTTGTAACGACAGACTTCAACAAATGTTGAAAAGCACTGTTTGTCAGATATTTTTCCGAAGTCGGTTGAGATGAGTTTGGGTAATATTCAGAAAAGAGGCAAGATACGCTGATGGCGCTTCAGCAACATTGGTTTGCTGATTGTCTGCTTGTTTTGCGGCAGAGTGATTTGTATCGTTACAATTGTCTGTGCCAAAGCAAGCACTTTGTCTACACTCATGTTGAGTTGACGGATGAAGTCGGCCTCCATTTCAGCCTCGCATTGTTATTGTGGCACACTGCGATACCCGGCCTCGAACTCGGCAATGGCTGTCGATTCAGGATTCTCGGAAATAAGATCGTATTGTGTCATAGCTTTTTGTTTTGGGAATCAGTCTGACCTGTCTGACTTGGCTGACCTGTCTGAGTCTTTTGATTGCTCCGGGGTCATCGGCCGCTACGATATTCTGTTCTTGCCCGGTACATTTGCTCTCTTATGCCGCCGTTCTCCAGAAACTGCTGCTGTTGCCGTTCAAGCAGGCGCCGCAGCATAAAGGTAGCCTGATTAATCAGGGTGATGCAGAGATTGCAAAATTCTTCTACATTCATTGAGTTGGCGAAACGCATGGGAGCATTCATAAAGTTGTCGCTTTTGAGATAAGCCCGCAGCCGATGTGTGCGAGGATGCTCCTTGTTCCATTGAGGCAAAGAGTTTTGCCGGAGATAATCCTCGTAGTCAAGCAACAACTCTTCGAGCGATGCTTTGGCCACATTAGTGAGCTTGATTTCCGTTTCTCGCGAGGTAGTTGACGCCGCACTCCCTTCGGCGATATTCTGTTTGCCGCTACGGGCTGCCTGAACCATTTGGTCGCGTGTTCTGCTACCCGTAGCCACCCACTTTTCTGAAAAAATCACCGTCAGGCCATATATTATTTCCGACAGCTGATATACCATGAGATTACGGTATCCGCCACCTTGAGTGAGAAAGCCGTTCATGCTGAGAGAGGTGTGAAGATTGGAGGAATAGGAATCACAAACTTTTCCATTGCTTCGCCGGATATAAGAGTTACTTTTGTTCCTGTCACATTCATTCGTTTTAACTTTTAGTTTACAGTAATATCAACGCTTTTTGCGGAGCCAGGAGAGGCGTTCGGAAGGGGTGAAGCGCTCTATGGCGTAACGGAGGGTGGTGCGCGGCAGGTCGGAGTAATGGTCGGCAAGGAAGGTGCGCAGCAGGTCGGAATCGTGCTTGCCAAGCTCTCGGAGCATCCAGCCGATGGCTTTGTGTATCAAATCGTGCGGATGACTGAGCAGTAGGCGCGATATGCGCAGCGTCTCGTCAAACCGGTCAGCCCGTATCAGCGCCAGTGTGGAGACAATGGCAATGCGCTGCTCCCACAGGTTATAGCTTGCGGCCAGGCGGTCAAGTATCTGTGATGAAGGGAGTTGGCCGTCGGCCTGCGGATAAAGAAGCCACTGACCGATGATGTGCGGGCACGACAAATCCACCAAATCCCAATTGTTGGCCTTGCGGGCATGCCGGAGGTAAAACTCCGCTATTTTGCCGCGTTGTTCGGCCCCCTCTGTCGGGTCTTTCCTCTTGCCTGGAATGGCATGCTTCATCTCCTCCACAAGCAGCAAAAAGCCGCAAAGACGCACCTCATGCCATGGCGAATGAAGCAGCTTCACAATCTCTTCGGGCGCCACCCTCAGCCGGGCCATCTTCACAATAGCACGTGTCTGCGGCACTTTCAGCCCGAGAAAGCGGTCGCCTTCGCCATACTCACCTTTGCCACATTTGAAAAAGCGGGTGAGAACTTGGCGCTGGGCGGCATTTTCTTGCTGCATCAGGGCGGCCAGAATATCTTCAGAGCTATAAAAACACATAGAAATTATAAGATTTATAAAAATTATAAGAATTATAAAAATTATAAAAATTATAAGAATTGAGGGGAGAGCATCAAAGGAGCGAGCGGTTTATCGTCGCAGCCTGTCGGAGGCTCGGCGCAGGTAATCGGCCGCTTTCTCATCAGCATTCTTGGCATAGCGCATCTGCGTCTTGTAGTTGTCCATGGAGCGGTCAGCCTGGCGCAGATAGTATTTGGCACGGTCGGCATCACCTCTGCGAGTGTAGTAAGCCGCCTCGCGCTGATAGCTTTCGGCCTTCTTCATGTAGTAATCGGCCTCGCGGCGGTATGAGTCGGCTTTTTTTCTGTAATACTCAGCTTCGCGCATATAGCTCTCCGCCTGACGGCGGTCATAATCGTCGGGAGTACAAGCTGCCGAGGCGGCTATTGCGTTGAGCAGCACAACGAGGAGGAGGATAAGGTGTTTCATGGATTATTGAGAAGGATATTTCTGATACTTTCGTCGGTTGTCTTAATGGCTTTCATCTCGGTACGCAGACGCCTCAGCGCCACATTGCCGAAAATCCACACCGGCACGCCAATGGGGAAGCAAATCACTGCCGTCCAGGCCATCCAGCGCCTCGGAGCGGGTCGGTAAAGCCACAGACTCGTGATGATGGGATAGTTGCTGAGCAGACGTACCAAATGGGCATCGCGGCTGTCGCTGAGATAGTCAAAGAGCATATCCGTTTGCAAAGCCACCCTCTTCACGGTGTTGTTATTGACACCGCTAAACCAGTAGCGTATATAGCCCATAGGCTTGGCCACGCGCCGCAAAATGGCATTTGCGCCGGCATCGAGACGATTTATCATCTGCAAAGCCAGAGTTGCGTCTATGTCGTTGATAATCACCTCCTTGAAGGCGCTGCCGCGCTTCTGCCGCAGACCGAAGATGCGGCGCAGAAGGTGCATGTAGGCATCCTTGGAGAAGAGCACGGAGTCGTTCATGGCCTTATAGGTGGCGAAGATGCCCAAGGGGGCCAGCACCGCAGTACTTATCCACATACCCACATATACGGGCCAACGGCCGTCCCGCGCCATCTTGTAGCCGGTGTTGTCGATGATGTAATAGAACAGGAAGAGCAACACGGAGATGACCAGCGGAGTGCCGATGCCGCCTTTGCGGATAATAGCACCCAGGGGAGCTCCGATGAAGAAGAAAATAAGGCAGGCCACAGACAGGGTGAATTTCTTTATCAGCTCTATCTGATGGCGGCGAATGGACTTGTTCTCTTCTGCCATATTGAGCGATTTGAACTCGTATTCATCGGCCTTGAGCAACGCCGAGCGGCGGGCCGTCTGAAGCAAATCGGAAGCCTGATTGGCCGGCATGGCCGCCAGAATAGAGTCGAGGTCAGGCACCTTGGCAGGCATGGCAACAGGCCGGTAAGGCATGGGCTTGTTGGTGCCGCGTTCTATATCTTTTGTCAACCCGCCGTAGCGCAGCATCTGCAGTTCCACGGCATAGACATCGCCCACGGAATCGACCTTGGCCGACACCGAGTCGATTGTCTGACGCAGTTCGCTGATGTTCTTGCCCACATATTGCTTGCGCATCTGGTCGTCGTCGAGGCGATTGAAATTCACGTCGAATGGTATAAGCACCTGCTTATCAAGGAATTCCTCGCGGCGGAAGGGCACATTGCGGTCGCCGGGGAGCTGCTCGCGCAGGTTCTCAAACTGTTCGCCGTTGAAGAGATGCAGGAACATATAACGCCGGTCTTTTGTCAGCGAGAGATGAGCGCTGTCGGCCACAAGGATAGTGGCGTTTGCGCCGCCGCCGCTCACGCCATAAATCATCACGCCGCGCAGCATACCCGTGTTCTGGTCCTTGTCTTTTACGAAGACGTTGTAGTTGGGAATCTGCGAGTTGAAGACGCCGGGTATAATTTCCGTTTCGGGCGATTTCTGCTTTATGGAGAAGAGGAGCGTCCACATCTTCACCTGCGCGCGCGGCAGCACATCGTTCTGAAAGAAGAATGCCCCCACGCTGATGCTGCTTACCAAAATAATGAGGGGCATCATCACACGCAGCAGACTTATGCCCGAAGCCTTCATGGCCGTCAGCTCGAATTTCTCGCCGAAATTGCCGAACGTCATCAGCGACGCCAGCAGAATCGCCAACGGCAGCGACATGGGCACCATGCTCACGGCGGCATAGAAGAACAGCTCGGCAATGACCGAAATTTCAAGCCCTTTGCCCACCAATTCGTCTACATACTTCCACAGGAACTGCATGAGCACGATAAAAAGCACGATGAAGAACGTCATCGCGAACAGCGGCAGGAAGCTTTTCAGCACCAGCCAGTGAAGTCTCTTTATCAGCCTCATTCCGACTGCAAAGGTAACAAAAAAAAGCGACCTGTGTAAATTCTTCACACAGTGCCGCCTTTTTGTTGCTTTTTCGCTGAAAAACCCGGTCGTTACCGGAACTTCAGGTATGGTCTTTTCAGAGGTTGAATCAGAGGTTGAAGTAATAAGTGCCTGTGCTCAGCACCACATAAAACTCGTAACTCTGCCCGTTAAGGGTATAAGAGGTGTTTATGGCCGGCACATCGAGGTTTGTGTTCCAGGAATCGGTCCACGGATCCCAGGCGGTCAGCACAGTAGCGCTGTAACGCGTGCCGTTGTAGTTATATTCCACAGACATGGGCACCGTGCGCCAAACGCCTTCGTCGTCATAGCCCACACCAACCACATTTACCTTGCCGTTATCCTGATATGTGGGCGACACATAAACCGTGGTGTAAGGGTTATAGCCGTAGTATCCGTTCCATCCGTAATCCCAGGGAGAGCCCCATGCAGGGGGTGGCGGAGGAGCCACCGGACCGGGGCCGTAACCGCCGCCGTAGCCTCCGGCGGGAGGTGTTATGGAACCCGAGCCGGGAGCAGGCAACGAGTTCTGAGCCGTTGCCGCGCCAATGCTCAGTGCAAGAATGCCTAAAAGCAATATTATGCGTTTCATAGTTTTAATCTTTTTTAAGAAACAACCGGCAACGCCCAAAAGTTTGCAGGCATTGCCGGATGTGATATGAGGTTTTGTGTTCAGGCTTTCACGCTGCCTTTTTCAAGCAGATACTGAGCTATCTGCACGGCATTGAGCGCGGCACCTTTCTTAATCTGGTCGGCCACCACCCAGAGTGTCAGTCCGCGGGGGTCGGTGAGGTCGCGACGCAGACGGCCCACATACACGGGGTCAAGGCCTGCGCTGTGCAGCGGCATGGGATAACGGCCCTGTGCCGGGTCGTCAACCACTACCAATCCGGGAGCCTTGGCCATCGCGTTGCGCACGTCTGCCACTTCCAGCGGCTCGGCAGTGCGCACCCAAACGGCTTCGCTGTGAGCCCGCATAACAGGGACACGCACACACATTGCCGACACTTTCAGCTCGGGGGCATGGAGAATCTTGCGGCTCTCGCGCTCCATCTTCATCTCCTCGTTGGTATAGTCGTTGTCGAGGAAGACATCCACCTGAGGGATGAGGTTGCCGAGCAGCTGAGCCTGGAATTTCTGCACTTTAATTTCTCGGCCGGCGGCATAATCGGTGATTTGCTGCTCCAGTTCGGCCATGCCTGTGGCACCGGCGCCCGAAGCTGCCTGATAGGTGGCCACATGAATTGCCTCTATGGGGCTGAGACGGTGTATGGGGGCCAAAGCCACCATCATCTGAATTGTGGTGCAGTTGGGGTTGCCGATGATGTTGCGCGGGCGGTCGAGGGCATCCTCGGCATTCACTTCCGGCACAACCAAAGGCACGTCGGCATCCATGCGGAAAGCCGATGAGTTGTCAATCATCACAGCGCCGCGGGCAGTGATGACAGATGCATATTTCTTCGACACAGAAGCGCCGGCGGAAGTGAAGGCAATGTCCACACCCTCAAAGAGTTCCGGATTGTCGGTGAGTTCCTCCACAACATATTCATTGCCTCGGAAGGCATACGAGCGGCCAGCGCTGCGCTTGGAGCCGAACAGACGCAGGCTGTCGACCGGGAAGTTCTGCTCATCGAGCACCCGCAGCAGCTCCTGACCTACGGCGCCGCTGGCTCCTACAATAGCTACGTTCATCTTACTGACGGCTTTCGGCCTCAACGTTGCGGTCAATTTTGCGAATCAGGCCCTGAAGCACCTTGCCGGGACCTAACTCCACAAACTCCGTGGCACCGTCGGCAATCATCTGCTTCACGCTCTGAGTCCAGCGCACCGGAGAGGTGAGCTGCTTGATGAGGTTTGCCTTGATTTCGGCTGGGTCGGTATGAGGCTTGGCATCCACGTTCTGGTAAATGGGACAGCGCGGCTGCATGAACTCGGTGTTCTCAATGGCTTCGGCCAGCTCAACGCGTGCCGGCTCCATGAGGGGGCTGTGGAAGGCACCGCCCACTTTGAGCTTCATGGCGCGCTTGGCACCGGCGGCGAGCATCTTCTCGCAGGCAGCGTCAATGGCGGCTACAGAACCGGAAATGACCACCTGGCCGGGACAGTTGTAGTTGGCGGCTGCCACGCAACCGGGCACCTCGCTGCATATCTCTTCCACCTTCTCGTCGGGCAGGGCAAGCACGGCAGCCATTGTCGACGGCTCCATCTCGCAGGCTTTCTGCATGGCCTGAGCGCGGGCGCTCACCAGCTTCAGAGCCGATTCAAAGCTCAAGGCTCCGGCGGCTACCATGGCCGAAAATTCACCGAGGCTGTGGCCCGCCGTCATGTCGGGGGCGAAATCCGGGTCGGTGAGAGCCAGAACAACGCTGTGGAGGAACACGGCAGGCTGCGTCACCTTGGTCTGCTTCAGGTCCTCTTCGCTACCCTCGAACATAATGTCTGTGATGCGGAAACCCAATACCTCGTTGGCTTTCTCCATCAGTTCTCTGGCCTGCGGATTATTCTCGTAGAGTTCTTTACCCATACCTGTAAACTGGGCACCCTGTCCGGGAAAAACGTATGCTTTCATAAGCTTAAAAATGTTTTCTCTGCGTCCGCGCTTCTATCATGTAAAACGCGCACATATTCTATCAGGCCGCAAAGTTACGAATTTTTCGCCGATTATTTGTCATTGCTGTAATTAATTAGTAACTTTGTCGTCATAAACATATAAAGCATTTCCGATAAAATGAAAAAATCGAGGATCATACATATATGTTTAGCAGTGGCGATAATGGCCGCTGTGCCCTACTTTGTCTTTGCCCGCAAAACAAGGAGCGTGACCCACCGGGGCAACACCACCGTGATTATTGAAAACGACTGTGTGGAGGAAGAGGAGACCGAAAAATCAGACGACCGCTCAACGCGCCGCACGGTAAAGAAGGTCGGTTCTTTTCACTCAGTTGTCTGCGAAGGTCCCATAGAGCTGATTTTCAAGCCCGGCAAAGCGGGCGACATAAAAATCACCGGTTCACAGAATGTGGTGAAGAACGTCAAGGTGATAAACCGCAACGGAGTGCTCACTCTGTCTTATTCGCGCAAAGACAGATATAGCCGGAGGAATATCAACCGCGACGACTGTGATGTAAAGATTTATTGCTCCACACCCGACCTTCAGGGGGTAACTCTGAAGATGAGCGCATCGTTCACCACCTCCAAGCCCCTCATCACTCGCAACGATTTTTCGCTTGACCTGTCAACAGCCAGTGAATTCCGGGCGCCTGTGGTGAAGTGCGACCAGTTCAGGGCCACGTCCATGTCTGCCTCGGAGTTGAAGATTGACAGGGTTGAGGCAAACGACTTCATCATAGACCTCTATTCGGCCTCGGAATTTAAAATCACCACGGTGCTGTGTGACAAAAACTGCGACATCCGCACCAACTCGGCTTCGGAGTTTTCGGCACAGACTCTGTCGGCCCCTCTCTGCCGGCTCACCTGCACCAGCGCCTCGGAAACTAAAATAGGCACCGTTACCACCTCAACGGCACAGATAAGCAGCCAGAGCAGCGCTACGGTAGACATTACGGGAATGCTGAACTGCTCGGACAACGGCTTTGCCACGGTAACGGCCTCGTCGACAGGCACGCTGACGGTGAATGACCTGAATGCCGATGTGGTGGAACTGACATCAACATCCTCCGCCACAAGCACGCTGAGGAGCATACAGTGCAAAACTTTCCGATCGGTGGTAAGCACCTATGCGTCGGCAACGTTGGAGGGCAAAGCCTCAAGAGCTCTCTTCACGGCATCCACCGGTGGCGAGATATATGCAACGAAATTTCACGCAAAGAAGGTAACTGTAGAGAAAAACAGCAGCTGCAAAGTGAAACTTGATTCTGATTAAGATGACCAACGAAGAATTAAAACGCTATGCAGACCCGCGGCGCTATAATCTTATCCTCACTTTAGGAGCCGGGCGGCTGCAGGCATGGTTTGAGCCTTACGGCACACGCACGGAGGCTCCTGTGCTTGCCATAACGTCGACATGGACTCCGCAGCCCGAACAGACGCTCAAGCAAATAGAAAACGCCGTTTACGACAACAGCCTGCTGCTTGAAGACTACGACTGCCGGCTGCTGCTCGACACCCCGCAGCAACTCCTTTTTCCGCCCGAAGCGCCGAGGCAACTCATTGAGGAGGCCATGAAGCGGTTTTACGATGTGGCTCCGGGCGACATCTTCACACGTCCTCTCGGCGACGCCGTGATAGCTTTCAGCCTCTGCACCGGATTGAGGGCCTTTCTTGGTCGCACGTTTGCGGGTGTGGAAGCACGCCACCGGCTCGAGCCGTTGGCGCAATGGTTCAGCGCCGACCGTTCGGCCCCGGGACGCATACGCGTGTATGCCGACCTCGACTCGCCGCTGTTGCATCTCATGGCATTCAACGGCACGCGCCTGCTTCATGCGTCGTCGCATCAGGCAGACACGCCCGAAGATGCCGCTTACTTCATCTTCGCGCTGTGGCAGCAATTGGACTTGGGCACCGACCGCGGAGAGCTCAACGTATCGGGAAATGCCGATATGAGGCGCGAGGTGATGCCTCTGATGCGCCGCCATCTCAACTATGTAAGCCTCAGCCTGCTGCCCGGAATGGAGAACGCCGAGAAAGTCCCCACGCCAGTGCTGTTGGCTTTTAACTCCTGAAAAAAAAAGAATGAGAATAATACGTGGCAAATATGGCAAACGTCGCTTCGATGTGCCGAAGAATATAACCGCACGTCCCACCACCGACTTTGCCCGCGAAAATATCTTCAACGTACTTGAAAATCTGATTGACCTTGAAGACAAGAGTGCCCTCGACCTGTTTGCCGGCACGGGAGCCATAAGTCTGGAATTTATGTCGCGCGGCTGCAGCTCTGTAACGGCTGTGGAGAAGGCACGGGTGCAGACATCGTTTCTGAAAAGCCTGCAAAGCACCCTCCATGACCCGGCCTTCCATGTGGTTCATTCCGACGTTTTCCGCTTCATCGCCAACTGCAAAGAGAGCTTCGACGTGGTGTTTGCCGACCCGCCTTACGACCTGGAATTCTTCAAAGAAGTGCCTGAAAGGGTACTCGGCTCCAACCTTATTAAGCCGGGGGGCATTTTCATTCTCGAGCACTCCAAAGCCTACGATTTTTCAGACTTTCCGCACTTTGACCAGCATCGGGTTTACGGCTCCGTGAACTTCTCCATCTTCCGTCTGCCCGACGCCGAGTGATAGCCCCCTCATACCCCTCTCTCTTTACACAAGCTCTCCTCATTTTTTTGTAATATGCAAAAGAATAATCAAGACACATCCGCCGTATATACGCCGGCTCAGGCAGTGAATATTGAGAGCCAGAACGGGTCAAAGCGGCGCCGCAGATTTGTGCTGCCTGCCGCCATTACATTCCTTGTTGTGGCAGCCATTGCTGCGTGGTATCTGTTGTTTATAGCCGATTTTTCACGAGCGCAGGCTGTGGAAGCGGGCAGCAACGCCCTGTTTTTCAAGATTGACGAAGAGGGCACTCTGTGGGGATGGGGACAAAACGACGGCTTGCTTGGCGACGGCAGCACTACATACCGTGAGCGGCCGGTGAAGATTCTGCATCATATTCAGCAGGTGTCTGCAAGTAAAACCCATGTCCTTGCGGTGGACGAAAACGGCACCCTTTGGGCCTGGGGAAAGAATGACTTCGGCCAACTTGGCAACGGCACCAAAACAAGCAGTCAGAAACCTGTCATAATCATGGAGAATGTGAAGCAGGCCGCTGCCGGCGAATCATATTCTCTGGCTGTGGGTATCGACGGAACACTTTATGCATGGGGACGCGACGTAGTCGACTGGCCCTCTTCCAATGGAGAAGACAATTGGGATAAACACTCCACTCACCCGGTGCGCATGATGGATAACGTGCGTCAGGCGTCTGCCGGCTTACAGTTCATCATGGTGGTTCGCAACGACGGCTCGCTCTGGGGCTGGGGTCATAACGAAAGCGGTCAGCTGGGAAACGGCACCACCGACGAGAGTCCCCGCCCCATCAGGATTCTGGACAATGTGCGTCAAGTGTCGGCAGGCGCTGCCCATGCCATGGCGATCCGCAACGATGGCTCGCTGTGGGCTTGGGGTGACAACGAAAGCTGTCAGCTTGGCGACGGCACCTCTAAAAACCGTGAGCTGCCTGTGAAGATTCTGGACAATGTCAGTCAGGTTTCAGCCGGCAACAACTACAGTATGGCCGTACTCAACACCGGTCAACTGTTTGGTTGGGGTAACAATCAGAATGGCCAATGCAGTCTGACGAAATCTTATCTGATCGCCAAGCCGGAAAAGGTGGCCGATGGCGTGAAAAGTGTATCTTGCTGCGATTTGTCGTCCATTTACCTCACCAAGGAGGGCAAGGTCTGCATTCTCCCCTCGTATTGAAAAATAATTAAGGCTGCGCCGGGAAGTCCGGCACAGCCTCGCTTGGGTTTATCTTACGTAGGTTGTAAGCCTTATTTGTCGACGCGGACGAAGTTGCCCTGAGCGTCGAAAATCAAATCGATGCCGCTGCTCAAATCCACGTCAAAGCCGTAGGTCTTGAGGTCGATTTCGTGAATGTACTGACCTGCATAATTGGCAGCTACGTATGTGTCGATGCTTGCGGGATAGAAGCCTGTGGGAACGGCGCGGTTCATGTCGCCTTCCACTTCCTGCCAGTCGCCAGAATCGTTGAATTTGATTTTGCCGCCGCCACGGAACCATACCTCATATTCCACAGGCGTGGTAACGTCTTTAATCACCTTAACTACCTCGTAATCAACGAAGTAAGTCTTCAGGAATACCTGAGCGTTTGAGGGCAAACGGTCAACATTGGTAATTTCCTCATCATCGTCATCGTCGCCACAAGCCACGAAAGAGATGCCGAACAGGATGCACAGAAGCAGCGCGGGGAGTAAACGGAGTGTCTTTTTCATTTTCTCTTGGTGTATTTTTTCTGCTTATTCAACGACAAAACACCCCTGCGGCGTATAAGGTTCATTTTCTCCGTTATACCGGCCAAAAATACCATAATTGCTGATTATCAGCGCTTAAGCTAAAAAAGTGCGACCCCAACGTTGTATAATTTTAACTTTTGGAATGTTAAATTTAACAATTATAAAGAAAATCAAAGCCCCTCAGGTGTAGTTGGTGTGAGTCAGAGTCAACGCCGTTGGATTGCAGCCACTTAAGAGTTGTACACGTGCAAAAAAATTTGTAACTTTGCAATTCCAAAAATTACCTGACAAATGTACAGAAGCAATACCTGCGGCGAACTCCGTCTTAAGGATGCCGGCCAAAAAGTAACACTGGCAGGATGGGTGCAACGAATCCGCAATATGGGCGGTATGACCTTCATAGATCTGCGAGACCGTTACGGTATAACCCAGATAGTATTTAACAACGAAACCGACGCTGCTCTCTGCGAACGCGCCAACAAGCTCGGACGCGAATATGTGGTGCAGATAGAGGGCGAAGTAAGCGAACGGTATTCCAAGAACCCGCATCTTGCTACGGGCGAGATAGAGCTGATAGCCACCGACTTCAAGGTGCTGAGCCCCAGCAAGCTGCCTCCCTTCACCATTGAGGAGGACACCGACGGCGGCGACGACCTGCGTATGCGTTACCGTTATCTGGATCTGCGGCGCGCCAATCTGCACCGCAACCTGGAGCTGCGTCACCGCATGGCATTCGAGATTCGCCGTTACCTTGACCAAAACGGCTTCCTGGAGATTGAGACGCCGATTCTGGTGAAATCCACGCCCGAGGGTGCCCGCGACTTCGTGGTGCCGTCGCGCATGAACCCCGGCGAGTTTTACGCGCTGCCGCAGAGCCCGCAGCTCTTCAAGCAGCTGCTGATGGTGAGCGGCTATGACCGTTATTTCCAGATTGCCAAGTGCTTCCGCGACGAAGACCTGCGCTCCGACCGTCAGCCGGAGTTCACGCAGATTGACTGCGAGATGAGCTTTGTGGAGCAGGACGATGTGATTGAGATGTTCGAGGGTCTGGTGAAGCATATCTTCAAATATGTCAAGAACATAGACTTCACCGAGCCTTTCCTGCGCATGACCTGGCAAGATGCCATGAAGCTCTATGGCAGCGACAAACCCGACCTGCGGTTCGGCATGACGTTTGTGGAGCTTACCGACCTGGTGAAGGGCAAAGGCTTCAAGGTGATGGACGAGGCCGAGCTTACGGTGGGCATCTGCGCCCCCGGCTGCGCATCTTACACGCGCAAGCAGCTTGACCAGCTCACGGAGTTTGTGAAACGGCCGCAGACAGGAGCCAAAGGCCTTGTCTGGGTAAAAGTGGAAAACGGAGGCGCCATAAAGAGCAGCGTGGGCAAGTTCTTCACAGAGGAGCAGCTGTGCGAATGGGCCGACCGCATGGGTGCCAAAGAAGGCGACCTGATGCTGATTCTCAGCGGCGACGCCATGAAGACGCGCAAACAGCTCTGCGACCTGCGTCTGGAAATGGGCAACCGTCTGGGTCTGCGGCCGAAAGACAAGTTCGCTCCGCTGTGGGTGATAGATTTCCCGCTGTTTGAATGGGATGACGAAACGCAGCGTTATTACGCCATGCACCATCCCTTCACCTCGCCCAACCCCGATGACATACCTCTGCTGCACAGCGACACGGGTGCCGTACGCGCCACTGCCTACGACATTGTGGTGAACGGCACGGAGCTTGGAGGCGGCTCAATACGTATCCACGACAGCAAGCTGCAGGACACTATGTTCGAGCTGCTTGGCTTTACCCCCGAAAGGGCTCACGAACAGTTCGGCTTCCTGATGGATGCCTTCCAGTATGGCGCACCGCCTCACGGTGGTCTGGCACTGGGCTTCGACCGCTTTGTGAGCATCCTGGCAGGACTCGACTCCATACGCGACACCATTGCCTTCCCCAAAAACAATTCGGGCCGCGACACCATGAACGAGTCGCCCTCTACCATTGACCAGGCTCAGCTCGACGAGCTGCACCTCAAGGTGGTGGAACCGGAAAAGGAAGCATAACACCAACCATAAGCATAACAAACCGGGAAATTGCCAACAGTAAAAGAAATAGCAACCGCCATTGAGGCCGCCGCGCCGCTGTGTCTGCAGGAAAGCTACGACAACAGCGGTCTGCAGATAGGCCGCGAGGGCAACAGTGTGGATTCGGTGTTAGTGTGTCTGACACCCACCGAGGCCATAGTGAATGAAGCCATAGAGCGCGGCTGCAACCTCATAGTGAGTCATCACCCGCTGTTGTTTCGGGGCCTCAAGCGCATCAGCGACGCCACGGCCACGGAGCGCATAGCTGTGCAGGCCATCCGCCACAACATATCCCTCTATGCGGCACACACTAATCTCGACTCCACAGCCGAGGGTGTGAGCGCCGACATAGCGCAGGCATTGGGGATGACGGATGTGGAGCCGCTGGTGCCCACCGCGCCGGGTGCGTCCACCGGATTGGGCACCATAGGCGAGATGCCGGCGCCGGTGCCGGTACTGGAGTTTCTGCGCCAGCTGCAGAAGGTGTTCGGCGTGAAGGCGCTGCGCTATTCGGCCACCACGCCCAAGATTGTAATTCGGCGTGTGGCAGTGTGCGGCGGCAGCGGCTCAAGTTTCATCACCGACGCCATTGCCCGCGGCGCTGACGCGTATGTGACTGGTGATTTGGGATACCACGATTTCGACTCCTACGGCAGCGAGATTCTGCTGGCCGACATTGGGCATTTTGAAAGTGAATTGGGCGCCCGCAAACTCCTGCGCAGCATACTCGAAGAGGCCTTCCCCGACCTGGCCGTGATGACGGCCGACTGTGAGACTAACCCTGTAAAAACACTCTCCTAAAACTATAAAAATGGCAGACGACAAGAAAATAGAAAAGAAAGAGCGTACGGTTGAAGATCGTCTTAAGGATCTCTATCTGCTCCAGACCATCCTTTCGGAGATGGACCGCATAAAAGTGCTTCGCGGCGAACTTCCCAACGAGGTGAAGGACCTGGAAGACGAAATTGCAATGTATCAGACCCGCATACAGAAATATAAAGATGAGGTGACGGAGCTGAAACGTCAGGCTCAGAAGCTGCAGGGCGAGATAGAAGACCGCACGGCGAAAATCAACAAATATCGCGAACAGCAGAAGAATGTGCGCAATAACCGCGAGTTCGATTTCCTGGAGAAGGAGATAGAGTTCGAGGGTCTGGAGATAGAGCTTGACCACAAGAAGATACGCGAAAGCGAAGCCGCTCAGGAGCTGAAGGCCGAAGACATTGCCAAGACTCGCGAACAGCTCAGCGACTCGGAGCATATCCTGGTGGAGAAACGCAAAGAGCTTGATGAGATAGTAAGCGAGACTCGTCAGGAAGTGGAGAGTCTGCAGGCAAAGGCCAAGACGATTGAGCCTCTCATCGACGACCGCACTCTGAAAGCCTTCAAGCGCATACGCAAGAATGCCCGCAACGGTCTGGGCATCGTCTCGGTGCAGCGCAGCGCCTGCGGCGGCTGTTTCAACCGCATCCCGCCGCAGCGTCAGCTCGACATAAAGATGCACAAGAAAATAATTGTATGCGAATATTGCGGCCGTATCCTCATTGACGAGGATCTGGCCAACGGCAGCAAATAATTAACCGTTTTCACACCCGCAGGCTCCGGTCCCGGGTGTAAAGACACAAACATCAACCCCAGCACAAAAAACAATATGGCCTCCCCCAAGGAAGACATTTTCAAAACTATAGTTGCCCACGCCAAAGAATATGGCTTCGTATTTCCGTCGTCGGAGATATACGACGGTCTGGCCGCCGTGTATGACTACGGCCAGAATGGCGTAGAAATGAAAAACAACATCAAAAACTACTGGTGGCAGGCCATGACGCGTCTGCACACCAACATAGTAGGTATTGATTCGGCCATCTTCATGCATCCCACCATCTGGAAGGCATCAGGCCATGTTGACGCCTTCAATGACCCTCTCATCGACAATCGCGACAGCAAGAAACGTTATCGCGCCGATGTGCTGATAGAGGATTATCTGGCCGGCATAGATGAGAAAATCGACAAGGAGGTGGCCAAGGGACGCAAGCGCTTCGGCGAGCAGTTCGACGAGGAACAATTCCGCGCCACCAATCCGCGAGTGCTGGAACGCACCGCCAAACGCGACGAGATTCACGCCCGTTTTGCCGACTGCATGGAGCGCAACGATCTGGCCGGCCTGCGTCAGCTGATTATTGACTGCGAAATAGCCGACCCCGTATCGGGCAGCCGCAACTGGACGGATGTGCGCCAGTTCAACCTGATGTTCCGCACGGAAATGGGCTCTACAGCCGATGGCGCCATGTCGGTTTATCTGCGCCCGGAAACGGCTCAGGGCATTTTTGTAAACTACCTCAACGTGCAGAAAACGGGTCGCATGAAGCTGCCCTTCGGCATTGCCCAGATAGGCAAGGCCTTCCGCAACGAGATAGTGGCTCGTCAGTTCATCTTCCGTATGCGCGAGTTCGAGCAGATGGAAATGCAGTTCTTTGTGAAGCCCGGCGACGAGATGCAATGGTTCGACTACTGGCGCAAGGCTCGTCTGGCATGGCACAAGGCTCTGGGCTTGGGCGACGAGAAATACCGTTATCACGACCACGAGAAACTGGCTCACTACGCCAACGCTGCCACCGACATTGAGTTCCAGATGCCGTTCGGCTTCAAGGAGGTGGAGGGCATCCACTCGCGCACCAATTTCGACCTCAGCCAGCATGAGAAATATTCGGGCAAGAACATAAAATACTTCGACCCGGAGCTTGGCGAGAGCTACGTTCCCTACGTCATCGAGACGTCGATAGGCGTTGACCGTATGTTCCTGAGCGTGTTGTGCTCAAGCTACGAAGACCAGCAGCTTGAGGGCGGCGAACGGCGCGTAGTGCTTCACCTGCCGGCTGCTCTGGCCCCGGTGAAGGTGGCTGTGATGCCGCTTGTGCGCAAAGACGGACTCCCCGAAAAGGCACGCGAGATTCTCGACGGCCTTCGTCTGCACTTCAACACTCAAATCGACGAGAAGGACTCCATTGGCAAACGTTATCGCCGCCAGGATGCCATAGGTACTCCCTATTGCGTAACGGTTGACCATCAGACGCTGGAAGACAACACCGTAACGCTGCGCCACCGCGACACCATGGAGCAGCACCGTGTGCCCATAGCAGAAATTCTACCCACCGTAAGCAAAGAGGTGAGCATGGCCTCGTTGCTGCAAAAAATTGCCGAATAATGAAGAGTATATTGCATAAAATCACCCTCGCCATAGTGCTTTTGGTGGCTGCTCTGAATCTGCAGAGCTGCAACTACAACTCGCTTGTTGAGAAACAACAGGCTGTGGACCAGAGCTGGGCAGAGGTAGAGAACCAGTATCAGCGCCGCGCCAGCCTCATCCCCAACCTGGTGAACACCGTGAAAGGGTATGCCGCGCACGAGAGCCAGACGCTGGAAAAGGTAACACAGGCCCGCGCCGCCGCCACGAGCATAACCATCAGCGCCGACAACCTCAACGAGGAGACTCTGGCCAAATATCAGCAGGCACAGGGCGAGCTGAGTCAGGCTCTGAAAAGCCTCCTGGCCGTGTCGGAGGCTTATCCCGACCTGAAGGCCAACGAGAATTTCATGGCTCTGCAGGCTCAGCTGGAAGGCACCGAGAACCGGATTGCAGTGGCCCGCGGCCGTTACACGCAGGCTGTGCAGGACTACAACACCTCCATCAAGAAATTCCCCACCAACATCTACGCCGGTTGGTTCGGATTCGACGCGAAGCCTCAGTTCAAGGCCGAGGAGGGTGCTGAAAAAGCTCCTGAAGTACAATTTTAATGCACCTGCAGCATTTCCCTAAACACTGCGCAATTATGAGCAATACCCTCAGCAAAATCCTTTTATTCACGGCCCTTACGGCATCGCTGACACTGACTTCGTGTATGGGCGACGACGATAACGAGCGTTACAAGGAATGGAGGAAACAGAATATAGAGTATGTGCAACAGATGATGGAGCTGAAAGAGAACGGCGAGCTGGTCTATACCACCGTCCATCCCACCTGGGCTCCCGGCGACTTCGTTCTCATGCGCTGGCACAACAACCGTCAGGCTACCGAGAAAAACCTGATGCCGCTGTACAACAGCACGTGTCTGGTCAAATATAAAGTCTCCACGCTGGAGCAGGCCGTGGACTCGTCGTATAACATGACCACATACGGCGACAGCCTTTACAAATGCAAGCCCATGAACACCATACAGGGGTTTGCCATAGCGCTGACCAGCATGCACATAGGCGATAGTTGCACAGTCATCATCCCCTATTTTGTGGGCTACGACACTTCGACCACAAGCAATATCAAAAAGCCGTATTCCACTCTGATATATGAGATGAAACTGGTGGACATACCGGCTTACGAGATACCTAACTGACAAAAAGCCGGGAGGACCCGACAATATGCCATTGTCGGGTCCTCCTTACCTTAAGAATCCATATCATGAAAAAGAAAACTCAACTAACAGCCCTGGGCATCATAGCGCTCACCACGCTTGGAGCGGCAGCGGCCACCTACACGGTAACCAAACTGGCAGTACGTCCGGCGGTGTGTGTCTATCAGCCCGTAAGCAACGACACTGTCAACACAAAAGGTAAGAAATTCGACACCGGCGCTCTTTTGTTGCAACGCAATGACGCCGACTTCACCCGCGGCACCTCAACAGAAGCGCTGATGGGCGCCGACTCCACTTTCACCTTCGCCAAACCGGCCAAAGGCCAGGAAATATACATTACACAGACCACCGTACGCCCGGCCGATTTCTTCACCGGCAAACTGAAAGTATGGTGCAACACGCCCTTCGCAATCCTCGTCAACGGCAAGGAGCAGGGCACGAAGACTACGTGGCAGGATTCTCTGAACAATGAGAAATCGCTGAAGACCACCGACCTGAAAATTGAATCGGAAATCAACAATGTAATCACCGTAAAGATACTTGCCTCAGACACCGCCGCCGCTCCGGTGATGCGTATGCAGGTGGTGCCCGACAAAAAATCGGAGGGCGTGAATCTGCACATCGCGCCGATGCTGAAACAGCGCTATATGCTTTCTCACACCGACCAGGGTGAGAAAGTGGTCAGCACGGCAATATCGCCCGACGGCAAATATACCCTGCTGCGCTATTTCAAGCGTCTGGCCAACCAAAAGACCCAATGGCGTTATGAGATTTTAGGCAACCAGACGGGCAGTGTGGTGCTTCGTCCCGGCAACATTAGCGGATGGATGCCCAAAGGCTGCGCTTATTATTATACCACAGCCACCGACGACGGTTACAACCTGTATAAAGTAGAGGTGCCCTCAGGCAAGGAAACACTGTTGGCAGAAGGACTGCCAGAACGCAGCTTCGTATGGAGTCCCAACGAGGATTATCTGATTTTCCACTCAGAGCAGAAAGAGGAGAAGATTACAGCTCCGTTGCGCCGTTACGCCTCTCCCGATGACCGCATAAAAGGCAACCGCACACGTTATTCGCTGGGCATGTATGACCTGAAGAACGGCATGGAGCAGACTCTCACCTACGGCACCAAGACAACAACGCTGCAAGACATAAGCTCCGACGGTCGCCGTATCCTCTTCATCGCCAGCCGCGAAACGCCCAACAAGTATCCGTTCTACTCCTTCAATCTTGTAGAGCTGAACCTCGACAATATGCAGGCTGACACTCTTATCAAGGAGAATGGCTTCCTGAACGGAGCAGCCTATTCGCCCGACGGCAAAACGATGATGATTCTCGGCTCGCCGCGCACCTTCGGCGACCTTGGCGTAAATGCCGGCAATCATCCCATTCCCAACGACTTCGACACTCAACTCTTCCTCTATAACCCGGCCACTAAAACGGCAACCGCTCCGCTCAAGAACTTCAATCCGAGCGTTGCCAATGCCAACTGGAACCACCACGACGGCATGATTTATATGCTCGTGAACGAGGGCTTCTGCCGCTCCATCTACAAGCTCAATCCGCGCGACGGCAAGATAACGTCGGTGCCTGTTGAGGTTCAGAATGTGGGCAACTTCTCGCTTGGTGACCGCGAAAGCACTTATATGAGTTACACGGGTCAGGGCGACAACTATGCCGGCCGCGCCTTCATCCTCAACCAGCGCTCGGCCAAGACGCGCATGGTAGCTGACCCCTTCGCTGCCACGCTCAATAAGGTGGAACTGGGTCAGACGTCGATGTGGACTTTCACCGCCAAAGACGGCACTCTGATTGAAGGCACCGTTACTCTGCCGCCCGACTTTGACCAGAATAAGAAATACCCGCTGCTGGTTTATTACTATGGCGGCACATCGCCTTCGCAGCACGCTCTGACGCATCCTTATGTGCCTCAGCTCTATGCTTCGCGCGGCTATGTGGTGTATGTGCTCAATCCTTCGGGGACGTATGGCTATGGTCAGGAATTCTCGGCTCGCCACGTCAACGCATGGGGCAAACAGACCGCCGACGACATTATTGAAGGCGTGAAGCTGTTCTGCAAGGAGCATCCTTACGTCAACCCCAAAAAGATTGGCTGCTTCGGCGCCTCTTACGGCGGCTTCATGACTCAGTATCTGCTGACTCAGACCGACATCTTCGCCGCCGCCATGAGCCACGCCGGCATATCGAACGTAACCTCTTACTGGGGCGAAGGCTACTGGGGCTACAGCTACAATTCGGTAGCCGCCGCCGAGTCTTATCCTTGGACCGACCCCGAGCTGTTTACCAAACAAGGCTCGCTGTTCAACGCCGACAAGATTCACACTCCGCTGTTGCTTATCCACGGCACAGCCGACACCAACGTGCCTATAGGCGAGAGCATCCAGCTCTTCAACGCTCTGAGCATTCTCGGGCGCCAGGTGGAATTCATCAGCGTTGACGGCGGCGACCACACATCAGGCTCGTTCAGCTACGACAAACGGCTCCTCTGGCACCGCACCGTAATGGCCTGGTTCGACCGCTGGCTGAAGGATAATCCGCGTATGTGGGAAGACATGTACCCCACTCCCAATTTGTAATAACTGAAGAGATTGAGGGTGTGTCTGTTTCGCAGCGCACCCTCAAAATTTACCTGCCCCATACGGGCCAAGACGACGGCAAGCACGCCGCCCCTTAAGTCCGGAAAACTGTAATCTCCTCACCACATTCACTCTGCAAACCCCACTATGAATCTGCCCTTTACCGAGCCGATAGCGATAGTCCTGACAGTGATGGCGGTAACCCTTATGGTGCCGTTGCTGTTCAACAGGCTGAAGATACCCTATATCATAGGGCTTATCGCGGCCGGAATGGCGCTTGGCCCCTACGGCTTCAATGTGCTGGAATATGACGGCGCTTTGAAAGTGTTCGGCGAGTTGGGAATGTTGTATCTCATGTTCCTGGCGGGGGTGGAGATAGATATGTATCACCTGCGCCATAACTGGCGTCGGGGAGTGCTGTTCGGCGTCATCACCTTCAGCATACCCATGATTGCCGGCGTGGCGTGCGGATGGTTCCTGCCTAACACGTCGCTGATGGCGGCGCTTCTCGTGGGAGTGATGTTTGCCTCACATACCCTGCTCACCTATCCCATAGTAACGCGTTTCGGTCTGAGTCGCACCCCGGCAGCCGTCATTGCCGTTTGCGGCACCATTGTGGCTGTGCTGTTGGCTCTCATAGTATTGGCCGAGGTGGTTGAGGCACGCATCACCGGCGGCTTCAGCTGGAACAGCGCGTTGTGGCTCATAGTGAAACTGACGGTCTATGCCGTGGGCTGGCGTTATATAGCCCTGTGGCTCACGCGCCTGTTCATGCGCAAAGTTACCGACGGGGTGATGCGCTTTGTGTATATCCTCAGCATGGTGCTACTCATGTCTGTAACGGCGCAGATAGCCGGAGTGGCCTCCATCCTCGGAGCCTTCTATGCCGGCCTGGTGCTCAACCGCTTCATCCCGGCCCGGTCAGTGCTCATGCGACGCACCGAGTTTGCCGGCAATGCCATCTTCATACCGTGGTTCCTCATCGGCGCCGGCATGGTGATAAACGTGCGGAGCCTGATTGAAGACAGCGAGGCTGCCATTGCGGCGTTGGTGATAACGGCGGCCGCAATACTGAGCAAAGCGTTAGCTGCCGCTGCGGGAGCAAAGCTACTACATCAGGACCGCACTGAGGGTGGATTGCTCTTCGGCCTCACCACCGGCAAAGCAGCCGCCACCATTGCCACCACAATGGTCGGGTATCAGTATGACATCCTCGACGAGACGGTGCTCAACGCCGCTGTGGTGATGATTCTGGCCTGCTGCATAGTGGCCTCCGTAAGCACCCAGCGCGCCGCCATAAAACTGCGTATGCGCATCACCGACCGCGAACAGAGCCGCAGCCCCGGCAAGCCGCACCTCGACGTGCGCCCCATGGTGGCAGTGGCGAGTCCGGTAACATCGGAGGGTCTGATGAAGTTAACGGCTCTGAGTCTTGGCCACGACTGTAACTCCCCCACTGTGCTTCTGTTTGTGTCGAACAGCGACGACCCGATGCACCGCGCCATGGGCGAGACCTCGTTGCGCAACGCTGCCGACGCCGCCACGCTCATGGGCCTGGAAACCGAGACTGTGCTGCGCTATGATGTCAACACGTCGGCAGGCATTGTCAATGCTATGAAAGAGCGGCGCTGCAACCGCCTCGTTTTAGGATTGCACCGCCAGACAACGGGGTTCGACTCCTTTTTGGGCGGCATGGAAGAGAAGATTCTTCGCGCCACCAACTGCATGATTGTGCTCAGCCGCTGTTTCATACCCATCAACACGGTCAACAAAATCATAGTGGCTGTGCCGGCCAATGCGGAATATGAAACCGGACTGTGGGAATGGGCCGACTTTATAGCCAACCTCACCGCCGAATTGGGCGCTCCCCTCGAAGTGCTGACCCCAAAAGCCACGCGGCCTCTGCTGCAGGAAGCGCTGGAAGCCCCGGGGGTGCAGTTTGACGTAACTTTCCTTGACATGGAATCGTGGGACGATTTCATCATCCTGTCGTCGCGTGTGGCGGAGGATGACCTGCTGATTACGCTCCTTGCACGCAAAGGAAGTATCTCGTATGGCGCCATGGTTGAACAGATGCCCAATTATCTCAACAGATATTTTCGGCGTAATAATTTGTTAGTAATATATCCCGAGCAGTTCGGCAACGAGCCTGCCATGCATCACGGGTCTGAGATTAACGTTGTTACCGCGCCTATGTAAGCCGGTTTTTCTCGCCCCAAAAACACTAACGAGCCATGTTTAAAGAAATCAATTGCCACTCGGCAGAATATCTGTTTGTAGAATCACTGCTTCACAGCGCCTTCCCTGAAGATGAACGGCGCGACGACGATGAGCAACGCCGCTATACCCTTGATGAGGATAAGTTTCACACACTGCTTGTCAGCCTCGACGACGAGCCCGTGGGACTGCTGACATACTGGCAGTTCAACGGTTACAGATACATTGAGCACTTCGCCGTAAGCCCTCAGAAGCGCTGCGGAGGACTGGGAGGACGTATCTTCACCACTTTTCTGGAAAGCAGCAAAGAGCCGGCTGTTTTTGAAGTAGAGCCGCCCGAAATGTCTGACCTTGCCAAACGCCGCATCGACTTCTACCGCCGCATGGGTCTGAAGCTCTGGGACACCGACTATCTGCAGCCCCCTTACCGCCCCGGCGGCGCCCCTCTGCCATTGCGCCTTATGGCCTCCCCTACCCTGCCGCAGGAGAAAGCACCCGAGATTACGGCAACAATCCACCGCCACGTCTACAACGTATAATTCTACAACGTATAATATTGCCTACAAAAAAAGCCACCTTTTCACAAAAAGATTGCAACAAAAGGTAAATATAAATTTTAAATTACCTTTTTAACCCAGTCATCATGAAGGTATTAAGACACATATTTTTAATACTATTAGAATTTATTGCTGTTGTTGCAAGTCAGGCTCAAGTGTCTACCGACAGTACACACGAGTTTCCCACACCATACCGTCATATTATATCACAACCGATATTGCCCGACAGTGCGGATGTACGTCTTCATGAACACAAGGCATTTTGGAGAGCCGGAGCCGAGACGGTAAGTTTTAATATAGGGCTGTGGGCCTTTGACAGGTACATACAAAAAGGTCATTTCGCATATATCTCGTGGGAAACAATAAAAGAGAATTTCAAGCATGGTTTTGAATGGGATGATGATCACCTCAGCACAAATATGTTTGCTCATCCCTATAACGGTTCAATATTTTTCAACGCAGGACGCAGCAACGGTTTCAATTTCTGGCAGTCCGAACTTTTTGCCATTGGTGGTAGCGCCATGTGGGAGATGTTCATGGAAAAAGAGTACCCCTCGACCAACGACATTATAGCCACTCCAATAGGTGGAGCAGCGCTTGGAGAAGTGCTCTACCGCACGTCAGACCTTATTCTTGATGACCGCAGTAGCGGAGGCGAGCGTTTTGGCCGCGAATTGGCTGCATTCCTTGTTGACCCCATGAAGGGAATCAACCGAATAGTCACCGGCGCGGCATGGAAAAAGCGCGCCACATCAGGGCGCCGCTTCGGCATACCCCCAATCAGTGTGGAGCTTTCATTAGGCGCCAGATACCTGTCACTTATTGAAAACGATGAGGGTAGCCGGGCAGGAGCCGTCGCCGAAATAAATATCGAGTACGGCGACAAATTTACGGAAACTACAAAAGCGCCATACGATTACTTCTCTTTTCTGATGGAATTGCAAGGCATAAAGTCTCAGCCGCTTTTGAGCCGTGTTGAGATTATGGGACGTCTACTGTCAAAAGAAATATTAGATAAACAGAATCTAAACCTGAATGTAGGACTATATCAGCATTTTGATTATTTTGACTCGGACACGATACGCCCTGAAAGAAGTGTCTTATATTTCCCTTGTTCTGTACCATATAAAATGGGGGCACCTGCCTCAATCGGAGGTGGGGTTATGTTCAGGTACAATCCGCTAAAAATTATGTCGCTTGATGGATATGTTCATCTTAACGGTGTTATTCTTGCCGGAGTATTGACCGACTTTTACCGCGATTATCACCGAAATTACAACTGGGGTTCGGGATTTTCCATAAAGGTAGGATTGAACTGGGCATTATCGAATGACAGATTATCTGTCAGGATTGCAAACCAGTTTTACAAAGTATATACCTGGAATGGTTATGACGTCAATTATGATTGGTCGCTTACACCCGAAGGAAAACCGGTAGACGTTCAGGGAGATGCTTCCCATTCATCGTTCAACCATCTGGAAGCATCTGTAAGCTACCGTTTGTGGAAACATCTTTTTCTGACAGGTGGTATTGATTTCTATTCAAGAAAGACAGAATATACTAATATGTCAATACATTTAGGACAAACCACTATAAGCAGCCCTATTGTCAACAGCAAACAACTGGGCATTCACATGATGCTTACATACAAGTTATAAGATAAAATTGAATGGATAATATTAATAATGAAGTCTTTGGCATCTCTTAGAGAAATATTCAAATAATAGCTATTAGGAAAGTAGGGTAAAAAACACAGCTTTAAATATCCCATCAATCATAAGAGGATTATACCATATGGGAAGCCTCCGGGGATTTTTCAATTTGAGTATTTTCAATCTGTACAACAATACTCTTATTAGATTCTTCGATTTTTTTCCGAATCCATATCGGGGCGAGTCTAAGGTCATGAGTGTATTTTTCTGGAGACACTTTCCCTATTATGGTCCTTATGACGTTAATTATATCATCGCTAATCTTTTTCTCACCGATACTGCGTATCGCAGACACAGCAAGCATCATAATTTCTGATTTGAACTCAAAAAGGCGCAATTCGTTACTTTCTCTAAACACTATGCTGTGTCCATTGCTGAGATTGATTTTTTTCTTTGCTCCATTGGTTATATAAACTGCATTGCCGGGAACCTGTGTGGATAATCCAAGCTGATTGAGAGCCTGGTCGCCGGTAGGAATTATTTTCACCCTGTCGCGTTGCGCCAGTCGTTGGGCAATATCCTCAACTGAAGGAGGGATGACATCAAGCCCAAGAGCAGGATTTGAGCGCGGATAACAATAAATGCCACGGCTAACTCTGATTATTTCACCTCGTTTTACCATACGGCTCAGTGTTTGACGAATTGCCGTGTCTGTGGCAATTTCCTCAAAGTCTGAAGGAAAGAACACCGAGCCTCGTTTAAGATTCAAGATTCTTTCGCGAACCGCATTATCGGAGTTATACATAGTAAGTGCGATTTGGTGTCACAAAATTACGGTATTTTTGTGACACCACCAAATTCTAAATTCAGTCTAAGAGTTTTTTCCTCAGGCACAAAAATTTCCGACCGGTCTGCGAGGGAAAGGGGGCAGACCGGTCGGAAGTATTCTGTGTTGGAATTATTGCAGAGCAGCCAACGAAGCCTCAATGGCTTCTATCTTGGCGGTGGCGTCGGCAAGTTTCTTTCTTTCGAGAGCCACTACAGCCTCGGGAGCATTCGCCACAAACCGCTCGTTGGATAATTTCTTCTCCACACCGGCTTTGAAGCCTTTGAAGCGCTTGAGGTCGACTTCGAGTTTGGCCCGTTCCTCAGCCACATCCACATTGCCGGCCAACGGTATGGCATATTCAGTAGCCTCAACACGCCAGGCAGCCGCCATGGCCGGTTTCTCATCCACAGCCTTTATGGCGCTGAGATTGGCCATCTTCACCAGGATGGAATCGAGCATGGGGTCATGCTGTCCAAGCACAAGCAGCTCGAGCGGATTCTTCTGGGGTATCTGTTTCTGCTTGCGCACTGTGCGCACACCGGCCACAATCTCTTTGAGGGTATTGAAAGCCTTGAGCAGGTCGGCGTCGCCGGGCTGAATATTGATGGCGGGCTGCTGACTTACCATGATGCTCTCGCCCGTCTGACGCGGGCTGATATGCTGCCACAGCTCCTCGGTGATGAAGGGCATGAAGGGGTGCAACAGTTGCAGCAAAACGGTGAAGAAGCGGCGCACATCGGCCATTGTCTGCTTGTCGAGCGGTTGCTGATAACCGGGCTTGATAATCTCCAGATACCATGCCGAGAACTCGTCCCAGAAGAGCTTATAGAGAGCCATGAGAGCCTCCGAGATACGGAATTTGCCCATGAGGTCATCCACCTCGGCCATTGTAGCCTGCAGCGCGGCCTCAAACCACTTGGCGGCCAGGCGCGAGTGTTCGGGCTGAGCAAGAGAGTCGTCAACGGTCCAGCCGTCGATGAGGCGGAAAGCGTTCCATATCTTGTTGCAGAAATTGCGGCCCTGCTCACACAGCGAATCATCGTACATGATGTCGTGCCCGGCCGGAGCATTCAGCATCAGCCCCATGCGCACACCGTCGGCGCCGAAGCGGTCGATCAGTTCCAGAGGATCGGGCGAGTTGCCAAGACTCTTGCTCATCTTGCGGCCTAACTTGTCGCGCACAATGCCGGTGAAATAGACATTGTTGAAAGGCTGATTGCCGGTGAACTCATAACCGGCCACAATCATGCGGGCCACCCAGAAGAAAATGATGTCGGGGGCCGTTACCAGGTCTGTGGTAGGATAGTAATACTTGAACTCCTTGTTCTCGGGCTCCAGAATGCCGTTGAAGAGAGATATCGGCCAGAGCCAGGAGCTGAACCAGGTATCGAGACAGTCCGGGTCGCGGGTCAGGTCATCGAGCGTCAGAGCAGCGTTTCCGCTCAGCTCAATGGCTTTCTCCAGCGCCTCAGCCGTATTCTCGGCTACCACATAACGGCCGTCGGGCAGATACCAGGCCGGAATCTGATGACCCCACCAGAGCTGACGGCTGATGCACCAGTCTTTGATGTTGGTCATCCAGTGGCGATAGAGATTCTTGAACTTGGCCGGCACGAACTTTATCTCATCCTCTTCCACGCCCTTCAGAGCAGGCTTTGCCAGTTCGTCCATACGCACGAACCACTGCGTAGAGAGCTTCGGCTCAATAACGGCGTCAGTGCGCTCGGAGTGGCCTACCTTGTTGACGTAGTCTTCCACCTTCTCCACCAGGTTGCGAGCCTTGAGGTCGTCCATGATGAGTTTGCGAACCTCGAAACGGTCTTTGCCCACATACATTCCTCCGGCCTCGGAAATGGTGCCGTCGGGGTTGAAGATGTCAATGCTGGGCAGATTGTGCTTCAGGCCCAGGTTATAGTCGTTGACGTCGTGAGCCGGAGTAACCTTGAGGCAACCCGTGCCGAAGTCCATCTCCACATACTCATCTTCTATAATCGGCACTTCCCTGCCCACCAGCGGCACTATGACGCGTTTGCCGCGCAGCCAGTGATAACGTTCGTCGTTGGGGTTGATGCACACCGCCGTATCACCTAAGATGGTCTCCGGACGCGTTGTTGCAACCACTATATAACGGCCTTCGGCATCATCGGCAACGTAGTAACGCAGGTTGAAAAGATGGCTCTTCTCCTCCTTATATATCACCTCCTCGTCGCTGAGAGCAGTGAGAGCTTTCGGGTCCCAGTTCACCATTCGCGCACCGCGGTATATATACCCTTTGGCGTAAAGCTTGTTGAACACCTTTATGACGCTTGCCGACAGCACCGGGTCCATGGTGAAAGCCGTGCGGCTCCAGTCGCACGACGCGCCCAAGCGTTTGAGCTGCTGCAGAATTATGCCGCCATACTTATGCGTCCAGTCCCAGGCGTGCTTCAGGAACTCTTCGCGAGTGAGCTGCGACTTGTCAATGCCGTCGGCAGCCAACTTTGCCACCACCTTGGCCTCGGTGGAGATAGCCGCATGGTCGGTGCCCGGCACCCACAGAGCATTCTTGCCCGTCATGCGCGCGCGCCGAACAAGTATATCCTGAATAGTGTTATTCAACATGTGGCCCATGTGCAGCACGCCCGTAACATTGGGGGGCGGAATCACTATCACATACGGTTCACGGTCGTCAGGCTCCGAATGAAACAAATCATGCTCCATCCAGTACTCATACCATCGGCCCTCCACGGCATGGGGGTCATATTTTGCTGCAAGTTCGTTTATGGCCATATTGATTTAATTTTTCAAGATGCAAAGGTAGCAAAAATTTCGCAAAAAGCATTCTTCAAAAGTTGTCAACCCTGCAAAAAAGCAGTAATTTTGCGGTGATGAGAACGCGCATAATCATAATGTGGCTGTCAGCGGCCCTGTTGACCCTCTTCTTCAGCGGCTGCACCCGAAACGGCGGCGCCGACATCGGCACACGCCCCACTGTAACGGTGAGTATTCCGCCGCAGGCCTTCCTGCTGCAGAAGATTGCCGGCAACAGCCTCAACATCAACACTATGCTTCCGCCGGGTGCCGACGCCGAATCCTATGAGCCGTCGATGCAGGCTCAGCGCAGCCTGGAGGAGAGCGGCGAATATGCCATGGTGGGTACGCTGCCTTTTGAAGAGAGCATGGCGCCGAAGCTCAAAAACATATATCCGCAGCTCGTGGTCAGCCGCACGTTCGTATGCGCTCATCCGCATCATCATCACGACGAGGGCGAAGAGCATCATCACGACCATGAGGGCGACGACCCGCACGTCTGGACAACGCCGCGACAACTGCAGATAATGGCCGACACGCTGCTGCAAGTGGCTGTGCGCGCCAATCCTGCTCTCAGGAATCAGTATGTGAGCAACCACACCGCGCTGAGTCGCGAGCTGACGCGCCTTCAGCAACAAATGACCAACGACCTGAGCCCTCTGCGCGGGCAGGCGGTGGTGATATGGCATCCGTCGCTCAGCTTTCTCGCCCGCGAATACGGCTTCCGCCAGACTGCCATTCAGGAGGGTCATAAGGAGCCGTCGCCACGGCAAATGGCCGATGTGGTGGATGAGGTGAAGGCTCACGGTGCCGTGGCTTTCATCATTGAACAGGAACACTCGCCGCGCATGGCCGAGGCCCTCAACGCCGACCTGCAACTGCCTCTGATAAAGACTTCGCTGATGCAGCCCGACATCATAAGGTCGCTTTATGACCTGTCGCGCCAGCTCAACTCAGCCTACTCTAAACAAAGCCGCCAATGAATCTCTGCAACCCCATCATAGAACTCTCTGATATAAGACTGCGCTACGGCCAGGAACAAATTTTCAGCAATGTCAGCCTGCAGGTTTGCCGGGGCGATTTCATGGCTGTGAGCGGGCCCAATGGCGCCGGCAAGACTACTCTGCTGCGCATCCTGCTGAAGCTGCTCAAGCCCACGTCAGGCCGCGTTACTTACTTCGACGCCCAAGGCAAGCCTACCAAGCGTCTGCCCATTGGCTATCTGCCTCAGAAAAGCGGTATCGACATTCATTTCCCCATCACGGTGCGGCAGATGGTGCTTTCGGGCCTCATCACAGGCTGGGGTCTGCGTCAGCCTGCCGATGCTGAACAACGTCTCGGGGAGGTCAGCGAAAGGCTTGGTCTGAAGCCGTTTCTGCACAAACCTATCAATGCTCTCAGCGGCGGTCAGCTGCAGCGCTCTCTGCTGGCAAGGGCCATTATTTCGCAGCCTGAGGTGGTGGTGCTCGACGAGCCTCTGTCGTACGTCGACAAGCACTTTGAACAGCAAATCTATCACATTGTGGCCGACTTGGCAAAGAGCAGCACTATTATCCTCGTAAGCCACGAAATGACGGTGATTTCGGGCATGGCCAATAAGCACATCATCGTAAACAGGGGTGTGGAGGTGTGCCAGAATACGCACCACGGGCCGCGCTCGCCGTATGCGGCACTGAAGTACCACAACAGGGAGTGAGCCCGGGTGATGGGAGGCATGGGAATGATGGGAGTTTTGGGAGTTTTGGGAAATTAGAAAGAGGCCGCGTCGGGGACGCGGCCTCTTGGTTATAGAGCTAAGTGCTTGTTGTAAAGCGGGTTATCAGAGTTGCGGGCCTGCTGCTACGAGGGCTTTGCCGGCGGGGTTGTTCTCGAACTTGCGGAAGTTGTCGATGAACATGCCTGCCAGTTTCTTGGCCTTCTCATCCCATTCGCGTGCATCGGCATAGGTGTCGCGCGGGTCGAGAATCTTGGTATCTACGCCCGGCAGCTCGGTGGGAATGGTGAAGTTGAAGTAAGGCAGCACCTTGGTGGGAGCTTTGTCGATGTCGCCGTTGAGGATGTCATCGATAATGCCGCGGGTGTCGCGTATGGAGATACGTTTGCCTGTGCCGTTCCAGCCGGTGTTCACCAGATAAGCGCGTGCACCGCTCACCTGCATCTTCTTAACCAGCTCCTCGGCATATTTGGTGGGATGCAGGCTCAGGAAGGCCTGTCCGAAGCATGCTGAGAAGGTGGGAGTCGGCTCGGTGATGCCGCGTTCGGTACCTGCCAGTTTGGCGGTGAAGCCGCTCAGGAAGTAGTATTTGGCCTGTTCGTTGTCGAGCAGCGATACGGGAGGAAGAACACCGAAGGCGTCGGCGCTCAGGAAGATAACCTGCTTGGCAGCCGGACCCTTGGAGATGGGTTTAACGATGTTCTTGATATGGTAGATGGGGTAAGAAACGCGGGTGTTCTCCGTAACGCTCTTGTCGGCATAGTCGCAAACGCCTTCCGGACTGCGGAACTCAACGGTAACGTTCTCGAGCAGAGCGTCGCGGCTGATGGCGTTGAAGATGTCGGGTTCGCTTTCGGGGTCAAGGTTGATGACCTTTGCGTAGCAGCCGCCTTCGTAGTTGAATACGCCGTCGTCGTCCCATCCGTGTTCGTCGTCGCCGATGAGCAGACGGTTCGGGTCGGTGCTCAGAGTGGTCTTACCCGTGCCGCTCAGACCGAAGAATACGGCGGTGTTTTTGCCCTGCAGGTCGGTGTTGGCCGAGCAGTGCATGGAAGCGATGCCGCGAAGCGGGTTGAAGTAGTTCATCATTGAGAAGATGCCCTTCTTCATCTCGCCGCCATACCATGTGTTGATGATTACCTGCTGACGGTCTTTGATGTTGAACGCTACCACAGTTTCAGAGTTCAGACCTAACTCTTTGTAGTCGTGGCATTTAGCCTTGCTGGCGTTGAAGACCACGAAGTCGGGGGTAAAGTCTTTCAGCTCCTCTTTGGTGGGGCGGATAAACATATTGGTAACGAAGTGAGCCTGCCAGGCCACTTCCATGATGAAGCGAACGCGCAGACGTGTGCCGGCATTGGCGCCGCAGAAGCAGTCAACAACATAGAGAGTCTTGTTGCACAGCTCCTCAATGGCTTCCTCTTTCAGGCGGTCCCATACCTTGGGAGTGATGGGTTTGTTGTCGTTCTTATAGTCGTCGGAAGTCCACCACACGGTGTTCTCGGTAACGTCGTCGCGCACCAGATATTTGTCTTTAGGCGAACGGCCTGTATAAACGCCGGTAAAGACGTCGACCGCACCGTTGGAGGTAAGGATGCCACGCTCGTAGCCTTTCAGCTCCGGGTTCAGCTCGTCGCGGTACAAGTCGTCGTAGCTTGGATTGTAGATGATGTTTTTGACATCTTTGATGCCATACTGCGACAAATCTATTTGTGCCATAGCTTAATTTAGTATTTTGACCTCCCGGGCCGGGCAATACCTTGCCGTCGCCCACGGGCCTATTGGGTTAATATGTGTGTTTTCTTTTCTAAAGGGTGCATGGCAGCACACCTTTCTTTGCTATTAACTGTAAAACGTTGGAAAGGCCTCTGCGGTTGCCTTATCCGACCGCAAAATTACTATTTTTATCGCTATTGTGCAAATGTTTTCACCGCTCTGCGGCACGGAAAGTTTAAGTCGGTGTTATATGATTATCAATTTTTTGTTAACTTTGCATAATAATTCTGACGACATGAAACGGATATTGACAGCAGCGGGCCGGATTTTCGTGGCGGCGGTTGTGCTTACCGCCTTTGCGCAATGCGGTTCGCAGACGGAAAAAGCGGAACAGGATGAGGCGGCCGATGTGGCGGCACAGATGGAGGGTCCCCTGCCTGACCCGGCCACGGAAGCCCGCGCGCAGGCCCGCAAATTCGCCCAACGCCAGTGGCCCGATTCGCTGAGGCTGCACGAGGCTTTGCTCGAAGTGAAAGCCGCCGAAGGCCGTTATATCCTTGCCGACGACAAAGAGGGCGCCGCCCTGTTCGACTCGGTGTTCATATCTGATTTGCGCACGGTGAATCCGGCTCTCGCAGCCGAGATTGAGCCGGCTATGAAATAATATAAACGCGACTATGGAAAATCAAGATACTAAAAAACGTGTGCTTAGCGGCATCCGCGCCACCGGCAATCTGCATCTGGGCAACTATTACGGCGCCCTGAGCAAATTCGTAAGAATGCAGGATGACTATGACTGCCGCTTCTTTATCGCCGACCTGCACGCTCTCACCACTCATCCCGACCCGAAAATGCTGCACGAGAACGTGAAGCAGATTCTGGCCGAATATATCGCCGCAGGTCTCGACCCGGAGCGCAATATTCTTTATGTGCAGAGCGATGTGCCCGAAATTTCGGAGATGTACTTGCTGCTCAATATGCACGTGGGCATCGGCGAGCTGATGCGCACGGCATCTTTCAAAGACAAAGCCCGCAAAGCGCTGGGCATTGCCCGGAAAGGCTGCCCTGAGGAGACCGATGACAACGACAATATTGAGAAGGACATCATTGGCAACGAAACAAGCAACAAGCGCGTCAACGCAGGTCTGCTCACCTACCCCACTCTGATGGCCGTTGACATCCTTATTCACCATGCCGACTATGTGCCGGTGGGTAAGGACCAGGAACAGCATCTGGAACTGACACGGCGTTTCGCCCGGCGTTTCAACGCTTTCTACGGGGTAGACTATTTCTCGGAGCCTGTGAATTTCAATTTCGGCGGCAAAGCGGTGAAAGTGCCGGGACTCGACGGTTGCGGCAAGATGGGCAAGAGCGAAGGCAACTGCATCTACCTCACCGACGACGAAAAGACGCTGCGCAAGAAGGTGATGCGCGCCACCACCGATTCAGGACCCACGGAGCCTAATCAGCCTGTCAGCGAGCCTATAGCCAACCTCTTCTCGCTCATGGAGCTGGTTTCAGCCCCTGATGTTCTGGCTCATTACAAAGCCGCTTACGCCGACTGCAGCATCCGCTACGGCGACCTGAAAAAGCAATTGGCCGAGGATATCCTCAAGGTTACGCTGCCTATTCGCGAGCACATCATGGATATCCGCGACAACGACGAGTACCTGAGCCGCATAGCCCGCTACGGCGCCGAAAGAGCTCGCGAAACTGCCGCCAAGACGCTTGCCGAGGTCAAGCACATAATGGGTATCAGAAAAATCTGATAACCCTGCTCCTCAGCCCAAATATTAAGGAGAGTGTATCGCAAAAATCGAAATGCGATACACTCTCCACTATTCTAAATGCTTGTTAATCAGGTCTTTAAGGTGCTGATTAACGTACCATCACTTTGGCAGTGGTGCGACCCACGCGTACTAAATAGCAACCGGGTTGCACGCTCACGGTGGCCGAACCGGTGCCCACAGGCACATCGGCTATCTTGTTGCCCGAGATGGAATAGATATTGGCCATGGAGCCAGGAGTGGCTTCGATGATGATGGAGCCTATCCCGGTGTTGACACTGGTTGCGGTGGCGTCGTCGTCCAGGTCGTTAATTCCAAGCGTGACTTTTACAGGGAAGGGCATGGATTCGCCATTGTCGTAGAGCGCGGTAACCAAATATGTGCCGGCAGGGCCGTCGTTCTTATACTTACATTCGGTGAGCGGGGCGGAGTTGAGCAGCTTGCCATTGTAATAGACATTGTAGCCTTTCAGCTTTGCTGTGCCCTGACCGGCAGGGATATAGCTGATATTGTCGAAAGCCTGCAAAGGAGGCGTGCCGCTGATTCTGGAGCGGAGTGCAAAGTATTTGCTTCCTTCGGGCAGCTGATAGGCATATCGTTTCCACACCATAGCCTGACCGTCTGTGCGTACCGGCATAAAATCGGCAGTGTCTCTGCCGGTGGTGGAATAAAGCACCACCCATTCGGAATTGAATGTGAAGAAGGAGAGCTCATAGAGGTCGATGGTCTGAGCGCAACCGTTCAGCTCAGGTGAAATGAGCCAGTCGTCAGCCGCTTTCTTTTCAGGAGGTATGGGATTGAGGGCGATAAGGAACTGATTGCCGCCTCCGGGTATGGGATAGAGGTTGTTGGTAACGTCGGAAGGAAAGCGGGGATGCGAGAACACGATGAAAGGCGTATTGTTTTCTTTAGGTATCACGGAGTCGTTGAGACCCTGAAATCCGTTGGTGCGAGCCTTGTCGCAGTCAATGTTTAACCAGGGCGAGAGATTAGTGGTCCAGGGTGAATATGTCTCAAAAGATTCGGTTACTCTGTCTTTCGGGATGCGTGTGACGTCGGGAGCTTCCCAGCTGATATTGACATGTGAGCTCTCCGTATTTAAGGCGTTGCGCACGGGCGGCATCACTGAGTTGACGGCCACAGCTTCGCTTTCCTGCACCTTGTTGTCAGTGCCATCAACGTCGTTGGGCAATGAAATCCGGATGCCATAGGAGAGGAGAGAATCATTACCGACCACAGGCACAAGGTCGGTGAATTCTATGTTTTGGGCAGTTGAGGCAGGCACAGACTGCATGGTCTTCGAGTCCACTTTAGCCTTGGAGCGGTAGAGTTCGGCGGTATAGGACCCGGAAGGAACGCCTGCGTAGTTCAACACAGTGGCGGAGATTTTTACGGGAGAGCCTTTCTCCACTGCAGGGTTGACTCGAAGGTCGGCTATGGCAAGGTCAGCCTTGTTCTGCTCGCCTATGTAGACTCGGTCAAGATATAATGCTGTTTTACTGTCATTGAAAGTGAAGGCAAGCTTCACGTTTTCCCCGCTTGTTTTCAGCGACGACAGGTCGACGCTGACTACGTTCCATCCCACATTTGGCAGCTCCTTGAGATTGAACAACTTCAACAGACGGATGCCGTTGGGGCCTTCGGTCTGAAATTCCACTTTGACATCGCGGTTTTCGGGCTCGCGCAGGAAGTTGACGATGCACACCGGTGATGTGAGGTTTTGAATGTCAACGAGCGGGAAGGTTAAGGATGTGGACTGAGTTTTATCTGCGGTAATCAACAGATAGCCGTCGAGGGGGTCGCTACCTTTCAGAGCGGGCATGCCTTCTTCAAGCAGCACTGTGTAAGAACCGGTCTTACGACTCTTAACCGGACCTAAAATCAAACTTTTGGAGATAGCATAGTTCCAGTAATAATCGAAGGATTCTACATAGGGGACATCCAAGGGATTGCCACAGCACACTCTGAGCCGGTTACGGTGCAAACAGCTCAACAGAGCCAAAGACAAAAAAGAATATGGGGGGGGTGATAATTTGCCTATGGCAAAGGAGCCTCAACGGGTCGGATTCTTTTCAAAGTGCTGATAGTCTTGCAGCGACTTCCAGGAGCCGCCCCACTCAAAGCCATGCTCTATAAAGAGTTTGTAAAGAGGGTCGGAAGTGGTGATTTTATAGGGATAATCGGCCTTTCGGTCGCTGTAGGCGGCTGCCTCAGGTGGTGAGACATAAGGCGCTTTGCCCGGCTTGCGTTTGACGTAGGGATTATAAAAGGGATTAACGTCGATGGCAAGTCCGCGGGCATGGTTCGACAGCTTCTTGGAGCCGGCCACGACCCGATAGTTGAAACACGAGGTGTTGTTGTGGTTCATGGATTCAAGGTCGTCGGCGTTATAGTCGTCAATCAGCACCATGCGCTCAATGGGGTACTCCATGGCGAAGGCATGGCGAAATATGTCGGTGAGGTCGTTTGCTATGGAGCTGTCGCACACCAGCTCACCCATGCGTATGGCGCCGTGGCCATCGTAATGAGGCACTGTGAGATAGCGTAACTGAGTGCGGGGTATCAGGCAACCTTTCTTATAGCTTTTGCCCTGCATACGCGCAAAAACGGAATCGGGAATATGAGAGGCGGTGAAGCACTCCATTAGGACCGCGTTGTCCGTTTGGGGGTCAATAGCTTCCCCCGGTTTCCATTGAGCCAAAAGCTGCCGGGGAGTGAGGGCAAAGGATTGCGCAAGCCCTAACATGAGCATGGCAGAAAGGGCGATGAGGAATTTTTTCATCAGCGTATATAGACTTCGAGTGCGTGGAAAGAGCTCTTTTCGCACGGTGTTATTTGCAGCGAATGGTCGGTGGCCGGCAGCAACACCGTGTTACCTTGCTCCAGACGGAGCGTGCCCGAAGGGGCCTCCAACTCGGCACAGCCTTCAATAGCCATTACCGCCACGAAAGAGTCAAGAGCCGAATAATCGCGAGTTAGCGACTCCGAGGCGGCTATCATATTCACCGTAAAGCAATCGCTGTCGATGATTTCAGAGACGCCCTGACTCACCTTCTCATACTCCAGCGCAAAACCGCTAACGTCGCCGTAGTTGATGGCCTTTCGGGCTTGCGGCAAATGCAACGGACGGGGTTTGCCGTCGCTGCCCGGTCGGTTGTAATCGTAAAGTCTGAACGTGTCATCGCTGGTCTGCTGAATCTCGGCAATGAGTATGCCGGCACCTATGGCATGAACGCGACCCGAGGGAATATGAAAGGCAGAACCCGGCTCAACAGGGATGTAACGGAGCACATCAAGAATCTTGCCGCTTTCCACCAGACCGTTCAGCTCGGCGGGGTCAATCTCACGGTTAAACCCTGATGCCAGACGGGCTCCCTGATTGGCCTCAAGCACCATCCACATCTCGTTTTTGCCAAACGGATGCCCCATGGTCTGCGCCATGGCATCGTCGGGATGCACCTGAATAGACAGGTCTCTGCCGGCGTCTATTATTTTTATCAGCAAGGGGAACCGCGACCCGTAACGGCGCATAACACCTTTACCCAACAGCTTTTCGCCGTATCGGGCAATGAGCATATCGAGGCTTATACCTTTGTCGGGTCCGTCGGCCACCACCGAGACATTATCAGGCACATCGCTCACTTCCCAGCTTTCGCCTATAGGAGCATTGTCAGGAATCTCTATCGGGCCGTTTTTGAACGAAGGTATGCGGTTTCCACTCCAAACCGGATGTTTATATATGGGTAAAAAGGTCCACATTTAGCCGCAAAGGTAATAAAATTATTTCATACCCCAAGCAACGGCATCATCAGTAGATAGGCACAAACGGCTTTGCTTTGCGCAGATGTCTGTTGGCCTCACCGCATACATTGAGACACTCATAGGTGGTGAGTTTCAACACCGGAGCGCCGGGACGCAGGTCGCACTTAGCCAAATCTATGTAATAAAAACCGTTGGCTGTGGCCACGTCGAAATAATAACGCAAGTCGCGCAGATTGCTCAACGAGCGCCATTGTGTGGATGAAACGTTAGGCTCGCCGTTCACCGTATAGAGATAAGGCACAGACACATTGTTCATCACCGAGCGGGTGATGTAAGCGCCCAAATCGGCATCGGCGGTTTTGTCGACATTATCGACAAAGAAGGACGCCCTGACGCAGCGGTCAGCACTGCGGACTGTACCCGGCAACATATTAGTGCCTCCCACACCCCGCCAGTAATTGACAATGGCTTGCATGGCAGGCCATTCGGGGTCGTTGGTCATGGCATGGATGGAGTCCGGACGGTAGATGCACAAATTGCCGTCGGTGAATTCAAGGATAGCCTGCGCTCCGTTGCGGTCGGTAACACCAAAATGCAGTTTGGTCTCCGTGCCGCCGTCGAAATCGGAGCCAGACAGGGTGAAGTCCTGGGCTTTGACCTGATTGATGACCTCCTCCACACTCTGATTATTATCGAGCAGCCAGGCCACAAACACGGCAAGCGATACGGGGCGCCGGTTGTGATTCTCTTTGTTGGAATAGCGGGCAGTTTTGCAAAACAGACCTGCCACCTGAAGCCCCTTCTCATTCATGCCCTCGGTGATGCCGGCATCATAGCTCACGGCATAGACACAGCCATATTTGGATGTCCAGCTGAAGGCTCCCGGTTTGCCGGAGCTGACAAAACGGCTTCCCCGCGGGTATACATACAAGTTTGTGGGAATGGGCGTTTTCCAGTCGAGCGAGCGGCCGACAATATACAAAGAGCTGTCGCCGTGATAAACGATACGGGTGCAGGCATGGGAGTCGGCAACGCAAATGCCGACCAGAAGCAGCGTCAGAAGCAGAATCTTTTTAATCATTGCAATGTATTTTTTCTTATATAACGAAAAAACCTCGCCGATGGTTGTTCAATAAAAAAATTATAATTACTTTTGCATCGGTAAAAGCAAGACGCTAACTCAATTAACTTTAGGTTCAACCAATACTTTCACAAAAAGAATGACCCGAATTAACCGTATCCTCGCGGTATTAGCCACCTTTTTGCTGATTTTCCAGGTCCGTGCCGACAACACCTACGGACTGCCGGAAAACATACAGGAGGGCAACATACTGCACTGCTTCAACTGGACGTATCAACAAATTCAGGATGAGCTGCCCAACATTGCCAAAGCCGGCTTCACCGCGGTGCAAGTGTCGCCCACACAGGGCAGCTGTTCCACCGGCGCCGAGTGGTATTATGCCTATCTGCCCTACGACCTCAGCTTCGTGGCCAACGGCACCGGCACAAAAGCGCAACTCAAAGAGTTATGCACCGCAGCCCACAGCTACGGCGTGAAAATCATTGTAGATGTGGTAGCCAACCACGTCAACCCGGCCAGTGGTTATCATCATTCATGGTGGGATGTCAACGGCAGAGTACGCTGGGGAGGCGGCATAGATTACTCCGACCGCAACTCCATAACTCACGACCAACTCGGCAGTTACGGCGACGTCAATTCTGAAGATTACGAAGTGCAGCAACGCGCCCTGAGCTTTATCTATGAGCTGAAAGGCTCTGGCGTGGACGGTATCCGCTGGGATGCCGCCAAACACATAGGCTTGCCTTCTGAAGGGTGCAACTTCTGGAACACCGTTACGGCAACCGGTCTGTATAACTACGGTGAGATTCTTGACAGCCCCGGAGGCAATAATGCCTCGCAACTCATGAAGGAATACACCGGATATATGTCAGTAACCGACAACGGTTATTGCAAGGGTGTGCTCAACGCTGTGAAAAACGGCAGCGTAACGAGCGGATATGGCGGCTGGAGTGCCGGAGGCGTGGCCAGCAATAAGATTGTGTACTGGGCCGAGAGCCACGACACCTATTCCAACGAGAACTACGAGACCACCTATGTGCCTCAGGATCAGATTGACCGCGCCTGGGCCATCATAGCCTGCCGTGCAGGTGAATCGTCGCTTTATCTGTCGCGCCCCTCAAAAACCACTTACAACGAAATCCGCATGGGCGTGAAGGGCTCCACGCATGCTCTCGAGGCACCCGAAATTGCCGCCGTCAATCACTTCCGAAATGCCGCAGCCGGAACGCGCGACTATTACGTGGGGGCTAACGGCGTGGCAACGATAACACGCGAAGGCTTCGGCGCCTGCATAGTGGTGGGCAACGGGCAGAGCAAGTACGTATCGGTGGAGAATGGCGGAAGCTATTGCCCCGCAGGCACTTACGTCGACAAGGTGAGCGGCAATGAATTTACCGTTACCGACAGTAAGATTTCAGGCACCGTGGGCAACTCCGGCATCGCGGTGATATACAACAAGGCCGAAGGCCCGAGTCTGACCCTCAACCCCAACGGCGGCACTTTCTATAAATCCGTCGAGGTGATGGTAACCCTTGACCGCGCCACAAGCGCCTGGTATCAGGTAGGCAACGGCGAGAAAAGGAACATCACCGGCACAGACATCATTTATCTCGGCGAGGATATGGCCGACGGAGAAAGCGTTACGGTAACATGGGAGGCCACCGACGGCACAACCACCAACTCCGGGTCGGCTGTCTTTACCCGCTCAGACACCCCTGAGAATGCCATATATTTCGACAACTCGGCATCGAGCTGGGCAGATGTCTATGTGCATCACTGGGGCTCCAACGACAGCTCATGGCCCGGCAAATGTATGGAGAAAATTGCCAGCTCAGACCATATATACAAATATGTATGTCCGGAAGGCACCACAGGTCTGGTGTTCAACAATAACAACAAAGGAAGCCAGACAGCCGACCTCACCTTCCAACGCGGACATATCTACAATCACCAACAGGATTTGGGCGAATACAGCGGCGCCGAAACGCCTAACCAGTTTTTCATCATCGGCGATTTAAGCCACGACGCATGGAACCCGGCAACAGCTCTGAAACTGACCCGTCAGGGCAACACATACAAGTCGACAAGCGTGGAATTAGTTGCCAGCAGCGACCAGATAAGCAGCTTCTTCAGCTTCCTGACCTATCGCGGTTCAGACTGGACCAGCACCAACAAATATGACCGTTACGGCGCCGAGTCAAAGGATTATGTTCTGAAAGACGGCATCCCTGCCAAGATGGTGAAATTCGAGGCCGAAGGCCAAAACACCGCGCGCATGGCCTCCGCAAGCAGCACATACAGCTGGAAACTTGCTCCCGGCACCTATCTGGTGAAAGCCGACTTTGACAAAATGACCGTAATGGCCGCCAAAATAACATCTGTGGAAAGCCTCTACGACTCTTCGGCAGATTATACACCGGAATATTACACCCTTCAGGGCGTGAAAATCAAGACACCGCAGAAGGGCATAATCTACATCGTAAAACGCGGCGCAAAAGTCACCAAAGAGCTTTACTAAGACCCCAAAAGCCCGTAAAAACGAATAACATTGTTGCCATAAAGGTGCGCCGATTCCGGAGCCTTTATGGCAACAATTGATTTCAACGCATTATTCCCCTCAGCATTTACTTCAGCCGTAAAACAGCCTGAGCAAAGAGCAAAGCCCCATTGGTGCTTTTTGTGTATATGCAAATTAATTTTTATCTTTGTGAAAATTTTGAGTATTTCGGACTGTGCCGCCCACAAGCAGTGCAGAATGATGTATCGCAAAAATTGCACAAAGACGCGTAAATGCCTGAAAAGCAATACGTTAGAATCCTTATTTACGAAACGCTGACCAGCCGGGTATATGACACCGACCGTTGAAGCAAGTGAAAGAGAAGGACAGTTTTTGCAAGCTCTTAATTCTTAAAAATTGTTAAAATAACAATACGTACATAATGAATCTTTTCAAATCCACATTTGCAGTAATGGCAGCGCTGGCGGCCATTATTCTGGCAAGTTGCAGCACCCCGAAAAACATTGCCTACTTGCAAGACACCACTGTGGGGGTAACCCAAACAGCTACGCAGCAATCCAACATCGTGGCACGTCCGGGCGACAGGCTGATGATAATGGTGAATTGCTCCGACCCGAAAACAGCCGCAATGTTCTCTCTGCTCGTACCGCAGCGGTCAGTGAACAACTTAGGCGAAGGCGGCCTGGAAAACAACAATGTCCGCACTTCAGATTATGAAATTGACAGCAACGGCAACATCGACTTCCCGGTGTTGGGCACGATTCATATTGCCGGACTCACCTCACAGCAAATAGCTGAAAAGATTCGCAAGGAAATAGTAAGCCGCCAGCTGGCTAAAGATCCGGTGGTGGTTGTAGATTTCACCAATATCCACTACTCGGTATTAGGCGAGGTCAACAACCCGGGCCGCTATGTGATTGACAACAACAGAGTAACACTGCTTGAGGCACTTGCCACAGCCGGCGACATGACCATCTTCGGACGGCGCGAGAACGTCAAGGTGATTCGCGAACAGGATGGCCAGCGCATGACTTACTCTGTGGATTTGCGCAGCTCGAACCTCTATGACTCGCCGGCTTACTATCTGCAGCAGAACGATGTGGTATATGTAGAGCCGAATCAGGCCAGAGCAGGTCAAAGCTCTGTAAACGAGAATCAGTGGAAACAACCCGGACTGTGGATTTCCATAGCTTCGTTCCTGACCACAATCGGCGTTTTGATTTTCAAATAAAAAGGATTTCAAACCCGTTTACCACCAACGTAAAAGAAAAATCGGATGGCCAATCAGATTAAAGAAAATGAGGCTGCTAATATAAGCCCCTATTACGAGCAGGCAGCCCCGGCATCGCTGGTAAGCGTACAGGGCTTTCTCAGCTTTGTCAGGCACCGCTGGTATTGGTACGTGATTTCAGTGGCAGTATGCGTGGGCATTGCATGGCTGATGCTGGCCCGCTCGCCGCGCCTCTACACAAAATCAGAAACCATACTCATAAAAGACCCGACTTTCGGCAACAGCGCCTCTTCGGTGGACCTGTCGGAAGTGGGTGTGATGCCCAAATACGCCAATCTGGAGAATGAGATTGCCATTTTCACCTCTCCCGACCTGATGGAGAATGTGGTGAAAGCCTACAACCTCAATAATTTTTACAGCTACAACGACGGCTTCAAGGATGTAGACATCTATCATCAGGAACCGGGCATTATCTCCAGCCCCGATGCCGCCAACGCTGACGCTTCTTACAGTTTCAAGTACATTGTGAAGCCCGACGGCACCGTCATCCTCAAGGATTTCAACAAGGGTGGCACGGAGCTGCCCGACAAACCGCTGTCGTGCAAGCTGGGTGCCACTGTGAAGACTCCGGTAGGCGCAATTGCCATTGACAGACCGGAATGGGTATCGGATTATGTTGACAAGACGATTCATTACTCTCACGTTCCGGTGCGTCCGGTGGCAGAAAGCATCGTCGGCGGTCTGAAGGCCACGTACGAAGCCAAAGAGGGCACTCTGATAGCCCTGAGCTACACGTCAACGTCGCCTTATCGCTGCGAGGATGTACTCAACGGCGTGGTGCAGGCTTACAACGACCAGTGGATAAACGACAAGAAGGCTATTGCCGACGCAACGTCTGACTTCATCAGCGAACGTCTGAGCGTGATAGAACAGGAGCTTGGCAATGTGGACTCCGACATATCCAGCTACAAGGCACGCACCATGAGCCCCGACCTGGAGGCTCAGGCTCAGATAAACATGGCCCGCTCAAGCGAGCTGCAAAATCAGCAGTATGACCTGTCGAACCAGATTCAGATTCTCAATTATGTGCGAGGGGAACTCAGCCGCGAAGGCATCGACGAGACTCTGCCGTCGAACATGGGCATTGCCAACACGGGTCTGGAAAGTCAGATTCAGGTCTACAACCAGCAGGTGATAGAGCGCAACCGTCTGCTCAAGACCACAGGCGCCAACAACCCGCAGGTTGTGGAGAAGGATGAGGCCCTGCGCACCATGAAGCGCAATATTCAGCACACTGCCGCCACCTACGCCACCAGCCTCAATACGCGTCTGAGCGGTGTCCGCAGTCAGGAGAGCGTCACCAACAGCCGTCTGGCCACTGCTCCCCGTCAGGCCAACTATCTGCTCAGCGTAGAGCGTCAGCAGAAGGTGAAAGAGAGCCTCTATCTGTTCCTGCTGCAAAAGCGCGAAGAGAATGAGCTGGCTCAGGCTTTTAAATCGTACAACACACAGGTGGTAAGGCAACCGGCCGGCCCGGGCGCTCCCATCAGCCCCGTGTCGACAAATACGTATCTGATTGCGTTGCTGATAGGTCTTATCATCCCGTCGGGTGTTTACGTAGTAAAAGCCAACCTCGACAACAAGGTGCGCTCGCGTGAGGATGTGGAGAACATCGGTATTCCTTTCATTGGCGAGATACCGCAGAAGGGCAGAAAGAAACTTGGCAAAGACAGTTCGTCGGAGCGTCAGGTTGTGGTCCGTGCCGACAGCACCAACGTTATCAACGAGGCTTTCCGCGTGGTTCGCACCAACCTGGATTTCTTCCTGACGTCAGACAAGAAGGGTGCTCAGGTAATCATGGTAACGTCGGCCAATCCGGGTTCGGGCAAGACCTTCATCACCATGAACCTCGCCGTGGCTCTGGCTCTGAAGCACAAACGTGTGCTGATGATAGACTTCGACTTGCGCCGCGCTGCGCTGTCGAACGCATTCGGCTCACCGCGCGAGGGCATTGCCAACTATCTGTGTGGCGCGGACCAGATGAGCGACATTGTGCAGCATAATGTGAATGACGTTGAGGGTCTCGACCTCATCGGTGTGGGCAATCTGCCTCCCAACCCGTCGGAGCTGCTCTACTCAGAGCGTCTGAAGACCCTGCTAAGCACAATGGAGCAGGAATACGACTTCATCTTCTTCGATTGTCCGCCTATAGAGGTTGTGGCTGACTCGAGAATCCTGAACGAGTATGTGGACACCACCATTTTCGTCATCCGCGCCGGCCTGTTCGACCGCCGTATGCTCAAGTCGATTCGCAATCTGTATGCCGAACGCCGCTACAACAATATGTGTCTGCTGCTTAACGGCACAAGTGTGGGACATAATTACGGCTATGGCTACGGTTATGGCTACGGCTATGGTTATGGCTATGGCTACGGTTATGCTTACGGCGACGACAATGATAAGAAGAAAAAGAAAAGAAAGAAGAGTTAACGGAACTGCCTTAAGGTGAAGATTCTAATTACGGGCGCAGCAGGCTTCATTGGCAGTTTTCTGCTTGAGAGTCTGGGCAAGCAAGGAGTTGATGCCGTTGGCGTTGACAACTTCAACCCGTATTACTCTGCAACTTACAAAATGCAGCGTCTGGAGAAAGCAGGCTTCAACGCTGCAGAGATAAATTCAGCGGGGATGGGCCTTTCGGGGCTCTATCCCTCGCTGAAGTTTTATACCCTCGACATCTGCGACGGCAAAAGGCTCGACGAGCTGTTTGCGACAGAGGAGTTTACGCATGTTGTGCATCTGGCGGCTCAGCCGGGTGTGCGAAGGTCGCTGACTCATCCTTACGATTATCTGACGAACAATATCGAGGGATTCCTGACGCTGTTAGAGACTCTGCGGCATCACAAGGTTGAGCATTTGGTTTACGCCTCGTCATCGTCAGTGTACGGCACCAACAGCAAAGTACCGTTTGCAGAGACGGATGCGGTGAACAACCCGGAGAGTCTGTATGCTGTAACGAAACGCACCGACGAGCTGATGGCTCAAGTGTATAATCATCTGTATGGCATACCCTCAACTGGATTGCGCTTCTTCACGGTTTATGGTCCGTGGGGACGGCCGGACATGGCTCCGATACTCTTCGGCAACGCCATTCTGCGCGGCGAGAAGATAAAGGTGTTCAACCATGGCGACATGAAGCGCGACTTTACTTGCGTGCATGACATTGTGGTGGGCATAGAGAAGGTGCTTGCCGGCGGATATAAGTCGGACGGAGCGCACGTCTACAACATAGGCCATGGCTCGCCTGTGGACCTGATGGAGTTCATCAGGATTCTTGAACAGCATATCGGCAAGGAAGCGAAGAAAGAGTTTTTAGAAATGCAGCCGGGCGATGTGCCTGTGACGTATGCCGACACCACGCTGCTTCAGCGCGATTATGGCTATGAAGCGACAACCGATTTGAATAGCGGCCTGGCGGAGTTTGCCCAATGGCTAAAGACAGAGAGGCATGACGACTGAAAAGCAAACGCACGCGATGACCCTGATGCGGGTAATGGCAGCAGTAACAGCGTTGCTGCCTTTTGTGCGTTTTTTCATGCGGTCGTCGGCAGCGATGTGGGTGTTCTACATCGTGTTAGGCATTATGTGCGTGGCCACGATTATAGAGTTGGTGAAATATCCGGCCGGATTGCGCACAAGTCGGCTCACAATATGCTTTTTAGCCATCTGCGCCATAAGCATCTGCTTCAGTCTGCACTGGAGGCAGTTCATGGCCTGGCAGCGGTTAGGAGCGTTTATTCTGCTGCTGTTTGCCGTGGGACCGGTTGTGCAGACGCGCTTCATCAGTAGGATGAAACGCCGCGCATTGGGATATATAGGTTGGATATGCGTGCTATGTGCGCTATATTACAACGGGCTGTATGTATTCATGATAGTGCATTATTGCTCGTGGCTGTCGCCTTATTCGTGGGTGTTTGATTACAGCATGAGCATCTCGATGCTGTTTGGAGCGCTGAGCGCTATAGGGTCGATATATACAGCTTGGCTGTTACTGAGTCTGCGCTGGAAAAGGAACAACGACAAGAGCGTATTGAGCAACAGACGCGCTCTGACAAAGGGCCTGTTTATCTTGGCCGCGTTTATAATAAGCTTCAACTCGCTGATACTCACATCCTCGCGCTCAGCCATCGTCAGCTTCGTTGCCGCCCTTTTGGTGATGTGCGCCATGAGATGGATTCGCAGCAGAAGGGTGCCTTGGGTTGGATGCGTGGCTACTTTAGCCGTGGCTGGATTCAGCTGCCTGTCGGTTGTGGTGCCCATGACACCCAATATGGAGGTGAAGCTGAGTAACGTGGAGGCCAACAATGACGATTATCTGGCCTCGCGCAGGGACTTATGGAGCGACCGGAGCCAAGAGATACAGAAGTTCCGCGTGTTTGGCACCGGCTTCGGCTGTGTGGATGAGTCATCGACACATTCTTACAAAGCCACAACCTCAAAGTTCAATTACAGCATTGATCCGCAAGACGGTATAATAGAGCCGGGCAGTTCGTGGATGTATGTGTTGTCGGCCACCGGCATACCCGGCTTTATCATCTTCACCCTGCTGCTTGCGTTTGTCTTTCTCGGCACATTGCGCGGCAAAGGACTCCTGGCCGGACTGCTGTGCTTCTTCGCCATACACATGATGGCTGAAGGGTATGTGCTGTCGTCGGGTTCGGTGATGACGTACATTTTCTGGCTCACGATGGCCTGTGCTTTCCCGTACACCAACAAACGCGACAAGCTATGGCGGGCGATAATATGAAGACTTATATTGTGGTGACGCCCTTCTTCCCTACCCCTGATTCATATCGGGGATGCTTTGTGCTTGACGCGGTGAAAGCCATCAAACGCAATTCCGACTATCGCGTGGGAGTGTTCGTGTCTTATCAGCCGGGCAAACCGCAACCCGAGTATGAAGTGGATGGGATAACGGTGCATCGTTTTCCAATGCTTCAGATGCCGTCATATTTCTTCAACGGGCTCAGCAACGGTCTGAATGGCCGACTTTTTGTAAAGGCGCTGGAGAAAGCCGGCATAAAGGCGAGCGATGTGAGCGTTTGCCATGCCCACACTTCCGTGTTCGGGGCTTTGGCGCTTGCGTTGAAAAGGAAGAACCCGAAGATAAAGACGCTGCTTCAGCACCACGACCTGGACCCTTACACCATACGCAACGGTAAATTAGCGTCATGGCTGCCAAACCTTTACTATCGCGCGTCAGCGGCACGCAAAGTGGCAGAAAAAATTGATTTGCACGTATGCATAAGCAAGGCTGTTGAGCGGAATCTGCGCCATTTCCCCGAGCTGAATCCGCAGATACACTTTGAGCCGTATAACTCCAAGTTGCGCAAGCTCAAACGATTCCGCACTCCCGCCATAAAGGCGTCGGAAGTGCTTTATAATGGCGTAAACACCGCCGTTTTTAATGCCTCAGGACGCACCGGGCACGACGGCTTCAGAATCGGCTGCATTGCCAACTTTCAGGACCTGAAAGATTACAGCTCTCTGCTCAAAGCACTGAAACTTCTGCGAGACAAGGGAATTGATTTTCAAGCCGAGCTGGTGGGCAGCGGCGGTGAGCTGCAAGGTTGTAAAACGTTTGTCGAGGACAACGGCATGCAAAACATTGTGACCTTCGTTGCGGAAATGCCGCACGACAAACTTGCCGACTTCTACCGCAGCCTCGACTTGTTTGTGTTGCCGTCCGCGTTCGAGGGCTTGGGTTGCGTTTACACCGAAGCTTGGAACTGCGGCACTCCCTTCATAGCTTGCCAAGGACAAGGCATCGCCGACTACATTTATCCGGAAGATGCTCATCTGTGGTTAGCCAAGCCCGGCGATTACAAGGATTTGGCCGCCAAAATTGAATACTATATTCAGAACAGACAACAACAGAGGCTGTGTCATCCGGTTGACATAGACGTTCTGATGAAAGCTTTTATCCAGAAATTGCAATGAATTCTCTCTATAATACACCCGATACACTCAGTCCAAAGAAAAAGCGTCTGCCATTAAGCGGCAGTCGCACATCCTTGGTAATAGCAGTAATAATAAGTGCCATAATCCCGCTTTGGCGCTGCGTCTTTTTCCTACCGCAGCCGCCTATGATGTTTTATTACGGAGCATTGGGCATCCTGGCCATAATGGCCTTATTGAGCGCTCGCAGCCGGGTAAACTGGTCGGCAATCTGGTTCCTGTGCTGGTGCGCCGGCTCCATTATGCTCAACACCTTCTCCGGCTATTACTCGCCCTGGTCGCGACTGTTTGGCCTTACTATGCTGCTGATAGCTGTGGGACCGATGCTTGCCAACCATCGACTGCTTGAATGGCGCAAAAAGGCGCTTACAGTACTTTTGTGGGGATGCGTGGCAATATCTGTTATATCATTCCTTCTTTATTACATCGCAAGGCCGCTCACCTTATTACAAGGATTTATGTTTCAGGGTATAACGCCACAGCCTATGCTATTGTCGCCGATAGCCTTTGTCGGCACCCTTTTCCTTGTTCAATATTACATGAAGAGGGTAAAAAATGCCGGCTTAGTGTATAAGATACTATTATGGGCCGGAGTGGCAATCTGTCTCTTTGCCGGCATCCTTTCAGGTTCGCGTGTCGCTCTGCTGAGCTTTTTGGTCGCTTTTGTGGTTTGGTTGGGACTTTTCCTGCGGTCTACAAAAAAATTCCTAATCGTAATAGGAAGCATCGCCCTTGTCTGCCTTGTATCCTTCCCTACATGGTCAAGCTATACAGAGACCTTGCAAGATAAAATGAAAGCGAGTGAAAAGGCCGGCAGCCTTCTCAGTTCGCGTGAGAATTTGTGGGAACAACGTTGGGACGAATTCAAAAGCAAACCTGTGTTCGGCATCGGATTTTCTCAAGTAAAATATACAACCGAGGGTGTAGACACCTCTAAATGGGCAGAAGGCAGCGGAGTGGTAGAACCGGGCAACGGATGGCTGTTTGTGTTGTCGTCAACCGGCATCGGTAGCTTTATCCTCATAATATGGATATACCTCAAAAATGTCTGGAAGCTTGTCAGGCTCCGCTCATTCGAGGCAATGTTGGCCCTAAGCATGCTCATTTTCATTGGCGTCCATAACTTTGCCGAAGGTTATATGCTTTCTTCGGGAAGTTTCTTCTGCCTTGTGTTCTGGCTTTGTTTAGGATTGTCATACTGCCTGCCGCAACCTTATAAAAAGCCGAAATGGGAATGAAGCGCGATTACGACATAGTATATCTTACAAACACCCCTTCATTTTACAAGCTCAATCTCTGCGAGGCCATTGCAAAAAGAGGAGTCAGAATACTGCTTGTATTCTACGGCTACGGCGCTGAGGCTGTAAACCGGCAAATGGAACATGGTGAGTGGAGCTTTGACTACCATTTTCTGCATGAAGGCAACAGCCACAAACGCAACAAGGCAAAGACATTCCTGCGTCTGTGCAGACTGATGCATGGCATCAAAGCCCGTATGGTGCTGTATGCCGGCTGGCTCGCTCCGGAATATAACCTCTACTCGCTCTTCTCGGCCAAGAAACGCAACGTTGTGATAAACGAGAGCCGAGGAGAGGATGTGGGTCTTGAAGGACTGAAAGGTGCGGTAAAGCGCTGCGTCATCAATCGCATGAAAGGAGCGCTCCCCTCGGGCATTCCTCAGAAAGAGCTTTTTACGAAGCTCGATTTCAAAGGCTTGATTGAATGTACGGGGTCTGTGGGTATTATACGCAAAGAGCCTTTTACCCCTAAAAAGAACCCGAATTATCCGCTGCGATATTTGTATGTAGGGCGACTTGTATCGGCAAAAAACCTTGCCTTGCTGATTAGAGTGTTCAACAGACTCGGACTGCCGATGACAATTGTGGGAGCCGGCTCAGATGAAGCTATGCTAAAGAGTATGGCCGCACCAAACATCACCTTTCAGGGCTTCGTAAATAACGATGAATTGGGTGAGATTTATCAGCAGCACGATGTCTTCATCCTTCCATCAAACTATGAACCGTGGGGATTGGTTGTGGAAGAGGCTCTCTACTGGGGCTTGCCGGTAATAGTAAGCGAGAAAGTGGGCTGCGGGCCGGATATGGTCAGAGCATACGGCAGCGGATTCTTCTTCAAGCACGACGATGAAGAGAGCTTGGCCGTGGCAATCGGCGAGATGCAACGCTGTTATCCCGACGTTAGGAAAAAAGTGCTTGCCATAGACTGGGATAAGAGACAAAATGACCAAGTTGAAGCATATCTGAAAATTCTTAAGAGCCTATGAAAATTCTGCAGACCATAGCCGGCTTCGGGCTGCACAGCGGTGGCACCACAAGCTGCACTTACGACTTGCTTGAGGCCATGAACCGCACATCGACCACTGCAGACCTGCTCACACCCGACATCGCCCCCGGCGTCAATGATGTGTTAGCCGGCAAAGGGGAGGAATGGGTTAAGGCTGTGCCGTTCGACTGCAAAACTCCATACGCCTTTTCATCCAACTTCCACCGGTATTTGCATAAGAGTAAATATGACCTTTATCATACCAACGGGATGTGGCTCGACGCCAATCACGCCACCTGCTCTTACGCCCGCAGACACCGGAAGCCATACGTCATCACACCTCACGGAATGTTATATCCGCAAGCCCTTGCCATTTCTCCGACGCGCAAAAAGTGGATGCGCCGTTTGCTCTTCGACCGTGATTTGAGCAAAGCAGCCTGCATACATGCCACTTGCCGCCAGGAAGCAGAACATATACGGGCTTTGGGCATAAAGACACCGATTGCCGTAATTGCCAACCCGATACGCATTCCCGCCACTCTCGACGAAGCCATTGCTGCGAGTGCCCTGGAGCGCGAGAAAGTTTCTGCAATAGGATACCTCGGCCGTTTGCATCCTCGTAAACACGTCGACAGGATTATCAAAGCCTTTGCACAATCGGCTGATAATGAACACAGGCTGATTATAATGGGCAAAGGAACTGCGGAGTATGAGCAAGAACTAAAAGACCTTGCCAAAAGCCTTCACAAAGAGGAACAGATAATCTTTGAGGGCTTTGTGTCGGGTGATGAAAAGCTGCGAAAATTAGCCTCCTTACGGGCTCTAATCGTGGCCAGCGATTTTGAGAACTTCGGCATGATTGTGGGCGAAGCTCTTTTATGCCAGACACCCGTTATATGCACCAAAACAGCGCCTTGGCAGGATTTGGAAGTATACAAATGCGGCCATTGGGTTGACAACGACGTAGAGGCCCTATCCGACCATATCTATAACATTTTGCGGCTGCCTCTTTCGCGTATAGAGACCATGGGACGTAACGGCCGCGACCTGATAGAGTATGACTATAACCCGGATATCATAGCCCAACGTATGATTCGCCTTTATCAATGGCTGCTCGGCCAAGGCGACAAACCAGAATTCGTACTCGAAAGTATTTAATTTGTGCATTTAACGGCACGTCCGGATTATATTTTGCTTCAATGCCCAAATTTCATTATCTTTGCAAAATATAACCGCTAAAACTTCAACTATGGCAGAGAGTCTGACAATAAGGAATTTCGGACCTATCAAAGAAATAGAAATTCCGATTTTGCGGCCATTAAATGTGTTTGTAGGGCCATCAGGAAGCGGCAAAAGCACCATAATGAAAGTGCTGGCTGCTTTTCAGTGGCTTTATAAGATGCTCTGCATCCGTTCGTATCTCAAACGCAGCGGCGTAAAACGCTCGCCATTCCGGTTTAGAGTGGAAGATTTGCTGAAGCACAACGGCTTAAGCGGTTATATGCAGCCAGATACGGAAATAATCTACCGAAACGAAAGTACGGAGCTGATTTATAACAGACGCAGCAAACTGCAGGGAGCAAATACGCTGGTGCCTCCTCAGGAAATCAGCCTTGAAAAGATAGCTTTTATTTCAGATAAGCGCATGACCATACCGAATATCCTTTCGGGCATGATAAATATTCGCCATGGCCTCTTTTATCTGGAAGACACGCTTGAAAACTTCATGCTTGCATGGGATGCCATACCTTCCACCGAAGTTGATTATTTAGGTGTTAAATTCGAGACCAAACGCACCGGCGCTGGTCGCAGAATCATGGTTGTGCCACTCAGCGATGACGCAAAGGCTTATGCTTTGCCCCTGCATGAAGCCTCCTCAGGCATACAGAGCGTTTCGGCGGTTCATTACATAGCCGAATATTTCGCCCGTCATTACGACCTGGTCAACTCCATAAACTCTTCTGTGTTGAGTTACCTGTCGCGTTCCGACAGCCTCAGCGATTTTAAAACGCAGACTAATATCGGCGATTTCCCTCGTCGGCGCATAACTCTCCATATCGAAGAGCCGGAACTCAGCCTTTTCCCCGACAACCAGACCGGACTGATGGAATATCTTTACAGAAATTTCTTCAGTGCAGAGGAGCGCCCTGACCATATTGCTTTTCAGCTCAATGTGGCCACACACAGCCCATACCTTGTCAACCATCTAAATCTTATGTTCAAGGCTGCTGAAACCCGGCGTCCCATAAATGGCGCGACGCTGAATTTTGAGGATGTAAATCTGTTTTATCTGCACAGTGGCGTGCTCAACGATATGCGCCTGCTCAATGCGCCGATAATGAACACCGACGTCCTCTCAAATACAATAGAAAACATCTACGAACTCTACGATGCATTAACTGAAACATCAACGGTGGAATAATGAACATCTTTTATCATCTCAACAGGTGCTTTTCATGCCGGTTCGACGTCAAATTGCTCAACCATCCTTCGGTGGAAAAGACGACAGAGACAGAATTTGATCTTGCCGACGCCACTCCTGCATTAACTAACCCAAGCAACGGTGCAGTAACCATTGCCAATCCCAATTCTGCTGTATGTGAAATTTTTCATTTAGACGGTTTCCTGAAACAATACAACAAATACGCATTCACAAACGGAATCAATCCGTGCGATTATCTTGTAACCGTTAAGGAGAAATCTCTGCTATTTGTAGAGTTGACGGAAAGCAAGGATGTGAATAATTTGCAAAAGGCGATTAAAAACAAGAAGACCGGCAATATTATTTTCCCGGGTGGCAAGAATGAGAAAGCACAGAAGCAACTCGAATCCTCTGTGGGCCTGTTTATGGAAGACCCATGTTTCCAACAGGCCGCTTCCGCCTTTCCCAAAAAGATATGCATCTTCGGGTATAAAATACGGACCGCCCCCGGCCCGGGAGGAATTACAGCGCCAACAACGTTCAACCGTCATCGCTCCATAGCCTCCCGGCTCACCCAAAACGAGGGCGAACAACTCAGCTCCCCGGCCTTGGAATCTTTAGGCTTCACCCTTTACAGAATTGCCCACCCATATAAATTTGATATTTAAAACATGGCACGGAATAAATAATAAAGGCCGATACCATTCTATTGAAAATGGCAAACAAAATCATAGTCAAGAGTTTTCTTTGGACCGCTCTGGAGTCATATTCCTCGCAAGGAATAGCTTTCATTGTGAGCATCTTCATGGCTCGCATCCTGACTCCTGCTGACTATGGCATTATCGGCATTATCGGCGTTTTTTTGGCGTTGAGCGATATATTTATCGATTCAGGCTTTTCTAATGCGTTGATTAATAAGCAGAACTGTACTAAGGCGGATTTTAGCACGGTATTCTACACGAATATTGTTATCAGTCTGGTCTTTTTTGCAATCTTGTTTTTTTGCGCGCCACTGATAGCTTCGTTTTACAAGAATCCTGTATTGGCATGGACAACCCGAGCCATGGCCCTTACATTTGTGATTTCAAGTTTCGGAGCGGTTTCAATGACAATCCTGACCAAGGAACTGCGCTTCAAAGCAAAAGCCATAATAGCCTTTATTGTATCATGCATTTCCGGCTTCATCGGCATTTACCTCGCATATAATGGCTGGGGAGTGTGGGCTTTGGTCTGGCAGGCTGTAATCTCTTGTGCCATTAGAGTTGTTGTCTCAGTTGTATATGTACGGTGGAAGCCAATTCTTAAATTTTCTCGCAGCTCATTCGTTGAACTTTTTAAATTCGGAAGTAACTTGTTAGGCTCCAATATTATTTATACTTTGTACAATAATATATACAGCCTGGTTATTGGTAAAGTATTCAATCCAACTCAATTAGGTTATTTTTCACGAGCCGAAGGTTACGCAAAACTAATACCTATAAATGTTAGTGGGGTTTTAGCAAAAATACTATTCCCGATACTCTCAAAGACGCAAAATGATGATGAGGAAATGATGCGTCTTTATCATAGGTTTATTCTTGTTACTTCTGCTATTCTATTTCCGGGATGTCTTTTTGTTGCCGGTCTTGCAGCTCCTTTGGTTTCTCTCTTGATAACAGATAAATGGATGCCGATTGTGCCATTGTTGCAAATACTTAGTTTTGCTGGAGTTTTTGAACACTTTACGTCGATTAATTCTAATTTTATTTTGGCGAAAGGGAAGTCGAATTTGTTTTTGCATATGCATCTTATAACTAAAATTGTTGGTATCCTAATATTGTTGGTATCTGTAATTTTTAATCTTACAGTTGTGGCGTGGGGTAAGGTTTTATATAGTTTGGTATGCCTGCTGGTTAGTTATTACTATTTGCGTAAAATAATTGCAATGAAATTAAATAATGATTTTGGTAATATTCTAAAGATATTTATTTTATCAGGTGGAATAGCTATTGGAGACATAATGATTTTTAATCAAATTTATTATACATGGCTATCTCTATTATGCGTTTTAATGGTTAATTGTATTGTTTATTTACTGGGATTATATTATCTTTGTCCTCATGTTGTAGCAATGCTGAAACAATTGTATAAATCAAAAGATGCAAATAGTTAGTAATATGAGAATTTCTATAATTATTCCTGTTTATAACGTTGAACCATACGTTGAAAAATGTATTTTGTCTGTTCTTAGGCAAAATTATTCTAATCTCGAAGTGGTTATTGTTGACGATAAGACGCCTGATGAAAGTATGAAAAAGATTGAAGGCGTTCTTAAGGAACATTCAAACACTCATATAGATTTCAAAATAATTCATCATGAAATAAACAAAGGGCTTAGTGAAGCAAGAAACTCAGGTATAAGAGAGGCAACTGGCGAGTATGTCACTTTCTTTGATCCTGACGATCAACTAACAGACAATTGTATATCTACTCTTGCGACAGAAGCTATTAACGGTGACTATGATTTAATAATCGGACAAAGAATTATTAAAGAGACATGGTCAGGACGAATTTTAAACAAAAAAGAATATCCTAAAGAAAGTATAACGTTTGATTCTTTAGAACAAATTATCGAGGCGGGAATGCCATCGGAAGCCTGGAATAAATTTATAAGGAGAGAGTTTATATTGTCCCATAGTTTATGGTTTCAACCTAATGTGTTATACGAAGACACTATTTGGATGGCTCAAGTATGGAGTTATATTCCCAAAACGCGTTATATACCATTTTGTACATATTACTATCTTCTGAGAGAAGGCTCTATAATGACAACCTACAGTCTGAAACATTTGAGTTCAGATATAAAGAATGCCATATCCTTTTACCATTGGGCAAAACAAGAGAATATACCGGCTCAATGGTATGCCTGTATGAGAGCATATGAGTTTTATAAAAAGGCTTTATTGTCTACATTTACAGTGACAAAGTCTCCGCTGAAAAATTATTTTAGGCTGTATAAATATTTGCATGATAATATCCCAATTGATCACATATCGAATATCTTTTCAGAAAGGTTGACAAGATTGCAGAAATTGCGTTTGATGGCAAACCGACTGTTTTATCCCCTGAACGCATTAGTCGAATTGGGTTTTATAAAGATTGTTACCTTGCGTTTGCGTAATATAGTGCGTTGTAAGAAGCGTATAAACGTGCCGTCTGATTTTCCTAAATCAGTTTTATGAATCTTAAAATATTATAAAAAAAGGGATCACGTTCCTAATAGGCGCCGGATATGACCTTCGGTGAATTTAAGCATCCATTTTGAGGTTCGGAGATATGGGTATTTTTTGAAAATTGCAAGTGCTTTGAAGAATGGGGCCTTCAGCATGTCATAAATCAACTGTCGTTCAATTTCTTGTGAGCAACGGGCCTTTAATTGCTGATGTAGGAATTCATCGCGTTGCGTATGTGGAACGAGTGATTTTATAAACTCTCGCATTTCTGAGCGATGCAAATCTGTAGCGATAGCCTTTTCTTTTAAATCAGAGATACGGGAAGATATGTTCTGGTTGGAGGACCGCCAAAAGAACAAAGTCTCTTGAGAACAAACCACCCCTTTGCCTCGTGCAATTTTATAAACAGTCATTTCATCTGAATGCCATGCTTTAGGATAGTCGGTGAATCCTCCGATGTTCATTAAAGCAGTCCTTCTGAACATAAAATCAGAAATGAGCTGTGTTCGTCTGTTGACTGCACGTTGGTAAATGAAATCAATATCGCTCTCAAATTCTGCTATGGATGCGCCCCAGTGAATTGGATTATTTTGTCCGTCAATAACACCTACTCGACAATGAAATAAATCAACAGACGGGTATTTTAGGCTTAGATTAACTAGGGATATTCAGTTAATGGCTATGAGAAAAGGGACTGCAAAAGTATGAGATCGG
>ENA-ORNR01000118-ORNR01000118.1-human-gut-metagenome-genome-assembly--contig:-NODE-118-length-67693-cov-6.018850_pt1 | contig 67693 bp, 63 predicted proteins | sample MGYA00242114_ERZ509020 | MGnify/ENA primary metagenome ERZ509020 (study PRJEB26280, sample SAMEA2338758) | human gut metagenome | biome: human gut; feature: human-associated habitat; material: faeces...
TGCTCAATCAAAAGAATGAACATGAATAAAAAAGTAAATAAAAATATAATAAAGTACATACAAAGACGCAACGTAAATAAAAAGAAAATAAAACAAAAAACAACAAGCAAAATATTTGCCTGCTGTTCGCTTTTATAAAATATATTATTATGCTATAATATTGCCTATGAGATAATCTGATGGTCGGCTTCTCTCCTGTTATGGAGAGGTGGTGAAGCAATGAGCACTTACGAAACGTTATCGTTAATGGTAGCTTTCGGTATTCTTGTTGCTACCATTATTTCTGCTAAACGCTGAATAGCATTAAAATGAAATAAGGCCACCGTGGCCGGCAGCCTTTCTTTCAATTCTCAAAAAATTCAGAGGAGAGGACTGACGCGCCAACATCAGGTTATCTCTCTTTCATTATTATAACCTTTATAACTATCAATGTCAAAAGGTGCAGCATTACGCTGCACCTTTTTTATTTACACCGTTCCGTCCTCTAAAATTCCCAGCTTGCGCCGCCAGTAACGGCTGTACACCGCCCCTGCCGGGTTGTTGGCAAGTACGCGGTCTTTAGTAATCAGGCATGATACCGGCGCTTTGCTGGCCATGGTAAACTGCATATCATGCCCAACGCATAAGCCTACAATAAAATTCAGTTCCGTGCCGGCGTTATTTAAAAGCTGCGCCTGCGTTCTGGGGTTGCACATGGCTTCATGCTTGCCGGGCTTTATTTTTTCCAGCTCCAGCATATCTTTATCAACCGAGCAGACCTTGCAGCAAACCGATTCCACCACAAAGCCCTGGTTTTTAAAATATTGCGCGCAAAAATGCGCTTCGTTGGCAAGGCCTATGCAAAAGGCAATGCCTATTTTCTTCACGCCCAGTTCTTTGGCAAAAAACGCACTTTCTTCAAGGCGCGTCATTTTCATATAGTTGCGGCTTTCGGTCGCCGACGAGGCACGCATCATTCTGCGGTCATCTTCGCTGTAAAATCCGCAGACCTCCTCATGTGAATATTTTGTACAGTTCTGGCCCTCCGTATAACATTTGTGATGCGGGCAAAATGCACAATTCATAATAAATCCCTCCTCCGCTGCCTGCCTTGTTATTATTCTGCGGCGGCGCCTTTAAATCCTCTTATCTTAATTGATACTTTTTTACACATTTTCATAGCGCTGCAACCTATTTTTAACTGGAAATACTTCCTATTTTATGGTATTATTGTAGTTGTATCTTTATGTAATTTTTTAAACAAAAGTCACAGCAAGGCAGGCTTATAATATGGAAGAAAATCTGTTCAGCTATCCGGCAGTGCTCAACCTTAACGGCAAACGCTGCGCCGTTATTGGCGGCGGCAAGGTTGCCCTGCGCAAAGTACGCACGCTTCTTGCTTCCGGCGCACAGGTTACGGTTACCGCGCCTGCGGCGGATGCAGCTTTAATAAAACTGGCCGGTGAAGGCCGCATTGCCTTAAACCTGCGCGGCTACCAAAAAGGTGATGCCGACTGCTTTTTAGCGGTTGCCGCAACGGACGACGCGGCACTGAACCGCATTATTGCACAGGATGCGCCGTGCCTTGTTAACGTTATAACAGAGCCGGAACTTGGCAATTTCAGCGTACCCGCCCAGCGCAGCAGCGGCAGGTTAACCTTTACCGCTTTTGGCGGCGGGCTGCCTGCATTCTCACGCCTTTTGGCACAGGATATGGCAAAAATCTACGGCGGTAATTTTGCCGCGTTTGCGGATTTTCTGGCAGAGGCACGCCAAAAATTACAGCAGCTGCCGCTGACACCCGCCCAGCGCACTGCCTTCTGGCGGGAAATGCTTGATGAAGAAAGTATTGGTCTTTTGCACGAAGGCCATCTGAATATATTAAAGGAGCGCATTACAAATGCAATTAATAGTTTTAGGGCTGAACCATAAAACCGCGCCGGTTGAAGTCCGCGAGGGCTTTAACTTCAGTGCCGACCGCATAGCCCGCATTCTGCGCCGCCTGCGCAATTATGACAATCTCGACGAAGCAGTGCTGCTTTCAACCTGCAACCGCACCGAGTTTTACATGGTGCTGGAAGAACCCGTAAGCGGCATGAAGTTCATCCAGACGCTGGTTAAGCATCTGGCGGGCGACGGCTACAAAACAGAATACTTTTACAACTTGAGCGGCGTAAACTGTGTGCGCCATCTGTTTAAAGTGGCTTCCAGCCTCGATTCGCTGGTTATCGGCGAAGGGCAGATTTTAAGCCAGATTAAAAACGCTTATCAGATTGCCCGCGAAAACTCCATGACGGGCACTATTTTCAATACTATTTTTAACCGTGCCATTGCCACCGGTAAGCGCGTGCGCACCGAAACCAAAATCGCTTACAGCTCGGTATCGGTATCAAGCGCAGCCGTTGACCTTGCCATGGATATTTTGGGCAGCATTGAAGACGCCAATATTTTGGTGCTTGGTGCCGGGCGCATGAGCGAACTTACCGCGCGCCATTTAATTGACAAAGGCGCCAAAACGATTTTTGTAAGCAACCGCAATTTTGACCACGCCAAAGAGCTTGCAGACAAGTTTAACGGCACGGCCATCGCCTACAATAAATATCTGGAGCAGGCCGAAACTTCGGACATCATCATTACCAGTACCGGCGCGCCGCATTACGTTATCCGCGAAAAGGATATGCGCGAAGTAACCGCCAAACGCGGAGGCAGACCGCTGATTTTGATTGATATTGCCGTACCGCGCGACGTTGACCCCAAAGTTGCGCAGCTGCCCGGCATTACGCTTTATAATATCGACGACCTGGAAGGCGTTGTTGATACCAACAAGCATTTCCGCACGCACGAAGCCAAAATGGCGGAAGCAATTATTGAAGAAGAAATTTCCGAGCTTAAAGAGCGCCTGCGTTATTTAACCATGCGCCCGGTTATGGTGCAGCTGCACGAAAAAATGAACTTTCTGCGTGAAAAGGTGCTGAAACGCGCCTTTGCCAAAATGCCGGAGCTTACGGAGCATGAACGCCGCATTATCGACATTATGACGCAGCGCCTGGAACATAAATTTCTGCGCGAGCCGATGACGGCCATGAACGCCGCTGCCGGAACGCCGGACGAAGAACGCCTGCGCAAAGTTATTTGCGAACTGTTTTTGCTGAACGATAAAGGAGAGGACTACATCGGCGATGAAAACAAATTTGATTATTGGGACTAGGCAGAGCCTTTTAGCCATGTGGCAGAGCAACTATATTGCCGGACGCCTGCGCGAGGAATACCCCGGCTGCGAGGTAACGCTTAAAAAGATAGTTACCAAAGGCGACCGCATTTTGGATGTACCGCTGGCAAAAATAGGCGGCAAAGGCCTGTTTACCAAAGAAATAGAACAGGAGCTTTTGGACGGCACCATTGACCTTGCCGTGCACAGCTTGAAGGATATGCCCACCGTACTGCCGGAAGGGCTGTGCCTGACGGCGATTACCGAGCGCGCAAGCGCCGGCGACGCTTTTGTAAGCAACAAATATAACAGCATTGAAGAACTGCCCGCAGGCAGCGTGCTTGGCACAAGCAGCCTGCGCCGCCGCGCGCAGCTTCTGGCCAGGCGTCCGGACTTAAAAATTGTTGATTTGCGCGGCAACGTAGACACACGCCTGAAAAAGCTGGACGAAGGGCAGATGGATGCCATCATCCTCGCCGCCGCAGGGCTTACACGCCTCGGCCACGCAGACAGAATTAAGGAAATCATTCCGCAAAGCTACTGCCTGCCTGCCGTTGGCCAGGGTGCACTTGCCATTGAATGCCGCACCGATAATTTTAAAGTCCGCCAGATGCTGGACTTTTTAAACGATACAGCCACCAAACAGGCAACCGATGCCGAACGCGCCTTTTTGGGCTTGCTCGAAGGCGGCTGCCAGGTGCCTATCGGCGTACACGCCGAAGTTAACGACGGGCGCATTGCCATGGAAGCAGTTATTGCTTCTCTGGACGGCAGCACCGTGCTGCGCGACACCGCAGAAGGCAATGCTGCCGATGCCGTAACTTTAGGGCGCGCGCTCGGACAAAAAATGCTTGATAACGGCGGCAAAGAAATTCTTGCCGCCATCCTGTAAGGAGAGGAATATATGACAAAACAAGGAAAAGTATATCTCATCGGCGCAGGCCCTGGCGACCCGGGCCTCTTATCCATTAAGGCAATGGAATGTTTAAAGGCGGCAGACGCCGTTGTGTACGACCGTTTAGCCGACCCGCGCATTTTAGCCTATGCCCGCCCGGATGCGGAAATGGTTTACGTAGGCAAAGCCTCCGCCAACCATACCATGCGCCAGCCGGATATTAACAAACTGCTGGTAAAACTTGCTGCCGAAGGCAAAACCGTTGCCCGCCTTAAAGGCGGCGACCCCTTTGTATTTGGCCGCGGCGGCGAAGAAGCCATTGAGCTTCTGGAAGCAGGCCTGCCCTTTGAATTTGTACCGGGCGTAACCAGCGCCATTGCCGTTGCCGAATATGCCGGCATCCCCGTAACGCACAGGCGCGTTGCCACCAGCTTTGCCGTTATTACCGGCCACGAAGACCCTACCAAAGGCGAAAGCACCATTAACTGGCAGGGCCTTGCCACTGCTGTTGATACACTGGTATTTTTAATGGGCGTGGAAAACATTCCCAAAATTACGCAGAAACTTATTGAAAACGGACGCAGCGCCGATACCCCAGCCGCCGTTATCCGCTGGGGCACCCACCCCGAACAGCAAACCCTTGTTACCACCGTCGGCACTGCTGCCGCAGACGTTGCCGCCGCAGGGCTGAAACCGCCTGCCATTTTTATTGTAGGCAACGTGGTAAAACTGCGTGAGCAGCTGCGCTGGTATGACAACAAGCCCCTGTTTGGCAAAACCATTGTTGTAACGCGCGCGCTCTCTCAGGCCAGCGCCCTTACCAAACAGCTGGAAGCCGAAGGAGCAAAGGTTATCGAAGCGCCTTCCATTAAAATTGTGCCGCCCGAAACCTACGCCCCGCTTGACGAAGCAATTAAAAACATCCATACCTATAAATGGCTGGTGCTTACCAGCGCCAACGGCGTTAAAGCCTTCTTTGCACGCCTTGGCCATGCAGGGCTTGATGCCCGCGCTCTGGCAGGCGTAAAAATTGCCGCCATCGGCTGCGGCACCGCCAAAGCACTGCAAAGCTGCGGCGTTAAAGCCGACCTTGTTCCCTGCACCTATAAGGCGGAAGAACTTGCCGAAGCCCTTGCGCCCCAGCTTGAAAAAGGCGACAAAGTGCTTATTCCACGCGCCAAAGAAGCGCGCGAAGTACTGCCCGAAACCCTGCGCAGGCTCGGCGCGGAAGCAGACGTTATTACCGCCTACGAAACTGCGGCAGTATGCGAAAACGCAGCAGAACTTATGGAAGCACTGCAAAACAAAGAAGTTGATATGGTTACCTTTACCAGCTCCAGCACTGTTACCAACTTTTTAAAAGTGCTGGGCGGCAGCAAAGAACTGCTTGAAGGCGTTGCCCTTGCTGCAATCGGCCCCGTAACCGCCGAAACCTGCCGTAAAAACGGTTTAACACCCGCCGTAACCGCCGGTACCTTTACCATTGACGGTTTAACGGATGCCATAAAAAGCTATTATATTAAGGAGTGATTACCATGGGCTTTCCCATTTACCGCCCGCGCCGCACACGCGCAACCGAAAACCTGCGCAGCATGATCCGCGAAACAGAGCTTTCCGTCAATGACTTAATCTATCCGCTTTTTGTCGTTCCCGGCAAAAACGTTAAACACGAAATCGAATCCCTTCCCGGCAACTATCACTGGTCGCTCGACCGCCTGCCGGAAGTGCTGGACGAAATTACCGAACTGAAAATCCCGGCAGTTATCCTGTTCGGCATTCCTTCTTACAAAAACGCCACCGGCAGCAGCGCCTGGGACATGGAAGAACCTGTACAGCAGGCCTGCCGCCTGATTAAAGAAAAATACCCTGACCTTGTAATCGTTACCGACGTATGCCTGTGCGAATACACCGAACACGGCCACTGCGGCGTACTGGAAAACGGCTGCACCGTAAATAACGACGCAACCCTGCCGCTTTTAGCCAAAGTTGCGGTATCCCACGCCAGGGCCGGCGCCGATATTATCGCTCCGTCCAATATGATGGACGGCTACGTTAAAGCCATCCGCACCGCACTTGACGAAGAAGGCTTTACCAATATCCCCATTATGGCATATTCCGCAAAATTCGCTTCCGCTTATTACGGCCCGTTCCGCGCCGCAGCCGATTCCGCACCGGAACACGGCGACCGCAAAGGCTACCAGATGGACCCTGCCAACAGCGACGAAGCACTGCGCGAAGTTGAACTTGATATTGAAGAAGGCGCCGATATTGTTATGGTTAAACCAGCACTGGCCTTTATGGATATCATTCGCCGCGTAAAGGACACCTTTAACCGCCCGCTGTGCGTTTACAACGTAAGCGGCGAATACGCCATGGTTAAAGCAGCTGCCGAAAGAGGTTGGATTGACGAAAAACGCATTGTTATGGAAACCCTTACCGGTTTTAAACGTGCCGGTGCCAAAATGATTATTACCTACCACGCCCTTGACGCAGCACGCTGGCTGCGCGGAGAATAGGAGAACGACATGCAGCACGCAAAATCCGAAGCCGCTTTTGAAGAAGCAAAACAATATATCCCCGGCGGCGTTAACAGCCCCGTGCGCTCATTCCGCAGCGTAGGCGGCGTACCGCCAATTATTGCCGGCGGTGCAGGCAGCAAACTTACCGATATCGACGGCAACGAATATATCGACTACGTTTTAAGCTACGGCCCGCTGCTGTTGGGTCACGCGCACCCGGTTGTTACCGAAGCCATAAAAAAAGCTGCCGAAAAAGGTTCTTCCTACGGCGCACCGACACTAGCCGAAACAGAACTTGCCAAACTCGTATGCCGCCTTGTTCCTTCCATGGACATGGTACGCATGGTAAACAGCGGCACCGAAGCCACCATGAGCGCACTGCGCCTGGCACGCGCCTATACCGGACGCGACAACATTGTTAAATTCATCGGCTGTTACCACGGCCATCACGACAGCCTGCTCGTTAAGGCAGGCAGCGGCGCTGCAACGCTCGGCGTGCCCGACAGCCCGGGCGTACCGAAAAACGTTGCCGCCAACACCATTACCATTCCGTTTAACGATGAAGCCGCACTGGAAGAAGTGTTCCGCACGCAGGGCGAAACCATTGCCGCCGTTATTATGGAACCCACACCCGGCAATATGGGCCTTGTGCTTCCGCATGACGGCTATCTTGCCAAAGTACGCGAAATTACCAAACAATACGGCGCACTGCTTATCTGCGATGAAGTTATGTCCGGCTTCCGCTCCTCGCAGGGCGGCTCGCAAGGCTTATACGGCATCGACCCGGATATTACCTGCTTAGGTAAAGTTATCGGCGGCGGGCTGCCGGTAGCTGCCTATGGCGGCAAACGCGCCATTATGGAAATGGTTGCGCCTGTCGGCCCCATGTACCAGGCAGGCACCTTAAGCGGCAACCCGCTGGCTATGGCCGCCGGTATTGCCAACCTAACTTATATGGAAGAACACAACGTATGCGCAGCGCTTGAAAGCCATGCAGCCATTTTGGTTGGCGGCCTGCAGCGCGCGGCAGAAAAAGCAGGCGTGCCCGTACAGTGCCACCGCCTCGGTTCCATGTTCACCGTATTCTTTAACGATAAACCCGTTACGGATTACGCAAGTGCTTCTGCCAGTGATTTGGATGCCTTCCGCATTTACTTCCACAGCATGCTGGAACAGGGCATTTACCTGCCGCCTTCCCAGTTTGAAACCAACTTTATCTCGCTGGCCCATACGCCGGAAGATATCGAAAAAACCATTGCTGCCGCCGAAAAAGCCTTCAGCGATGTAGCGTCAAGCAAAAAATAAAATATTTAAAAATTTTTAAACGCCACCGGGAGTAATTACCAATTATTCCTGATGGCGTTTTTATCTTTTCAATCAGATATTCGTATGCTATAATATTGAACGCCTCCCAATTTTGAAAGGAGGTGTACACATGGAGGTTCCTTACGAGCGAATCATCGAGCTGTTACTTGCTCCGTTATTTGTCGGTTTTATCGTAGCTTATTTTTCTTATTGGCTCAATAACCACAAATAATAAAAAGTAACTTTTGCCGTACAGTTGCAGCTGTACGGCTTTATTTTTTACATGAAAAAAGGACGTGTTGCAGCACGCCCATTTTTCATTACCTCATGGAGGTTCCTTTTCGAATCTATGATTATAATATATCCAACTAAACTTTTTGTCAAGAACCGTATTTATTTAACAATTACGTTCTTCACTGCCTGACGGATTCTTTCCATACCGTTTTTGGTAGATGCAAGGCTGTCGATATACATCATGGAATACTGCGCACCGATATAGTTGCGGAAGCGGTTGAAATGTTCGCCCTCCAGCTCTGCTTTCGTCATGCCGTAATCTTTGGCTGCAATCTGTTTAAGAATGGCAACAGATTTCTGGCAGGCCGGACTGCTGAGTACAAAGTCGTGGTCGCCGAGGCTTACAATATAACCTTCCTGCTTATGCGGAGTAGGAATGGTGTTATCGCTGTTTACAAGGCCGAGTTTTACGGCATCCTTACCGGCAATAATGGCAGCTGCCTTTAAGTAACCGGCAACAACCTGCTCGTCTTTGCCTGTCGGAATGGTATGTGCGCAGGCCTGAGCAACAATTTCTTCCACCGGGAACCCGCGGTAAATAACTTCGGCAATACTTAAAATATGGTGCGCGCCGGTAGCGGCAATGGTGTATTCAGGCAGCGAAGCCTGGTCTTTCTGCCACTGGAATACCAGCGGTTTTGCCAAATCGTGCAGCGCCTGTGCGGAAATGATAATATCGCGGCTGATGTCACTGTTAAAAATGTCCTTATAAGTATTGTAAATGCCTTCGGAAATGCACAGGTTAGCAGCCGTATGCGTTGCCAGCCCGCCCGGATAAGCATGGTGGCTTGCGTAGCCGCTGCCAGGTGCAGAATAGAACGGCTGGGGCAGTTTGCCGCTGTACGGAGGCAGCAGCTGTTCGGCGGAAATTTTGGAAGTATCAAGCAAACCGGCAGCTGCCAGCTTATTGTACAGCGCGCGTTTGCTGCCCGGCAGCTGATAATTTTCCATAAATGCCGGATTGGGGTTATTGATAATTTCTGCCGTCATGCTTCTTAAAGTGCTGTCTTTAATGCTGCTGACTGCATCCTGAATTTTTTTGTAAGAAAGCTGCACCAGCTCCGCATCTTTGGCAAGGGGCACTGCGTCAGGCAGCTTATTGTAATTTGCTGCTTTTACTTTTGCACCTGCGGCAAAGGTCATGCCCGGTACGTTAAGCATAGCGGCGCCGATGGCAGCACCGGCTGTGAGCTGCAAAAATTTTCTGCGGGAAATTTTTTCATTCAGATTAGTCATTTTTACTCCTCCAAATCAAACGTATTACAAGATACTTTGATTATAACGGAGGATTATTCAGCCGCCATTAAGGATATGTTAAATTTTAGCTGAAAACTGCCAAATTTAACGTATTCCTGCAAAAAGAAAAGGCATACGCTATTGGCGCATGCCCGCAAAATATTTTTATTGTTCTTCGTTTTGCTGTACTTCCAGTGCAGCCAGGCTGAACTCGGTAATTTTTCCTTTTTTGTCAAGCGTAAACACAATGCTTACGGCAGGTTCTTTAGAAAAACCTGCGATGTAGGTAAGGCGGTCGGCTTTGTCAAAACGCTCAAACGAAAAGAACTTGGTTTCCTTATGTTTGCCGAATTTTTCCTGCACCTGACGCTGCATGGCAATAAAAGTGTTAACGTTCATTTGTTTGGCAAGGTCTGCCGACATGGCTTTTTCAGCATCCTTGTAGCCCAAAGTGTCGCTGGCAACAAGCGCGGTAATAACCTTCTGTGCAGAGCCTTCCGCATCATTCAGCGCGCTGCTGTTTTCGGTTGCAAAGCAGCTTGCCGCAAAAGCCAGCGTTAAAACCGTGGTCAATAGCAAAATAAATTTTTTCATAAAATCGCCTCCGCTTAATTATTTTATATTTTCCGCTTATGCGGATTATTTACTGCTTAACATGTACATGGGGTCTACAAACTGCCCGTCTACCAGCACTTCAAAGTGGATGTGCGGGCCGGTGCTGTAACCGCTGCTGCCTGCAAAGCCGATAATATCGCCTTTGCGCACGGCTTCGCCTTCCGTTACGGCAATGCCGCTCATATGCCCGTACGCGGTTTCGTAACCGTTGCCGTGGTCAAGTTTCACATAGCGCCCGTAGCCGCCGTTCCAGCCTGCCTGTTCTACCGTACCGGCTGCCGAAGCATATACAGCCGTGTCGAAATCAACGGCTATGTCAATGCCCTGATGCCAGTCATAACCGCCGCCAACCGGAGCCATACGCCCACCATAAGACGAGCTGATTGTGCCGCCTTCACCCGGCCATAAATCCGGAAAAGCATTCAGCGAATTGCTGCGTTTTTCCATCGCCAGAAGCAGCTCTTTCATGGAAGTTTTCTTGTCGTCAATCTGCTGTTTTATGTTTTTGTTCTGCACGGTTAAAATGTCAAGCATTTCAATCATGCCAAATTCTGCCGGACCGCCCTGCCCTGTGTAGCCGGGCTTAACATCCGCCGGAGCGCTCTCCTGCTGCGGCGCGGCAAGTTTCATTCCTGCTTCCGGGTCGCGTATCAGCGCGCGGCGCAGGCGGCTTTCCAAAGTAGCCATTTCGTTTATGTCGCGCAGCATTTTTTCGTTATCATCCAAAAGCCCCTGCATGCGTTCTTCGTACTCTGCCTTGTGCGCACGGTACTCGGCAAATTCCTGCTGCTGCGCATGGTAGCGCACAAAGGCAAACGCCGCGTAAACGCCAAAGCATACGGCGGCAGCGGCAAATACTGCGCCTGCCTTAAACACAAGCGCAAGTATTTTATAGCTTTTGCCATTGGGAAGGGTGAATGTATAAAACTTGCTGCTTTTCATTTTTATGCCCTCTTATTTAAAATAACCAAAACGCCTGCCCACTGCAAGCACCCTGCGGCCGATAAAGGGAATGTCCTCCAGGTCTTCTTTGGTAAGGCCGCCAAAGCCTGCCAGAGCAACAGCATAAACCGGCACGGCAACAATCATTGCCGCAAGAATGGCCCACGCGCCAAAACCCTGCGCCGCAACAAGCACGCCGTACACGGCAGCGCCCATCAGCGCCGAGGCAAGCGCCGGTTTAAAAATGCCGTCAAGGCTCAGCGAATAATGTGCATGTTTATAAATAAATACCATATTAAGCAGCGCCGCAATACCGAAATCGGCAAGCGTTGCCAGCGAAGCGCCGTTAATACCAAGCTCCGGCTGTGCGGTAAGAACCCAGCTTAAGCAAACTTTAATGGCTGCGGCAAGTATCATGGCAATAACAGGCAGTGCGGTTTTGCCAAGCCCCTGCAAAATGCCGGTGCTTATCTGGTGCAGCCCCAAAAGGAAAATACCGAAGCTCATGGTGCGGATTGCCCCCGCCGCTCCCGGCGCATTGTAAATTAATGCAGCAACATCGCCCGCCAAAAAGTACAGCCCCACGGAACACGGCATGGTTATAATCATTGCCACGCGGAAGGCCGTGCTTATTTTGGCCTTAATGCCTGCCGCGTCTTTTAACGTGCGCGATTCGGAAATAGCAGGCACAAGGTTTATCGTCATGGCCGCCGTAAAAATGGTGGCAAGGTTAACAAGCGGCACCGCCATGCCAGTTAAATAACCAAACAGCTCCGTTGATTCGCCGACACTGAACCCCGCCGCTTCAAGGCGCTGCGGCACAATCAGCAAATCAAGGTTTGCCACAACCGGCAGCATCAGGCTCGAAAGCGATACCGGCAGCGCCAGTTTAAGCAGGCGCATAATAATTTTGCCCGCCGCTTCCGGCTTTTTGGACGCCACCGCACCCTGCATTTTATCCTTCAGGCTGCGCTTGAGCCGTGCGTAAAACCACATCAGCACCAGCAGCGCGCAGAACGCACCCACGCCCGCGCCCATACTTGCGCCGCCTGCCGCATATTCCAGCCCGTAAGGCATAAACATGTAGGCAAACACAATCATGGTAACAACGCGCATCAGCTGCTCCACAACTTCGGAGGCCGCCGTCGGCATCATAATCTGCCAGCCCTGCAAATAACCGCGGAAGCTGGCCAGGAAGGTTACAAAAAATACTGCCGGCGCCAGCGCGATAATGGAATAATAAGCGCGGGCATCGCGAATCCAGTGGTTTTCGATAAGCCAGCCTGCGCCGAACCACAGCGCCGACGAGAACACCAGGCCGCTGATAAAAAGCAGCCGCAGCGATACGTTAAACACCCTTTTGGCGCCAAAAAAGTCGTTTTCCGCCACTTTTTCGGCAGTGATGATGGAAATTGCCACCGGTATGCCTGCCGACGATACCGTTATCGCCATTAAATAAATCGGAAAGCCCATCTGGTACAGCCCAATGCCTTCGCCGCCCAGAATGCGCGATAAAATAATCCAGTTTACGGAGCCGATAACCTTAACCACCATGCTGGAAGCCGTAAGTATTAACGTGCCCTTTAAAAATTTTTTATTGCCTGTACTGCCGTTATTTTCTGACATACGCGCCGTCCTAATCCTAAAAATAAATACTCATTATAATTATCGCTTTAAAAGCCTTTTTTGACAAGCCCTTTATAGTTTTTTCACAAAATGTTGCGTGTTGCCGCCATAGTTATTGCACTTTAGGCTGCAAATTGCTACAATTAAAATATAAAATTACGGACGGAGGTTAAACAATGAAAAAATTCCTTGCTTGTTCCCTTATTGCCATGCTGGCATGCGGCGCACTTTTGGCCGGCTGCGGCGGCGATAAAAAAGACGAAGCTGCCGCAGGCAAAACCAAGGCCGCTTTTGTTTATGTAAGTTCCGCCAAAGACGGCGGCTATTCCATGGCGCATGAGCTCGGCCGCCAGTACGTTGCCAAAAACATGCCAGATGTAGAAACATCCTTTATGGAATCGGTACCCGAAGGCGCCGACTCCGAGCGTGTTATCAACCAGCTTGCCGCACAGGGCAACAAAATCATCTTCACCACCAGCTTCGGTTATATGGACCCCACCATTAACGTAGCCAAAAAATTCCCGGATATTACCTTCCTGCACTGCTCCGGTTTTAAAACCGCGCCCAACGTTGGCACCTACTTTGGCCGCATGTATGAAGCGCGCTACGTAACCGGCATTGTTGCGGGCAAACAGACCAAAACCAACACCATCGGCTTTGTAGCCGCATTCCCGATTCCGGAAGTTATCCGCGCAATTAACGCCTTTACCCTTGGCGTGCAGAGCGTTAACCCGGACGCTAAAGTAAAAGTTCTGTGGACCAACACCTGGTATAACCCCTCCACCGAAAAGCAGGCAGCGTTAACGCTGATTGACGCCGGTGCAGACGTTATTGCCCAGCACCAGAACACCCCCGGCCCGCAGCAGGCTGCCGAAGAACGCGGCGTTTACGGCATTGGCTACAACGTGGATATGTCTGCCAACGCACCTAAGGCTTCCCTTACTTCCGCCATCTGGAACTGGGGCCCCTACTATGAAAAAACCATTAAAGAAGTACAGGCAGGCACCTGGAAATCTTCCGCTTACTGGGGCGGCATGAAAGACAAAGTTGTAGATATTGCCCCCTACGGCCTGGCTGTAACGGACGAAACCAAAAAACTGGCCGACGCTGCCAAACAGAATATTATCGACGGCAAACTTGTTGTTTTTGCAGGCCCGCTGTATGACCAGACCGGCGCAGAACGCGTACCGGCAGGGCAGGCTCTTACCGATAAGGATTTGCTCTCCATCGACTGGTTTGTTAAAGGCGTAGACGGACAGATTAACAAATAACACATTTTCAACAGGCGGCTCATGGTATATCCATGCGCCGTTTTGTTCTTTGCAGGCTTTAACAGGAGAAAACCATGATTGATAAAATTAAAATCCGCGGGGCGCGCGTGCATAATTTAAAAAGCGTTAATGTTGACGTGCCGCTGAACACCATAACGGCCATTGCCGGTGTTTCAGGCAGCGGCAAATCTTCGCTGGCACTGGGCGTGCTGTACGCCGAAGGCTCGCGCCGCTATCTGGAAGCACTCAGCACCTATACGCGCCGCCGCATGACGCAGGCCGCCAAAGCGCAGGTGGACGAAGTTTTGTACGTGCCTGCCGCTCTTGCACTGCACCAGCGCCCCGGCGTGCCGGGCATACGCAGCACCTTCGGCACGGGCACCGAGCTTTTAAACAGCCTGCGCCTGATGTTTTCACGCCTGGCAAGCCACCGCTGCCCCAACGGGCACTACGTGCCGCCGACGCTTGCCGTTGCCGCCGAGCAGCAGCTTACCTGCCTGGAATGCGGCGCCAGGTTCTGGCCGCCCGGCGCGGAGGAGCTGGCCTTTAACAGCCAGGGAGCCTGCCGCACCTGTGACGGCACCGGGCTAGTGCGAAACGTTGACCTTGCAGCCCTCGTGCCGGATGAAAACCTTACTATCGACGAAGGCGCGGTTGCCCCGTGGAATACGCTGATGTGGTCGCTGATGACCGATGTCTGCCGGGCAATGGGCGTGCGCACCAACGTGCCCTTCCGCGACCTTACGCCGGAAGAAAAAGAAATAGTTTATCACGGCCCTGCCGAGAAAAAACATATTTTTTACAAAGCCAAAAGCAGCAACCAGGCAGGCGAACTTGATTTTACCTATTACAACGCTGTTTACACCGTGCAAAACGCGCTGGCCAAAGTTAAGGACGAAAAAGGCATGAAGCGCGTGGAAAAATTTTTAAAACAGGAAACCTGCCCGGACTGCGGCGGCTCCCGCCTTTCGGACGCTGCACGCGCCCCGCGTCTGCGCGGCATTGGGCTTGACGAAGCCTGCCGCATGACGCTTACAGAGCTTACCGGCTGGGTAAACGGCGTTCCCGGCACCCTGCCGCCGGAAATGCGCCCCATGGCAGCCAGCATCTGCGAAAGCTTCCAAACGGCAGCCAAAAGGCTGATGGATTTGGGTCTTGGCTATTTAACGCTCGACCGCGCAAGCAGCACCCTTTCCACCGGCGAACGGCAGCGCATGCAGCTTGCCCGCGCCGTGCGCAACCGCACCACCGGCGTTTTGTACGTGCTTGACGAGCCTTCCATAGGGCTGCACCCCTCCAACATTGTTGGGCTTACCGGCGTTATGCACGATTTGGTGGCAGACGGCAACTCAGTTGTGCTGGTTGACCACGACACCCAGATTTTAAAAGAAGCGGGCTGGCTGATTGAAATGGGCCCGGAAGCAGGTGCCAAGGGCGGACAGGTTATTGCCGAAGGAACCATAGCTGAAATTGCGAAGAATAAAAATTCCAAAATAGGACCGTTTTTAAAAGCGGAAAGCTCCGTAATACGCAAACAGGCAGCAGCGGAAGAAATGTTTGCCGCAGGGCACATCCACCTTGAAACGGGCGCCATCCATACCGTAAAGCCGCTTGCTGTTGACATACCCAAAGGCAGGCTTACTGTTGTAACCGGCGTAAGCGGCAGCGGCAAAACAACGCTTATTTTAGAAAGCCTTGTGCCCGGGCTTGCCGCCGCCACAAGCGGGCAAAAGCTGCCGGAGCACGTGCTTAATGTGCAGGCCGACGGCATACGCAGCGTAAAACTTATTGACGCCACGCCAATTGGCATTAACGTGCGCTCCACCGTTGCAACCTACGCCAACGTGCATGACGAACTGCGCAAAATTTTTGCCAGAACGGAAGACGCCAAAACGCTCGGCTTTAAAGCAGGCGATTTTTCCTACAACACCGGCAAGCTGCGCTGCCCCACCTGCGACGGCACCGGCGCAATTAACCTTGACGTGCAGTTTCTGCCGGACGTGGAAATACCCTGCCCGGACTGCCGCGGCAGCCGCTACGGCAAAGACGCCGCCAAAGTAAAATACCCGGCTGCCAACGGGCAGTACTGCTCCCTGCCTGATTTAATGGACATGGATATTAATACCGCGCTTACCGCCTGTGCGGATTTAAAAACCGTGCGCCAGCGTTTGCAGGTTTTAAAAGATTTGGGGCTCGGCTACCTTACGCTCGGGGAAGAAACACCAAGCCTTTCGGGCGGCGAAGCGCAAAGGCTGAAGCTGGCCAGCGAAATGGGCAAAAGCCAGAGCGATGCCGTTTTCATCTTCGACGAACCTACCATCGGCCTGCATCCGCTTGATGTGAGAACGCTGCTTGATGTATTTCAGCGGCTGATTGACAGCGGCGCAACCGTTATCGTTATCGAACACGACCTTGACGTTATCCGAAACGCCGACTACATCATAGACATGGGGCCGGGCGGCGGCAACGAAGGCGGCACAGTTGTTGCCTGCGGCACGCCCGCGCAGATAAAAGCCGCACCCGCAAGCGTTACCGGCAAATTTATATAAAAACACTGCGCAGTGCTTATAAATACTAAAATATCAATTTTGGCAAAGCAAATTTTAAGAGAGGTGATATGCCTTGTTATACACCTGTTTTTATAAATCGCCATTAGGCGGCATAACCATGGCCAGCGACGGCACTGCCTTAACCGGGCTGTGGTTTGACGGTCAAAAATATTTTGCCGAAGGGCTGGCAGAAACTGCCGCAGCCAAAACCCTGCCGGTTTTTGACGAAGCCGTGCGCTGGCTGGATATTTATTTTGGCGGCCGCAGGCCGGATTTTACGCCGCCGCTAAATTTGGAAGGAACAGCCTTCCGCAAAGAAGTATGGCATCTTTTACTGCAAATTCCCTACAGCCAAACCACTACTTACGGCGAACTTGCTGCGCAGCTTGCCGCGCATAACGGTTTAAAACGGATGTCCGCACAGGCAGTTGGCGGCGCGGTTGGGCATAACCCCATAAGCATTATTGTGCCCTGCCACCGCGTAGTTGGCACAGGCGGCAGCCTGACAGGCTACGCAGGCGGCTTGGCTAAAAAACTGGCGCTGCTGAAACTGGAAGGAATTGATACCGCAAATTTTACCATGCCCGCTAAAGGCACCGCGCTGTAAAAAGCATAAAAATAAACCTTGCTGTTTAACTTAAACAACAAGGTTTTCTTTTTTATAACATCGTTTGCAGTTTTTTCCTGTCCGTTTTGCCGCTTTCGTTTTTCGGCAGGGCGTCCGTAAAAATTATGCGTTTGGGCAGTTCATGCTCCGTAAGTTTGCCGTGCAGCTTCTGCAAAAGGCCGGTTTTATTCAGCCCGCGGCCAACGACAAACACCGTCAGCAAATCTTTGCCGCCGCTTTTTTCCGCAAGCGCCGCCGCATCTTCCACGCCATCGCAGTCAAGCAGCGCACTTTCAACCTTCAAGCCGGAAACTTTAATGCCGTTAATGTTATACATATCGTCGCGGCGCCCTAAAAAGTGCAGCATGCCGTTTTCATCAATGCTGCCGCAGTCGCCAAGCGTTGCCGGGCATTTTACGCCGCCAACATGAAATTTGGTGTCGATATAAATTTCGCCATCGCGTACGCTTACGCCAACGCCCTTAAACGGACGGCCTATCAACGTGCGGTCACCGGTCATTTCGCTGTCTTTAATGTAGGTTATATAGTTTAACTCGCTCGCGCCGTAATACAGCGTCATTTCCGCATTGGGCAGTACGGCTTTTACTGCCTCCAAATCGTTTTTATCAAACCCCTGCGAACCGGCAATAATGCTTTTAACGCAGTTCAGCGGCGTTTTGCAGCCGCGCGCCAAAAGGCGCAGTTTGGTTGGTATTAAATAAACAACGTCGCAGCTGTATTTTAAAATCATTTCCTGCCACAGGCGCGGGCGGAATTTACCGGCCGCAGCCACCGAAGCACCTGCATAAAGCGCACCCATATATAAATTAAGGTTGCCGGTAAAAGCCAGGCTGCCCTGCGCAAACATGCAGCTTTCAGGAGTTATGCCAAACACTCGGTTCTGCTCCTCAAAAAAGCCTGCCCAGCTTTCATAAGTGCGGAATAGCACTTTGGCCCTGCCGGTTGTACCACTGGTCATAGCACCCATGCATGCTTCAGGCGGCGGCACAATATCCTTTAAATGCTCCGTATCCGCTTCCTGCGGAGCCAGCACCGGCACATTGTCCGTTCCGGCAAAGGCAATAAACTCAATAAGCTGCTGCGCTATCGCGGATTTTTTTATAAAATACACCCTGCGTGCGCCGCCCGCCGTTTTTCTGCGTTCACGCGCCAGGGCGGCAAGTTCGCCGTAGGTATAAGAATGTTCTTCTGTTATTAAAGCCGCCTTTTCGGGCGGCTTTTCTGCAATCAACTGCAAATAGTCCATATTAACATCTTTCAATCAAAAGTGCCGTGCCAACGCCGCCAGCCGCCGCTACGGATGCCGCACCAAACCTGCCTCCGCGCTTTTGCAGCGATTTTAACAGGTGCAGCAAAATAATGGCTCCCGAAGCGCCGTAAGGATGCCCGTACGCCAGCGCGCCGCCGAAAACATTATAACCGTCTTCATGCCCCGGAAATGCACGGCTGAACATAACATCGATAACGGCAAAGGCTTCGTTCAGTTCAAAGCAGTCTATCTGCGTATGCGAAAGCCCTGCCCTTTGCAGCAGCGCATTAAGCGCAAGTATTGCGCTTTTGGGGCTTACCAACGGGTCGCCGCCCGCTGCCGCGCTGTGCCGCACTTTGGCCTGCACCGCAAGGTTATGCGCTCTGGCATAGCTTTCGCTTGCCAGCAGTACAAACGCCGCGCCGTCATTCGTCAGGCAGGCATTGGCAGCATTGGTAAATCTGCCGCCTTCCAGTACGCAGGGCAGCCTGTCCAAAAGGCGCTGGCTCATTTTGGGGCGTATGCCTTCATCGCGCACAGCGCCGAAGCACGGCACTATAATATCGCTTAAAGCGCCGTCTGCCGCTGCCTGTGCCGCCAGCTTATGGCTGCGCAGTACCCAGGGGTCGCTTTCCGCACGGCTGATATGCTCACGCTCTGCCGTAAGTTCCGCGCCCTCCAGCATTACCGTTTCGCGGTGAATGCCCGGCATGAACTTGGCTACGCTATAAGTTTCTTCGCCCTTATAATCGGGGTGGTTGGCGTTGTAGCCGCGCCGCGGCTGGGTAGATGTACTTTCAAACCCACCGGCAATAATTATATCCGCCTCGCCTGCTTCAATTTTTGCCGCCGCCATTGCCACGGCTTCCAGCCCGCTGCCGCACTGCACATCCACACTTACAGCGGGTATGTTTTCCGGCAGCCCTGCTTCCAATGCCGCCAGGCGCGCAATGTTGCCGCCCGCGCCCACGCCGTTGCCGCAAATTATCTGCTGCGGCGCAACATTATATTTTTCCGTTACCGCTTTCAGCACCGCTGCGCCCAAAAGCTCTGCCGGCACGTGCCTGTACACGCCGCCCGTCAGCCCAATATAGCTGCGCAGCCCGCCAATTAAACAAACCTTATCCATCAGCGCCCGCCGCCAATCGCTCTTTGAATGGGCGCCGTAATATACGCCGCCGCTATGCACTTAACAATATCCATCGGAATAAACGGCAAAGCGCCGGTAACAACAGCTTCTTCCCAGCCGATGCCGGTAATGAATTTAAGCTGCGCCACGCCCAGAAGGTAAATTACCGGTATGCCGATAACAACGCCCAAAAATGCGCAGCGCTTAAAGCCGTAGTTATTGCCGCGCAGCCAGCTGATGATAAGCGCCGCTACCAAAAAGCCGAAAATATATCCGCCGGTAGGCCCAAACAGTTTGCCCGGCCCTGCCGTGCCGCCCGTAAACACCGGCAGCCCCGCAAGCCCCATTAACAGGTATGCGCACATGGTAATAAGCACCTGCCGCGGCGTAAGCAAAAAGCCCAAAAGATTTACAAACACCGTTTGCAGCGATATTGGCGACAGCGAAAACGGCAGCGGAATTATTACATACGCCGATACGCAGTTCATCGCCATTAAAAGCGCCATTTTTACCATCTCGCGGACACCGTCCGGCCTGTTTGTGCCATTCATTGTTTTAACTCTCCTTTATACCTACCGTAAACAGCTCGCGCCCGCCGCAGTAACCGCCCAGCGACTCGCCGTTTTTATATATGTCAATCTGTTCTCCCGCAAAAGCAGGCATTTTAAATTTAACGTCCCAGTTCAACGGCAGCGGCTTGTTTAAAGCGCGCCACAAATGCTCAATCATGCACAGCCCCGGTACAACGGGATTTTCGCCGCGGTGAATGGAATTAGTGTCGTCCACGGCATCAAGATAAGTGTTAATTTCCGGCTTATCAATAACAAAGCTCAGCTGTTTTTCGCCCTGCGGCACCGTTTCCGGCATTTCACCGGCACGCACCAGCGGGCGCAGCAGCGTTACCATCAGCGAAGCCGCGCCTTCTTTATAAGCCTCGATAATACCCATGCGCGGCGGCGCCATTTTTACCGGGCGCGTTGAATAATCTCCGTTTTCAAGCGCAGATGCTTTAATAACGGCTCTTGCCATTACCGCACCGTCGTAAGTCGGGCCGTTGTATTCTGATAATGCCCTGATAAGTTTTAACATAGTTCACCACACCTTTACTTTTTAATTATAAGTTTTGCTGTTTTTATTGTCAACCTTTTATGTATTTATGGTTAACTTCATTTTTTCAGACTTTTGCGAATTTATTTTTTGCTGTTTATTTTACACTTTTCTGCTTGTAAATACAATGCAAACTGCTATAATATAGTTATTTTCTCTGTTTAAAAACTTTTAAAAATAAGGAGCACAATCATGTCCGCAGTAAAAAATGCCGAAGGCACGCAAAAACTTTCCGTTTTTAAAATGACCTGGCCAATTTTTATTGAAATACTTTTGCAGATGATGGTCGGCAATGTCGACCAGTTCATGCTCAGCCATTACTCGCAGCACTCTGTTGCCGCCGTAGGCAACGCCAACCAGATTATCAATATCGTTATCCTCGCCCTCAGCGTAATCAGCATGGCAGCTACCATTTTAATTGCCCAGCACCGCGGCGCGGGCAACCGCGAAAAAGTTGCCGAAGTCTGCACCGTTGCCCTGCTTGCCAATATGGTTTTCGGTGTTATTATCAGCGCGGCGCTGTTTATTTTTGACGGTTTCTTTTTAAGCCTCTTGGATGTACCGGCAGACATCTGGGCCGAAGCCTCGCTCTTTTTGCGCTACATAGGGCTTTTTATTGTAGTGCAGTCTGCCTATATCTCTTTTATTTCGTTCTTCCGCGGCTATTCCCTTTTAAAAATCACTATGATTACCTCCGTAGTGATGAACCTTATCAATATAGCTGGCAACTGCATATTAATTCACGGCCTGGGTCCGATACCGTCACTGGGCGTTTTGGGCGTAACCATATCCACCAACACCAGCAAGGTACTGGGGCTGCTTTTAATTTTATACTTTTTCCGCAAATTTATTGATATCCGCCTTTCGTTTAAATACCTGCGCCCCTTCCCCAAAAGCACGCTGTATAAAATTTTGTACCTGGGGCTGCCCTCCGGCGGCGAATCGCTTTCCTACCAGATTTCACAGATGGTTATTATGCGCTTTGTTAACGTAATGGGCATTGTGGTTATTACCACTAAAATTTACGCCTATATCATCGCCATGTTTTCCTACATCTATTCACAGGCACTTGCCATGGCAACGCAGATTATCGTCGGCTTTTTAATCGGCGCGGGTGATTTGGACGCCGTTGAACAGCGCGTATGGAAAACTATCCGCATTGCCGTTACCATCAGCACAACGGTAACGCTGCTTTTGTTTTTTTACAGCGACAGCATTTACGGCATTTTTACCGATAACCCCGAAGTGCTGGAGCTGGGGCGGCACATATTTTTAATAGAAGTGTTCCTTGAAGCTGGGCGCGCCGTTAACATGGTAATGGTTATGAGTTTGCAGGCGGCGGGCGATATTAAGTGGCCGGTAACGACGGGGCTTGTTTCCATGTGGAGCGTGGCAACGCTTGGCGCGTGGTTCTTTGGCCTGCACCTTGGCTGGGGCCTCGTGGGAGTATGGCTTGCCATGTGCCTTGATGAATGCCTGCGCGCGCTGGTATTTATTTACCGCTGGAAAAGCGAAGGCTGGCGCAAAAATAATTTACTGGAGTGACATCTGCAAAGTTAACTGCATACACACAAAAAGAGTTTGGCACAATGCCAAACTCTTTTTTATTCCTCTGTATAAATTTCTAACACCTTGTCGCGCTCATCAGCTAAAATTTTTATGCGCTCCACTTCCTTTTGCTGCAATGCAAGGCAAAATTCCACAAATCCGTTTAAATCCTCGGTGTTTAAAAAGTTAATGTATTTTTTCTTTTCATCAACAGGAATTACTATCGGCGGCAGCTTTTGCTGCAACGCGCTGTAAACCATCAGTGCGCGCCCAACACGCCCATTTCCGTCCGGGAAAGGATGAATCCGCTCAAAGCGGAAATGCTGGCGGCAGATTGCTTCTACCATAGTTCTCGCATCAGCAGCATTTTTAAGCTGATAATCCAAATCCTGCCGCCATTGTTCAATGTCCATCGGTACACGGTACGGCGGCGAAGGCGTAAAATCTGCACCAATAACCATATTAGGCTGTGTTTTAAACTTGCCCGGCACGGATTCTATTGCTTCGCGGCATAAAATAGAGTGAATTTCTTTAATAAATTCACCATTTACCTCACGTTCTTCCTTTAAAAAACGTACCATTTCTTTAGTAAAGGCTTTATAATTTAAAACCTCGTTCAATTCGCGCAAATCAATAGCGCGCGGCACATAACCGTCAATCAGTACGCTTTTGGTTTCGCCCTGCGTCAGGCTGTTACCTTCAATCGCCGTACTGTGGTGCGCCATCCGCACCATTAAATCATCTAAATATGCAGTTGATAAGTAAAGTGTTTTCATTGCTTACGACATCCTAATATTATTTATTTTTCATAGCTTCTTCTTTGAATTTTTCCATTAATTCTGGTGGAAAAGCAACATAATGTATAATTTCAGCCATTGACCCAGGTACTATTTTATTCTTTTTAGCCCATTGATCAGTCTCACTATACTCTATATGACCATCTTTATCATATAGTACTATCGAATCTATAGTATAAGATTTATCAAAATAATCAACTGTCATATTTTGAAGACTATAACTATTATCTTGTTTAAAATAACACACCCACAAATTACATAAAAGTCTATCATGAGTTGAAGCAGTATAGTCAAAAGATGTTATATCTACAAGCAAATCTTGATCTATATTACTTTTTCCTATTAAAACCCACCTATTCATATCCAAATTACCGTAATCCTTTTGCGTTTCTGCATACGTATTAGGCATTATGGCAAAAACAGTTATTAAAATTGCACAAATAAAACCTAACAACTTTTTCATAAAATACACCTTCTTTAATCTATATTAGCTGCTTTTTTAACTTTTTTAACATAATCATTAAAACAGCTATTTATAATATTTTCAAAATTATCTTTATGTTTATTGCTGCCTTCACGATCACGTTCACCGATACGTGTCCATACATTTGTTGCCGTTGTTACATCATCAATTATAAATTTTACTGAAACATAAGATACTTTTACATTTTTAGGTTCTACATAATGTTGTTCCGTTGTATGTGTCGTAACGATTTGCCCACCATACAATCCATTGCTAACATAATGTGATTCTGTTTTAGGAACAGTATAAGAATAGCCTTCCTTGTACCGCATACCTGTAGAATAATCCATTAAATTCACATTAAACACCAAATCAATATTCTCTTTTATATATTTACTAAAAATATCATCATTCTTTGAAAACTTACTTATATTAATTCCATACAATGCCTGAATATCGTTTGTGGCATCAGCTATTGTTTTAAAATTATATTCATAACTCCCTAATTTGTTAACTAATTTTCTTTGTACTGCTTCATCAAATAATTCCTGTGTTTCTTTTTCTGTAATGCCATTTTTTAACTCATCAGGCACATAAAACATTATTAAAATATTTTTTGCCTTTCCAAAATCATAATTTTTATCAATCCATTCCTGTTTATCAGCGAAAGCAGAAACAGTTATCATCATTAACATAATTACAAATAATAAAATTCTTTTCATCTCATACACCTCTTTCCCTTTATATTAAAATTATACCATATCGTTATTTTATTTTAAATTGAAGTTTTAACAGTGCCTGCAATTTGCCACGCATAATAAAGCGGTATTATAATAAATATGTACATTATTTTAAGGAGGCTTTATTATACATCACGTTTTGGGTTCAGCAGCCGGTGCTTGATGTTATTACCGCCTTTTTTGACAAATATTTAAAAAATTAACTGTTTTAAACGGCATGCTTCCCTGCATGCCGTTATGTTTTTCTGTATACAGAAATACTTACGCTGAAACCATTGCAATTAGTAACTTTTTTTAATAAAATAGGTACAGTGCTATCCGAAGGAGGGTATACTATGCAAAAAATTAAGTCTGTACTGGTTGCCAACCGCGGCGAAATCGCAATCCGCGTTTTCCGTGCCTGCAACGAACTCGGCATCCGCACAGTGGCAATTTATTCAAAAGAAGACACACTTTCACTGCACCGCAACAAAGCTGACGAAGCCTACCTTGTCGGCGAAGGCAAAGGCCCTATCGATGCTTATCTTGATATTGAAGACATTATCCGTATCGCGCATGAGCACGATGTAGACGCCATCCATCCCGGCTACGGCTTTTTAAGCGAAAACAGCGACCTTGCAAAACGCTGCGCCGAAGAAGGCATTATTTTTATCGGCCCGCGCCTTGAACACCTTATTATGTTCGGCGACAAAGTTAATGCGCGCGAACAGGCCAAGCTTGCCGGCATTCCGATGATTCCTGGCAGCGACGGCCCGATTGACAGCGTTGAAGACGTTTATCGTTTTGTGCAGGCGCACGGCTTCCCCGTTATGCTTAAAGCCGTTAACGGCGGCGGCGGGCGCGGCATGCGCATGGTAAACAGCAACGAAGATTTGGAAACCGTATACAACATGGCTAAATCCGAAGCTATGAAGGCTTTCGGCAGCGATGAAATTTACCTTGAAAAATACCTTGAAAGCCCGAAACATATCGAAGTTCAGATTTTGGGCGATACGCAGGGCAACATTGTGCATTTGTTCGAGCGCGACTGCTCCGTACAGCGCCGCCACCAGAAACTTGTGGAAATTGCCCCGGCCTTTTCGCTTAAACCCGAACTGCGCAAGGCAATCTGCGACGCAGCCGTTAAGCTGATGAAAAACGTTAATTACCTCAGCGCCGGTACGGTTGAATTCCTCGTTACCCCGGACGGCAACTTCTACTTTATTGAGGTTAACCCGCGTATTCAGGTTGAACATACCGTTACCGAAGAAATTACCGGTTTTGATATTGTGCAGACCCAGATTAAAATTGCCGAAGGCTATTCCCTGCACAGCCCGGAAATCGGCATTCCCGAACAGGATAAAATTACCAGCTTCGGCCATGCCATTCAGTGCCGTATTACCACCGAAGACCCTGCCAACAACTTTATGCCCGATACCGGCAAGCTGATTGCCTACCGCAGCGGCGGCGGCTTTGGCGTGCGTCTGGACGGCGGCAATGCTTTTACGGGTTCCGTTATTACCCCGTATTACGATTCGCTTTTGGTTAAGGCAACCACCCACGGCCTTACCCACGAAATTGCCATTACCAAAATGCTGCGCTGCTTAAAAGAATTCCGTATCCGCGGCGTTAAAACCAATATTCTGTTCCTTGAAAACGTACTGGCTCACCCCAGTTTCCTTGACGGCAGCTACAATACTTCGTTTGTTGACGAAAACACCGAGCTGTTTATCTTCCCGAAAACGCTGGACCGCGGCACCAGGCTTTTGCATTACATTGCCGATGTAACCGTTAACGGCTACAACAATGTAGGCGTACAGCCCAAACCGGAATTTGCCCCGCTCAGCCTGCCCAAAGCGTTTAAAGGCACCCCTGCAGACGGCACCAAGCAGATTTTGGACTTGCAGGGGCCGGAAGGGCTTTCCAAATGGGTTATGGACCAAAAAGAAGTGCTGTTTACGGATACCACCTTCCGTGACGCGCACCAGTCGCTGCTTGCAACCCGCATGCGCACCAACGATATGCTGAAAGTTATCGGCACTACCTCAGCCAAGCTGCCTAACCTGTTCAGCTTTGAATGCTGGGGCGGCGCAACTTTTGACGTTGCCTACCGCTTCCTTGACGAAAGCCCGTGGAAACGCCTGCGCCAGTTCCGCGAAAAATGCCCGAACATTTTGTTCCAGATGCTGCTGCGCGGTGCCAACGCCGTTGGCTACACCAGCTATCCGGACAATGTTGTTAAAGAATTTATCCGCCTCAGCGCGAAAAACGGCGTTGATGTGTTCCGCGTATTCGACAGCCTTAACGGCATTGAAAACATGCGCCTTTCACTGGACGCTGTACGTGACGCAGGTAAATTTGCCGAGGCTGCATTATGCTACACCGGCGATATTTTAGACCCGCGCCGTGATAAATACGACCTTAAATATTATGTAACCATGGCAAAAGAACTGGAAAAAACCGGTGCCAACTCCATCTGCATTAAGGATATGGCAGGCCTTTTGAAGCCGGAAGCAGCTTACCAGCTTGTTTCTGCCCTTAAAGAAGCCGTTAACGTGCCTGTCCACCTGCATACGCACGAAGGCAGTGGCAACAGCATTTACACTTATGCCCGCGCTATCGACGCCGGCGTAGATATTGTTGACGTAGCCATGAGCGCTATGAGCGGCGGCACTTCCCAGCCGAGCGGCGCAAGCCTGTACTACGCACTTTCCGGTCATCCGCGCCAGCCGCACCTTGACATTAACGCCCTTAACGAAATGTCCCGTTACTGGGAAAGCGTGCGTCCGTATTATAAAGCAATCGACAACACCGTTTCTTACCCCAACCCGGAAGTTTACATCCACGAAATGCCGGGCGGCCAGTACAGCAACCTGCAGCAGCAGGCTAAAGCAGTAGGCCTCGGCGAACGCTGGGAAGACATTAAAGATATGTACCACCGCGTTTCCATGATGTTCGGCGATATTATTAAAGTAACGCCGTCTTCCAAAATGGTTGGCGATATGGCACTGTTTATGGTACAGAACGACCTTACCGAAGAAGACATTTACGCCAAAGGAGATTCGCTCAGCTTCCCGGCTTCCGTTGTAGAATTCTTTGAAGGCCGCCTGGGCGTACCGTATCAGGGCTTCCCGCAGAAATTGCAGCAAATTATTCTTAAAGGGCGCAAACCTATCGAAGGCCGCCCCGGTGCTGCACTGCCCCCGGCAGATTTTGAAAAAGTACGCGCCAGCCTTGCGGAAATTGGCGCTCCGACCAGCGACGAAGCTGTAAGCAGCTACTGCCTGTACCCGAAAGTATTCAGCGACTGGGCAGTACGCCATGCCGAATTCGGCGATGTTTCCGTACTTGATACGCCTACCTTCTTCTTTGGCATGAAAACCGGCGAAGAAATTAAAGTTGAAATCGAACAGGGCAAAATGCTCGTTATCAAGCTTTTGCAGATAGGCGAAGCAAACGAAGACGGCATCCGTACAATTTTCTTCGAATTTAACGGCCTGCCGCGTGAAATTGATATTAAAGACAGAAATGTTAAATCTACCAATGTAACGCGCAAAAAAGCCGATAAAACCAACCCCGGTGAAATCGGCGCAACCCTTTCCGGTTCCGTTGTTAAACTGCTGGTTGAAAAAGGCCAGGCTGTCGAAAAAGGCACCCCGCTTATCGTAACCGAAGCAATGAAGATGGAAACCACCATCGCCGCACCTATCAGCGGCATTGTATCGCAAATCCATGTAGCGGCCGGCAGCCGAATCGAAAGCGGCGACTGCCTGATGGAAATTGAAATCAAGGCATAAAAATAAACAGTAAAGTAGTATAAAATACCCCGCCTTTACAGGCGGGGTATTTTTGCGTAAAAAAGAGGCATACCATTTGGGTATGCCTCTTTTGCCCTTTCGGGCTATATGTTTTTAATTATTCATCAACCTTGTACCAGAACGGACGCAGGAAATGCAGATAGCATACTTCGCCGGTTTCCGGTCCCGGGTCGCGGCGTCCAATCTGCACGCGCACTTCCTGGTCGCCTATTTTTACAAGGTAGTCAACAATTTCGCCGAGGAAGGCTTTACGCATTACAACACCGCGTACTGCGTTGATATCGTTTTCATTTGTGAACCTTATTTCAGTCGGGCGGCTGGCAAGGTTAAATACGGCTTCACCCTGCATGCGCGCCGGAACAACAAGCCCCTGCGGCAGCGGGCGGTTATCGCCCTTAATGCAGGCTGCGCCGCTTTGCCATACCACATCGGTAAAGCTCGACACGCCTATGAAGCTGAATACAAATTTATTTGCCGGATTGTTATATACATCAAGCGGCGAATCAATCTGCTGCATTACGCCCAGCTTCATAACAAGAATGCGGTCAGAAAGCGCCATGGCTTCCGACTGGTCGTGCGTAACGTAAATAATGGAAAAACCGTATTTACGCTGCAAGTCTTTAATTTCAAAGCGCATTTCTTCGCGCAGGTGCGGGTCAAGGCTCGAAAGCGGTTCGTCAAGCAGCATAACGTCAGGGTTAATGGCAAGCGCACGAGCCAGTGCAACACGCTGTTTGCCGCCGCCGGAAAGGCTTGCAGGGCTTTCGTTGGCTGATTTTAAAAGGTTTGTTGCCGTAAGCGCGTCTTTAGTGCGCTGCTCAATTTCTGCCGCAGGCAGTTTGCGCAGCCTCAGCGGAAAAGCAACATTTTCATAAACGCTCATGTGCGGCCATACGGCAAAAGCCTGAAACACCATGCCGAAATTGCGGTTTTCGGGCGGTGTGTAATGATGCTTTTTAGGAGATGACAACAGACGGTCGCCAACCCATACTTCGCCGTCACTTAAATCCTCAAAGCCTGCCACCATACGCAGGGTAGTTGTTTTTCCGCAGCCGGAAGGACCAAGCATGGAGAAGCACTCGCCTTTGCCGATTTCAAGGTTCAGGTTATCTACGGCAGTAACATTGCCAAAGCGTTTTGTAACGTTAACTAAGCGTATATAAGACATGACGGTTACTCACTCACTTTCTTGGTAAAATGGTTAATCAGCATCTGCCCGCAGACGATGATGATAAGGGCGATACCTGCCAGCGCGGTACTCATAACGGTTTCGCCGTCCTCGTTAAGAGTATAAATGGCAACGCCGATAGTTCTTGTGGTAGGCGCATACAGCATAATGGATACGGTAAGTTCACGCAGTGCCGGCAGGAAGATTAAGAAGAACGCACTAATCATACCCGGGCGAACCAGCGGAATAACAATATCTTTTAAGGACTGCCACATGGTAGCGCCGCAGGAACGCGATGCTTCCATCAAAGAATCGTGTACCTGTTCCAGTGCGGCGCTGTTAGCCTTTAAGCTGAATGCCATGTAGCGGGCAATATAGGCAACAAGGATAATCCAAACCGTGTTATACAGGTTGATGCCGAATTTGCCGCTCCACGCCAGTATAACGCCCAGCGCGATAACGGAGCCCGGTACGGAAAACGGCAGCATGCCGAGGAATTCCAGAATGCCTTTGCCGCGTACTTTCATCTTTACAATAACGTAAGAAATCATTACGCCTGCAAACATGGTAATAACAGCTGCTGCAAGGCCTAAAGTTACGCTGTTGAAGATAGCGTCCTTGGTTACTTCGTATTCAAACAGAATGTATTTGTAATTATCAAGCGACAGGTTTTCCCAGGTAAGCGGCAAACCGTAAGTGCTTACGCCGCCAACAAGGAAGATAACCACGGTAGGCAGAAGGATGGTAAAGCCAATATAAGCCAGGCAGAAGAACAGCAGCGGATAACGCAGCCCGCGCAGTTTCAGTTCCATCGGGCGGAAGCTCTTGCCGCCGATAATCTGGTAATGGCCGCGGCTCAATACCTTCTGCTGTGCCCAGATAATCAGAGCCGCCGTTACAACAAGCACGGTTGCAAGAACGGTACCGGTTCTGATAGAGTCGAAGCTGCCGCCGCTCTGATGGATTTTTTCGTAAATCAGGGTAGGAATGTTGTAAATGCCCTGTTCGATACCAAGCACGGCAACAGTGCCGAAATGCGCCATGGAGTACAGCATAATCAAAAGCGCACCGGACATAATAGAAGGCAATACCAGCGGAATGGTAATTTTGCGGGTAATGGTAAACAGGCCTGCGCCGGAGATACGCGCCGATTCTTCAAGAGTCGGGTCCATACGCTCCAGAGCGCCGCAAACCTGAATAAATACAAACGGGAACAGGTACATAACCTCTACCAGGCTGATGCCCCAATAGCTGTAAATATCAAATACCGGCTCCGAAAGCCCGAAGGTTTCCATAAAGAACGTATTAATATAGCCGGAGTTCGGCGAAAGCAGCATTTTCCATGCCAGCGCGCCAATAAAGCTCGGCAGCATGAACGGCACAAGGAAAAGGCTCTTCATAAAGGTTTTGTACGGCAAATCGGTACGGGTAACCAGCCAGGCAAAAAACGTACCTACAATCGTACTGCCAACTGTTGTCATGCTGGCGATAATCAAGGAGTTCTTTAACGCCTGGAAGGTTTCAGGCTCGGTTAAAACATTATAAAAGTCACTGCTGTTAAAGCTGCCGTCAACAAAGAAGGCATTAAATAAAATTAAAAGTACGGGCCAGGCAACAAAAATTACCAGAACGGCAATAGAAATTAAAAGAATTATCTGAGCAACGCCAAAGCCGGAGTCTTTTTTAATTGTACTCATAATTCTTCCACCTCCTTAAGCTGTTCTGCATCAAACCAGTGCAATGCACGGAAGTTGACAACACATTCCTCGCCCTCGTTAAACATCAGGCCTTCGGAAATAGCTTCGTGCGTAACAATTTCGGTACGCAGGGTCTCACCGTCTATTTCAATCATATAGTCCATTGTTGCACCAAGGAAGTTGGCACGTTTAATAACGCCCTTCAGCCCTTCGCCGCCGCGCGAAACAATAACGTCTGACGGGCGGAAGGCGGCAACCCATTTCTGCACGCTGCCCTGCGGCGCTTCCCACGGAATCTGCTGGCTGCCGCTGCCGACAAGGAATTTGCCGTTTTCGGCACGCACACCGAGGAAATTGGCAATGCCCATAAATTTAAAAATAAACAAATCGGCAGGCTTTTCAAAAATTTCATACGGCGTGCCAATCTGGCGGATATTGCCCTCATTATCCATAATGGCAATGCGGTCGCTGATTGCCAGCGCAACCTCCTGGTCATGCGTTACATACATAACCGTAATGCCAAACTGCTGCTGCAGGTTTTTAATTTCAAAACGCATTTCCTCACGCAGGTTGGCGTCAAGGTTAGACAGCGGCTCGTCCAGAAGCATAACCGCAGGGTCTGCCACAAGCGCACGCGCCAGTGCAACACGCTGCTGCTGCCCGCCGGAAAGCTCGGAAGGCAGGCGCTTGTCGAGCCCTTTCATGCCTACAATGTCAATCATTTTCATAACAAGATTGTTAATTTCTTCTTTGGGGCGTTTTTCCATTTTCAGCGGATAGGCAATATTGTCGTAAACCGTCATATGGGGCCACACCGCATAATCCTGAAACACAATGCCCAGGCCGCGCCTTTCGGGCGGGATATATTCACCGCTTGCATTATCGGAAACAACAGTATTATCAATGATAATCCTGCCGTCATCCGGAACCTCATGCCCGGCAATCATCCTTATGAGGACGGTTTTGCCGCAGCCGGAAGGGCCGAGCAGGGTAAAGCATTCGCCCTTTTGTATGCCAAGGTCGAGGCCTTTATGCACCTGATGCTTGCCATAGGCTTTATAAACACCCTCCACCTTAATGATTTCTTCCATAAGGCAACCTCCTGTAAATTATATTAATACTGCAATGGCGGCAGAACGGGAACACCCATTCCGCCGCCATATCAAAAGACCAGTTTAAGTATTCTGTTTATACAAAAAACTACTGTTTAATCTGCATAATGTCAGAGAATTTCTTAATTGTATCTTCTTTGGTTTTGATAGCTTCGATATAATCAATCTTGATGGATTTTTCCAAAGCATCTTTCGGAGCGGGCAGATTGAATTTAGCAGGAACTTCAACATCCTCGCGTACAGGAATGGTGCCTTGCTGTGCTACAAGAGTCTGCGCTTCCTTGCCAAGCAGATAGTCTACAAATTTTTTGGCTGCATCAGTTTTTGCGCTGTCTTTAAAGATAGCAACCGGGCTCGGAACTACAAGCAGTTCGGGCGGATAGCAAAGCTGCAGATGAGCGCCTTTTTCGATTTTAGCGTTGGTAATATAGTCAACTGCCAGTGCTGCGCCAAGTTCGCCGGAAGCAGTATCGTCGATAACCTGGCCGGAGCCTTTGCCGATGCGGCCGCCGTTGGCTTTGATGTCTTCAAAGAATTTCCAGCCAAACTGTTTTTCCAAAAGGGCAACGCTCATGTAAGAGGTACCGGAAAGAGCAGGGTTGGCAATACCGAATTTGCCGTTAAATTCGGGTTTCAGCAAATCAGACCACTGAGTGGGAGGAGTTTTGATTTTGTCGGTGTTGATAACAATGCCAAGAGTACCAAGGCGTGCTGCATGGAAGGAGCCGTCATAATCATCAAAAGGATTTACAGTTTCAGGTTCAACCGGGCTCTTGTAGTTTAACAGAATGCCTTCTTCTTTCATTTTATAAAAGTCAGGCACTTCACTTGTCCAGATAACGTCAGCCAGAATTTTGCCGCTCTGGCGTTCAGCAGCAATTTTAGCCATCAGTTTACCTGCACCGGCAGACTGATAATCAACATCAATGCCGGGGTTTGCCTTTTTAAAGCCTTCTACAATGCCTTTAATCAGCGATTCCTTCATTGAAGTGTACACAATCAGTTTCTGGCTGTCATTTGCGGCTTTCTTTTCTTCACCGCCGCCGCAGCCTGCTACCATCATTACAAGCATCATTAATGACAGCAGCCATAATGTTGTTTTCTTTAACATCTTAAAACCTCCTTAATTTGCCTGCCCTGCGTAACGCCAAGGCAGTTTAAAATATTGTGCGTCAAAATAAAAGTTAAAAATTTAACCGTATTTTTACTTTTATTTAACTAATATTTAACATTAATTTAACACATTATTCAGAAAAATGCAAACACATCTGTCTTTTATTTTGTATACAAAAATTTTCCGTATCAAATGATACATTTGCCCAAAAACGGGCAGCGCATAATAAAAAAAGCTGCCGCTAATAACGGCAGCCCTGCATAAGCATTACTTATTTAATTTATTGGCCGGATGTTAATTTTAAACCGATAATGCCTGTTAAAAGCATTGCCACAAAAAATAAACGCACCAGCGTAACCGGTTCCTTAAACAAAATAACGCCCACTATAACGGCGCCCAGCGCGCCAATGCCAGTCCAGATAGCATAAGCCGTGCCCATTGGCAGCGATTTAACCGCGTGCGCCAAAAACCAGAAACTGAAACCCATGCCGATAAATGTTAAAACCGTAAACATTACATTGGTAAATCCGTGCGAATACTTTAAACAGGTAGACCATACAACCTCAAAAATACCCGCTATAAATAAATCAAACCATGCCATAAATTAAAAACCTCCTTAAAAATGCGCTTAAAACAAAAAATGCCCTTATTTATGTATCTTCTAAGGCCTGCGATACATAAATAAAGGCACCTGCTTAACCGGCGTTAAACAGATTGATGTAAGTATAGCACATTAAAAATTTTTTGGCAACATCAGTTTAAAAGGCGCAATCCATACGGTCTGCGCCCTTTTTCTTTCCCTTATTTATAACTGTTTATAATATCTCTATCTTATCTCTGTGTTTCCCTTATTTTACGGCTGCTTTATTTTACTGCTTCTGCTACAAGCTTGCCCATTTCTGCAGTGCTTACTTTCTTCAGGCCTTCTGCCCACAGGTCAGGCGTGCGGTAACCTGCTTCCAGCACTTCGTCAACGGCGCGTTCCACCGCGTCTGCCGCTGCGTCCTGGTTCAGCGAATAACGCAGCATCATGGCAACGCTTAAAATAGTAGCCAGCGGGTTGGCAATGCCCTGCCCCGCAATATCCGGCGCACTGCCGTGGATAGGCTCATACATGCCTGCGCCGTCACCAAGGCTTGCACTCGGCAGCAAGCCGATACTGCCGGCAATGGTGCTGGCTTCGTCGCTTAAAATATCGCCGAAAATATTATTGGTTAAAACAACATCAAACTGTTTCGGGTTCAGTACCAGCTGCATGGCGCAGTTATCTACATAAAAATGGTTCAGTTCAACATCGGGGTATTCCTTGTCGCGCATTTCGGTAACAATTTTGCGCCACATACGGCTGCTGCCCAGCACATTGGCTTTATCAACGCTTGTTACCTTGCCGCTGCGTTTGCGAGCCGCTTCAAAGGCAAAACGGGCAATGCGTTCTACTTCCGGGCGAGTGTACATTTCAATATCGCTTGCTTCTTCCACGCCGTCGGCGTTAAGATGTGCTTCGTTATGCGTGCCAAAGTAAATGCCGCCGGTCAGTTCGCGTACAATTAAAAGGTCAGCACCTTCGGCACGTTCCGTTTTCAGCGGGCTGAGATGCGCCGTATATTTGGAAACCTTCATCGGGCGCAGGTTGCAGTACAGCCCCAAGCCTTTGCGGATGTTTAAAAGTCCTTTTTCCGGGCGGATGGAAGGGTCAACATTATCCCATTTCGGGCCGCCTACCGCACCCAGAAGCACTGCATCGCTTGCTTTGGCGCTTGCCAGCGTTTCTTCCGGCAGCGGCGTGCCGAAAGCGTCAATAGCCGCGCCGCCAATCAGTTTTTTATCGTATTCAACGGTAAAGTTATATTTTTTAGCCGCTGCGTCCAGCACTTCTACGGCAGCGTCAACAATTTCCACGCCGATACCGTCGCCCGGCAGTAAAGTTATCTTCATATTATTGTTCTCCTTTAAGGTAGTTAATCAGCCCGCCGCAGTCGGCAATTTTCTGAATAAATTCCGGCAGCGGTTTTGTTTTAATGGTAATGTTTTTATTAACAATTTTAATTTCGCCTTTGGCCATATCCACGTCAAGCTCGTCACCGGCTTCAATTTTTTCCACATCGGTACCAATTTCCAGCACCGGCAGGCCGATATTGATGGCATTGCGGTAAAAAATACGCGCGAAGCTGTCGGCAATAATGCACTTAACGCCTTTAACCTTCAGCACCATGGGTGCGTGCTCGCGGCTGGAGCCGCAGCCGAAGTTTTTGCCTGCCACAACAATGTCGCCCGGCTTTACGTTGGCGGCAAAATTAACGGTTAAATTTTCTTTGGAATCTTCCATGGCATGTTCTGCCAGTTCGTTAAAATCGCTGATATTCAAATATCTTGCCGGAATGATAACATCCGTATCTACATGGTCACCATAACGCCAAACTTTACTCATTTCATTACCTCCTCGGGGCTGGTAATATAACCGGTTACTGCGCTTGCAGCCGCCGTGTACGGGCTTGCTAGGTAAACCTCGCTGTCTACATGGCCCATGCGCCCGCGGAAGTTGCGGTTGGTTGTGGAAACCGCCCTTTCGCCCGCAGCCAGAATGCCCATATACCCGCCAAGGCACGGCCCGCAGGTCGGGGTGGAAACAGCCGCACCGGCATCAATAAAGGTATCAATATAGCCAAGTTTCATGGCTTCTTTATAAATTTCCTGCGTTGCAGGGATGATAATGCAGCGTACGGAAGGATGAACCTTGCGTCCCTTCAGCACTTCCGCAGCCTGCGCCAAATCTTCAAGGCGTCCGTTGGTGCAGCTGCCAACAACAACCTGGTCGATTTTAATATCGCGCCCTTCTGCTGCCGGGTGCGTGTTTTCCGGCAGGTGCGGGTAAGCAACAACAGGCACAAGTTTATCAAGTTCAATTTTAATTTCGCGCACATAGCTTGCGTCGGCGTCAGCCTCAACGCCCTGCCAGTCGCGGTCTACACGGCCTTTAAGGTAAGCTTTTGTTTTTTCGTCCACCGGGAAAATACCGTTTTTGGCGCCTGCTTCAATCGCCATGTTGCAAATGGTAAAGCGGTCTGCCATTTCCAGTTCAGCCACGCCGTCACCGCAGAATTCCAGTGACTGGTAACGCGCGCCGTCAACGCCAATCATACCGATTAAAGTTAAAATAACGTCCTTGCCTTTTACAAAACGCGGCAGCTTGCCGGTAAGTTCAACCTTAATGGCAGCCGGTACTTTAAACCAGCTGGTGCCGCTCGCCATGGCGCAGCCTATATCGGTGGAGCCCATGCCGGTAGAAAGCGCGTTTACCGCACCGTAAGTGCAGGTGTGCGAATCCGCGCCGATAACAATTTCGCCCGGCGCAACAAGCCCGTTGTCCGGCAGCAGGGTATGTTCAATGCCCATACGGCCAACTTCAAAATAGTTTTTAATTTCGTTTTCGCGTGCAAAATCACGCATGGTTTTGCACATTGCAGCCGCTTTAATATCCTTGCAGGGAGAAAAATGGTCGGGCACAAGCGCAATTTTAGTCTTATCAAAAACCGGTTTGCCTATTTTTTTGAACTCATTAATAGCCGGCGGACCGGTAATATCGTTAGCCAGCACCAAATCCACCTGCGATACCAAAAGGTCGCCTGCCGATACTTCGGGGCGTCCGGCATGCCTTGCCAGTATCTTTTCCGTCATTGTCATACCCATAATAACTGCCTCCTGTATTTTTTACTCCATAAAGCTAAATAAAAAACCCCTGCCTGCACTAATGCAGACAGGGGCGATTATTAACCGCGGTACCACCCTGATTGGGGCTTCATTATGCTTAACGCTGCTCTGCGTCGCTTCCTACTCCGTTCAAAAGCGCGGCTCCCGGGCGAGCATTTGCTGCTTTGCCGCTGCGGCTTGCACCATCCGCCGCTTCTCTTTGCCGGTTTTAACAGCCTGTTCCCGTTCTTCGCCTTTAATCATTACATAATTGCTATTATGTTTTTGTTGCCTTTACATTATCTCAATATTTTTTTGTAATGTCAAGAGTTTTTGTATTACTTTTTAAGAAGATAATAAATTTTGTACTTTATTTAACAAAATACTGGACTAAATGCTAAAAATGGCATATTCTATTATTTAACAGATAAACGGAAAACAGGGGTGGCAGCATGAAACTGTTGAAAGACAAAATTATGAGCGAAGGCATTGTGCTTAATGATGCCATACTTAAAGTAGATTCCTTTTTAAACCATCAGATTGACCCGGAGCTGATGGTAGCTATCGGCAAAGAATTTGCGGAAAGATTTAAAGAATGCAAAATCGACAAAGTTTTCACCATTATCTTCCGGCATTGCCTGCGCATTAACAACCGCACTGTGCCTGCATGTGCCGGTAGTTTTTGCCCGCAAGCAAAAATCGGAACTTATGAGCAGCCCGGCCTACACCACCAAAGTTTACAGCTTCACCAAAAAAGTTACCAGCGATGTAAGCGTCCTCAAAAAATTTCTGCACGAAGGCGAAACCGTGCTTATTGTTGACGACTTTCTGGCAAACGGCGAAGCGGCACTCGGCCTTGCCGATATTGCCCATCAGGCAGGCTGCAAAGTTGCAGGCATCGGCATTGTAATCGAAAAATCTTTCCAGCCGGGCCATCAGCGCATTGTTGACGCCGGTTACCATCTGGAATCGCTGGCGCGCATAAAAGCCTTTAAAGACGGTAAGGTTGTATTTGAAGAAGACTGATTTATACGCCTGCTTAACGCACCGTGCTGTTTTGCGCGGTGCGTTTTTTGTATGCGCTTTTTGCATAATTTTTTATAAAATACAGGTATTGGACTTTGGTGCGCCGCTCTTTTAAAATTAAAGCAGGAAGTATACTCCGATTAAAATTAACGAGGTGATTATATGAAACACAACCTGCTTAAAAAATTAGCCGTATTGCCGGCGGCACTGATGCTTTTAAGCTTTAACCCTGCTGCGGCACTGGCTGATGAATATACCCAAAACGCCGATACAACCGTTGTAACGGAAAAGCCTTCCGCACCGGGAACTGCTTCTTCCGAAACCTTTACCGGCGCAGTACGCCACCAAAGCCTTTTTGGCACTACTGCTGACAGCACCTACACCGGCAGCTATGTTTTCTTTCCTGCCGGGGCGCGCTCTTTCTGGCATACCCATCCGGGCGGGCAGCGCCTTGTTGTAATAAAAGGCGTATGCTGGACGGGTACGGAAAACGGTGGCAAATCCGCCGCCAAAGCAGGTGACACCATCTGGTGCCCGCCGGGAGTTAAACACTGGCACGGCGCGTCGCCCGACGGTGAAATGGTGCATCTTGCACTTACGGAAGTGCGCAATGGCAAAAACGTAACATGGCTGGAAGAAGTTACCGACGAACAATATTATGCTGAATAAAAAATAAGCCGGAGCATTTGCTCCGGTTTATTTTTTGCTTATTCGGCTTTGGAAAAACTTACCTGCATCTCACCGCCGCTTTCAAACACCGATAAATCGCCGTTTATAATCCGCCCAAGATGCTGGCGTTCAAAACACTCGCCATTTTGTTTATACAAAATAACAAAACTGTGGCGCGGCGGCCAGTAAGCAATATCGCCAACTTCGTAATTATCGCTACGCAGCTGTCCTGCCGGCAGTGCCTCATTAAAACGGTAACACATTTCGCGCCCGTATAAATTAAGCATCGGCAAGTTCAGCGGCATTTTTTGCAGCAGCGCACGGCTTGCGGCATTATCCTCCAGCTCCGCCGTCAGCACTGTTCCATTGGCATTTATGTTTATTTTTACAGTTTGTACTTTCTTTTGTACATTTGCCGCCGGTGCAGCATTACCGGCGTTATTATTTTCCGCTGCAAAGCAGCCGCCAAAAATACAGGCGGCAACTCCAAGGCACAACGCTGTAAATATTAATCTTTTCATACGGCACCTCCGTTAAAATTATAAATTCATTTACAATTTTATTGTACTGCCGCACTGCCTTCTGGTCTAATACTTGTTTTTCATATTTTTTTATGCGTTTTTTGTATAATTTCTTAAATACTCCAAAAACTTCGCCGCCGCTCCCGAAAGGGAATGAAAGCGCTTCCACGCCAATACCGCCGTAAGCTCAAGGCGCGGGTTCAGCGGTTTAAAAACCATTTTGCTGTCTTCAAATAAATCAACGGCGCCTTCAATGGTCAGCCCGCAGGCTGCGCCGCTGTTGATAAACATTGCCGCATGCGTCATCATATTAACCGTTGCCAGCACGTTTAATTTATTAATATCGGCGCCCAGCCAGTTAGATATTTCCTTTTGCACATAAAGGCGCGCAGGCGTTATTAAAGGCACGCTCAACAAATCGGCGCAGGTAACGCTTTCCTGTTCTGCCAGCGGATGCCCTCTGCGCATTAAAAGCCCCCAGCGCTCTTTCTGCTCCAGGCGGATGTATTCGTACTGTTCAATATCAATGGGCTCCAGCATAATGCCAAAATCCAAAAGCCCTCTGTCCATGCGCTCTTTAATATACTGCGAGCTGTTGGAATAAATTTCAAACCTTACTTTTGGGTGCAGCTTTTGAAACGCAGACATTACCTCCGGCAGAAACTGCGAAGATTTAAGCGCGCCGCTGCCGATACTGATAACGCCGCCCACTTCTCCGGCCGTTTCTATTTCGGATTCTATTTTATACATCATATCCACAACTTCTTCTGCACGGCGGCGCAGCAGCATGCCTGCCTCCGTCAGCGCAAAATTACGCCCGCGCACAAAAAGTTCCGTGCCGAGTTCCTGTTCCAGCTGCTTCATCTGCCTGCTTAAAGTAGGCTGCGTAATGTGCAGCACTTCCGAGGCTCTTGTAATATTTTCCTCGCGTGCTACCGTTAAAAAATATTGCAGTGTACGCAGTTCCATTTTTATCACCTCTGCCGTGCAGTTTATACTTTAATTGTAGCACAGCACAGCTGCCGCACGCCAGCATTAAACAAGCCGCCCAGGCGGATGATTTATTAATTTTACTTATATAAAGGCAAAGCTCCCGCAGGCATTACCTGCGGGAGCCGTTATTTTTACAGTTTATTTAACAACCAGAACTGGAACTTCAGCGTTGCGCACAACATAGTCAGTTACGCTTACGGTTAAGGTTTCCCTGATTTTTGACATACCCTGCGTTTTTCAGCCTTAATTAAGCCCCAGCCAGTTTTTAATTTTAGCGTCTGTCAAATCTTTGGTGGCATCAAAACATTCCTTAACATCTGCCCCGGGGCAGATGGAACGGATATCGCGCGTGCTGTTTTTAGGGCCGCTGCCGCCGTGCGTGCAGAATGGATAAACCGTTTTACCTTTAAAATCATAACTTTCCATAAAGGTTTTAATCAGCTGCGGGCAGGTAAACCACCAGATTGGAAAACCTACAAGCACAACATTATAATCTTCAAAGCCCTGCACCTTATCATTAAGCGCCGGTTTTTCGTTTTTAAGCTGTTCCCATTTGGCAACGGCAACCGTAGCAACATAACTTGCCGGGTACTCTTTGGCGGGAACTATTTCGTGCAGCGCACCGCCTGCTGCTTTGGCAATTTTCTGCGCTGCGGCTTTGGTGTGCCCTGTTTTGGAATAATATGCCACTAAAATTTTATCTGCCATTTTTCTCTCCTCCGTCCGTAAAATATCTGCCTTCAGGCAGTTTATGCTTCATAATAATAGCTGCGTTTTGCGGTAAGCAGCACCAAAATAAACATTACGCCCGTAAAAACAGCGTAGCCTGCGGTAAGTTCCAGCAGCGAAAAATACTGGGCAATGCGGCTTACCAGAAGGTTTGGCAGCGCCGCGCCGCCGTAGGCAACAACGTAAATTAAAGATAATACGCCAGCCCTTTCCTGCAGGCTTGTGCCTTCCACAATTCCGGCCATGCTGACGGTAAAAGCAGCGCCGTCCGCAATGCCGGCCATTACGTTAAACGCCAGAAACAGGCTTAGTGAATGGCTGTAAATGGCATATACCACGCCCGCAACGGCTATAAAAAAGGCCAGCATGGAAAAACGCTGCAGCAAAAATTTATCGCGCCCGCGCGAAAGCGCCGCACCGAGTGCAACCGGCGCAATGAATGATACAAAGGTAAGCGAAGCTACAAAAGTGCTTTGCACGCCCAGCTCCTGTATACCGATAGCAGCGCTGTATGACTGGTAAAAACCGCCTACCGCCCAGGTGCCGGCAAAGGCGCACGCCGCCGCAGGCAAAAGTTTTTTAACGCGCGGCGTAATTTTAAGCTGCGGCTTAAGGCTGCGCCACGCACCGTTTTGTTTGTTGGTAATTGTTTCCGTACTGGCAAAAACCAACGCGCCGCAGCACAACAAAATTGCCGCCACAATTACAAACACCATGCCAATCTCATTGCTGAACATATTAAACACGCCGCTGCCCATTGCGCCAAGCGGCAGTCCTATATTCGGCGCACTGCCGATAATAACCGCAGCCAGGCCCTTATAGCGCCGCGGTTCGTTATCAATAATAAACGCTGCCACCGTGCTGGAGGCCAGCCCGCAGCTTAGCCCCTGCATAAAGCGCGCCGCCAGCATACGCCACTCGCCGGTTACGTTACCGAACAAAAAGCAGCCTGCCAGCCCGAAAGCCAGCGTTAAATAAATTGCTTTTTTGCGCCCCCAGTAATTGGTAAGGCGCGGCAAAAACAACAGCGCAATTACCGTACCGGCAAAATATGCCACAGTTGCCAGCGAAAGCACGCCTTTATCAAGCCCAAGCGTTTCGGCATAAGTATGGTAAAACGGTATCGGCGCGCCGCCCGCCATAAAAACCGCCCCCAAAGTAAGCGAGGCGGCAGTAAACCCTAATAATTGCTTTTTTGCTTTCAAACAACAATCATCCTTTTAAATTTTTTTATATTATAAACCTTTAAGCCCGCTATAAGTCAAGTTTTGTTTTGGCTTAAAGCCTCTGTGTACCCATATAAGCCGCGCTCCAAAAGCTGCGACACTATGGCAATAACCTTTTGCAGCGGCACCTTTTTGCCGTCCAGCACCCAGCGGCAGTACATTTCGTTATTTGCCGCGCAAAGATAGGTAAAAACAAGGTTCTGTTCTTCCTGCGGCAGATGGCTGTAAGGGTTGAACTGCCCGCAGTTATGCTGCAAAGTAATGCCCCACAGCCGGTTAAAATACGGCCGGTAATCCGGATTGCAGATAAGCCTTTCGGCAAACGCGCCCTGAGCGGCATAATATTCAAAAAAGACCTGCGTCAGATTTTTCATATTAAAAGCGCCGCTGCCGTTATCTATTTCTGTTTTGCCCATTATTTCAATATAACCATCGGCAAGGCGGCGGATTGCTTCTTCATAAACGTGTTCTATGCAGGTGTAATGCAAATAAAAGGTTTTGCGGTTAATTTTGGCGCGCTCGGTAAGTTCCTTAACGGTAATTTCCTGCGGCGGCATGGTGCAAACCATTTCTTCAAAAGCCCGGTTAATTGCCGCCAGTGTTTTCTGTACGCGCAAATCCTGTTTTTTAGCTTCCATAATTAAACCCCAAATTTTAAAAAGTGCGGCATAAGCCGCAGATAGCTTTAACTGGCAATTGCCCTCAGCTATCTAAGCCCATTATAATACAAATAAGCAAAGAAAAGCAACACGCGTGTATTAAAAAGGAGGACGCAAAATGAAACTCAGTAAAAAATTATCTGCCTTAATTTTAGCCGCCGCATTTACCGCACTGCCGCTTATGGCAAACGCCCAGCAGCCTGCGGAGGACAAGCCTATAGTGCTTAAAACCATGGGCAGCCTGTTTTTTGGCGGCACGGTGCAAACCCTGCCCAACGGCGAAACTTTCCACGGCGACCACGGCTATGCACAGTTTTACATTCCGCAGAACGCGCGCACTTACCCGCTGATTATGTGGCACGGCATCGGACAAAGCGGCAGAACCTACGAAAGCACGCCGGACGGACGCGAGGGCTATATAGCTATCCTGCCGCGCAGGGACTGGCCCGTGTACATTATTGACCAGCCGCGCCGCGGACGTGCTGGTTACACGGCAAGCAAAGTTGACATGACCAACGCCGTACCGACAATAACAAGCGAAAGCGGCGTGTGGGACGCCTTCCGCAACGGCTTGTGGCTGACGCCGGAAAAACCATACTTCTTCCCGGTATCGCAGTTTCCCAAAACGCCGGACGCGGTTGATCAGTTCTTCCGCCAGCAAACGCCAGACACCGGCGCAGAACCGCGTACGGAGGAATACTATAAATTTATGGGCGGCACTATGGCGCAGCTCTTAAAGCAAACCGGCCCTGCCGTTTTAATTACCCATTCCAACAGCGGCAAATACGGCTGGTTCAGCGGCATGACAGACCCGGAAAGCATTAAAGCCATTGTTGCCTACGAACCCGGTGCCTGCGTTTTCCCCGAAGATGACCTGCCTACCGACCTTACGCCCTCGCCGTTAGCAATGGTCAATGACCATCAGGGGCCTATTGCCGTAAGCAGCGAAGAATTTAACAAGCTTACCAAAATGCCCATTCTCATCATTTACGGCGACAACATTGCCAAAGAAAAAAGTACCAATTTTAACAGCGAAGTTTGGCGCGTTGCCAGCCACCGCGCCCGGCAGATGGTTGAACGCATTAACGCCCGCGGCGGCAACGCCAGACTTTTAATTCTTCCGGACGCAGGAATACGCGGCAACACGCACGCACCGTTTGCCGATTTAAACAACCTTGAAATTGCCAAAATTTTAGAGAGCTTCCTGCACGAAAAAGGACTGGACGGCCGCGAAAACCCGCATCAGGGCCCGCAGCCTAAAGGTTTAACGGAATACACTATTCCGCTGGCACAGTAAAAGCATAATTAACGCAAAAAATCCCGGTTTACACCGGGATTTTTAATTTGCTGTTACCTTAGTTATTTTAGTATATTACGATTAACTTAATTACGATTTACTAAACACGGCAATTAAAGATTTAACATAACCGTTTATTTATCATAATATATCAGCATGCTTAACACCGTATCTGTACCGCCGCCGTTGTAATAAGCATGGGGCACATCTGCCTTAAAGCGGATAGAATCACCTTCCATAAGATTATATGTTTGCCCTGCAACGGTAATTTCCGCCTGTCCGGCAAAAACGGTAATGTATTCCTGCGCGCCCTTTAAATGCGGCTGCGCGCTTAAGCTGCCCTGCGGCTTAATGACAATACGGTAAGTTTCAAACTGTTTTGCTTCATCAAAAGCAAAAGCCGGATAGTTTAAATAACGCCCGCCATCCTCCAACAGCGGCTCAGCCTCGCGCAAAACGGAAACTGTTTCCTGCCGCGGCTCCTCTATTATGGAAGTAAACGAAACCTTGTAGCCATTGGCAATCTTCCACAAAACAGAAATCGTTGGGTTCACATCACCCTTTTCAATCTGCGCAAGCATACTGCGCGACACGCCGGTAATTTCTGATGCTGCATCAAGTGTCAGCTTTCTTTTTTCACGCAGTTTTTTTACATTCTGCGCAATAATCTTATTAACATCCATAATAAGGCTCCTCTTGACAATATAGCAAACTAAAAGTACAATATAAAGGAAATATATTATATTGTACTTTTTTCTTTTATATTATCACAAGCGCAAAGGAGCGTCAATTATGTTCAACTGGTTTGCATTTTTAACCTACGCTGTTATAACAGCTGCAACGCCGGGGCCTAATAATATTATGTCCATGAGCAACGGCGGCAGGCTGGGTTTTAAGGGAGCGCTGCCCTTTAATTTTGGCATACTGGCAGGCTTTGCTGCGGTAATGCTTATCTGCACCGCTTTTTGCAGCACACTTACAGAACTTATACCTGCGGTTAAAACGCCAATGCTTATTGCCGGCGCTGCCTATATGCTTCATCTGGCATGGGCAACTTATAAAAGCGACGGCGTTATTACTGAAGACCACTCGCGCAGCGGCTTTTATTCCGGCCTTATTTTGCAGTTTATCAACCCTAAAATTTACATTTACTGCATTATGTCCATGCAGGCCTACATTCTGCCGTTTTACACGGGCGAGCCTTTTAAACTAACCTTGTTTGCGCTGCTGCTTGCCTTTATCGGTTTTGTATTTACGCTGTGCTGGTCGGCGTTTGGTTCTGCATTCCGCCTTTTGTTCAGCCGCCATACCAAAAGCGTCAACACCATAATGGCGCTGCTTTTGGTTTACTGCGCCGCATCACTGTTCGGATATTAAAAAATCCCTCCGCCTTACGGCAGAGGGATAATTTTTTATACAGTTATTTCATGCATTCTTTAATGGCTTTGGCCATACGTTTAACGCCTTCAACAATTCTGTCTTCGGTCATGTTGGAGTAGTTTACGCGCATGCTGCGGTCGGTTTTGTCATTCGGATAGAACGCATCGCCGATAACGGCAGCAACTTTCATTTCAATGCATTTATGGAATACTTCTTTAGCGCTTACGCCTTCCGGCACGGTTACCCACAGGAACAGACCGCCTTCCGGACGGGTCCATTCCACGCCTTCGGGGAATTCTTCTTCCATGGTTTTCAGGATGAGGTCGCGGCGTTTTTTGTACAGCGCTTTAATTTCTTCAACGTGTTTGTCAAGGTCGTAGTTTTCAATGTAAGCGTCGGCAACGCCCTGGTCGAAGTTGGAAGTATGCAGGTCGGCGCTTTGTTTGATTTTAACAAATTCTTCCAGTACGGAATGTTCAGCGGCAACCCAGCCTAAGCGCAGGCCCGGGCAGAAGATTTTGGAGAAAGTGCCGAGGAACATAACAAGGCCTTTGGTATCCATGGATTTAAGGGAAGGAAGAATTTCGCCTTCGTAGCGGAGCTCGCCGTACGGATTGTCTTCCAGTACCGGCAGGTTATATTTGTTAACAACTTCCATAAATTTATGGCGGCGTTCAAGGCTCCAGGTACGGCCGGTCGGGTTCTGGAAATCAGGAATTACATAAATGAATTTGCAGTTCGGGGTAGTGGCAAGGATCTTATCCAGTTCTTCCGGAATCAGGCCGCCGTCATCGGTCGGAACTTCTACAAATTTAGGCTCGTAAGCATTGAAAGCGTTCAGCGCGCCAAGGTAGGACGGGCTTTCGCACAGAACAACATCGCCGGGGTCAAGGAACAGCTTGCCTGCAAAATCAAGGCACTGCTGGCTGCCGGTGGTAATAAGAATATCGTCCGGGTCAACTTCGGTATGGTATTTATCTTTCATGCGTTTGGCAATTTTAGCGCGCAGGGTCGGGCGGCCTTCGGTAGTTGCGTATTGCAGCAGCTGACGGCCTTCTTTTTCTACCAGGTCATGGGAAACTTTGGCAATTTCTTCAACCGGGAACAGTTCCGGTGCGGGCAGGCCGCCTGCAAAAGAGATAATATCCGGCTGTGCGGTAAGTTTTAAGAGTTCACGGATTTCGGATGCCTGCATCCTTTCCATACGTTTGGCAAATTTCATTTTTCTTTCCCTCCAAATACTTTTTAAAATCAGTACAATGCAAATTATGGTGTACTTTTATAATTATAAATTGTAGCACTTTAGCGTTTTACAGGCAAGTATTTTGTTATTTTTGTAAGGATTTTGTGTACAAAACGTAATTTTAAATATACATTGTTAAAAAAATTACAGTTTAACGGTTTGCTTAACATGTTTCTTACAAAGAAAATAAAAAGAAAATCGTATAATCCAATCAAAATTGAATTAAGATTATACGGTTTAACTTATTTAAGCTTTTCTTTTAATGAACGTTTATAAAAATCTTCGGCGACATCCCACCCCAAACACTCGGTTAAAGCTACGGCAATGGTTGCATTGGATACGCTTCCGACAAACGGTATTATTTTAGTAAGCTGACCGGCTAATACTTTGCCAAACTGCCCTACCATATAGGATTTAGCCTGCGCCTTTGCCATTTCTGACGTTATAGGAATATCAAAAATTTTTGCAAGCCCTAAAATCATCGTAACCTGCACCGCGCAAATCGGCGTAATATCCGCACCCGGTATTGGCGCAATACCAATTCCGCCTGCCGCTACAGCTGCCGCATGTATTACATAATGGCATTTTTTCTTTTCATCTTCCGGCATCACGCTACTCATAACATCACCCCGTTATCCCAACGATATCAAATATGTAAGCCAGCCTATTAACAACGTAAGTAAAAACATCCATACAAAAAACGATAACGGTAATACTAAAATCATCATTTTAATCACCTCGTTTAAAATCAAAATACTGAACTTTAGAGATTTTTAAGATAACAACCTTGTTTCAAAATTTTGTTTTTGCCTCAAAGCTGCAATATAAATTATTATACCTAGCATTTTTTGTTGTTTTGCCTTAATCATGGATAAAATCCAAAATACCGGTCTAAAAAGACTCATTGGATTAGCAACTATTGTAGCCGCCATTACTACCACCGGGTCAAAAAACAAAGGCTTGTATACTCCTAAACCTAAATATTTATTTACAGCATCAGTTAAGCATTCTTCAACAATGTAAATTATAAATCCAGAAACTTTCCCTACACTGATTAACGATATTAAACCGCCATCATTTAAGTTTGTTTTTATTTGTTCATATTCTTCTTTTGTAATTTTATCATTTTTAAAATAATCAAATACTCCCTCACCTGCCATTTCTTCAATCCGCGTCCAAGCATCAATTCCATTATCTTCAACAACTTTTTTCTTAATATTTTTTAGTGTTGCAACGAAAATTTCTCGTTCTAAATATTCAACATCATTCAAACTCAATGTTTCCATTAATGGAATATATTGCACTCCCACTTTTTTCGCAGTATATTTAAGCATCTTATCATAATCCGGCTCATAATTATTTCTAACTGCGTTTACTAAAACATTTCCGTAATTACTGCGAATTTCTTTATTAAACCTTTTTACAAGCCCTTCATTAGTATAATCTTCAAGATAAATTTTGTTGCCACATTCGCATAATACAAGTAATTTCTGCCATTCTTCTTCCGTTTTAATTTTTCTTAAAACAAGGTCAAGCGCATCGTTTTTACTCATAACAATCTTCCTTTCTTTGCATATTATATAAAAATAATAATTATTAAATTTTACTTAAGCAAAAGATCATTATAATTATTTTCCCATTTGGTCATTATAATTTCTAATAAATTTTGCTAAATCATCTTTATCTAAATCTCCGCTATCAGCAACAGCAGTAAAACAATTTACAACAATACCACTTTCGTCTGTTAATACACCTTCTTCTGTTAAAATCGGCGTATCAATAATTATTTTTATAATTTTTGCAAACATAGCGCATATTGCAACTATATGTTTCGCATTTACAGGATATTCAGCATAGTTATAGCCAAAATCACGCACAATTTTTTCAAATTTATTTAAACATGAATCAAACATATTATTGAGTTTTTTAAGCAAAATTTTAACCTGTTTTGCACGATCACTTATACCATTAAGCATAACAACTGCTTTTTCAACATCTTTTTTTATTTTTTCAGCTTCATCTTGTTTTTCCATAGCTTCATATAATATTTTTTCTGCTTTCTTATCAAGTATTACTCCACCAAGCAACAAAGCAGGCCCAGCTATTATGCCACCAAGAACAACTGTTCCACCTGCCATACCAAAACCACCTGCGGCTAAACTTCCACCTCCAAGCCACGCTAATGTAGCATTTGTAAGTGCTGCTCCATGTAAAGTTCCTATAGCTGTCCCCGTAGATGCTACTGCAAAACCACCAAAACTAACAGAACCATACGTACCAATAGCTAACAAAACACTACTGCTAACTGATTTTGCACCAGCTTTCGTTAAGTCAGATAAAGTTATTCCATTTATTTTTTGTTCTTTTATCTTTCCATTATCAGGCTTAAAATTTTCTAGTTCATTAACACCTATTTCTTTAAAATTAACATTTTTTAAATTACTATAAATATTTATAAACTTCTCCAAAGACCCAGCCATTATTATTAACTTTTCCATGCCTAAATCTTCTAATTCTTTTTTTGCTTCTTCTCTAGCTGTTTTTTGTTTTTCATCACAATCTTTAATAATTTTCTTAATATTTTCCTTGATTTCTTTAACTTTTTTAATTTTTTTCCCGCTATTCACTATCTTTTTAATACCATAAGCGCCTGCTCCTATTGCCACTACACCTAAAATTATTGGCACTAACAATAACATAATAAAACATCTCCTTTTTTACAATTACAACTCCAATTCGGTATTTGGATCTAACATAAAATCATCAAATTCTTCAAATGTAGTAAATTGCAATTCATGTCCAAACAGTTGCGCTATATTATTTAATGCTGCTCCAATATCGTCAACATTATCATTAGCAATTGCTATTGTTGCTAATTCCAAATTACTATCTATAATAATTCGTTGTTCTTGCAGAAATTCAGTAATCTCTAATTTCAATTCTCTTGTTTTTTCTTCAATTTCTTTAATAATTTTTTCATTCTCAATATGTTTCCTTTCATATTCAAGTTTTGTCTTACTAATAGTTAAATATTTAAACGCTAAATAAACCAATCTTCCCCAAGCGATCAAATTAAGATTTAAAACGAATGTAACAACATTACCACCTTTTTCATACGATTTTACTCCTGCATGAACTCCATCAATCAAACATAACCCCGCATTACCTAACAGCAGCATTTTATTTAAGCCTGGATTTTTTAATGACGGCATACAATCTTTCCAATGCAGTTCATGGTAAAAATGTCTTTTAATAGCCCAAATTGCTCTCAAAAACAACTCATTAAAAATTACCGGTATGGACATTGCCGCACCAAAACGAAGGTCATATCCTTCTTGAAACACTCTCGTCATAACCTCAGCAAATGTTTGGCGGTCTTTACCAATTTGAAACTTACCAAAATCAAATCCTAAAAACATATTATAAAAAGGTAATGGTATGCCAGACCCGCGTCCCCCTGAACTACTGCCTCTGCCGCCAGAACTGCCGGCAATATCAGACATTATATGACCAAACCAATTACAAAAACCGCAAAATACTTTTGCAATAAAGCCATCTCCTTGCAATTCAAAATTTTTAGACGGCAGAACATGAATTTTTCCATCACTTATAAATGTTCCAGTATTATAAAATTGATCAACTATAGAGAAGAATAGACCTATTATATCTGGAGAATGCGCTAATGATTTTACATGATGATTTTTAGCAGCCATATTAAAACCATATTCCGTAAAATTAACAGATTGCATATCATAATTAACAGGAAATTTTTTCTCCAAAAATCCTATCGCACTAGCAATATTATCTTCATTACCGGCTCTTGGTTTCCATCCGCACATACTTGCGAATTTTTTTACAATATTATCAGTTTGTGCATCAGTAAAATTACCTAACTTGCTGTCACCGGGAGCTCCAACACAACATACATCTATTACGCCAGAAAGCACGCCGCTGGCTACAGCTGCTATATAATCCCATTTATCACAATCATATAACGCTGCTTCTCCTGTTAATTTTGCCATAATCACATTTCCTTTCCCTCTAGTCAATGAATAATGATAATCTTTTATAACTCAATTACTTGTACCATCTTGCCTTGGCTTCTTAGCCACATTTCAATGCCCTTGCCGAAAACTTCCGCTTTTATTAAATAACCGTTTTCATCCTGTTTTACAATCACGGCTGTCGGCAGCCTGTCAAGCACGGCTTCTACCGAAGGGCCTTTGTAATAAAACTTTACCCTGCGCAGCGTGCCGCCCTGCATAAACTGCACCCGTCTGCGGAACAGGCCTTCTTCAAAACGGTTTTGGTACGGAACGTAAAAATGTTCGTTAGTAATTTTAAAATTTTCAATGCGGTCAATACGGTAAATTGTTGGGAAAGGGTCGTTTTCAACAGCGTAATGCAATTCTTCCCGCTCATCTTTGGCAATAAACGCCGTCAGATAAAAATAAAATTCCGAAAACATTATCCCTGCCGGTTCTAAAGTACGCTCAACGCATTTTCCGTCCATACGCCTGTAAGTTATATGTATTTTTTGCTGTTTGCTTACAGCCTGCGAAAGCTGCCACATATTTTCTAACAGTTTTTTAGCATGGCGCGGCTCTATGTAATAGTATTTTTCGTTGCCGATAAGCTCGTTAATTTGTTTTTGCTGCGCAGGTTGCAGGCAGGAATTTATCAACTTATCCACAAGCGGATATAATTCTGCCTTTGTAAGCGAACGGCTTTCCAGCAGAATTTTTAAAACTGCAAAAATTTCACTATCACTTAAAAGCTGGTTTCCAGGTCTGTTCAGTTTATAGCCTTTTAAGCTTCTATCATAAACTAGATCCTGTATAGCGCCATCATCAGCACTTTTATTATGAAAAAAGCTGCGCAGTTCCTCAATATCGCGCTGTATTGCTCTAAGCGATACGCCATAATAAGCTGCCGCCTCATTTTTATAAAGCACTTTGCCTTCGTTTAAATGCTCATACATTTTTAAAAGGCGTTCACGGTTCGAAACTTTGCCCTCTGTCATTTTATCTCCACTTTTCTTAATAGCTTTATGTTTCAGTTTTATTATATAAATTTAGATAGACATAATTCGTCCATTTCGTTACTTCTTTGTAATTAAATTATACTAAACCTTTTACCCCCCCGCAAGACATTTAGGTTGGCGTAACCCGTACTTTTACGGGTCTTGTGTAAACTTTATCCCTGCCGGTTTTGTACGTATGCTTTCTATTATTCCATGTAAAATTTTTGGCGTCTTTTCAACAAAAAATAAAAACCGGATTCATAAGAACCCGGCTTAACTGCTGCTGTAAAAATATAATATTTTTAGTTTTCCGCCCGTTTGAGCGGTGCTGAATTTTAGCCTGCTTTTTTAACATTGATAACAACAATTTCGGGGTACGGGCCCATGCGCACCGGCGGACCCCAGAAGCCGTTGCCGTTGCTTACGATTGCCGCCATGCCGTCAACATAGGTCATGCCATAGTCAAGCAGGTACATGCTTTGGGTAATATAACGGAACGGCCATACCTGCCCGGCATGTGTATGCCCGGAAACGCTCAAGTCATAGCCAGCTTTGGCGGCTTCAAACAAACGCCGCGGCTGATGGTCGATTAAAACGCTGAAATAATCCGCATTGCCTTCTGCCAGCCGTTCCAGCGCTTCCGTACCGCGGTCGCGGCTGTAATCGCGCAGGCCGGTAAGTTTTATGCCCTGCGGCAGCACGGCGCTTTCATTTTCCAGCAGCGTAATACCGTTTGCCCCTAAAATCCTGCGTATTTCCTTCATTTCACCGTCAAGGTAATCGTGGTTGCCGTAAACGGCATAAGTTCCCAGCGGCGCATCAAATTTCAATGCTTCCAGCGAGCCGTTATCCAGCACATAGCTGAGCTTTTCGTCAACAATATCGCCGCCTATCAAAACCAGATCCGGCTTTTGGGCGTTTATGCGCTGCACAACGTCCTGCGCTGCGCCAAGTGCGTTAATATGCCCAAGGTGCAAATCCGTTACCAGCACTATTTTGGTATCGGCTTCAATATTTTTGGAGGCAGCCACCGTTTCCGTACGTACTATGGGGTTCATGGCTTTATAAATGCCAAAAATAATGGAAGCACTTATAACAATAAGCCCAATCACGGCCAGCGGTGTGCTGAAACGGTAATGCACGCCGAAAATTTTGGCCGGTATAATTAAAACTCCGTTTAAAAGCATCAGCAAAAGGCTGTAAAAACCGAACAGAATCCATACATTGCCAATCCACGCCAGCGCGCGTGCGAGAGGCTCCGGGTGAACGATATAGCCGCTGTGGCTTACAAGGTAGCTTGCAGTGCAGCCAACTACGGCAAGCGGCCACAGCCATGACGTAAGCCCCGGAATAAGAGTGCGGTAGTAAAACCATACGGCGATGCCCATGGCGGCCAGATACGAATACATAACAATCATAAAAAGGTTCATCGGCATTCTCCTTTATTGTCCGTTTTATATAATATATACTTTGGAGTGCACTTTAAGTCAAGTAAAAAATTTTTGAAAACTGCTTGACTTGAAGTTCACTATAACTGATATATTAATATTAGCCATAAAATTACACTGTTTTAAAGGAGTAATGCCTATGAAAAAATATCTTAAATACATTATTGTACTGGCAGTATTTTTGGCAGCAGGCTGCGCCGTATATACCGCACCTGCAACCGGTCCGGCCGAAAATTACGCCGATGCGGATAAAATAAGCTTTCTGCGCCAGTTGATTACCGCCGACGCTTCAACAAGCCGCACAATTATGTGGCAGACTGATGAAAAGCTTGAAAACCCGGCGGCCGAATATAAAAACGCCGCAGGGCAAATAACAGCCGTGCCCGCTTCCGTGCAGGAGCTTAACACCGGCAGCGGCATCCTTTACGTTTACACCGCCGCGCTGACAGGGCTTGAACCTGGCAGCGCCTACGAATACCGCGCAGGCTACGAAGGCAGCCGCACCGGCTGGCACAAACTTCCGGCCGCTCAGCCTGACAGCTTTAAAGCGCTGATATTTCCCGATTCTCAGTCATCCGATTACAGCGGCTGGCGCAAGCTGGCACAAACTGCCTACAGCAAAAATGAAGACGCCGCCTTTTTTATCAACATGGGCGATCTTGTTGACAACGGCTACGATTTTTCGCAGTGGCGCGCCTGGTTTAATTCTGTTGCGCCAATGATTGAAAACATTCCGTTTGCGCCGGTAATGGGCAACCACGAAACCTACAATATGGACTGGCAGATTGCCCCGCCGACACCGTATTTAACGCTGTTTAACCTGCCGGAAAACGGCACCGGTGCCAATAAAAACCAGTATTACAGCTTTGATTACGGCGATGTGCATTTTGTTGTGCTGAACACGCAGACCGACGAAATGGCAGACTTTAACCCCGATTTAATGCAGCAGCAGTTAAGCTGGCTGCGCAGCGACCTTGCCGGTACGCAGAGCAAATGGAAAATTGTGCTGATGCACAAAGACATTCTGCGTTATGCCTTTACAGACCGCCCCAACAATTTTGACCCGGCAAGCATTCAGTTTACGCCCTGGGCGCAGCAGCTGATGCCCGTTTTTGAAGAATATAATGTAGACGCCGTGCTTACAGCGCACCTGCATACCTACCGCCGCCGCGTACCGTTAAAAGCCTTTAAGCCCGATAACACCGGCATAACCTACATTTTAACCGGCGTTGCCGGAAGCGTGCGCTACGCCAGCCTGTGGCAGCGCAACACGGCGGACGCAGCCCTTGCGCCGCAGCCCGAGGACGCCAACTACATAACGCTCAGCAAAACTCCGCAAACATTAACCTTTAAGGCATTTTTGCCGGACGGCACCGAATTCGATACCGTAACCATCACCAAAGAGGGGGAATAATTTATGAAGGTTTTACTGCAAGGTGCAGCAATTCTTGCCGTTATTTACACCATTATCAACATCAGCGGGCGCGTAGCCGTATGCAGCGCCTATAAAATCCTGTCCGCTTAAAGCGCGGCTAATTTACACGAGGTGACCAGACATGAACATTGCAGAAGTAAGCAAAAAATTCGGCCTTACAGCCGACACGCTGCGCTATTACGAGCGCATTGGCCTGCTGCCGGCCGTAGCGCGCAACAAAAGCGGCAACCGCGATTACAGCAGCATTGACTGCGAGCGCATAGAATTTATTAAATGTATGCGCGAAGCAGGGCTTTCCATTGAAGTGCTGACCCGTTACATGCACCTGTTTTTGGAAGGCGACAGCACCTTAAAAGAACGCGAAGACCTTTTAATTGCCGAACGCGACAGGCTGGAAAACCGTTTGCAGCACATGCAGGAAACACTGAGCCGCCTGAACCATAAAATTGAACTTTACGAACAGGGCGCATTCCGCAGCAACAACATGGGCTGCGAGTGCATTTAGCGGCATAAAAAAACAGCGCCGGAACACACCGCCCGGCGCTGCTTCTTTGCAGCCCTTCCGCACCGAAGGGCTGTTTTTTATAAGGTTTTAACGCCTTTTACTTCGTAGCCTGCGTCAACAACGGCTTTAACAAGCGCATCGTCACTAACATCGGCGGCAAGCGTAACGGCTGCGTTTTTGTTCTCCAGCGAAACTTCAACGGCTTCCACGCCTTCAATGCCGCTTAAGGCTTTGTTTACATGTGCTACGCAGTGTTGGCACATCATGCCTTCAATATCAAGTACTTTTTTCATGGTATCAACCCTTTCTTTTTTGTTGGTGTTTAATATATCTACTGCCTCAACCCTGCATTCGTGCGCAGCAGCGCCGGGCGCATCCGCACCGGTATCTGCCGCATACACCGGGTTAAAGAACCTTAACCGCAGGGCATTGGTTACAACAAAAACGGAACTGAAGCTCATAGCCAGCGCGCCCAGCATGGGGCTGAGCTTAATGCCGAGCCACGGATAGAATACACCCGCCGCCACCGGAATACAGATGGCATTGTAAAACAGCGCCCAGAACAGGTTCTGCTTAATGTTGCGTATTACCGCGTGCCCAAGCTGAACAGCACCGGCAACATCCAGCAGGTCATTTTTCATCAGCACCAAATCTGCCGATTCAATGGCTATATCCGTACCGGCGCCAATGGCAATGCCCACATCGGCACGCGCCAGTGCAGGTGCGTCGTTAATACCGTCGCCAACCATGGCAACTTTTTTGCCCTGCTGCTGCAAACGGCGTATTTCCGTTTCCTTATCCTGAGGCAAAACCTCCGCCACCACGCGGTCAGCGCCGACCTCTTTCTGTATGGCCTGCGCCGTGCGCGCGTTGTCGCCGGTAAGCATTACTACCTCCAGCCCCATGCGCTTCATTTCTTCTATGGCCGCGCGGCTTGTAGGTTTTACCCTGTCTGCCAGGGCAATAATGCCAAGCAGTATGCCATCACGGGCAAAAAACAGCGGTGTTTTGCCTTCGGCCGCCAGTTTTTCTTCCAGCATTTTTACGTTATCATCATAAAGCCCGGCTTCTTCCAGCATTCTGCGGTTGCCGCCAAAACAGCCCTTGCCTTCCATTACGCCTTTAATGCCGCGCCCGGCCTGCTGCGTAAAACCTGTTACCGGCGCAAGCTGCACGTTTTTTTGTTCCGCATATTTTACAATCGCCTGCGCCAGCGGATGTTCGGAATATTTTTCCAGCGACGCAGCCGTTTTAACAAGCAGCGCTTCACCGGCGCTGCTGCTGTATAAAACGTCCGTCACTCCGGGCTCGCCCTGCGTTATGGTGCCGGTTTTATCAAGCACTATGGTGTTAACTTCGTGCACAGTTTCCAACGCTTCGGCAGATTTAATCAAAACGCCGCTGGCCGCACCGCGCCCGGTACCCACCATAATTGCCGTAGGCGTTGCCAGCCCCAGCGCGCACGGACACGATATTACAAGCACCGCAATAGCGTTGGAGAGCGCAAACTCAAAGCTTTCACCGAGCAAAAGCCATACTGCCGCCGTTACAAGCGCAATGCCGATAACGGCAGGCACAAACACGCCGCTTACTTTATCCGCCATTTTGGCAATGGGCGGTTTGGAACTTGTAGCGTCATCCACAAGCCGCACAATCTGCGCCAGCGTGGTATCTTCGCCAACCCTGTCGGCACGCATTTTAAAAAAGCCCGATTTTACAACCGTTGCCCCGGTAACCTTGCTGCCGGTTTCCTTTTCCACAGGAATGCTCTCGCCGGTAATTGCCGATTCGTCAACCGCTGCATGCCCTTCGGTTAAAACGCCATCCACCGGCACGCTCATGCCGCTGCGCACCACAAGAATATCGCCTTTTTCAACTTCTTCAACGGGTATTTCAAGCTCTGCGCCGTCACGTTCAACAACTGCTGTTTTCGGCGCCAAATCCATCAGTTTTGTAATAGCGTCGCTCGTTCTGCCTTTGGCACGCGCTTCCAGAAACTTGCCGAAGGTAATCAGCGTTAAAATCATACCGGCGGATTCAAAATACAAGTCCATCGAGAACCGGTGTACCAGTGCCAAATCGCCGTGCCCAAAGCCGTAAGCAATTTTATAAAGCGCGTACACGCCGTAAACAAGCGAAGCCGACGCGCCAATGGCAATAAGAGAATCCATATTCGGCGAAGCCGCAAAAAGAGTTTTAAACCCAACGCGGAAAAACTTAAAATTAATAAACACTACCGGAATAACCAGCAATAAAAGCGTCAGCGAAAAAATCATGGCATTTTCCACGCCGAGGAAAATCTCCGGCAGCGGCCAGCCCATCATATGCCCCATGGAGATATACGAAAGCGGCACGGCAAACACCAGTGAAAGTTTCAGGCGTTTTTTTACCGCCTCATACTCCTGCCGCGCAATATCGTTTGCCGAAGCCTGCATTGCTTTGGCGGCTTTGCCTTGCTGCGCAGCTTCTTTCAGCGACGCGCCGTATCCGGCATCTGTAACGGCACCGATTATTTTCTGAGTATCAAGTGCCGTTTCATCATATTCAACCACCATGCTGTTTTTTAATAAATTAACGGCTATTTTATCCACGCCCGGCAGTCTGCCCACAGCTTTCTCCACACGGGCGCTGCAGGCGGCACAGGTCATGCCGGTAACGTTAAACTGTTCTTTTTTCATAGCGCTGCTCCTTCTATAACACTTCATTGACGCTCTTTTTTATTCCTGTTATTATTATATTAATACAATATCTTTTAATCAAGAATGCACTATTTGGTGATATAGTACCTAAAAAGATACTTAGGAGCATAATTATGGAAAAGAACATCAACGTAAACTGCCCCGTTGCCGCCACGCTGCACCTTATCGGCGGCAAATACAAAGCGCTTCTGCTATGGCACTTATCGGGACGCGTGTTGCGCTTTAACCAGCTGCGCCAGCTTGTGCCGGAGGCAACGCCCAAAATGCTTACGCAGCAGCTGCGCGAACTGGAGCAGGACGGGCTTATTAACCGCAAGGTTTACCCCGTTGTGCCGCCCAAAGTGGAATATTCCCTTACAGCACTGGGTGAAAGCCTCTTTCCAATTCTTAAAGCCATGTACGAATGGGGCAGCGGTTTAATGCAGAGCCAGGGCAAATGCCCTTCGTGCAGCATGACGGCGCAGCCCGGGACCTGCCACTGCAAAGATTAAAGCAAAACTCAAATACCGTGGCAAAACGCCAAAAATTAAAAGCAGGCATCCTGTCCTTTAAAACGGATAGTTTGCCTGCTTAATGTTTATATGCTATAATAATTTTCCGAGATAGCCGAGTCGGTTCCTTCCGCAAAGGGAGGTGATGGCATGACTGTTTACGAAGCATTATCTTTGATGATTGCTTTCGGAGCACTCGTTGCTGTTATCTGCTTATCTAAAAAGTAACAATACTTTAAGATAAAAAGAAACCGCATACTGGCGGTACGCGGCTTCCTTCTGAACTATAAATTCTAACAGGGAGAGCCGACGTTCCACCAATCGGCTGTCTCTTTCTTTATATTATACCAAACCAAAAACATTGTCAAATTACTTTTTACCATACCGCATACGGTATTCCGCTGCAATCATCAGTCAATGCTGATAAGTTCATACTGCGGGTTGCCCATTTTCAGTTCGCGCATGGCAACAAGCTGATGCAGCCCGTGGCGGCTTTCAATACGCTCTACCAAATCGTGGCGGTCTTTTTCCGGCTGGGCGTAAACAAGGTCAATGCTGGCCTGGTCAATCGCCAGAAGGTCGGTAGATGCCAGAATGCCGATATCCGGAATGGTCGGCTCTGCTGCTGCAACGCCCGCGCAGTCGCAGTCTACGGACATACGGCGCATTACGTTAATAAATACAATGTGCTTGCCGAAATAATCAATGGTTGCTTTGGCAGATTCAGCCATGTTTTCCATCAGCATTTCTTTGGCAGGCCATGCGTTCCAGTCCTCCGGCAGCGGCTGGCCGTAAACGCCGTGTACCATTGCTTTGCCAATTTTGCCGTCGGCGCAGCCAATGGCAATGTTCTTCATGCTGCCGCCGTAACCGCCCATGGCGTGGCCTTTAAAATGGGTTAATACAATCATGGAATCGTAATTAACGATATGCCCGCCCATGGAAATTTCTTTAAAGTGCTTGCCCCCGCGTACCGGCAGCATAACGGTGCCTTCTTCGTCCATAATATCAACCGGGCAGAAATCCCAGCCGTTAAGGGCAATGGTAGCGCGGTGCTTTTCGGTAGTATCGCGCCCGCCTTCGTACAGGGCGTTGGTTTCAACTATATTGCTGTTGGGCACATGTGCCTGAAAAGCCTTTACCATTTCACGCGGCAGAATGTTCGGGCCGTGCGGTTCGCCGGTATGCAGTTTAATTGCAACCTTGCCGTAAATACCTTCGTTAATCATATCATAAAGCTTAATAAGAGTATCAGCGTTGATGTTTTTGCTGAAATATACTTTGGCACGGCTGCCTGCGCCGGCACCTGCATTGCCGGAAACCTTTACGCTTCCTTCGCCTGCTGCAAACACGTTTCTTACCCCCTCAAGATTATACGCCGCAACACCGACAGCGGCAGTTCCGGCTGCTTTTAAAAAGTCGCGTCTTGTCATTTTTTTCATTTTGCATTCGCTCCTTTAGCCATAATTTTGCTGTCAGTTATATCCTACTACATGAAGTTCAGTCCATGTCAAGCAAAATTTCAAGCGCTTGTAAAAGCCCCTACAAGGCTGTCTGTACGCGGGCGCAATACCGTGTCATAGCTCATCAGCTGATAATCGGCCAAACGTGCCATGTTCTGCAAAGCCTCTATTTTTTGCAGCAGCACATCACGCGCCTGCGCCAGTATTTTTTTGCGCTGCTGGCAGGTCTGTTCGCCCAGCTTGGCAAGGTTTATATAATCGGCAATGGCCTCCAGTGACATGCCAGCGCCTTTTAAAGTCTGAATGAAGGCAACCCATTCCACAAAATTTTCGTCATAATTGCGTACGCCGCCGCTGGTGCGCGGTACGGCGGGTATAATGCCCATGCGCTCGTAATATCTTAATGTGTCTGCCGATACGCCGGTTCTTGCGGCAATCTCTTTAATTGTCATTTTCAGCCCCTCCTTACAATGTTCCCTGATGGATTTTATAAATAATATAGTCTATCAAATCCAGCGATTTTTGTTTGCTGTGTATTTCTTCCAAGAGGTCCAGGCGGTGCCTGCGCAGAATTTTTATCGGCCCGGCCGAGCCGCCCTCTGCCAGCAGCTTTAAAAAGCGGCTGATGCTGAAGGCATCAAGCCCGGTGCTGCTTAACGATGCAGCCAGTGCCTCCGTGCGCTGCTCATCTGTATTAACCGGTTTTTTATTCATTATCATCACCCGCCTGCCTGCATTAGTTTTTTGTTGCTTTAATTATAAAACTCACCTTAAAGCTGCGTCCAATACTTGTATTTCATGATTTACCATGCCTGATAAACATAATTTGCTTGCAGGCACAGGCTGCGCTATTTTATAATAAATATACAGTGTTTACAGGAGGGAATGCCATGGAAACAAGGCTTTTACGTTATTTTTTAACCGTTGCCCACGAAGAAAACATTACCCGCGCCGCCGAAGTGCTGCACATTACCCAGCCGACGCTCAGCCGCCAGCTGGTGCAGCTTGAAGAAGAAACCGGCGTAACGCTGTTTATCCGCGGCAAGCGCAAAATTACGCTGACGCCCGAAGGCATGCTGCTGCGCCGCCGTGCAGAAGAAATTTTATCGCTGGTAGACAAAACCGAAAAAGAACTTCTGCAGCAGGACGCACTTGTGGAAGGCACTATTTCCATAGGCTGCGGCGAATTAAATTCCGTTAACCTGCTGGCGCAGATTATAAAAGACTTTAAAGCCCTTTACCCGAAAGTAAAATTCAATCTGCATACCGGCAATTCCGACCGGCTGAAAGAGCAGCTCGAGCAGGGGCTAATTGACATTGCCCTGCTGCTGGAGCCCGTGAGCATTGAAAAATATGATTTTCTCCGCCTGCCGGTAAAAGAACGCTGGGGCGTAATTATGCCAACCGGCTGCGCGCTGGCCGCCAAAAAGAGCATTACCGCCCGCGATTTAACAGGCCTGCCGCTTATTACCGGCCGCCGCGCCACCATTAACAACGAACTTAACAACTGGATTGGCCGCGAGCTAAGGAATTTAAACATAGTGTTTACCACTGACCTTGCCGCCAACGCCATTTTAATGGTAACAAGCGGCCTTGCTTATCAGCTGACGCTGGAAAACCCCGTCCCTGCGCTGGACGGAACGCGCGTTACCTTCCGCCCGCTGGAGCCTGAACTCAGCTTCGGCACGCTGCTTGCCTGGAAGCGTTATGCCCCTGGCAGCCCCGCCGCAGAAAAATTCATCAGCCATGCAAAATGCTTTTTAAGCATGAACCAATCTCAAAGATAAGCATTGGAATTTTTGCCTTTGCCTACATTATAATAAAAGCACCGGGAGCATTATGCCGGTGCTTTTGCTATTGACTTAAAGCGTACTTCAACTGTTAAACTAAAGGCAGGGAAAAATTATGCAGAACAACAGCAAACCTTCACACCTTTCTTTTACGGCGCAGCGGGCAGCGGGCTATTTACTGGGCTTTGCCCTTTTATATGCCCCGTTTGAACTGTACCGCCGCTTTTTGGAAAACGTTTTAAACGTGCAGCCGGCGTTTTTGCCGCACGCTTTCTGCCCTCGCATACCCACGGCAGAAATTTTTACCGGCGGATTTTTTGAGCTCAACAATTTAATGCTGGTATCAACTTTGCTTTTCTGGCTGCTGTGCCTGCTGTTCGGCCCGTTTTTCTGCGGCAGGCTGTGCGTGGCCGGTTATTTTGCCGAAAGCCTCAGCCATCTGGTACCGGAACGCTGGCAGATTGAATGGGAAAAATATGTGCCGGTGCCTTATATCCGCTTCGGCATGCTGCTTGGCTATATGCTGCTGCCGCTGTGGTACGGCTTTTACCCCTGCGCCTACTGCAACTTTTATCTGTTCGAAAGCCTTGTAAGCATCCTTTTCGGCGCGGCCATTTCGTTTACCGTGCCGCTTGCCGCAACAGGCTTTTTATACCTGGTGCTGTTTGGGCTGTTTACCAAAGGCGGGCGCGGCTACTGCCGTTTTATGTGCCCGCAGGGAGCAATGCAGAGCCTGTTTTTCATCATCGGCAGCAAACTGGGCATAGCCTCCAAAATACAGATTAACCGTGAAAAATGCGTAAAATGCCTCCTTTGCGTTAAAAACTGCCCCATGCGCGCCATGAGCCTTAAAAACGGCAGCATTAAAAATGACATAAGCCTGTGCATAAAATGCGGCGTATGCCAACATAACTGCCCCGTAAAAGCCATTACAACAGGAGGCGGCAGATTATGAAAAAGAATGCTTTAACAACGCCAAAAGATAAACTTTTAAATTTAGCCGTTGGTGCCGGTATACCGCTTGGAACCGCTGCAAGCGGCGCTGCCGGAGGCTGCACGGGTATCTGCGGCAGCTGCGGCGGCACATGCCTGGGCGGCTTTGCGCTGGCAGCCTGGCTCTGCGGCAACGTATATTTTAAGCGCCGCCGTAAAAGTTTAACAGCTGACGGAAAACCACAATCCGCTCAGCCTTAAATAAAAAATTTAAAGGAGAGATGAATATGAAAAAATTTCTTTGTGCTTTGATGATGGCCGTACTTGCTTTGGGCATAACCGCCTGCGGCGGAGCAGCGGAACAATCCACGCCTGCACCATCTGCAAAAACGGAAACGGCTGCACCGGCAGCTGACGGCGGCAAAAAAATCCTCGTAGCCTACTTCAGCCATACCGGCAACACCGAAAAAGTAGCACAGCTTATCCAGAGCAAAACCGGCGCAGATATTTTCAAAATCGAAACCGCAACCCCGTATCCTTCCGTTTACCGCGAAACAACGGAACTGGCAAAGCAGGAAAAAGCCGACAACGCCCGCCCTGCGCTGAAAAACAAAGTGGAAAACATGGCTCAGTACGATGTTGTTTTTGTAGGCTTCCCTATCTGGTGGCACACAGCGCCGATGGCAGTAGCAACCTTTGCCGATGGCTATGACTTCAGCGGCAAAACCGTTATCACCTTCTGCACCAGCGGCGGCAGCCCCATCAGCGAAAGCACGCCGGACATTAACAAATGGTTTAAAGGCGCAAATGTTATTGAAGGCATCCGCGCTTACCCGGACGATACCGCAGCTACCGAAAAATGGCTGGCAGGCCTGAACCTGTAAAGCCCCATAAAAAGTTAAACCTGCACTTTTAACGGTGCATAAAAAAATCTTCTTCCAAACAAGGAAGAAGATTTTTTATTTTATATTATTTGCGCAGCACAAGTTTAATAAATACCCTGCTGCCTTCATACAATAAAATCATCGGCACTGCCAGAAGTGTCTGCGTTACCACATCAGGCGTCGGCGTAATAATTGCCGCTAAAATAAACGAAGCAACCACCATATAGCGCCGCCCGCGCTTCAGCAAAGCAGAAGTTACCACACCCATCTGCGCCAGAACAATAAGCACCATGGGCAGGTTAAAAATAAAGCCGAAAGGCACAACCAGCATCAGGAAAAAGTCCAGATAACTTTCTATCGAAAGCATCGGTGCAATATTGCCGCCTGCAAAGGTTGTAAAAAAGTGCAGCCCCTGCGGAAATACAAAAAAGTATGCAAAAGCAATGCCCGCCCAGAACAAAAGCACCGACGAAGGCACAAACAGCATCAGCGCCGAGCGTTCCCTGCCGGTTAGGGCCGGCACCAGAAACGCCCACATTTCATAGAACAAAACCGGGGCCGCAAGCAGCACGCCGCAGGCAAGCGCTATTTTTATGTAAATAAAAAACGCTTCCGCCGGGCGCATATAATACAAATTGGTGGCAGGCGCCGTCAGCACTGCCACAATCTCATCAATATAAAAGCTGCTTACCAGCGTACCGGAAGCAAGCGCCGCCAGGCTGTGCAGAATTCTGCGCCGCAACTCGCCCAGGTGTTCCGTTAAGGTCATTGCCTCATCATTGTTATCTAACGGACGGCCATTATCCATAGCTTGCGCCGTCACTTTTTGGCTTCCGCCCGTACAGTTTCCGCACCGGCAGACGCAGCGTCTTTGGTTTCCGCGGTTTCGGCAATTTCACCTGCTTTTTTAATTTCCGTTTCAGTACTGTTCACAGCCTGTTTAAACTCTTTCATGCTCTTGCCAAGGGCAGAACCGATTTCCGGCAGTTTGCCGGGACCAAAAAAGATAAGCCCTATAACCAAAATAAGCAAAAGTTCGGGTAAGCCTAAACCAAACATAATAATTCCTCCTTGCAGCCGCTTTATTATAAGTTTTATGCTTTGCTACATATATAGTAACACTTGCAGCTAACTCTAAGTCAAGCCTTATTTAAAATTTAATCTCGGGCTAACCTTCGTTTTACTTATACTATACAAAGCGCCTTAATCAATGCTGATAAGTTCGTAATTAGGGTTGCCCATTTTCAGTTCGCGCATGTAACTTAACTGGCGCAGGCCTTCGCGGCTTTCAATGCGCTCAATCAGGTCTTTGTTGTCGCCGCCCGGTTTGTCATAAACCATGTCCACGCACGCCTGGTCAATGGCCAGCAAATCGGTGGAAGCCACCATGCCGATATCGCCGATGGTCGGCTCTTCCGCATCAGGCCCGGCGCAGTCGCAGCGCACAGACATACGGCGCATAACGTTAATATAGGCAATGCGCTTGCCAAAAAAGTCCGTTACGGCTTTGCCGGCTTCAACCATGTGCTCCATAAAATGCGCCCCGCAGATGGAAAAATCTGCATTGTGCTGCATGGCCTTGCCTACTTTGGCATCGGCACAGCCAATGGCGATATTTTTAAGCGAACCGCCAAAACCTCCGGCAGCGTGGCCTTTAAAATGCGTCAGCACTATCATGCTGTCGTAAGTGGGCAGGCTTTTGCCGACGTACATTTCTTTAAAATGCTTGCCGCCGCGTACCGGCAGGGCAACGTTGCCAAACTCGTCCATAATATCGACGGGACAGAAATCCCAGCCGTTGTAGGCAATGGTTTTGCGGTGCAGCTCCGTTGTGTGGCGGCCGCGTTTATATAAAGTGTTGGTTTCTACAATGTTGCTGTCGGGTATGCGCTGCTGTACGGCTTTAACAAATTCGCGCGGCAGAAAGTTTTTGCCGCCGATCTCGCCGGTGTGCATTTTAATGGCAACCTTGCCGTAAATTTCGCTGTTAACCAGTTCGTACAGCTTTACAAAATGTTCGGCATCAATGTGTTTTGTAAAGTACACCTTGGCGCTGCTGCCGGCCGCCAGAGGTGCTTTAAGCTGCCTGCTGCCAATAACCGGCGCCTGCGCGTAAGCCCTGCCAAAATCCGGCAGGCTGAACGCCGCCGCGCTGATTGCCGCCGTACCGGCAAGTTTTAAAAAATCCCTTCTTGTCAGTTTATCCATTGATACAACCCCCTTTAACAAACCATATAATAAAAGCATCAGCATACCTTACAGTTTCATTATAGGTGTTAAAGTGCACTTGCAGTCAACGGCAAAAACTGTGCCATTCTGTACAAAAGGCTTGTTTAAAAAATTTTTACACTTTTATCAGTTCGTAATTGGGGTTGCCCATTTTCAGTTCGCGCATATAGCTGAGCTGGCGCAAGCCTTCGCGGCTTTCAATGCGTTCAATCAGGTCTTTGTTATCGCCGCCCGGCTTGTTGTAAACAAGGTCAACGCTGACCTGGTCAATAGCCAAAATATCCGTTGAAGCGAGAATGCCTATATCGCCGATAGTGGGTTCTGCCGCACGCGCACCGGCACAGTCACAGTCTACGGACATACGGCGCATAACGTTAATGTAAACAATGTGCTTGCCGAAAAAATCCGTTACGGCTTTGCCCGCTTCAACCATGTTTTCCATAAAAGCGGCGTTGCGCACGCTAAAGCCCCTGCCGTGCTGCATTATTTTGCCAACCTCACCATCGGCGCAGCCAATGGCAATGTTTTTAAGAGAACCACCGTAGCCGCCCATGCTATGCCCTTTAAAATGCGTCAGCACTACCATGCTGTCGTAATCCACAAGGCTTTTGCCTACGGACATTTCCGTAAAGTGCTTGCCCCCGCGCACCGGCAGCATTACCGCGCTGTGCTCGTCCATAATATCCACCGGGCAAAAATCCCAGCCATTGGCCATAATGGTTTCGCGGTGGCGCGCCGTAGTGCTGCGCCCGCCGCCATAGGCAGTGTTGGTTTCAACAATCACGCTGCCGGGAATTTGTTCCTGCACGGCTTTAACAAAACTGCGCGGCAGGAAGTTTTTGCCTCCCTGCTCGCCGGTGTGTATTTTAAGCGCTACTTTGCCATAAATATCGCTGTTGATTAGTTTATACAGCTTTACCATGCTGTCTTCATTTATTTTATCCGTAAAATACACTTTGGCGCGGCTTATGCCGTCCGCAGCACTAACCGGCTGCCCCGCAGTTGCCGCTGCCTGCGTGGCCGCGTCGCCAAACTTGCAGCCTGCCAGCCCCAAAACCGTAAAGCCTGCCAGTTTTAAAAAGTCTTTGCGTGAAATCCTGTCCATATCAATGCCCCCTTTAAGCCATACCGGCATGCAATAAATTTGATTTGCCTAAATTATACCTGCTGGAGCCGTTTCCAAGTCAAGCCTTAAGGCGATAAGTTTTTAATATTTTCAAATTTATAAGGCAGGCTTTACCGCCTGCCCAAAGCGGCAAAAAAGGGGTACGCCAATATTTTAGGCAGTTATGCCGCACTTTATATTAATAAAAAAAGAGGACGGCAAAAAGCCGTCCTCAAAGGGTTATATGTCAGAAGAACTGAAGTTTTAAATTAGAAAGTGAATACGAGTTCGGACCAAATGGTCTGGTCATCGGTATTACCTTCACGGGATTCAACATCAACGTATTTAACGCCTGCTACAATGTTCTTAGCAAGGGTTACATTAGCACCTGCATCGAAGCCCTGATAGCCATCGCCATCAATCATATCAGACGGGAATACGCCATAGCCGCCTGCGAACAGGGTAGGTTCAAGGAAGGTAGACATCGGACGGTCGCTGTAGTTAGCGTATACGCCCCAGCTGCCCGGCTGAGATGCTTTAGCACCGCGATAGGACAAACCTACGAGGTAACCACTGTCATCGCCATCAACCACAGAATTATCGCTGTCGCCGAAGAAATAGCTGCCTTTCAAGGTCAAATCTTTAGCGATTTCGCCCGCTACAGAAGCTTCCCAAATTTGATTGTCACGCCAGTTATCAGCTTTATAGTAACGAACTGCTGCGTCAACAACACCAATACCTGCTTCAACACCTGCTACATATACGCGGTCATTATCTTCGAGGAGCGCTTCATTAGCATCCATTGCATTATCATGATCAGCATCTACATAGAAAGAATTGCTGTTAGCCCAGCCGCTGCTTGCCGCTTTAAATGCCCAGCCAAATACTTTTACGTTATCACCATAGCTGAGTTTTACACCGTCGCCACGGGTATCCATTACATCAGATTTAACAAAATCCTGACGGCCGGCTTCTACTTTAACACCGCCGATAGGACCGGAAACATAAGCCCAGTTCAGTTCAAGATTGTCATCGCCGGATTCGTTATCGAAATACTGTCTGTTCTGGAAACGTCCGGTATAAGTCCAATCTTCGTTAATCTGGCCGTTCAGGAACAGACGGGTACGCAGGTAGCTTTCGTGAGCACTGTTATCGCCGGAACGATAGCTTGCACGGATCTGACCGGTGATTTTTACGTTGTCAGATTTTTTCTCGAGGTTAGCAACGCGAACGCCGAGGCTGTCGAGTTCGTCAGCAAATTCAGCAGCTA
>ENA-ORNR01000136-ORNR01000136.1-human-gut-metagenome-genome-assembly--contig:-NODE-136-length-64324-cov-8.073177_pt1 | contig 64324 bp, 55 predicted proteins | sample MGYA00242114_ERZ509020 | MGnify/ENA primary metagenome ERZ509020 (study PRJEB26280, sample SAMEA2338758) | human gut metagenome | biome: human gut; feature: human-associated habitat; material: faeces...
GGCCGGCATCCGCATTACAGAAAACGCATCTTATTCTCTTTCGCTTCCTTCTTCACAGGTGGTTCAACCTTCTTAGGCTTCTCATATAAATCTGAAAAATTAGAAGCCATGCTGGCCTTGCATGAATCGCAGAACCTTCCGGAGCGTATCATCCTGCCGCACTTCTCACATGCGATTCCTACCGGTGAATCATCAGCAAACGCAAGCCTCTCCTCACGTATCCACTTCTCAATCTGCTTCACACTGACATCTGCCGCCTCAGCAACTTCCTGAATGCTGGCTCCTGCATTCTCTCTTATGTACTTCTTGGCAACCTGAAACTTATCCTCAAGCTCAGCCTGACAAGCCGGGCATAGAAAGCTTCCCCCTTCAATATAACTGAACATTCTCCCACATGCCCTGCAATTTCTTATCTCCATTAGAAAACGCCTCCATCCTTAAAAATCTTTCTATACTATCCGAATCCAAATCCTGCTTATTTTTCGTGCCTGTCATATTAATTCCGGTATTAAAAACCGCGTCCCACACATACCGCGGCAAAATATATGTCCGCACTATGGACAGCTTTAATTGCCTGTGAACATTCATCAAGTGTTGCACCTGTGGTGTATATGTCATCCACCAGTAATATTCTCTTATATTTTACTATATCGGGCGCTGTATGAAAAGCATTTTTTATATTTTTTGACCTTTCCCTGTCATTCAGAGCTTTCTGTGGCAGGGTATTTTTCGTTCTCACAAGCAGTGTCTCGTCAACCGGTATATTCATAAGCCTTCCAAGCCTGTGTGCCACAAGTGCTGCCTGATTATACCCCCGCTTTCTGTAACGCCCGGCATGGAGCGGGACGGGTATTATGACCTGCGGTTTCCAGCTTGCTATTATATGACCCTTTAGTTTATACAACAGCTCTGCATAAAAGCGTGCATACTCCCGCTGTCCGTCATACTTGAATCTGTACATCGACTGCTTGATTTCCCTGGTATATGAAAATGCCGCAACACCTCTTATGAAATAATGTCTCTTTTTGGCACAATCCTCACATACCTCACGCAGCTCATCGTCCAACTGTTTCCCGCATACCATACAAAATGGTGAAACTATGTACTTAAGCCGTGACAGGCAGTCATCGCATGCCATTCCTCCCGGCTCAACGAGCTGTTCACATATCGGACACCTCGGCGGATAAATTGTATCAGACGCATTCTCTAATCCTCTGCGCAAGAGTCGAATAGCGTTTCTGTTCGTTAGCGTTGTCAACCATTCCATAGAATACCTCTTCTGTTCCAACGATACATACACACCTTCTTGCTCTTGTCACAGCCGTATAGAGTATATTACGGTTCATAAGCATCCGTGGTCCGGAGAGAAGCGGTATTACCACAGCCGGGTACTCACTTCCCTGTGACTTATGGACTGTAACCGCATAGGCAAGCTCAAGCTCATCGAGCTGCTTGAACGGATACTCAACATATCTGTCATCCTCGAACTTAATCGTCACCTTTTCCGTGAAAAAGTTGATATTGTCAATGACACCCATATCACCATTAAACACCCCCATGCCATGGTCAACCGGTATGCCATTCTTTCCTCTTGTCTCCCATTCAAGCTGATAATTGTTCTTTATCTGCATTACCTTATCGCCCTCACGAAACAGTGTACTGCCTGTCTCCTTTTCCTGCTTGGAGGAATCCTTTGGATTAAGGTACTCCTGAAGAACCATATTAAGTCTCTCAACCCCAAGAAGTCCTTTTCTTGTAGGAGTCAGCACTTGAATGTCGAATATTTTGGCATCAACATACTTGGGAAGCTTCTGTGCAACAAGCGCTATCATCGCACCTAATACATTGTTCGCATCTTCCCTTTTTATAAATATAAAGTCCTTGCTCGATGGTCCTATCGGGAACCGCTCTCCGTCATTTATCTTATGGGCATTGACTATTATATCGCTCTCTTTTGCCTGTCTGAATATCTTGGTGAGCTTAACAACCGTAAAGCATTCCGAATCAATGATATCCCTTAATACATTTCCGGGGCCAACGGACGGAAGCTGATTGACATCCCCCACAAGAATAAGTCTCGTTCCTGCGGTAACCGCCTTTAAAAGACTGTTCATAAGGAATATATCAACCATGGACATCTCGTCAATTATTATGACATCTGCATCTATGGGATTCTCCTCATTTCTCATAAAGCTTACATTCTTATCATCCTCCGGTGCACCCGACAGCTCTAACATTCTGTGAATAGTCTGTGCCTCACAGCCTGTAGCCTCCGTCATGCGCTTCGCCGCCCTGCCCGTAGGTGCTGCCAGGCGGATCTCCATGTCCTCACTCTCAAAGTATCTTATGATCGTATTGATGGTTGTGGTCTTTCCCGTTCCCGGTCCTCCGGTCACAATAAGCAGTCCTGAGGATACCGCCTGCATGACTGCATTCCTCTGCATATCATCAAGCTCAATCTTTTCTTCCTTTTCAATGCGGTGTATCCTGTCCAGCGTCTTTTTCTCATCAGCTTTAACTCTTACATCCAGTGCTTTCAGGGCATACGCCACCGCCATTTCCATATAATAATAGGATGCACCATATATTATGCGCCGGTCCTCTCCATCCGCCTCATCCTGTGGTGTATCCTCAAACGAATTATCCGAATTATATGGCAGCTCCTTCACAACAATCTTTTTGTCTATCGACAGTTCAACAAGCTGCCTGTCTATATCTTCTATCTGTGCATCAAGCAAGCTTCTGAGCTGCTGTATCAGTTCACCAAACGGAAGATATATATGTCCATTTCCTGCTGCCTGAAGGAGCGTGTACATAATCCCGCTCTTTATTCTAAAGTCCGAATCGGCAGCTATTCCTGCCTTTCTTGCTATCTCGTCGGCAATCTTAAAGCCGACACCGGATATATCATCCGCAAGTCTGTACGGATTCTCCCTCAGTATGGTGTAAACACCTGCTCCATACTGGTTGTAAATTTTCACTGCAAGAGCCATCGAGATTCCATAGTCCTGCAGAAACATCATCGCGCTTCTCATGTCTCTCTTTGCTGTGACACTGTCCGATATCTCCGCCGCCATCCTCGGGCTGATTCCCTTAATCTCAGCAAGTCTTTCCGGCTCCTGTTCTATAATTCTAAGCGTATCCGCCTTGAATCTTCTCACGATTCTCGAAGCTAATGCCGCCCCGATTCCCTTTACCGCTCCTGAAGCAAGGTATCTCTCAACCGACTTCTCATCCTCAGGCGGAATGTCCTCACAGGTGTCTACCTTGAGCTGCTGGCCATACACCGCATGCTCCGTGTAATCACCTGTTACCTCGACAAACTCTCCTTCTGTAAGATATGGTATCGTACCCACGCATGTAAGATCATCGTCATCGTCGATGCTAAGCTCAAACACTGTGTAGCCATTGTCCTCATTGCGATATACAATTTTATTAACGTAACCCTTAAAACACTCCATATGTCTTCTCTTCGGTGCTAATCGTTGCTGTAATTTCTCTTCATCTGCTCATAGAGCAGCTGTGCAATTCCGAGTCCTTCACCGCCGTTAGACTCACTTGAAAGGCTCGCATATTCCTGAATGAGCGTATCCTTGAACATGTTGACATAGGATGTCGATGAACTGCTCTCATCACTCTCCGGCACCATCTTCTCCATCGCCTTAAAGACCTGCTCAGTAAAGTATGCCTCGAACTCCTTGCATACCTCCATCATCTCATCATCTGTTGCGGATGAATAGTCTGAGCTCAGCTTGTCCTTCATCTTGTCCGCAGACACATTGTTCTTCGTATATGTATCATAATAGGAGCTTACGCCCGATAATAAATCACTCATAAATACCTCCACTAACGCTATCATGCAGTTTTACGCTGTGTATTGTAGCGCGACGCTGGTTTGTAGCGCGACGCTGGTTTGTAGCGCGACGCTGTTTTGTAGCGCGACGCTGTTTTATAGCGTGACGCTGTTTTGTAGCGTCTGTTAACGCTTAAGCTGATTTGCCTGGCTGAGCATGTCATCTGCCGCCTGAATAGCCTTGGAATTCATCTCATAAGCTCTCTGTGCTGAGATAAGGTTAACCATCTCATCTACAACCTGTACATTAGAGCCCTCTATGTAACCCTTTATCACCTTGCTAGCCTTAAGATTCGTGTTGGTTGACTCCTCAACTGCAGCGCCTGAAGCGTCCGTAACCTTATAAAAAGTTCCTGAAGCATTCTCAAGACCTGCTCTGTTGGTAAACTGGTATACACCTATCTTGATTCCTAAATCATCCGTGGTTCCCTTAGTCTTGTTGTCATAGAAAATTCTTCCGTCATCAGAGAAAATAAGGTTAGCTGCCTTATAATCCGATGAGAAAATAATAGGTGTTCCTTTGCTGTCAAGCACCGGATATCCCTCGCTTGTGCAGAGCATCATCGTATTATCCGAGGCAAGAGAAACATTGAAATCACCATTTCTGGTATAATATGTCTCTCCGTCAGCACCTCTCACTGCGAAGAATCCATCACCCTCAAGCGCGAATGCAAAATCATTGGTCGACTCAAGAAGGCTTCCGCCATTAAAGCAGGTTGCTATTGCACTTGTCCTCACGCCAAGTCCTACCTGTGCTCCCACCGGCTTATTCTCGCCGTTGGCTGATGTTGTCTTAGTCTGTATTGTCTGGTAGAGAAGACTCTTAAACTCTGCCGTCGATGACTTATATCCTGTTGTATTCACATTTGCAAGGTTGTTTGCTATATTATCCACATTCGTCTGCTGTGCAATCATTCCCGATGCTGCAGTCCACAAAGCTCGTACCATAATTTTCCTCCATTTTCAGTGAAACCAATATATTATATTTAAAAATATATTAAAACCTGTATGTCAAGTAATACATCCCGGAGAGGACTACATATTAAAGCTTCCCGAGATTAACAGCCTTCTCAAGAGATGAATCCATCGTCTGGACAACCTTCTGGCTGCTCTCGTATGCCCTCGAAACCGTTATCATCTCGACCATCTCTGAAATAACATTGATGTTAGACATTTCAAGATAGCCCTGCCGCACCTTTCCGTCTCCGGTCTTCTCTGTCGCACCGTCAACGGCTGTATAGAGATTCTCGCCAAACTTCTTGAGATAATTGTAGTCCTCGAAATCAGAAAGCTTAATCTTATCGACCAGCTGCTCATCGGCATACACATTTCCAAGTTCATCTACAACGACCTCTGCGCCGGAAGGAATCTGAATACGCCCATTCTCTCCGAGAAGATAATCTCCGTCCTCCGTCACAAGCATTCCCTCATTGTTAATTGAAAAAGAACCGTCCCTTGTATATTTTGTCAATGTGTTTCCCGACTTGGAGGCATACTCAATGTTAAAAAAGCCTGTACCCTCAAGTGCTAAATCAAGCGTATTGCTGGTAACCTTGAATGAGCCCTGTGTGTAATCCGTATAAGTCTCACCAATCTTGACACCGAGTGATTCCTTGCCGATTCTGCGGTTAATGTATCCCTCCGAACCGTCCTTTATCTTCTGAGTATACATACTGTCAAATGCCTGTGATGTAGAGCCTTCCTTCTTGTATCCCACCGTACTGGCATTGGCAAGGTTATTCGTAATAACATCCAGTCTTGCCTGCTGGTTCATCATTCCTGTATAAGCTGTGTATAGGCCTCTTACCATGAGTTCCTCCTAAATCATTGCCGTAGTATCCGTACATTAAATACTGTATATTTTCCGTACGTGATAACATACTGTGTTTTCCTGCATAAATGTTCTATAGTATTATCGGTTGTATTGTCTTATTACATTATATAATTAAAAATTATCCTGTTATTAATCGCGTGCTCCGCCCAAGAACTCTATGAACTTACCTGTTCCGATGGCAACTGCCGTCATAGGATCCTCAGCGGTCATCGTGTTGATTCCTGTCTTAGACTCGATAAGCTCCTCAAGTCCCTGAAGAAGGCTTCCTCCTCCTGTGAGAACAATTCCTCTGTCCGCAATATCTGCTGCAAGCTCAGGCGGGGTCTTCTCAAGAACGCTGTGGACTGCATCAACTATCTGTGCTGTAGCGTCCTTAAGAGCTTCCTCCGTCTCCTCAGATGTGACTGTGACAGTCTTAGGAAGTCCTGTGAGAAGGTTCCTTCCGCGTACCTCCATCGTGGCAACCTCAGCTCTTGGATATGCGCTTCCTATCTTAATCTTTATATCCTCAGCGGTTCTCTCACCGATAAGAAGACTGTGCTTCTTACGCATATAGCGCACAAGTGCGTCATCGAAATCATCACCTGCAATCTTGATTGATGTACTTACAACCGTACCGCCAAGTGAAATGACAGCTATATCTGTTGTACCACCACCTATATCAACAATCATGTTTCCACATGGTCTTGAAATGTCAATTCCGGCTCCTATAGCCGCCGCAATAGGCTCCTCGATGATTGCAACCTCTCTTGCTCCTGCGGAGTAGGTAGCGTCCTCAACAGCCTTCTTCTCAACCTCTGTGACACCACTAGGTACACATACGCTGATTCTAGGCTTCTTAAGCATCTTTCTTCCAAGTGCCTTCTGAATAAAGTACTTGAGCATCTTCTCCGTAACCGTGTAGTCTGAGATAACACCCTGTCTTAAAGGTCTGACAGCTACAATATTGCCCGGTGTTCTTCCAAGCATCAGTCTGGCTTCCTCACCTATAGCCTTGATCTTATTAGTGTCTCTATCAAATGCAACTACCGACGGCTCCTTGAGCACTACACCCTTTCCACGGATGTAAACAAGAATGCTGGCAGTTCCCAAATCAATTCCAATATCTGTTGTTATCATAAAATCCTCCATCTGAAAATTATTCCCCGGTGCCATCCGGACAGCTCTTTCCGGCTCAAAATTCTGTCATGTACAGCTTTATCTTTACAGCTTTGTGCGTCCTTGCAGCAGCATTTACCTGTGCATGACATTGTCATTTATAATGGCAGATTAATGTGGATGTTATTTATCCACCAAGTTACCTTGCAAACCCCTGATTGTATCCGAAGCTCCTTCCGGATTAATTGCATATCAGGGTCATTCTATCTTGCTTAAAAGTCCATATATCAACATTATAAACAAAAACTCCGCAATTTAAAAGGGGTAATTCAAAAAAAGCTGAAAAATATATTTTGACCATAACAGGATATGATGATATTATATAGAAGTATTTTACTTCTATATAGATATTTATTTGTCAAGGCATGCTTAAGGCAGAATGCCGGCTTTTACAGGCAGTGTACCTCACGTTTGAGCTATGTACTGCCCACCGCCCTATGCATTATTCCAACAAGCCTGTTTATTTGACAGCTATATTTTATAATAACAGCGGAGGCTCTTATGTCAAAAAGAAATACTTCAAAAAAAGGTCTGCGTATAATCATTGTAGGCTGCGGAAAGGTCGGAATAACACTTACCGAGCAGCTTGCAAAGGAAGGTCACGATATTACTTTAATAGATAAAAATGCCCAGAAGCTTCAGGCAACCGCCGGCATGTACGATGTAATGGGTGTAGTCGGCAATGGTGCAAGCTACAGTGTCCAGGAAGAAGCCGGAATAGCTTCAGCCAACTTAATCATAGCCGTTACGGATTCCGACGAGCTGAATCTCCTGTGCTGTACCATCGCCAAGCGTGTAGGAAACTGTGCTGCCATCGCAAGAGTCCGTACACCGGACTACAGCCAGGAGGCGGGATACCTTCGTGAGAGGCTCGGTCTTGCAATGATTATCAACCCTGAGTTAGAGACTGCCAAGGAGGCGGCAAGAATCCTATACATGCCTACAGCACTTGAAGTCAATTCTTTTGCCCATGGGCAGGCTGAACTGGTTAAATTCAAGATTCCTAAATGTAACTGTCTTGACGGAATGACTATCGCAGCTCTCGGCAAGGAAATGAATGTCCCTTATGTCATCTGTGTTATTGAGCGCGGCGGATATGTACACATACCTACCGGACGCTTCGTTATGCATGCGGATGACACCATATCCTTCGTCGCTTCAAGAAAATCCACGAAGATTTTCCTTGAACACATAGGCTTTAAGACCAATCAGGTCAAGGATACCATGATTATCGGAGGAGGAAGCGCCGCATACTATCTCGCCGACCAGCTCATCCGCTCAGGAATCTCGGTAAAGATAATAGAGAACAGCCGTGAACGCTGTGAGGAGCTGAGCATATTACTGCCTAAGGCTGTCATTATCAATGGCGACGGAACCGATGAAGAGCTGTTAAAAGAAGAGGGCATCACTGAGGTTGAATCCTTCGTCCCTCTGACCGGCATTGATGAGGAGAACATTATGCTCACACTCCACGCCAAGCAGGTATCGAATGCCAAGGTAATCACCAAAATCAACCGCATTACATTTAAGAACGTAATCAACAGTCTGGACCTTGGAAGTGTCATATACCCTAAATATATCACCTCCGAGGCAATAATTGCCTACGTCCGTGCTAAGAACGATTCCATGGAATCTAACGATTCCAATTCAGGTGATAACGCTTCGGCATCCGACAGCACGATTGAAACCCTTTACCACATGTTCGACCATCGCGTTGAGGCGATTGAGTTCCGGGTCACAAAGAGTTCGGACGTCACAGGCAAGCCTCTCGCGGAGCTTAAGCTCAAGGATGAGATACTCATCTCGTTTATAAACCGCAACGGAACCATTATCATTCCGAGTGGTCAGGACTGTATTCTTGAGGGTGACACTGTAATGATAGTCACAACACACACAGGTTTTACTGATATTCAGGATATTCTGCGATAAACCGGAGGTATATGTAACATGAACAAATCAATTATCAGGTATATATTGGGACATGTATTTCTGCTTACCTCCTGTCTCATGCTCCTGCCTGCGTTAGTCGGGCTGATATATCTCGAGCATGAGGCTGTTGCGTATCTCATTGTCGCGTCAGCCTGCTTTTTAAGCGGATTTATCATGACCAGAAATAAACCTGAAAACACAACACTATATCTCAAGGAAGGCTGTATAAGCACATCTCTCGCATGGATTCTGCTCAGTCTTATAGGCTGCCTTCCTTTTTTTGTGACAGGTGAGATTCCGTCCTTCACCGATGCTCTGTTTGAGACAATATCGGGCTTTACCACCACCGGAGCCAGCATTCTGGCAAATGTGGAAGGACTTTCGCACTGCTCGCTTTTGTGGAGAAGCTTCACACACTGGATTGGAGGCATGGGTGTTCTCGTATTCCTGCTTGCCATAGTTCCGCTAAGCGGCGGCTCGAACATCAACCTTATGCGTGCAGAAAGCCCGGGACCTTCTGTAGGCAAGCTTGTTCCCAAGATGAAATACACGGCAAGAATACTTTACATTATATATTTCGGGCTTACGCTTATTCAGTTTATCCTGCTCATCATAGGCAGAATGCCTGTATTTGATGCGGTGTGCACCGCATTCGGCACCGCAGGAACAGGAGGCTTCGGAATCAAAAATGACAGCATTGCAGGCTACTCCCCCTATATCCAGTGGGTTACAACCATATTCATGCTGTTGTTCGGTGTCAATTTCAATGCCTATTATTTTATTTTATTCGGTAATGCAAAAAAAGCCTTCAAAATGGAGGAAGTCCGCTGGTATTTTATTGTTGTCATCGTTTCCGCAGCAATAATAACCATTGAGCTGTGCCGTGCTGCAGCACCATTTGCCACAGCACTCCGCGACTCAGCCTTTCAGGTCGCCTCAATTATAACAACGACCGGATTTTCGACCACGGACTTCAACCTATGGCCAGGAACATGCAAGACAATTCTCGTCATACTCATGTTCGTCGGAGCCTGTGCCGGCAGCACCGGAGGCGGCATGAAGGTATCGCGATTCGTGATACTTTTCAAGACCGTTTTCAAGGAGTTAGACTCCTACATCCACCCGAAGCGTATTCAGAAGCTCGCACTTGACGGCAAGCCGATTGACCATGATGTTGTGCGTTCAATCAACGTATACTTTATAACCTTTGCTGTAATATTTGTCATCTCTCTTTTTCTGGTCTCATTTGAGGGAAATGATCTGGTGACCAATTTCACGGCGGTTGCCGCAACCATCAACAACATCGGGCCCGGACTTGAACTTGCCGGACCAACCCAGAACTTCGGACTCTTCAGCATGCTCACCAAATACGTGCTGATGTTCGACATGCTCGCCGGGCGCCTTGAGCTGTTCCCACTGCTCATCCTCTTCCACCCGGCTGTGTGGAAGGATCTGCATAATACACATAGGAATTGGAGGAGGAGAAGGCAGTAAAAATTGTATGATTTTACAAAAGCCACTACGGAAATATATCTTGTAATTTCCGTAGTGGCTTTTTTCAGATATACTAAACATTCCCCCAATCTACAATTCTTCTGAGGTATGGGTCAGCGCCATACTTACCTTCCAGATACTGTTTGTCGAACTTGGCATCCTTTCTGACGGATTCACCTTTTACATTCTTGAACTCCACCAAAGAATAAAGTTTAGAATTCTGTGCATTTCCCTTTGCAACGAACCAGATTTCATCCCTCCTAAACACTTCACTGTTCATAGTCGACAAATCATGTGATGTGAAAATCAACTGTGCTTTATGTCTGTTGATACTCATATCATTAAACATCATAATAATATGGCGAAGTAAAATCGGATGGATTTTTGCGTCCAGCTCGTCAATCACAAGCACGGTTCCAGTAATCAGGCTTTCTGCAATAAACGGGAGTAATCCAAATAATTTTTGTGTTCCACTGGATTCATCAAACAAATTGATTTCTGCTTCCACATCATCTACACAATGCTTCGTGAATATATCTATTCTGTCATTCTCTTTTTCTTCTACTCTGAAATCAACAATGTCTAAGTCCATCTCCTGAATCATCTGAAGCATTAACTGTTTCACCTCTTCCGATGTGGACACCGCCATTCTAAGTTCTTGTATTGGGTTTCCATAATTCAGAAATTCGATTCCATATTCAAACCAACTCAATACATCCTTAACCACCGCGTTTCCCTTATAAGCAATTCCCAAATAAGAAAGTAGCGTAAGTGTTTTAGATAATTCATTACTAACTTTCAGTTTTGCAAAAGCCCCCTTCAAAATAATTCCGTTTTCATCTCTGGTAAAAAGAGCAGATTTTCTTCCCGTCTCAAGTTTGACTCTATCCAAGCTCTCATATAAAACGATGTCACGCTTTACATGTAAAATATACCTGTACTCTGAAACTGTGGTCCTGAAGAACAATTCAAATTCTGTAGACCCGTCCTTACTCTGTGAAAATGCAAACGGCTCCACAATTAATTTCTTTTGAAGTAAAACCTTTTCCTCACTATCCTCTGTGGCAAAAAGAGGACGTAACACTTTTGCCACCAAGGTATGCAATGCCGCCAAAACATTGGATTTTCCTCCTCCATTCGGACCATAAATAGCTGACACCGGTAAATATTTTTCCTCATCTTTATCTATGATGATCCTATTCTCATGCTCTGATATTGCAGCCGCCTGCATATCAAATGTTGCTTCATCTCTTATGCTTTTGAAATTTTTAACCGTAAATTGGCATAACATATATCTAACCCTCCGTTATACCTTTATTATATCCCCTCTCCATATAATTAATAATATGTTCTTTCGCCTCTGACTGGCGTGCATCCACAAAAAGTATTCCGAATGTAATGCATGCATCTAATCCTAGTTTCTGTTGTGCCTCCCTCAATTCGCCTTCTAGGCGATAATACGACCCTACTGGATTCATTTTATCTTCTCTCCCATATCATATTATTTTATTACGTATCTCCCCCACCAACCTATGCACCGTTGTCCCCGGACACATCTCTGATGGTTTCTTTTTACCTTCACGTTCACACTGTTCCAATTTCTGCTGTGCTATCTGTATTGCCTTTTCCTCATTCCCTGCATTGCTGATTTTTGCATACATCTTTTCATCTGCCTTGGAATACTTCTGTCCTGTCTTGCTCTCATATACTCGTCCGAACTCAGAGCAACATGTCCATGAATCCTGGATTACCGGCATTGCACCAAAATAAGCATACATCCATATTTCAAAACATGGATTCGACCATCCTGCTTGTATACCTTTTTTCTCTGCCTCGGAAATAATTTCATCAAATCCTATCACTTGATCTCTGTCAAACACAATCCAAGGAATACGATATTGAGCCTCATAGGCTGTTAGCTCCAGGCATTTATCAATCATGCTTCTTGTCTTTGTTTCCACAACTTTAATGACTAGTCTGTTTCTAACTTTTTCCGGCAATGATTGATGCAGTCCTGCAAAAAAGCAACGTTCTGTCCCTTCTGTGTCTGTAACGATCAAGTAATATCCCAATTCCGGTACTTTGATTATTCTTCTTTGCTCCCTTGTCTTTCTATTCCCTGTTCTATCCCCTTTTGCCATGCTCAATTTCTCCGTTCCACTTCGGTCGGTGCTGAACCAATGTCCCCCGGACACCCCGCACCCTTAAAAATATCTATACTCTTTAAAGCCGGAATAGCACCATACTTACCAATCAGATAATTCTTCTCATAGCTTTCGTCCTTGCGAATACGCACTCCATCCTCATCCACAAAATCTGCAAGAGAGTATAATGTTGAAACACCTCGATCATCCTTCTCAACAAACCAAATTTCGTCACGACGCAGCAACTGATTTGAAAGTTGCCAGGTATCATGCGTTGTAAATACAAGTTGCGCATGGTTAACATTGATATTCGGGTTCAAGAATGTAAGCAAAAAGTTTCTTACCAAAAGCGGATGTAATCGGGCATTTAATTCATCAATAAAAAATACACTTCCCTTTTCCAATACTTCCTGTAATTCTGGATAAAGAGCAAACATCTTCAATGTTCCCGCTGACTCTGCACCTAAGGGTATCTCTGCCATTTCATCAGAATCAATCTTCTTATGAAGCGCATTAATCTTATATTTTTCTTCCTTTGATTCACCATCACTCGGAACCTTTTCTACCCGAAAATCCTTAATATGTTCATCAAAAGATGCAAAATATTCCACAACCTTATGCTGAACATTCTTATCATCCACAAAGCCTCTCGGCAATCTGCGTGATAAGAAAAAATTAGTAAACGGATCACCAAAATCTGCAAATTCATTTGTCATAAACCAGTCTCTGATTGCCTTACATTTACTAATTTTTAACTTAGCTCCTAAGGAAACAATCAACACCTGCTTTTCAAGTGCAATCTTTATATTATCCCTGCTGTTCTTCGGCAAGCCTGATAAATCTAATTCACTTTCAGAATTCCCACGATAAAATACTGTACTGTACTTTCTGGCTGTCTTAGCCTTAGAATTCAGCCATTCCTCTGTTACGCCTTCTTTGTTAACACAGAATCCATAATTATATGTCTTCTCGTTCTTATCTCCGGGAATGGTAAAATAAACCTCAAAACTGGATTCCGCATATGCTGACGTGGAATCAAACAAAAACGGAGTAGGTCTATACTCCTCAAACTTCTCTTCCTCATCTCCGTACTTGAAAGAATCCACTACATACTCAGCCATATACTCAAATGCACTGTATATATTTGACTTACCACTTGCGTTTGCTCCATAAATGACCGCAACCGGCAGTATCTTTTCACCTCCGATGGTCACAACTCTTTCGGAAAATTCTGTCATCTTGGTGGCGGACAAATCCAAAGCAGCTTCTTCCCTAAAGGATTTGAAATTTTTAAAACTAAATTGTATCAACATAATTGCTACCTCATCTTCTTTTCTACTTTCTATTATATGCATTTTTTCAAAATAATCAACATTCAAATGTGGCTTTTTCTCATTTCAGTGTTGATTATTTGTTTTTCAGATACCAAATTAAAAAGCAAGGCTCTCACCTTGCTTCTCTTACCCCACGCATAATTTTTCCTTGTTTTCCGATAAGTTCTCTAATATGTAATCTTTGCTCTCTGGATATAATGCAGCCTTCTCTGTCACCCTCGCTACCTTCCCGGCATTTGCTTCTACCAAGAGTTTGCTTTGGCTTGTTTGAAGCATCTCATAAACCCTCAGAATCCATCGAAAATCTGATTAAACTACTCATTATAGGCTACACCATTTCAATATTGGTAAATGACTTAGGTAAGCGTTATATATAAGCTTCTTTTCTTTGCATAATGCAACTTTCTAACCAAACAAAAAACATCATCGAATTGTACTTCCGGAAATGTTTTCTTCATCATCTTCCACATTGCTTTTGCATGAATCCTGTCATGCCAGACAAAACGGCGCAGCACTTTTCTCACAGACCACATCTCATCATAACTCCCTTTCCGAAGTCTGCCACTTAAAAAATCCTGTGTTGCTTCCAGCTTTTCAAATCCCCTTTTACGGCACTCTGTGATAGCGACTCCGTTGTCCGTGTCAATTCCTATCTCCCCAAAGTAGTAACTATTCACATTCTTTGTATGCAAATACATTTCCTTCGCTGTACGCGGAACCTCACCATAAAAAGTTTTCCTTATGGGCAGGACACTTTTGTCCTTATCCGGCACCATATCATAGAGTTTTTGAAAATCCAAAGCCGACTTTAGTGCCAGCTCTCTTAATCTTATATATTCTTCCATAGTCAATGGTTCTTCTTCCGATATAAAAATAACATCGCTGTCTGCATCCTTAATCTCCAGCTCAGACGTTTTCTCCTGAACCACTACCGGGTTTACTGCTTCTTTACTTTCACCACACCACGCCAGATATGATTGAATTTCATTCTGCATTTTTTCTAATGCGATATCCAGATTTTCGCCTCTTGTAAATGCTCCTACATAATCCTCAGCATACAACAGAGCATCATTGCCCTTATGTTCCCTCACACACTTTATTTCCATGTCCGCCTCCAAGATAATGCCATTTTATAGATGTAATATAAATTCGTTTTTAATAACTGCGGTATGAAATAATAAATATTATAACCAGTCTATTATACTAAAGGCGCTTCCTAATTTCTATATAATAGTTTTCATTATTGATACATTCAGGTAGCTCTTACCGCATATTCATCTTTTATTTATCTGTGATATGCCTTTTTTCTTTTGGGGAAACACAATTTATTGCTGCAATTTTTATTTTATATTCAAATGAAATTGCCAACTATATAATCTAATTTCTGTTTACCAGACATGAATTTACAAAACATTCAACACATTTCTTAGAACCATTTTATAAAAGGCTGCTGTTATTAAGAATATTTCATATCTCCATAACAGCAACCCCTTCAATGTTTAAAATTTTCCTGCTCTCATTATGTATGTGCATTATGCAGATGCAGATATTTCTCCCTGGTGGCAAGTCCACCGCGGATATGTCTCTCGCTCTTGTTTAGCTCGAGTATCTCGCGCGCCTGCCTGGCAAGCTCCGAATTGATGGCAGGAAGACGCTCGGCGACGTCCTTGTGTACGGTACTCTTACTTATCCCATACTGCTTGGCAGCCTGACGCACGGTGCAGTTATTCTCGATAATGTAGGAGGCAATCTCCATCGCCCTTTCCTCGATATAACCCTTCAAAAAATACCCCTTAAGAATCTTTTTTACAATGTATGACAAAGACCTAGGGGGTATGACTAGGAATTAAATATAATTACTTGACTATATCGTCTACATAACAATGCAGCATCCATGCCTTCGAAAATGTCTTCTCAAGATCACACACTTCGCGGGTGTCCACACAAGTATACAAATCCACCAGACGTTTCGTATATTTAACGTTCATGGCAATAATCATACAGACAATATACACAACACTGATTACCGCAAATACAACAGAGACCTTAGACAGAAGCCACGAACCAATAAGCCCTACAAAGCTTGAAAAAAACACTAAAGTTTCATACAGCAGTGTTTCCGCACTATTCAGCTGATGCATAAGCGATAGCAGCACGCTTGGTTTTTGAGGCTTCACGAACAATTTCTACAATTTTTTCAATCATCTTGATACCTGTTCTTTCCAAACTACTAATTTTTTATAATTATAGCAGAAATGCCATTCATTTTCTACCACGCAAACAGTAGCACTCCATGTGCCGGAATCTTCCACTCCTTCTGCTCACCAAGTTCTTTTCCCGACCACAGCTCCTTCGCATTCTGCTGCACCTCCTCAAGAATATCTGAGGTGACATCCAGTGCCTTGTTGGTTATATTAAAAATTGCCTTATATTTCTTATCGGCGGATTCACTCTGCCATACAATGCAGCTGTCATTCCGCATAGTCTCCCTTGCTCCACGCGCCTTCTTAAACATCTCATATACATCCTTGTTAGTGAGAAGCTCTATGGTTTTGCTGTCAAGCTTGGTAAGCTCTGCTCCAAGCATAAGCGGGGAGCGGAATATTGTCCAGAGTGTCAGCATGGTCTTCTGCTCATCGTATGTGAAATTAGTGTCCCTTTCCTGTCCGAAGCCCTTGCCCAATCTGCCAAGCGGAAGCATATCGCAGTCCGGGTATCCGCCGTCCTTGACATAGTCCTGCCAGTTTTTACATCTGTCAAACATATCAAGCAGGGACTCCCAGTGATCCCAGAAGTCATCCGTGATACGCCACATGTTCGCATTTTCAAAATAAAAGTCATGCTCATCTACAATAGCAGGTCCCGGTGACAGGCTGAGAACCACATCTCTTCCGCACTTTTCTATTGCCCTATGGAGCATCATAATCTCATCCTTACTCGACCTCGCATCCATACGACAGATGTCATCGCATTTAATAAAGTCAACGCCCCATGAAGCATACAGTTCAAGGAGCGAATCGTAGTATGCCTGTGCTCCATCGGCGTCCGGATTTACCCCATACATATCCGGGTTCCAGAAGCAGATAGAATCAGGGGCTGCAATCTGGTTCGCTGTAAAATCCGTATTTTTAATTTTTGTACGGAAATATGCCGCACAGCGCGGTATTCCCCTCATTATATGTATGCCGAATTTAAGTCCCAGTCCATGCACGTAATCCGCCAGCGGTCCAAAGCCCCTGCCATCCCTCGATGAAGGAAATCTGTCCACATCCGGAAGTAGTCTCGAATATTCATCCATCTCTAACCTGGCAAAAGGAACGTACTGGAACTTATCCCTCTGCTGTCCGGCCTCCTTGGAATACCATGCAATATCCACAACAACGTACTCCCAGCCACATTCCTTAAGGTGCTTTGCCATAAAGTCAGCATTTGCCTTCACCTGCTCCTCATTTACGGTTGTGTCATAATAGTCATAACTGTTCCACCCCATAGGCGGATTTTTAAATACCATTCCCATTTTTTGCTTCTCCTTCTCCCTGCAGATATTTTTATCTGCTACCTTAATTTATACCATATTGAAAAAATGAAGTCTATTAAAAAAAGATGTTGGGGCAAAGCCCCAACATCCATAAACCTCTACACTATTACGCAAGCAGACTTAAAGCTCCCTGATTGCTCTGTTTTGCCTGGTTTCCAGCGGCTAACACCACAGTATTCCCGTCTTCGGCAGGCACCTTCCGTTGCTCTCAATCACCTTGGAATACCAGTAAGCTGAATCCTTTGGTATGCGCTCCTGGGTTGTGAAGTCCACGTAAACCATTCCGAAGCGCTGTGTATATCCATCCGCCCACTCAAAGTTATCAAGAAAGGTCCACTCAAAATATCCTCGTACATCTGCGCCTTCATCTATTGCCTTCTCCATTCCCTTTATGTAGCTCTCAAGGAAGGTTATGCGGTTAGGGTCATGCACCTTGTGGTCACTGCTTACAAGGTCATGGCAGGACATACCATTTTCGGTTATGTACAGTGGCAGCCTGTACCTCTCATATAAGAACTTAATGCCGTAATAGAATGCACGCGGTGTCACAGGCCAGCCTGCCGCCGTCCTTGGAAAGCCCGGTGCCCTGCCGACGAACTCCGGTTCTCCATCCTTTCCGGCTCGTACGAAGTAACCGTTATAAATATTCTGTCCCATAAAATCAAGCGGCTGATGAATAAGCTCCATATCCTCTTTGGTAATATCCGGAAGGTATTTTTTGAATTTTTTAAGCCCTTCCTCAGGATAATGTCCCAAAAATACCGGGTCGGAGAACCATGCTACATTCCATGTCCAGTTGTCCAATGGATTATAGAAACCGAAATACACCTTCCTTGCCGCCTCGATATCCTCCGGCGAATCAGTATAAGGATATGCGACCCCACCTGTAGGGGCATAGCCTACCTTGATTGGTCTTCCTGCATATTTTCTTAAATTGATGACAGCCTGCCCATGAGCCTTTAACAGATTATGCGCAATCTGGAATGTGTCCGTAACAGTGTGCTTGATACCCGGTGCATGCACGGCACTGAGGTGTCCAAGTCCGACAACACACTGCGGCTCGTTTATAGTTATAAAATAATCGCACAAATCCGCAAAATTCTCGGCTATCACCTTGGCATACTCACCAAACCAATCCACAATCTGAGGATTGAGCCAGCCACCCTTTACCTGAAGTGCCTGCGGAAGCTCCCAATGAAACATGGTAATGTATGGCGTGATTCCGTTCTCCTTCATTGTGACAATCATATCACGGTACATGGCTATCGCCTTTTCATTCACCCTGCCTGTTCCCTCAGGAAGTATCCTTGCCCAGTTCATCGAGAAACGGTATGCCTTTATTCCCAGTTGTCTCATAAGTGCATAGTCTTCTTTATACCTATGCATATGGTCACATGCTGTGTACGCATTCTGGTTCTCATGAATATGCCCTTCCTCAGTAAACACGTCCCACACACATTTACCTCTTCCGTCCTCCGGGTCTGTGCCCTCAACCTGATAGGCGCTGCTCGCAACGCCCCACACGAAATCATCTCTGAACATAGTTTTCTCCTTTTTCTATATTATTCCTATTTTTTCTGTTCGTATTTATAGTCTAATCATGTAGCGTTTAAATTTTTTACGTTTCAAGTAAGCGTAATCAGACTATATGCCTCAATATCTGAATATCTCATACAGTCTTATAGCTATTTGTCCCATTGCTCCTAGCGTCCGCTTGCGATAACCGACACAAGATAGAACTCTGAAGCATCAGCTTCACTTGTCTTTACAAGCTTAATCTGCACCGTATGTTCCTTATTCTCACCATGCTCCAGCAGCGTGTACAGCTCAAGCTTATCTCCCCAGGTCTCATCGAAATTAGCATCAAGCGTCACCGCATTTGCCTCATCTCCGTCAATGACTGCGACCGCAACAGGTGCAGGCTTATGTATTGTCTTTCTAAACTGTACAGCTATGCAGCTTCCCTTTACCTTGAAAGTAATGCACGCTCCGTTCTCGGAAGCAGTATAACCCTTCTTAAAGCAGTCCGTGATATCCCTCTGCTCAGACATATCAGACTTAAAGCCGTCAAGCTCCGGGGCTGAGTTATAATTCCGGTATCTTACCGAATCCTCGTAGGCATTGGCAGTCAATGGCTCCGGGAGCAGGACGGCAGTTCCGGCATCAGGCTGTGCTGCAGCTCTCTGTGATTTTGCCGTCTCATATTCTGCCTTTACCGTATTTTTTATCTGCTCAAGCCTTTTTGTAATAACCATGCTGACAAGTTCATGTCCACAGTCATTAGGGTGAAGGTCATCCGGGGTAATTCTTCTGTTGTCAAATCTACAATTCAAAAGAGCCTTGTACAGTGTGCTCTGCATGCTCACCGACGGAATATTGTAGTGTCTTGCAATTCTTGAATGTACAAGCTCTGCGCTGGCTCCATTGTTGTAGCACACATTGTGGACAAGCATAAGTGCGGGATGTGATTTGGACGAAAGGATTTTTCTCACAAGTCCTTCATAAGTCTCCTCGAAATGCCCGGTGCTCTCATCATTTACCGAAAACTCCGCTATCACAAAATCCGGCTCCGCATCAAGCAGGTCATCCTGTGCCCTGGCAACGCCGAACTGTGACGTAGTTCCGCCTATGCCTGCATTGACATACTTAAATTCTGCCTGTGGGAATGTCCTTACCCACCATTCATACACAAGATATGCATAGCATTTCTGCGGTGTGGATGACAGGCTTCCCTGTGTTATCGAACCGCCGATAAATCCTATCGTGAGTTTCTCCCCCGCCTCTGCTCTCTTCATCACATCCTTTATATTCCAGATGTATCCCGGATTGGCAACCCCCTGCCCAAAATCTATATATTTTGCCAGTTCATTCATGCTACCGTTCTCCTTATTATAATTATGTTTTTATAATTATGAATCAGGTAATTGTGAAATTCATTCTTGCCGGTAAACAGTTGTGCAAACTAGTACACCGCCGGACCTTTTGAACGTCGCAATAGTTCGGCTGTGTCGAACTAATGTGTCCGAAATGGTACTAGCAAAATTGCACAACCTACAGTTATCGCACACCGAATTTCGCAATTACCAGCCATTAATATTTGCTTTCTTCTGTTTACATAATCCTCTGTATATATGCTGCAAGCTCCTCAGACATTTCCTGCGCCTCAGGTATTCTGATATGTCCCGGAGTTCCTGCACCATTCCTCTTATAAAGGAAATGATGAACCCTGCCGGAGGCTATCCTCCTGCACACATCATCTATCGCCCTGTCCCATGCCGCGTCATGCATGAGTATGGTTGTAGCAAGGACTATCTTAGCTTCCGGATATAGCTGCATGAGCCTTCTTATGAACCATTCGTAGCGCTCCCGCCATCTTTTTGCCTTGACTCCATCGTAATCTGCCGGCATATAGTTGTCGGGATGTGCGTCATTCTGCCCTATGGCAACCACAACCACATCCGGTGTGTATCTGCTAAAATCCCATTGCTTTACCTCTCCAAGGCCGGGAAGATACTGTATCTTGTCATAGCATGACTCCACACCAAGATACCCCGGTGCCCCGAAATAGCCGGTACCGTCAAGAAGTGCTATTCCGCCCTGAGAAATGTTATGAAGCTTCGCGTTGAGCTTCCGCGCCGTCATCCATGCGTATGAATACCAGCTATTGGAAAATTCCCCATTATGCACAGGGTCAGCCTTTCCCACATAATCAACTGCCTCCGACACCTCGCCGCAGGAAACGCTGTCACCATAGACTTCCATCTTTAGCTTCTTGTTCTTCTCAGCCTCATTTGTTGCAAGCCCAGCCCCATCCTCAAGCTCAAATCCATGAATTGTCACATAGTCGGCTGAGTCCTGTCGCTTGAAGAAAATTACCTCATGCCAGACTTCACCTTTATCATGGTCATCAGCCGCCATGTCCTGCTTCTTAGTATTATTTTCTCCATAAATAATATACTCATGCTCCTCATTGTCCTCATACAGCAGCAACGCTGTCTGGACGCCATCAATAACGCAGCCCATTCTGTTGCTCCAGCATGAGCGCTTGTTGGTGAGCTTTACCTTCAGAAGATTTCCTGTGAATCTGAAGGTCACATAGCTTGAGGGATACACCATGACAGGTGCATCCGGATTGTCAAAATCTATACGCCCGCAATAAATCAATCGCGGGTCCGATGGACTTATAAACATATATCGTACCTCTTCTTTAATGCAATTTTATTGCTTAAATTATCCCAACAGCTCCATGTTCTTAGCGATAAGCTCACATCTCTGCTTTACGCAGTCCGGGGAACGAAGCGGATCCTGTGGTGTGTTGAATACATAATCGACAAGCTTATCAACTGTTGTGGCTGCGACATGAAGTCTTGTATCCGATGAAGCGTAGTAGATGAATACCTCGTTCTTGTCATTGACAATTGCTCCATTGGTGAACACAACATTGCTAACATCGCCGACTCTCTCATCACCTCTAGGTCCGATGAGAAGTCCCGACGGCTCCGCAATCACCTTGGCAGGGTCCTTAAGGTCTGTCGCAAAGGCATATATTACATAGCGAAGTCCGGCTGCGGTATTTCTGACACCATGTGCAATGTGAATCCAGCCACGGTCTGTCTTGATTGGTGTTGCACCTGCTCCGTTCTTGACCTCTGTGATTGTGTGGTACTTTCTTATGCTCGTCATCCTCTCCTCGTCGATGACCGCATGTGTTATATCATCGCAGAGTCCGAAGCCGATTCCTCCGCCGCTTCCTGTCTCAATGAAATCATCCATAGGTCTTGTGTAGAACGCATACTTGCCGTCAACAAATTCAGGATGAAGCACAACATTTCTCTGCTGCGGTGAATGGAGAGTTGTGAGATTGTCAAGTCTCTCCCAGGTCTTTAAATCCTTGGTTCTCACAATTCCGGCTGCTGCCACTGCTGCGGAAAGGTCATTAGAGCCTGTGTCCTTGCTCTCCGAACAGAACACACCGTAAATATATCCGTCCTCATGCTGTGTAAGTCTCATGTCATACACATTAGTCTCCTCCGCGCATGTATCAGGAAGCACTACCGGGTAATCCCAGAATCGGAAGCCATCCACACCATTGTCGCTCTCTGCCACACCGAAGAAGGACTTTCTGTCATTTCCCTCTATGCGCGCAATGAGATAGTACTTGCCGTTTAACATAATTGCACCGGAATTCATAACCGCATTTATGCCAAGGCGCTCCATAAAGTAAGGATTGGTCTCCTTGTTCAAATCATACCTCCACTCAATAGGTGTATGCTCCCTTGTGAGCACAGGATACTCATATCTGTCATATATTCCATTGTAAAAATCGCTCTTATTATTCTTCCTCGCAAGCAAAGCCTCCTGCTTTGCCTTCTCAACATAATATCTCTCATGTATCATATCGGTTACTCTCCTTTTTACCCTATTCTCTTCATAACTTCCATACACATTCTTCCATTGTGGTACGGACACTTCCACGGCTCCACAATCGGTCTGCCCTCCTGCGGCGTGCCATCCTCGTTGGTTGCCCAGAACCACTCTGAGCCCGGTCTTCTGTCAATCTGGCATGACTGGATGAACTCCCACTCCGAAAGTGCAGCATCCCTGTATTCATCTGCAGCCGGATTTTTTTCGTAGGCATTCAGAAAACCTATGACTGTCTCAGCCTGAACCCACCATACTCTTGTGGTGTTCACCACACCGCGCTCGCACTCATTCGCAAGCGAATTGCCGTTAAATGCCTCCTCGTAGACATGTCCGGCAAGTGCCTTGGTGATTGGTGTGAGCTTGTCATACAGCTTCTTATATACGCCGTCTGTTATGCCCTGGCGCTTCTCCTGCATCCCGATTATCTCAATGCCTCTGTCAATGAGCCATGAAGTCTCAATATCATGTCCGTATGAATGAAGGTCAATAAGCGTATTGTAGTCCATGTCAAAAAATACCTCCTGACGCTTCTTCTTTGGATTATACATTTTGTCCGCAAAGAGATTTAATATATCGTAGAGCCTGCCCTTGACCTCCTCATCCGCGGTCACGCGGTACAGCTCTGTGTATGCCTCAAACACATGAAGCAGTGTATTCATCGTTCTGCCCGCCATAACTCCGTTCTCAGACAGCTTCTCATTGCTCGCCGGCTTGAAATCGCGTGTGAACGCCTCAAGATAGCCTTCCTCATCGCGGCATTTTGTCTCAATCACATGGTATAAATCATAGGCAAGCTTAAGCGCCTCCTCATCCCCCGCTGCCTCATAGTAGGATGAGAGCGCATAGATTGCAAATGCCTGATTGTATGTATGCTTCGTTGTGTCAAGCGGCCTGCCGTCATAGGTAACCGACCAGAATATTCCGCCATGCTCCCTGTCCATACATTTATCCCTCATAAATGTATACGCATGCTCTGCCTCTTTAAGAAGGCTCTTGTCCTTTAAAAGTGTGTATGCATTTGCAAAAAACCATGTGATTCTGCTATTTAAAATGCAGCCCTTCCCGGCATTTCTGTCAAGCTTCAAATCATACGAAAGCCAGCCATAGTATCCGCCGTTCTCATCATCAAGAAGGCTCTTCCAGAATGGAATGATTCTCATTGTGAGCTCCCTTGTAATCTCTTCCTTCATAACATTAAGCTCAGCATCCGGCTTGATAGTACCGACACCGGGTGTGACAATTGTATTGTTCATTTTTTTATCCCCTTTCCATTTAATAAGCTGTTGTTATAAGTATTTTTGCCACAACACTTTTTATAATATTTTATATTGCACTATGCCTCAGCAAAATGCTCAACCTGTCTGATAATTATTCAACTCTTTTTGAGCGCAGCCACACTATCTTTAATCACAAGCTGCCCTTCCACGATATACACTCTGTGCCGGTACTCCTCACCTGCAATCTTTTTTATAAGAGTATGTACAGCCCTTCGCGCCATCTCCTTTATATCCACCTCGTAGGTTGTTATCTCGACGTCGCATATTCCGGGATAGATAAAATTATCATAGCCGACCACCGATACATCCTGCGGCACCCTGAGTCCGCGCACTTCAAGAGCCTTGATAAGAAAGCTCGCCGCAATATCGCAGTTGCACACAAATGCTGTCGGGAGCTGCCCCGGAAGGCGGATGTAATTTTCGGGGTCTATGCTTCCGTGCTCTCTCTCCCTGTCCTCGATTATCCATTCCGGTCTTACCTCACTGCCATGCTCCATCATCGCCCTTAAGTATCCCATATATCTGTCGGTGATTGAGCCTGTCGCGAGCACCGTGCCCACATAGCCTATCCGTGTATGCCCCATCTCAAAAAGATAGTTGGTAAGTCTGTATGCACCATAGTAGCTGTCCGATATCACCGCATCAGCCTCTTTTTTATTATCACAGAAATCAAGATATATCATGGGAAGACTGCAGTTTTCATTAAGAAAATCAAGATATTCCCAGCTAAGCCGTCCCATAACAATGATTCCGTCAGCTCTGTTATCCGCCACAAGCTTCGGCAGTATATTATTCTTCTCCGTCTCCATGCTGACAGGCTCCATGACAGCAAAGCACTCTCTTGCAATGGCCCGCCCGGTTATCTGCTTATACATCTGCAGATAAAAGGAATCGTATTTATCAATATATCTCTCTCCGACAAGCACTCCAAGTGTGTAGCTTCTGTTCTTCGCCTCCCGCGGCTCCTTAGACGGCGGCACATAGCCCATGCTGCCGGCAAGCTCCTCAATCTGTTTTCTGAGCGTATCGCTGACTCCCTTCTGGCCCGATAGAGCCTTTGAGACCGTCACAGTGCTCACTCCCAGCCTTGCTCCGATGTCCGCAAGACGCACTGATTTTTTCACGCGTGTACCTCCCTCCTAATTATCAGAATCAGATAGGCAATTGCGAAACCCAATGTGTAATTATCATACGTTGTGTAATTTTACCGGCAAATTCGAGTTCCGCAATTATCCAAAGCATTAGAAATGCATATACAACCCAGGTTTTATCCCATAGCTATTCAGCTTATTCCTGTACAAGGTGTATAAGCGTGCTCTTGAAATCTCCCCACATACCGGGCATTCTCAGTCCGGCACTCATAAGAGTATCGCCATAAAGCATCTGAATCTGATTTTCTCCATCAGAGCCGGAATTATTATTTTCATCCGCTCCTTCGTAAAGCACCTTGTATTTTTTATCCGGTGCAAGTCCGGCAAGCTTAATCATCCTGCTCTTGAAATTTGGTCTGTTAAGAACCTGTACACAGGTCAAAAGTGCTTCCTTCTTGTCCTTGGAAACAACCATATAGCAGTCATAAATATTGTTTTCCTGATAAGACGCAAGTCTGTAGTAGTCACCGTTTCTCACAAGGTCATTGTACCTGTGGTAGGCCGCAATCTGACCCGGAATAGCGTCCCTGTCCTCCTGCGGTATTCTGGTAATGTCAAGCTCGTAGCCGAAGGTTCCACACAGAGCCACATCGCCCCTTGTCTTGAACGGTGTCACCCTTCCGACAGTATGGTTCGGACAGTCGGACACATGTGCACCCATAGCCGAAAGAGGATATATAAGTGCCGTTCCCTCCTGTATCGCAAGTCTCTCTATGGCATCCGTGTCATCGGAGCACCATATCTGCGGGCTGTAGTAGAGCATTCCAGCATCGAACCTTGCCCCGCCGCCCGAGCAGTTCTCAAGCAGAAGATTAGGAAATTCCTTGGTAAGCCTCTCCTGAAGCTCATACACGGCAAGCATGTATCTGTGTTCTAGCTCACCCTGTCTGTCCTCAAGAAGATAATTGCTGTGAAGGTCGGTGTGCTCGCGGTTCATATCCCACTTCACATACTCAATGTTGGCACTGCGCAGTATTCCCGCAACTGCCTCATAGCAGTAATCGACAACCTCCGGTCTTGACAAATCAAGCACATACTGGTTTCTTGAACGGCATGCCTCACGTCCCGGAATGGCGATAGCCCAGTCCGGGTGCTCCCGATAGAGCTTCGACTCCGGGGAAATCATCTCCGGCTCAAACCATATTCCGAACTTCAGACCGATTTTATTCACCTCATCCACAAGATGCTTAAGACCACCCTGAAGCTTCTCCTCATTCACATACCAGTCACCAAGGCTTGTGTTGTCATCATTTCTGTGACCGAACCAGCCGTCATCCATGACAAGCATCTCTATGCCGCTCTTTTTTGCCTCGCGTGCGATAGCTAAGAGCTTTTCCGTATCAAAATTAAAATATGTAGCCTCCCAGTTATTTATAAGGATAGGACGCTTCTTATCCTTGTACGGGCTTCTTATAAGATGTCCTCTGTAAAGGTCATGGAGATTTCGTGTCATCGCTCCAAGACCTGCCGCCGAATATGTCATCACAACCTCCGGTGCCTGGAACTCCTCGCCCGGCTCAAGCTTCCACTCAAAGTTCTCAGGATGAATACCCATAAGGATTCTCAGACTGTCGAACTGATTTTTCTCAACCTGTGCAAGAAAATTTCCCGAATACACAAAGCTGAAGCCATACACATGTCCTGTTTCCTGTGATGAGCCATTGTCAACAAGCGCAATAAAAGGGTGCTCCTGATGTGATGATTTGCCCTTGATTGAGCCGACGCTCTGCTTGCCGTAGCCTATTTTCCTAAACTCCATCCGGCGTTCTCTCGCCCATGAGCCATGAAGCGAAAGCAGCTCGTAGCCCTCATCCGGCAGGTCAAGCGCCGCCGACATAACCTTGGTTATGAAAATATTCTTATCCGAATTATTTTTTAACTTAACACTTCTTGTTATTACATCCTGTTCAGGGAAAACGCTGTAGCTCAGTGTAGCCGCAAGTCCGATACATGGGTCGACCGCTTTAATCTCGAGTGTGTATACCTTGCTGTCATCGTTGCCACAGGCACTTTCATCCAGTGCCTTCACTTCACCCGATGTGAACGTAGCCGGAAGTCCCTTAAGCCCCGGCTTGCCCTCATATATTCTGTGTCCCTCATACACAAGGCTCACCGCACGGCTGTTGTCCTCACAGCGCACCGATATGGCACCCTCCCTGTAATCTCCCACATTATTTCCCGGATACTCCGTCGGAAAAGCATCAAAAAACGAACCCCTGTCCCTGTTGTTCTTAGACGGTACGAACGGATTCTCGTCCGTCCTCAACAGATATCTGACATCCGTATCGCTTATCCTGTCACCATAGTATGCGTGACCGATGAAGCCCTCATCATCCACCACCGAAATCACATAGCTGCTCTTCTTCGTGTCCAGCTTAAAAGAACGCGATTTCTCATCAAAAAAAATACCCATAACAACCTCCTCCAAAATAACTGTTGTTATGGGTATTATATTATATTTAAGTTAATCGGTAAATTAAATTTAGCTAATTTAGCTTAATTATTTAACATAAATAAACTGTAAAACTTGGCTTTCCTTCTCCCGGATGACGGCATATCTCACCGTTCATCCATAGTCGAATGTTGATGTTTTTTGACCATATTTTACTTTTATCTTTTAATTTTAATAAGTGCAGTTGGCGATTTAGGTTTGCCATCCCTATATATATCCCCTGATTCCATGAGCGGATTTATAACCTCATTCAAGAATTGGCTTCTGCTTCGATAGTTAAGAGACGTTTGCAGCTCCTTTATAGGCTTTGGACCTTCCATCTTAAGAATAGCCATAACTTTTTCTCCAGCAGTAAGTCCTTCCAAATCCAGTTCTATAGCTTCATCCCTATATAACCTGTCATATAATCTCAAATTCAAAAATCCAGGATATATAGATACTACCGGTTGAATTTCATCAGGACTGAATTTATAAGATTCAATCATGGTTTGAAAACCAGTTCCACCTCTCTCCATCAGATTTGCCACATCCAGACAAGCTGCTATGATGGCATTTCGTCTGATAGACGGTATTGAACCTGCTGGATATGCATTGTAATCTTTAGGCAGCAGCCATGAATCAGGCGAAACTATTTCAATTCTGTCTGAGTATATGTCAACATCAATCTGCGTTCCCGAAATAGAATAATCCCTATGTGCAATGGCATTTACCAATGCTTCTCTTACAGCTTCCTTAGGATAAGACCTGATTTCGTCCCGTCCTCCATTTTCTGTTTTTACCCAGCCTGTTTTGGTATTTCGCTCAATAAAGTTTAATGCATTTGTAAAAACATTTGCAATAGAGCCTCTTAATCTGCTGCTATCCAAAACAATACCTGTCTTGTTTTTACCTTTCCACAAACGGCAGCATATCATTGTATCATCTTCATTATACTTGTCTGAAAACATTATAAATCCCGATTTCGCATACCCATCTTTAGAAACAATTTCCTCGTTCTGCAATTCCTTCATTGTTGGAGCGGATTTATCCTGTCTGTATTCCTTGCAAAGATTAAGGTATTCTGACCATAGATTATCAGTATATGCCACTTCGCTTGTCTCATTATCTATACCATATTTTCTCTTTGAAAGTGAGATAATTTCTTCCGGTGTTGCTGGAGTTGCATTCCCATCACCCTTTATAAAAATTGTTTCATTGTAATCTCCCTCTCTATATCTTATTACAGAGTCTGCAGGAGCAACTTTAACAGCTAATACAAAATGTTCTGCATTATAATCCACACTTCTCATCATATATGAAATCTTAATGTGTGGGAATATATGTCTATCATTGATCCTTGAAATTAATAGTTTTGTTTTATCGACTTCTTCAAGATCAATTCCAAAAGCTTCTCCATCGTTTGATACACCTACAAACAAGGTTCCTCCCTTATCATTTGCATATCCAATAAGAGTTTTTGCCCATTTAATAGGATTATCCTGATTTAATACTGCTTTATATTCACAACTTGTATCTTCTGTAATAACATCTGGATATAATTCTCTGATTTTCATGAATCTCCTCCATTAATAATGTTCTTGACATAACTATATCAAACATTACTAAACATTACAACAACATTACTAATACATTATAAGCCAAAAATCACCCACATTTCCGCCTATAACAAAGTAAGATGAGGCTCTGAAATAATATATGACATTATACAAACATTATTACAACATTACTTAAACATTATTCACTTAATTTTTTTGAGCTTAAGTTACCATACTTCATTTTTATTACAATAGCTGCATTGCTCCCGATTTCTTCTCCGTGCAGCTTTCTTAGCTTAATTATTTAACATAAATAAACTGTAAAACTTTGCTTTCATTTCCATAAGTTCATCGAACGTGCCGTATTCCGCAATCTGCCCCTTATGCATAACTATTATTCCGTCATACTGCCTCAAAATATTCTCCACAAGCTTATGTGTAATCCAGTATATCACCATACAATTTGGCAGCCTTGTCCTTCTGCCCTGACTACTCAATGCAGTTTACATACTGCTGTACAAGCAGCATTTCCAATCTGCTCAGATAATACCCGGCAATATTGTCTATATCAAACTTAGGATATGTACACCTTATCCCCTCCATCAGCTTATCCTTGCACGCCGACACAGAGCTTCCTGTTTTCTGCATCAGCTCACACTCTGCAAGGCAAAGATACTGCATATGTATGTTATTTTTTGTCGTCTTTCTATACGCCGCTATCTGTTCCTTTGCCTCACTGTACCTGCCCTCATCAATACAGCAGCATATTCTTATTCTTGCAAGCTGACGTTCATACTCATCACAATCTAAATACGCGGTAAACCTTTCCGTATTTTTTCCAAGTCTTTCATACAGACTGTCAAAAAGAAGTTTTTCCGCACTTCTTACCCCACTCTCAATTCTTGCAAGCTGTGCGGTAGAACACAAGCCCTGTGCAAGCTCGACAAGCTTGGTATTCTGAGTATTTCTCACATCTCCTATAAATTTTCCTGAATAAAACATTTTCATTATCCCCTGTAAAGCAAATTTGGTACTGCATAAGGCAGTACCAAATTCAAATTCTCCTATGGCTATGTCAAGCGGATATTCACAATCCGCTTTGCTGCTTGCTCATAACACTATTAGCAGCTATTCGCATCACAAGTAAGTCTCCCCCACTTACTGCTCTACGCAATAGAAGTGGGGACTTACTTGATAGTGTTAAATAGCTTTTCGATAATATTCTCCCTCTCACTGTCAAGATACTCCTGCGTGAAATGTGCCTCATCCCCAAATGCGCTCTCCGGGTAATAGTCTATGCCATCAATATAATCTCCGAGCAGTCCGGTCAGCCCATTATCCTTAATCTGCTTTTCAAAATCAGCCCATTCATGGTTATCCTGCGTGTCAGGAAGCGGAGCCGCAAGCACCTTAAGCTTCACGCCATGACTATCGCACAGCTCCTTAATCTTAGGAAGATACTTTATCGTGAGGTCGCTTAAGTGCTTCTCATCGCGGACCTCAAGCTGCTGCTCAAGCACATTGTTGAGATACACATCCATATAGTAGGCATTATTCTCGATAAAGCTCTTCACTATATCATTGGTCGCATACAGCTTTCCGAACCTGTCCTCAATGTACTTGCGTGTATCGTCATCTATATACTGCTTGTAGGTGTCATTGTAAAAAGGCACGATAAAGTATTGGAACGAAAAATTGAACCACAGCGGATTTGCAAGGCTCTGCGGTCTGACAATATAATAGACCTCCTCGGTCTGCGGATTATTCTCAAGGTAGCGGCTTAGCAGAATATAGTTTCCAAGCACCGTTATCGCCTGATTGGTCGCAAGGTAGCACGTTGTGTCCGTCTCCTCCTGATAATCCGGCGCAAAAATAAGACGCGCCACACTATCGCCTATTATAACCTTTGTGTACTCCGTTTTCTTCTCCGCCAAATCAAGTGCATAATACAGCTCCGGTCCGAAGCTCGACGGACTGTTCTTCCCCCTCACATACTGCACCGCAAAATATCCCCCCAGGGACACCCCGACAAGCAGAACAAACACCACAACACTCACTATGAATTTTACAAAACCCGCTCTATTCTCTCTCATACCATTTCCTTACCATACTCAATATACTATACAAACACCGAATATCCCACATAATTTACCAAGACGCAAAAATACCATTTTAAACATGCGCAACCAGCCTTAACCTGTCCCCTCACTCATCCACTAAACACCTCAAACGCTTAACACTGCATAATCCGTTTCAAGCCGTTCCCTTATTCATCCCCTAAACAATCTAAACAAGCTCGACAACCTAAACAAGCATACCATATGCTTAAACTCTTCTTCACCCTGCCATCCAAACAACCTCACCGTCAAAACAGGCTCAACAACTTCGCCGTGTATAATGAGTTATATTTATATATATCGCGACTTTGGGAGAAGCATAGTTGTTCTTAGGACTCTGTTCAAAACCTAGCCAGAACCGGCACGGATGCCGGTTCAGAAGCAATGCATACACGGAAGTATGCCGGCTTCGGTGGCGGATGTTGCAGCAAAACTTATCAGAGTCCTTAGAACACCTTGCTTCGTACAATGGAGCCGATATATATAAATATAACTCATTATACACCCGCAACACCTCAACGCCTGTTTTGCCATTGAAGCACAATATTAAAATTCAAAGTACACGAACGAACTGCTATCCGCCCCATACTGCATAAACCATATCACCATCAGGTCGACAACCACGATACACACAAGCCACCTTACCACCTTCGGCAGTCTGTTAAAGCGTTCAAAAATCGTACTTCCGTGCTCTGTCGCAATGTACGCTGTCAAATCGTAGGCAATCAGCATGCCGATTACAAGCACAAGATGTATCATCATGCCGCTGTTGATTCCGATTGACTGCAGGCCTCCCTTTATATATGCCACAGGCGATGTGATTCCATGCCACATATTAGTGAGCACATACAACGCGTCACTGACGCTGTCCGCCTCAAAAAATACCCACGCCACCGTCGCAAATATAAATACAAGCACAATACTTACAATACGCGCCGCACCCTTCTTTCTGTAGGATTTGTCCTTCGGATCGCGCCCGCGAAGCCTTGCCCATGCATTGTGTGCGAAGGTTTCAAGCACCTGGACTGCGCCATGCAGCGCACCCCACACGATAAAAGTGAGATTGGCGCCATGCCACAGACCGCTCACCATAAAGGTTATCATTATATTAAGTGCGTATCTTAAGCTTCCCACGCGGCTTCCGCCAAGCGGAATATAGATGTAATCGCGGAACCATGTTGACAGTGAGATATGCCATCTGCCCCAGAATTCCTTGACCGAAGACGAAAAATACGGACACTCGAAGTTTCTCGCGCTATTGAAGCCAAGGAGCTGTGCCGCGCCGTTTGCGATGTCCGAATACCCCGCAAAGTCGCAGTATATCTGTATTGAAAAGAGAACTGCCGCTGTCATAAGAGCGAAGCCATCGTACGCTGTGACATTTGAGAACACCTTGGTCACATAACCGGAAAGTAAATCAGCCACTATCATCTTCTTGAAAAATCCGACACCCATTTGCTTTAGCGCATTTGAAGCCTTCTCATACGAAAAACCATCAAACCTGAAGAAAGCTCCTTTTGCCATGGAAGCTTTCCCGCTCCTTTTGGAAATGTTTTTTTCAAACTTTTCACCGGCTTCACCCGACAATGTTCCAAGGCTTTCAAGCTTCTCGAAAAAAGGCGCCGGTCTCTCAATCGGTCCCGATGCAATCTGTGGAAAGAAGCCGACATACACAGCATATTTTGCAAAATTGCGCTGTGCCGGAAGCTTTCCCCTGTACACCTCAATCATGTAGCTTATCACCTTGAAGGTATAGAAGGATATTCCGATTGGTGCGGCAAGCTTAAGCACAGCAGGAGTGAATCCAATGCCAAATATTCCAAGCGTATCCGACAATACCTGCCCTGCAAAATTAAAGTACTTGAACACCAGAAGAAGCCCCAGCGACACTGCAAAGGGCAGTCCGAAGCACAGCTTTTTCAAGCTTCCATGGCACTTCTCCATAAAAATTGCTCCCAGATACGTTGCCACGCACACAATACACAGGAGTATGAAATTTCTTACCCCGAACCCAAGATAGAAGTAACAATTGGCGGCAAGCACCACTAGATACCTGTATCCTGCCGGAATATTCCAGTATATTAAAAATACTGCCGTCATAAAGACGGCAAAGCTTAGCGAATTAAAAAGCATATATCATACTCCCTGTTTTATATTTATCAGCCATCGGCTCAATCACATGCCGCCGGTTCCGGACCGTTCACCAATCCCTCACTTTTTTTTGCCTGAGAACAGCTTCGCCGCCGGCTTTTCAAAGAGCAGGTATACCACAGCCGTCATCACCACGAAAAGCCCAAGCTCTGCAAGCTTGTACACTGCCATAGGCATTGTGGTTGTTTCCGGGTTAAAAATACTCTTCATTATAAGTATTCCTATCGGATGTCCTAGATAGAGTGCATACGAATACTTAGAAATGAACCGCACAACCGACACACCGGCTCTGCTAAGCCTATTATCCGGAAGCCAGTCCTCAATATCCATCGTGACAAGCATAAATGTTGTGAACATTATAATCCAGTACAGCTTCGTGTTGCTCACATCAAGAATGAGAAAAGCCACTCCCATCATCATAAGCAGTGCAATGTACTCAAATATCTTCTTCTCCTTGACAGCAAAGTACGCCGACACACCGAAGAAGCACAGGTATATAAAGTATGCCGGATGTCTCCCCGCATACTCCGTGCCAGCATACAATATCTCAAGGAAATGTACCCATACCTGGCATGCAACAAACGCAGCCATAAGGGCAATCACCGAACGCCTGAAATTGTTGATAAACTTATACAAAAGCGGCGCAATGATATAGAATAACATTATGGTCACAATTGTTCCTGTCGTTCCAAGATAGAACCAGAACAACAGGTCACGCGGAAAGAAGGTGGTTGTGAGCGTGAAATATTTTACAAGGCTCACCACTATCTGCTTCGCCGGATACCTCTCTCCAAGCACAACCAGATAGATGAAAAAATATATGAGCACAACCCCATAATAGCTTGGCAGAATCCTCGCAAGCCTTCTCTTATAATACGAAAGCGGCGAAACATCCTTGTGCCTGTCTATCGACAGAAAAGCCGTGTACCCGGTCAACAGCAGAAATAATTCCACTCCATGTCCACCCCAGCCGAACAGCTCAAGATGTACCAGCACAATCATAACCGCCGCCACCGCACGGATAATATCAAGATTTAACAGCTTCTTATTCACAGAAGAATTATTACTATTCGGCTGCATTTTTCTTTCCCCTCATCAGATAAATATTTACATTATCGCACAACGTCCGGCGCAATTTAATTTTTCTTTTTCTTCACGTACACCGCCGATGAGTACTCAGGAAGCTTGACGGTAAGTATTCCGCAAGGCACCTCGTGACGCACAATATCACAGGAATGTCCGTCCCTCATGGTGAACATAACCTGCTCAACGTAATCGCCCTCAAGTACCTCCGCCTGCCATGCCTCAACACTTATCTCCCGCTCGCCGTCATTATTATTTACAATAACTATTACACTATTATCATTGTAAAAACGGGCGTAGGCGAGTATGTTGTAGTCCGCATATATATTCTTATAGGAACCGCGTATAAGTGCAGGGTTCTCCTTGTGTATCCTTATCATCTCCCTATGGAAATCAATAAGCTGCTCATCCTCATGTCCCCAAGGATAGCTTCTTCTGTTATCAGGGTCAGTCCAGCCACACACTCCCGCCTCGTCACCATAGTAGATTGTCGGTGCTCCCGGCCATGTCATCTGCATTACGACAGCTTCCATGAATATTCCTTTATTCACTCCATAGTTGGCTGCCTCCGCTCCCTTGCTCGCCGTTCTTCCGATAACCCTGTTGGTTCTTGTCAGGAAACGTGAGTGGTCATGGTTAGAAAGCTCGTTCATGGATATTCTCGTTGGCTGTCCGCCAAGTCTTGCCATATTATGACGCATATGCGAAATAAAATAGTTAGGATTGCCGCGGAGCGCATCGTTGCTTGAATCGCTGTGCTTCTCCATTCCCGTAAGGAAATATGTCACCGGCTCCATGAACGCGTCATAGTTCATTATAGTATCCCACTGGTCACCCTGAAGCCAGCTGTACGAATCGCCATAATTCTCGGCAAGTATAATCGCCTCCGGGTTAGCCTCCTTTACCGCATTCCTGAACTTGCGCCAGAAAATATGGTTGTATTCCTGCGAAAAACCAAGGTCAGCAGCGACATCAAGTCTCCAGCCATCCACATTGTACGGAGGGGAAACCCATTTCTTTGCAATTCCAAGGATATAATCTTCAAGCTTCTTAGAACCCTCATAATTGAGCTTCGGAAGAGTATCGTGTCCCCACCAGCCAAGGTATGACTGATTGTATGGCCATGCATAGTCATCCTGGAACTTGAAAAAGTCATGATAAGGGCTCTCCTTATCCACATAAGCGCCCTTGTCGAAGCCCTCGCTTCCCTCATATATTCTCTCGCGGTCAAGCCACTTATTAAAAGAGCCACAGTGGTTGAATACACCATCTATGATTACCTTGATATTTCTTCTGTGAGCCTCCTCGACAAGCTTTGCAAAGAACTCATTGCTCGCCTCAAGATTCGCATAGTCCGTTACTCTCTTCTTGTACTTGGTCGCATTGTCATTGCTTCTGGCATTATCCGGAAGCGGCTCGCCGCCATCATTTACAATAACGCCAAAATGAGGGTCAATATAGTCATAATCCTGAATATCATACTTATGGTTAGATGGTGACACAAACAACGGATTAAAGTAGATTGCATCTATTCCGAGACTCTCAAGATAATCCATCTTGTCAAGCACACCCTGCAAATCTCCACCGTAGAAATTGCGCACATCCATGGTTGCCGGATACTCATTCCAGTCGGTGATTCTGTGCACAGGCTCCCCTATATACACATACTCATTATCAACCACGTCATTGCTCTTGTCTCCGTTGCGGAAACGGTCGACATATATCTGGTATATAACAGCGCCCTTCGCCCAATCCGGTGTCTTAAAGCCCGGATTGATAACAAAATTATAGGTTGGATTGAGCTCCCTGTATGGTCCTGCCTGATTATAGTAAATGCTTGTACGTCCCACAAGCGCATGGAAATAATACTCCGTGCGCTGTGCTCCGAGCGTAAATTCAGCAATATAATAATCAAAATTCGTGTTGGTCATGAACTTCTTCATGCTGTATGCTATGCCATTAACCACAACCTCAACTCTATCCACATTGTACTTTGCAGTTCTGAACTTAAGCTTCACAGTATCACCGGCTGAAGGCTCCTCAGGGCTTCTGTACTCCTCCGTGGCATCTGCAAACATTGCACGGTCATTCAAGATAGGCTTCATATTTGAAAAATATGTGCTTCTGATTTCATTCTTTGATAATCCCGACAGATTCTTTGTAATTTTCATTAAGATACATAATCCTTTCATAATCAGACAGGCTGAGCCTCCTGCCTGATATATTATGATACACGTCCGGACATTTCCATGTCCTTTTAGTCTTACTATATATTCTATGATAGTATGGGGAATATTTCAAGAAAAATTAAGGCAAAGTAAAAAGGACAGCTCACGACGCTGTCCTTTTTGGAGAAGGTATTTCATTTCTTATGGGGTGTAGCAAAAACTATATAATGTATTGGGGGGTTACGAGTATATATTAGCATGACCTTGTAAATAAGTGTTCACAAACATGACAAAATTTGCAAAATATTTTTGTGCAGTTTGTACATGACTTTTTTCCCTATCATGTAAGAAGCCCCATTCGTTTTACATTTAACATAGTTCTCTAATCTGCTAATTCGCCACCTTATTACCGCTACGCCTCAAAAAGGGCATCGAACTCCTCACCGGTAATCTTTTCCTTCTCTATGAGAAGCTTGGCACAATCGTCAAGTACCCTGCGGTGCTTGACAATTATCTCTTTCGCCTTATTATAGCAATCATCAATAATATCCTTAACCTCTGCATCAATCAATGAAGCAACATTCTCGCCATAGGATTTGGTGTGTGCAAGGTCGCGCCCGATGAACACCTCATCATCATCGCTTCCGTAGTTTACAAGACCAAGCTTATCTGAGAAGCCATACTGTGTAACCATCGCTCTGGCTGTCTGTGTCGCCTGCTTGATATCCTGTGAGGCGCCTGTTGTGACATCGTCGAATACCAGCTCCTCCGCAATTCGTCCGCCAAGGCTTACGATAATATTCTGAAGCATCTTACCCTTGGTGTTGAACATCTCATCCTTGCCAGGAAGCGGCATGGTGTAACCTGCCGCACCGGTTCCGGTAGGGATAATCGAGATAGTGTGCACCGGTCCTACATCCTTAAGCTCATGGAAGAGAATAGCATGACCGGCCTCATGGTACGCTGTAATGCGCTTCTCCTCGTCTGAGATAAGGCGGCTCTTCTTCTCCTTGCCTATTCCTATCTTAATAAATGCCTGTTCTATATCTTTTCTCGAAATGAACTGCCTGTTATGCGCTGCCGCATTGATTGCAGCCTCATTCATGAGATTCTCAAGGTCTGCACCGGCAAAGCCCGCCGTTGTGCGCGCAACCGTCTCAAGGTCGACATCATCGCCCAGCTTCTTATTCCTGCTGTGAACCTCCAGAATTTCCTTACGTCCCTTGACATCAGGTCTTCCAACTACAACCTTGCGGTCAAAACGTCCCGGACGGAGAATAGCAGGGTCAAGAATATCGACCCTGTTGGTAGCCGCCATCACGATGATACCTTCATTCACACCGAAGCCGTCCATCTCCACAAGGAGCTGGTTGAGTGTCTGCTCTCTCTCATCATGTCCGCCGCCCATTCCTGTGCCTCTTCTTCTGGCAACAGCATCAATCTCATCTATAAATATTATACACGGAGCATTCTTCTTTCCGTCCTCGAAAAGGTCACGTACCCTTGAAGCGCCGACACCGACGAACATCTCAACGAAATCCGAACCGGATATTGAGAAGAACGGAACTCCCGCCTCGCCTGCCACTGCCTTGGCAAGAAGTGTCTTACCTGTTCCCGGAGGTCCCGTGAGAATTACACCCTTAGGAATTCTTGCACCTATCTCCACATACTTCTTAGGGTATTTGAGGAAATCAACTATCTCCTCAAGCTCCTCCTTCTCCTCCGCAAGACCGGCTACATCCTTGAAGGTAACGCGGTTAGGAGAGTTAGGATCTGTCATCCTTGCCCGGCTCTTTCCAAAATTCATCATCTTGGAATTGGCAGCTCCGCCACCGCCCGCTGCCTGCCTGTTTATTATGAGTGTAACCATAATCATGGCAGCCGCAATGAGTAAGAATGGAAGTATGGTAGTCACAAAAATACTCTCGCGCACAACATCATTGACAACCAGCTTAATATTTCCCTCAGCGGCGACAAGACTTGTCACATCATTTACATTGGTAACATTGAAGCGCTCAGAGCTTCTTCCGCTGTCACCGGTGAAGGTAACCTTGACTATTCCCGTAGGCACCTCTGCATTCTGGGAAATCTCAACCTTCGTCACATTTCCCGACTGAAAATCATTTAAAAAATCACTGTAACCGTATGAAGAACTGTTCTTTCCGAATGAAGTTATGCTCATGATAAAATACATAATCACAAGTACTATCACCAGATAGATAATTCCTCCTCTGAATTGCTTATTCAACTGTTTTCCTCCTCAAATTCCACAACACCGATATATGGAAGATTTCTATATCTCTGATTATAGTCAAGTCCATAACCAACCACAAACGCATCCGGTATATTAAATCCGCAATAATCTACCTTAATATCCTTCACAACTCGTCGCTCAGGCTTATCAAGAAGTGTACAGAGCTTTACACTGGATGCCTTTCTGTCACCTAACAGCTTTATAAGATGGCTTAAGGTGCGCCCTGAGTCGATAATATCCTCAACCACGAGAACATCAAGACCCTCAACCGGTTCATCTAAATCCTTCTTGAGATTGATATGCCCTGTTGAAGCTGTTCCTTCATAGCTTGCAACCGACATGAAATCCATTGTAAGCGGAAGATTGATTCTCTTGGCAAGCTCACACATAAAAGGTGCTCCACCCTTCAATACACATACAAGATGAAGCTTCCTTCCGGCATAATCGCGTGTAATCTGCGCTCCAAGTTCATCAATTTTTCTGTCAACTTCTTCTTCGGTCAGTAAGACCCTAACTGATTCTTTCATTTGCAGCCTCCGTTTTATTTTTCTTTTTGTTTTAATTCAAGCTTAAACAGCTCCTTAGTATCCCTGTCCACAAGGAATTCCGCACAGCGTCTCACTCCTGCTGCCCACAACACCCTGTTTCCTATGGCACACAGCCATATCTCAGGTCTTTTTTCGGCGGGAAGCTTGGAATCTATAAATATTTCTTTGATTTTCTTTCTTTTTTCCCTGTGCTGCGGCTCTGCATAGCCTATTATCATGTAGTCGCCCATGGTGCGGTGACGGATAACAGGACCTTCACACTCCCTGTTTTCGGCGATATAATGTTTTATTTTACCATAATCAAAGTATTTAGTACAGTTATCATTCATTAAATTTTTATCAATTATATCATTTACCAGCCGTGAAAAGCCGCCATGCTCATCTTCATCAGTATCCGGCACAATAATGCTGCTTAACAGCTCATACTCCGGCTCAATATCACCCTGACGTGACACGGCATTGCCATACCTATTATTGCACATATTTACAAAAACAATTCCGTCATACTCACGTCTGGCAATTACTCCCTTTGGAAGGCTTATGCTCCTGCCGCTCTGCTTTTCATACAGCGCCACACAGGAGGCAGCATGCTTATCCTCAAGGTCTTTCGCTCCACACAGCTTTTTAAGGATATCATATATGACGCTCTTACAGATAACCGGATGTTCATTCACTATCTCATTTTTCACATGAATACCGGACGAATCGGAAGTGACATATATCCCTTCTGCCCTTGATGTCTGCATTTTAATATAGTCATCTATCTGAGCCATCCTCTCGGCGTATTTGCAGATATTCGACACCGTGCCCCCATTTACATGCTCTTCAAGATAAGGTATGACCCTGAGCCTTATTGCATTCCTCGCATAAGTATCCTCAAAATTCGTTTGATCCGTACAGTATGATATATTATTGTCCGAAAGCCATTTTTCAATCTCATTTTTTGAGACACACAGTAACGGCCTTATTATATCTCCCGCTGCCGGCTCCATGCCTCTTGTGCCTGCCACCGATGATCCTCTGGCAATATGGAAAAGCACTGTCTCTGCCTGATCATTCTGGTGATGTGCCACCGCCGCAGCTCCCTTGATGCCCATCGGGAGATTATCAATATTTTCACGAAATGCACCATATCTGAGAAGCCTTCCCATTTCCTCCTCACCGCAGCCCCGCTCCTTTGCAAGCCTTGGTACATCATAGCAGTATTCCCTGTATTCTATGCCCTGCTCTTCACACAGCGCTTTACAGAAAGCAGCGTCCGAATCCGCCTCTGCACCCCTTATTCCGTGATGTACATGCACAGCCATAAGCTGCGTTCCACAGCCCTTACGTGTTTCAGTTATATATTTTTTCAGCATTAAAAGAAGGCATACGGAATCAGCTCCACCGGACAGTCCGACTACAACTCTTCCAATGCCTTCAAGCATGCAATTTTTCTCAATATAAGCTTTTACCCTGTCATACATACTATTCACCGTTCCTTATCCTCCATATACCTGTCACAAGTACGGTCATATCATCTGCAATCTTTTCGTCATAAAAATATACTTCACTCAGAATCCGCTCCGCAATCGCCTGCGGCATCCGTTCTTCTATCCCCTCTATAAGCTCCTTCATGTGCTTCTCTTTATCATAAAACGGAAGTGCATCAAGCACTCCGTCGCTCATCATAATAATATAATCCCCATCCTTAAGTTCAACGCCTTCATGGTCGATAATGCTTCCGCTTATCACACCTGCCGGAAGTGATGATGCCTCCACCACACGCACCGTACCATCCCTGCTCTTTATGAAGCTCGGAACCGCACCCATTTTAAAAAAATCCGCTTTCCCCTCGTACTCATTGATACTGCACATATCAATGGTCACCGGAATACCGCTCATATCATTGTCGGCAAATGTATCATTCAGAAGTCCAAGTGCCGACTCCTCGGAAAATCCCGCGTCTAAAAAATGCTCAAGCAGCTCGATAAACCTCGTGCTGTACTCATCAGCCGTGCTGCCACAGCCCATGCCGTCCGCAAGGCTTACAATGCTTCTGCCTCCCTCTAAGTTGATGTAGGAATAATTGTCCCCCGATATCCGTGCGAAGCCCCTGCTGCAGCCGGCATGTCCAAATAAAAGGCGGTAATCCGTTCTCTCCTCAAAAATAAATTCGCCCTCGTCCTTACCTAATACCCTTCTGCTTCCCTCCGCTGCCCGGAGCCTCTTTCCAAGTATATCTCCGATATCCTGTGCGAGCTGTCCTGCCGTTATACAGCCTCTCTTTCTCGAAAGCCGCATGACAATCTCAATTCTTCCCTTTACCGGCTGTAAATACAGTATCCCGGACACGTTTATACTTTCCGACCTTAGGTAATCATACAGCTTTCCTTTCTGTTCCTCGCTGATTATACAGTCTGCCTGTTCCTCACTGTCACCTAAAATACGCTCAAGCATAGCTGCCGTCTCTTTAAGCTGCAATGAGAGTGCTGTCCTGCCGCCACCACCATAAACATTCATCAGTCTTCGGAATGCATCCGCATACTCCCTGAGTTTTCCCTGTGAATAGAATAAATTGTCCATTCGATTCTCCCCTTAGAATCAATCCCCTTTTATTTATCGGCAGTTCTTCTGTTTCACACTCTTATTTACCGGCAGCCGCCCTGTCCGGGCAGTTATAAGTAATTTTCCTATTTCCCGCTGTTATCATTAGCCCTGAATATCAGCTCATCCTCATAGACAAGTCCAAGCTTCTCACGCGCAAATTCCTCAATAAACTGCTTGGTCGTGACATAGATAGAGCGGGTCTGCAGCTCTTCCTTGCGCTTATTCTGCTCATCTATCTGCTGCGTGAGTGCAGCAATCTGTTTATCATAAGCAGCGTTTTTGTCCGTAAGCCTGCCCGATGACCTGCTTACTACCAGACATATTATTGCCATAAGCATGATTGCAGCCACACCCGCAAGCCAGGTATAATTATGCGATATGTGCCTGTTCTGCATAACAACGACGAATTTTCCGTACTTTCTATTCTTTCGCATGACACTTTTCTGTTTTGTGTTTTTTCTTGCCATCCTTACACTCACGTACCTTTCCAAGCTTATAATAAATAATTGTAACCCCTTTCTCCATATATTTCAATATCACGGAGACAATTACCATTCCGACAACCATCCCGGCTATCGAAAACCATCTGGCTGCGCCATCATTTGCCACAAGTATCACAGCGAACATGACAAACGCAGACAAAAACCAATACAGCACATCCTCCAAAGCAACAAAAAAACCGTGATGCTTTACAAGCCTTCTAAACACCACCAGCACCCTGTATGCCGCCCCGAGCATAGCGCCACAGCACAGACACCATAAAAGGAAACGAAATTCATGCGCTATAAATTCCTTCAAAAGCAGCCCCTCTTTCACTTAAAAAGTCTGTTGAGGAATGACTCACCCTTTTTCGCTGCACTCATAACCTCCGAATAGACATAACTGTCTATCTTTCCGTCCACCTCAAGCTCGCCCTTGTCAACCGACAGCTTTCCTACATGCAGGTCATGCCCCTTTATAGTCAGCATTCCGTACTCTGTCTCTAAAAGCACCTGATTAAGGTCAAATGAAATGACGTCCGTGACACCTGTAACACTACAGCTTTTTCTGTTGTTCGATGATATTTTATGTATTTTCCCGGATACCGGAAGCTCCTCCATAACACATCCCCCTTATATATACTTCCTGCCATATCCTAAATATATTATGGGGTTTATGTAATTATGCATAAATATTTACAGAGCACCCGCTCTACAGATACTTGAACATATCCTTGGCTTCTTCCTTTTTCGTGGTCTCCACAATATCAAGAACCTCAACCTTCACATTCTTAGTACCGAACGCTATCTCAATAGTATCCCCGACCTTGACCTCGCAGGAAGCCTTAGCCGGCTTGTCATTCACAAGCACTCTCCCCGCATCGCACGCCTCATTCGCAACGGTTCTTCTCTTTATCAGTCTTGATACCTTCAAATATTTATCTAGTCTCATATTATTCTCCTTCTTACCAGCACATCGCTATAGATAATTACTAAACGCCCATTCACCAATAAACAGTTGTGCAATTTTAATAGTACACTGCCGGACCTTTTTGAAGGCGTCGGTGTTTAGCGGCTGTATTTTAGCCGCTTACGCACCGCTACGTCTTCAAATGAGTGCGAACGTGTCCGGAAGGGTACTATTAAAATTGCACAACGTCCGGGTATTGTTATTTCAATATGCAAACATCCCAAGACCACCGACGCAGCCTTGGGATGTCTTCATTCGTTCAGGATTATTACAATCAATTAAGCGTTAACTGTATCCTTAAGTGCCTTACCAGCCTTGAACTTAGGGCTCTTAGAAGCAGCAATCTTCATTGCCTTGCCTGTGCTAGGGTTTCTTCCCTCTCTCTCAGGTCTCTCAGCAACCTCGAATGTACCGAAACCAACTAACTGAATCTTCTCACCCTTCTTTAACTCCTCAGCAACTACATCTGTGAAAGCCTTAAGTGCCTTCTCAGCATCCTTCTTGGATAACTCTGTCTTCTCAGCAATAGCTGCAACTAATTCTGTCTTGTTCATTTTAGAAAATCCTCCTGAAATAATATTGAACCTTCACAATTATTTATATATGTTTTGGCTATATTTGTCAAGAAAAAATAAGCATTTTAAAGGCATTATGCTATATATCGTCTGCTGCTTATGACTCCATCTGTTTTCCAAGAAAACCTGCTGCTGAACCGGTGAGCTTCAAGTCGGTTTCAGCTAATCTGATTTTAGGCTCCTTCGTTGTGATTATGACAGCACCTATTGCGTCACCCTCGCATATAATCGGGCTTACGGCCTGTGAGCTGTATTCATCACTCTCACCCTGTATTATGGGAATGAACCTTCTGTCATCACGCACCGCAACAAAGCTTTCCCTTGCGTCTATCGACTCCTCAAGCTGCCTGCTTATAGGCTTTAAAAGAACATCCTTCTTCGGTGCCCCCGCAAAAGCTATTACCTGATCCCTGTCCGTTATGCATACAATATTTCCCGTGCTCTGCGCCAGAGAATCTGCGTACTGCCTCGCGAATTCCCCCAGCTCACCTATCGGAGAATATTTCTTAAGTATAATCTCTCCCTCCCTGTCGGTGAATATCTCAAGCGGGTCCCCCTCCCTTATTCTTAACGTCCTTCTGATTTCCTTAGGAATTACAACTCTCCCCAAATCATCAATTCTACGAACTATTCCCGTAGCCTTCATATAATAAAAATCCTCCTGTATTCTACATATTTTTCCATAATCTGTGCTATGTGGATAGTATGTGGAAATACAGGAGGAAATATACCATTAAAATTTAGTGAATACGTCCGTCTCTTTCTGAAGAGCAGACGCAATTTCCCTGTTCTCATTCATTCTTTCATTAATATTGTCCATATCGGCAACAAGAGTCTGCGTGCTCTGTGCAGCACCGTTTACCCCCTTTGCGCCCTCCTCAATCGCATGTGTGATGCTGCTGATTGAGTCGGCAATTGAGTCGACCTCGTTCTTTAACGCATCCGTCTTTTCGGTAAACTCATTCATCACACTCTCGATATACGTTGCGTTCTCACGGTATTGTGCTCCACCCTCAACGAACGCAGCAAACTCAGGCAGTATAGACTCCTTCATATAGCTTACAAGGTTGTCAGCATTATCACTGAGGTTGTGTACCGCATTGGTCACTATGCCGTTAATCTGCTGTATATGATTAGCTGTCTCACGGCTTGAATCGGCAAGCTGTCTTATCTGCTCGGCAACCACCGCAAAGCCACGTCCGGCCTCACCCGCTCTCGCCGCCTCAATTGAAGCATTAAGTGCAAGAAGGTTGGTCTGGCTTGATATATTTAAAATATCATTAGTAAGTCCGTTTACCTGCTCAACGCTCCTGCTGTCCTCAATAGCCTGATTAAGAACATTGAGAATCTCGTTAACCTTAAGGTTCGTACGCTCCATATTTGTTCTTGCATCCGCCTCGAGCTTATCCGCACTCTCCTTCATTCCCTTGGAGTACTCATTGATCTCGCCTGATTTTCCGGCTATCTCCACTACCTTTTCAAGCACCGCCTCCGCATTCTGGTTTATCACTGAAGCCGACTCACCTATCTCCTGCATTGTGGCGGAAAGCTCCTCCGTAACCGCTGATAAGTCTGCCGCACTGTCATTCGAGGTATGAAGATTCTGCTGCACCTCCCCTACAACAGCCTCAAGCTTCTGTGAATTGATTATGATAAGCTTCATGATGTTCTGAAGCTTTTCCATAAAGGTGTTGATACCGTTTCCAAGGTCTGCTACCTCGTCATTGGAAAGTATGGTTATCCGCCTTGTAAGGTCGCCCTGTCTGTCATCTATGCCCTTAATTATTCCCTTAATTTCCTTTGTGGCAACATTGAGCTTACGTATAACAAGCATAAACACACCATATAATGTAACAAAAAGCAGCACCAGTATAAGCATAATTATGAACATACCGCGTACTCTGGCTGAGCTATACTTTGCAGCAAGCTCCGCGCTTGCTTTTTCAGACTGTGTTCCGGCATTACTCATCATAGTCTCAACCTGAGCATCCATATCGCTGCTGTACTCCGAAACAGCTCCGTTCGCAAGCTCATAGGCCGCTGTCTTCTTACTGTTTCCGCTGTATGCAAGGAGATTGGCTATCTCATGCTTTAAGCCCTCATAGCTGCTGATGAACTGTGAAAATGCCTGCTCGTCATCCTTAGGCAGTCTCTTTGAATACTCATCAAGCATAGCATCAAGCTTCGCCTCCTCAGCTCTTACTGAGTCCACAAGTGCCACCATGCTGTCAAAGTCAGACGCAATTATATGCGACAGCGCAAGTCTGTGTATAGCTGATGCTTCCTTCTGAATCTCGCTGAGGCTTGTAATATTGTACAGATTTTCCTCGACAATCTTAGTTGCCGTATCATTAACTCTTTTCAGACTATTCATCGACCCGATATTAGATACAACCGAAACTATACCAAGTATAATAACCGGAACAAGAATAATATATTTTAAGCTTAGTCTTTTTTTATTCATATCGTCTCCTCCTACCGCTCGGTAATACCTTCCACCAACTTGTCAAGCTGCTCCTGAAGCTGCGTCTTCGCCGTATTCCCGGCGAGAAGGCTGTCAATAAACCTGGTACAGGAATCCCAATATTGGTTACCGATACGCTGAAGCACTCCATACTGTGACTGTTCAATAACCGCCGCTATAGCCGGAACCTTTGCCACCTCCTCGGAAGCAGCCGCCACCTTATTGGAAGGTCCCTGATTCTGCTCTACAAATCTGAGGGTCTGATTCTGTTCATTCGTAAGCCACTGTGCAAGCTTAAATGCCCAATCCTTATTTTTTGAATAATAATTGACACCTACCATCTTGTAGCCTGTAAAGGAAGCCATCTGTATCTGTCTGCCGTTGCAGGTGTATGTAGGAAGCTTGCAGGCACCATAATCATCACCCCAGATATTCTTTACGGCAACAGCCTGCCATACACCGCTGATTGCCGCTATGACCTCTCCGTCCGCTGCCTTTGCAACCCATTCACTATCCGGCTGTGAAACGAAGCCCGGGCTTGAGATAACATTCACAATCGCCTCCGCAACATCAAGTCCCTTTATGTCTCCGTCCACGGTATTCCAGTCGCAGCTGTTGGTAATACCATCCTCGTTAATATTCATGCTAAGCCCCGTATTTCCGAAGAATGAATACATATACCATCCTGAATTAAGCTCCATAGAAAGCTTTTTCCCATTCTCCTCACACACTGCAAGTATGGAATCGAGTGTCTTCACATCATCCTCTGTGAAATAATCCTTGTTGTAGTACAGAAAATAACCGTTGTCCGCAGTCATAGGGTATGCATATAATGTATCTCCCACTGTCGCCGCAGCCACCGACTCTGCCACCATCTTGTCCTTAACTTCCTGTACATTCGGAACCGGTGCCAATGCACCACCTGCTACCATGGCACTGAGCTGGTCATCCGGGAACGAAAAGACATCCGCCCCATTCTGCACGTCGCCAAGCAGCACATCTCTGGTGGTTGAATCAGGCTGTGCCTCAAGCGTGATATCGAAATCCGCCTGTCCCTTATATTGCTCAATAAAGCTGTCAATCATCTTCTGTACCGTCGGGTGCTGTGCCTCCTCAGCCCACACCTTAAGTGTAATTACTCCGCTATTATTGGTATTATCGTCCTGCATTATATCCTGCGTACCGTCCGGCATACCATTATCACCTGAGGGTGCCATCACACCCTTCCCGGAGCACCCGGTAACCGCACCCAGAACCAAAAGAGCTGTAAGTACCATTGCGCCGATCTTTCTTGTCATAATATTCCTCTCCTTCTTCGTTACTAATAATATTTAATCGACAAATCAGTCCATTAAATCTATCTGGTATTAAAGAAAATTTTAACACAAAAAGGAATATTTTTCAATCTTTTCGACCAAAAACAGGCGAAAATTAGAACAAATGTTCGTTATATCGCACAATAATATTATATTTTTAGTCGGAACAGTCGTGTGTCTGGGTTATACTTTTATTTTCAATGTGCCACACCTCATCATATCGGGCAGCATTGCAAGCAGCCCTTTTTCTATCTCATGGATGTTCCCGCTGTCGAGATGTGCGAACGGCTCGTCAAGCTTTTCCTTGTCGCAATCCCTGAACATACATATATTATTGTACAGCGTATCGGCAGACAGAAACACCTGCTGTGGCTGATATGCCGTATGCGAAAAAAGCTGCCGCCCATGGGAAATCACGGTGCGGCAGCTTCCTTTGTCATATCACACTTTTTGCAGAGTTTTATATATGCTCAAGTATGTTTAAAGCCTGCTCAGATAAATATTTTTATATAGCTCTCGTAGCATTCTTAAGCCATTCAAGCTCCTCACCCTCGAAGTCAGGGCTGATTGCCGCAAATACCTTAGCATGGTATGCGTTCAATCTCTCCTTTTCCTCAGCGGTCATGCAGGATACATCTACGGCATCGAGGTCAAACGGAACCATCGTCAGCGGCTCAAAGCCCATGAACTGACCGTACTCGGTCTTTTCCCTCTTAACACAGAGAACGAGGTTCTCATGTCTTATACCGAACTTGCCCGTGATGTACATTCCCGGCTCATCGGAGGTAATCATGCCCTCCTCGAGCACTGCGGAAGGTCCGCCGGGTGCAATCTTGGTTCTGATGCCGTTAGGACGCTCATGTACGTTGAGAAGGTATCCGACGCCGTGACCTGTTCCGTGGTTGTAGTCCATGCCATTTCTCCAAAGCGGCTCGCGCGCGATGTAGTCAAGATTCTCTCCTCTTGCGCCATATAAGAACTGTGCGTTTGCGAGGTTCAAATGACCCTTGAGAACAAGTGTGAACACCTTCTTCTCCTCATCGGTGAGCTCACCGAGCGCAATCGTCCTTGTTATGTCGGTTGTTCCCTCATAGTAATGTCCGCCCGTGTCTGCAAGGAGGAAGCTTCTCGGCTCAAGCTTAGCGTCCGTCTCCTCGGTTGCTGAATAATGCACGATGGCACCGTGAGGACCATAGCCCATAATCGGGTCAAAGCTCTCTCCAAGATATCCCGGCTGCTTCTTTCTGAACTCGTCAAGCTGCACTGCCGCGCTCATCTCGCTTATATCAAGCCTTCCGACATTCTTCTTGAGCCAGTATATAAAGTGTGTGACAGCCATTCCATCCTTCACATGAGCCTTCTTCTCGTTCTCTCTCTCCGCAACAGTCTTGACTGCCTTAGGAAGCACAACAGGGCTCTGCTCCGCTCTTACATTGGCTGTATCCGGAAGCGAATGAACGATAAGGAAGTTAGCAGTAGCCTTGTCCACAAGAACGACTGCATTCCTGTCCACCTTCTTCAAATCACTGTAAATATCATTATACCTTCTAAGCTCAATGCCGTCCGCTGCCAATCTGCCCTTGATATCGGCATTTAAAATGCTCTCCTCGAGATAGAGAACCGCACCGTCGGCGGTCATTGTCATATATGATAAGAATACCGGATTGTATGCTACATCATTTCCACGAAGATTTAACAACCATGCGATATCGTCAAGCGCTGTTAGAACAAGAAGATCTGCTCCCTCCTTCTTCATCGACTCACGGATTTTTGCAAGCTTCTCCTCACGGCTCATGCCCGTATACTCAACGGAAAGCTCCCATACAGGCTCCTTAGAGAGAGCCGGTCTGTCCGTCCATACCTTGTCGACAAGATCCTCACCGCATACATAGGACATATTTCTTCCCTTGATGCTCTCCGTTATCCTGCCCATGAAAGCGTCAGTTACAGTTCTTCCGTCGAAGCCTATATTACTTCCATCCTCCAGTTTATCTGCAAGGAATTCCGCTATCGTAGGCACACCCTCCTCACCCATCTTCATAAGAGTGATTGTGCTGCCCTCAAGCTGTGCTGCTCCCTGAAGAAAATATCTTCCGTCAGTCCACAGTCCGGCTTCATCAGAAAGCACTACAAGCGTTCCCGCCGAACCCGTAAATCCCGACATAAAGGCTCTCGCCTTAAAATAACTTCCAACATACTCCGAACCGTGGAAATCATCAGTACATATAATGTATGCCTGAATATTTTTTTCCTTCATAAGTGCGCGTAACGCGCCAAGTCTCTCGACTACCGTACTCATGTGATACACCTCGCTTCTATATATTGGGACATAGGTGTCAGACCCCTGTCCCAAGTCTGGGACAGGGGTCTGACACCTATGTCCCATGCATGTATTATAGTAAATGTCGGGGGATTTGTACAGCACATCTGAATATTAGTATAATATTATGGCTCATTTACGAAAAAAGGCTCCGGCAATAATGCCAAAGCCTTTTCACTATAAAATACAATTTTACCCCGCAATACTATTCCCCGTATAAAGCTGGTAATATCTTCCCTTCTGCTCTATAAGGTCATCATGCGTACCACGCTCAATAATGCGTCCCTGCTCAAGAACCATGATACAATCACTGTTCTTTACGGTGGAGAGTCTGTGCGCGATGACAAAGGTCGTCCTGCCGTGCATGAGCTTATCCATACCATCCTGTACCATCTTCTCAGTTCTCGTATCGATTGAGGAGGTAGCCTCATCAAGAATGAGAACAGGCGGGTCTGCTATTGCTGCCCTCGCGATTGCGAGAAGCTGTCTCTGACCCTGGCTTAAGTTAGCACCGTCACCGGTGAGCATCGTGTTGTAGCCATCGGATAGCTTGGTGATAAAGCTGTCCGCGTTGGCAAGCTTAGCCGCCGCGTACACCTCCTCATCAGTAGCATCGAGCTTGCCGTAGCGGATGTTCTCCATGACTGTTCCGGTAAAGAGATGTGTGTCCTGCAAAACTATTCCGAGGGACTTTCTTAAATCACTCTTCTTAATCTTGTTGATGTTGATTCCGTCGTAGCGGATTTTACCATCCTGAATATCATAGAAGCGGTTGATAAGATTGGTTATTGTCGTCTTACCTGCTCCGGTTGAGCCTACGAAGGCAATCTTCTGTCCCGGCTCAGCGAACATCTTTATATTGTGGAGAACTATCTTATCCGGATTGTAACCGAAATCCACATCATCGAATACCACATCACCCTTCAATTCCTTGTAGTCGGTAATGCCTGTGTCCTTGTGATAGTGCTTCCAGGCCCACATTCCTGTACGCTTTTCGCTTTCCTTGATTGTACCGCCATCCTTAACTGCATTTACAAGTGTAACATATCCATCATCTACCTCCGGCGTCTCATCGAGAAGCCTGAATATTCTCTCACCACCTGCAAGAGCCATGATGATACTGTTAAACTGCATGCTCACCTGATTGATAGGCATGTTAAGGCTCTTGTTGAAGGTGAGGAAGCTTGCAAGACCTCCAAGTGTAAAGCCGCCGACTCCGCCGAGTGCAAGCGCACCTCCGGCTATAGCTATGATAACGTAGCTGATGTTACCAATCTGGGCATTGATAGGTCCTAAGATGTTGGCAAATTTATTCGCATTGTAGGAACTGTCGCAGAGCTCTTCGTTAATCTTGTCGAAGCGCTCCATGTTCTCCTCCTCATGGCAGAATACCTTTACGACCTTCTGACCACCCATCATCTCCTCAATAAAGCCGTTTACCTCACCCAGGTTCTTCTGCTGCTTTACGAAGTACTTTCCGCTCATTCCGGTAGCCTTCTTGGTGACAACGAGCATAAGACCTACAAGCACAAGAGTTAACAGTGTAAGCGGTATGTTAAGGATAATCATACTTGCCAGCACACCTATGATGGTGATTGAGCTGTTGATAAGCTGAGGGATACTCTGGCTTATCATCTGTCTGAGCGTATCAACATCGTTGGTGTAGATTGACATGATATCGCCGTGTGCATGTGTATCAAAATATTTTATAGGAAGGGACTCCATGTGTACAAAAATCTCATCCCTTAAGCTTCTCATGGTTCCCTGTGTAACATAAACCATCATTCTTGTATTTACATAGGCTGCTATAACACCCACCGCATAGAAGCATGCCACTCTTATGATGGCGTGGAGCAGCTGCGTATAATCAGGTACGATCTGCTGCATGAGCGGCATAATATACTGGTCAATAAGTGTTTTCGTAAACATGGTTCCCTGTATCGTAGAAAATACAGTGAGTACAATACATACAAGAACCACTATGCACTGCAGCAGATAATTCTTAGCCACAAAGCCTATTATTCTTTTAAATACCTTTCCAGGATTAGCGACTGTAGGCTTCGCTCCTCTTGGCGGTCTTCCTCCCATTGGTCCCGGCATTATGCTTCACCTCCGTTTTCATCAAAATCACCGCTGCCTCCGGTCTGTGACTCATATACATCGCGGTATATAGCGTTGGAAGCAAGCAGCTCCTCATGTGTTCCGATTCCGTTGATACGTCCGTTATCCATCACTATTATGCGGTCCGCACCCTGAACACTTGAAATTCTCTGTGCAATGATAAGCTTCGTTGTCTGCGCAATCTCCGTGGCAAATGCATGACGGATCTTCGCATCGGTTGCAGTATCAACAGCGCTTGTGCTGTCATCAAGAATAAGTATCTTAGGCTTCTTTAAAAGTGCTCTGGCAATACACAAACGCTGCTTCTGTCCACCCGATACATTCGTACCACCCTGCTCGATGTAGGTGTTGTACTTGTCCGGGAATTTCTCAATAAATTCATCAGCACATGCTAACCTACATGCTCTCATGCACTCCTCATCCGTGGCGTTCTTATCGCCCCAGCGAAGATTGTCGAGTATTGTTCCGGAGAAAAGCACATTCTTCTGGAGAACAACGCTCACCTCATCACGAAGTGTCTCAATGTCATACTCTCTTACATCCCTGCCACCGACCTTTACACTACCTTCATCCACATCGTAAAGACGGCTTATAAGGTTCACAAGGCTTGACTTGGAGCTTCCGGTTCCGCCGATGATACCGATTGTCTCACCGGATTTGATTGTGAGGTTGATATCATTTAACACTCTCTTGTCGGCGCCCTTATTGTAGCCGAAATTTACATGTTCAAATACAATTTCTCCGTCCTTTACCTCATAGCAAGGGTTATCAGGATTGGTGATATCAGGCTTCTCCTCAAGCACCTCTGCGATACGCTTTGCACTTGCCACACTCATCGAAATCATTACAAATATCATGGAAACCATCATAAGGTTCATAAGAATTGTCATACAGTAGGACAGGAGGCTCATAAGCTTACCTGTTGTGAGCAGCACGCCGCCGGAGCCTACAATCATCTTCGCGCCGACCCAGCTTATAAGCAAGATACAGGTATATACCGTAATCTGCATAACAGGGTTGTTGTATGCAACCGTCTTTTCTGCTTTTACAAAAATCCTGTAGATATTGTTGCTGGCATTCTTGAATTTCTTCTTCTCATAATCCTCACGGACATAGGCCTTGACAACACGGATTGCCGATACATTCTCCTGGACACTCGCGTTCAGCTCATCGTACTTAGGAAATGCCGCATTGAAATACTTGGTCGCATGTCCTATGATGACGGCAAGAATACATGAGAGTATCACAAGCGCGATAAGATATATAAATGCAATGCGCGGACTGATGATAAATGACATTATCATCGCAAAGATTAAGCTCACCGGTGCCCTCATACACATTCTTAAGAGCATCTGGTATGTATTCTGTACATTTGTGACGTCCGTTGTAAGTCTTGTCACAAGTCCCGCTGTGCTGAACTTGTCAATGTTAGAAAAGGCGTAGGTCTGGATATTGTCAAACATACCCTTTCTGAGATTCTTTGCAAAACCTGTTGAGGCCTTCGCTCCGTAAACACCACCCATGATTCCGGCAAACAATCCGACCATGGCAATCACTACCATGCAGCCGCCGACCATGAGTATGTAGCCCATATCACCCTTCTCAACACCATTGTCGATAAGTGATGAGAGCAGATACGGAATGAGCATTTCCATAAGCACCTCTAAAATCATAAAAAAAGGGGTCGCGATGGATGCTCTCTTATACTCTTTTACATAAGCACCTAATGTCTTTAGCACTGTTCATCCTCCTTATTCATATCATTGATATTTTTTCTCATCTTCTCTATAACATTCAAAAAGACCTGTTTTTCCTCTTGTGTGACATTCTGTTCAAGCTCCTCGTGGAGCATATCGATGACTCGCACCGTAGCAGCGTGTGTCTCCTCGCCCTTTTGCGTGAGAACTATTTTCTTGCAGCGTCCATCATTATCGTCCGTGCGGCACACCAGGTAGCCTTTCCTCTCCATAAGCTGAAGTATATTGGTAACCGATGACTTGCCTATACCGAACTCCTCACCTATATCCTTCTGGTACACGTCAACATCCTTATGCCTGCTTAGATATCCAAGGATATGCCCATGCATTACCGTTACCTCGTCAAAGCCGGCCTCTACCAGCTTCTTTTTCAGCTGACGAAAAATAGTGTTGTCCATCTTCTTAATCTCGAACCCCAAATAGCGTTTCTTTTCCAACTCGTGCTCCTTTCCTCATGATGTGGCTTAGATAAAAACCCATACATAACAGACATGGTGCCATTATCTATAGCCCGGTTATCCGTCAAAAGCCTTAACCTTCAGCAAAAAACTGTTCGAGGTCGAACAGTTTGATACTGAACTGTTCGACCTCGAACTATTATAATTTTAATTTTTTTTAAAGTCAAGAATTTTTTTCCATCGTTGGCTGTTTTCATCACGCAGCATGCGTATCCTGTCGTGGTCGCTTATGCCGTCTCCTATCGGCTCAATCCTGTCCAATATATGCACGTCAAAATATCTTCTCTCCACGCCGCCTGTTTTTTTTCGCGCATAATGTTCAGTATCTCCTGCATCGCGGCAGGTTATAAAAAGAGGAAGAACAGGCACATTATTTTTCACGGCATAGTAAAATGCACCGTTTTTCAGCGGTCGCGGTCTGTCATAGCCCCACCACTCAGACTGCTCCGGAAATACGAGGACGCAGTCGCCTTTTCCAAGATAGTACGACACAGCACCGTTGAACCGTCTCACCAGCCTGTGTCCCCGTGGAAACGGCATTATACCGAACGCCCTCATGTACTCACCGAGCCGCCCCCTCCGATTGTTAAAATCCGCCACCATGACCTTGAGCTGCCGTCCCCGCAGCACACCACTCCTTTTGAGTGCCCATTCTACCACCAGTGCATCGAGCTTGTTTATGTGGTTGCAAGTGATTATCATGCCATGATTATCTTCACCGCACTCTCCCTCACCCTCTTGGTAAAAGCTATAAATTCGCGTGCGGAATATGAAGCGGTTCACAATCCACATAAACGGCTTGATTATAAACGTGCGTATCAATGCCTGCCGGAACTTTAAAGCCCCCGTCGGAATATAAGGAAATTTTTCATCGACCGGAAGGCTGCTGCCGTAATCTACCGGGTCAAGATGTGCATTGAAATCCCCCCTTTTCTCCGCCTCCTTTATCTTCACAAGCACATCGGGTGTTGTGTATGCAAGCTTAAAATAATTCATCAATACTGCACCCTCCCGATTTTCTCCCAGCCTTTCGGATTCACGCCAAGCACCGCACGCCCCACGATGAGGATGTATTCCATGTAAAAAAATGGGTGCACCAGCATAAGCTCCAGTTTTTTCATCCATGAAAGCCTGATATTTTTCCAGTCCGCCAGCACCGCCATGACGGACAAGGCAAAAAAAGCGGTGTATATCAGCAAAAATGCCTCTGCAGCCTGCCATAGTCTGAGCGTGATGAGGCTGAATATTAACGCTGCGGACAAGGTTCCGATGTATGCATACACAAGCCACAGCGACAGTAAATAGTAGTTGTCCACAAACGCCCTTATTCCGTGCCGCCCGAGAAGTCTGCCGCAATACAGCCTGTCCGACGCCACCATTCCTGTCATCCAGCGTGTTCTGCGCTTATTGGTGTCCGTATGCGATGGTGTCTCCTCAAGATACAGCTTCGCAAATGAATAGTGAAAGGTCTTTATCCCCTTGCACGCACAGTCGCGCTGCAGCTCCATGTCCTCCGTGAGCGTCTGTCTGTAAATCCAGCCGCCCCACTCCTCGACCAGATCTCCTCTTATAAGTATTCCCGTTGTTATCGGCATAGTGGTGAGCCCGAGCGCGCTCTTGTACCTGTTCCCAAGCTCATCTATAATCGGCCATACCAGGCCATTCTGACAGGTTATGGCATTTACCACTTTTTCTGAAGCGCTGTTTAAATAACCCATGCTATAATTTCCGACCAGCTTCCGCCCCGTTATCACCTGCGCCCCGCTTGCAAGCGCATCGTTCATATTTGCCAGGAAATCTACATCGAGCCGGCAGTCCGCATCGACGATTATATAACCATCATACTTCTTTCCCGCTGCCAGAATATGCCTTATACAGTAATCAAGACAGTCACCCTTGCTCTTCTGCGCCTCATCGACATACACCTTCGCACCAATCTCCCGCGCATAGCCAATCACCTCGTCGCGCGGATTTTTAACAACCACGTAGGTGTCGAACAGACTATAATCCGCACTATAGCTCTGCTCCTCTATGCTCTTAAAAAGCGGCAGAACCGCCCTGCCCTCATCGCGCGCCGGAACAATGAGCGCAAAACGGTGCCTTCTCCCACACTTCAAGCTTTTCTGCGGAAAAATCCACCCGAACCAGCCAATCAGCCGTGGAAAATACAGTACCAGAAATATTATTGTAATAAAAATCAAAAAATTGTTTCCCATATATTATTCCCTCTTTAATCAGCTGCACTGCAAAATTTACATGCATATAAATGTTTTAAATATATTATCTAACATACAAATAAATTTGATTTCTCTGCCTCCCATAATCTATATATACCTAATCGCTACGATGTATATACCTAATCGCTACGATGTTGGAGACAGAACATGCTCTGTAAGCTTAGCGTGTTTAACGTATTATATTTTTTATCCTCTCATACTGCTCTAATATCTCATCGTGCGCATGGAGCTTATATATACTGTGCAGCTTCTCAATCTCCCAAGGTTTCACATTTACTGTGTGAATATACGGAAATATTCGGAGAGATTTGCAAAAATGCTGCAGCACGGTGTTTGGTCTATAACGCTTCTGCTCATTATATTTTTCGGGGAAAAAGAGCTTATTTTTACATACGCGGTTCAGCGCGGTCTGGTCGGGAAAGAACATTTTTCTCTCGCGGCACATTTTTCTCGCATTTTTAAATAAACCATTTTCACGACATCGCGGCATATTGAAAAGCAGCACGCCCGTGTTCATGTAATTATATTCAATAAACCATTTCCCGAGAAAATCCCTCACACCGGCTATCTCAAAATCAGATATACCCATGTTGTAAAGCGGCTCTATATCATCGCAGGCGACCACATCCGCGTCGAGGTAGAGGAGCCTATTCACAAGAATGTCGTCCGCATACAGCCGCAGCATGGAATACGGCGTGTATACCGTGTCCTTATTGACCCAGCCGGCAAGCTCATTTTTAAAATCTTGCGTTTTATCAATCAGCAAAACATGACTTTGCGGGCACACACCCGTCACAATATTCTCGATAATTCTCGCCTGCTGCCAGCATATCGGTGTGTAGTCCTCGCGCATATTTTCAAGCCCTGCGGTAAAAATGTAAATATTTAACTCGCCCTTATAATATTTTGTTACGGAAAGAACAGCTATCAGTATGCCGTCAAAGGCGCGTGAATTGCCGCAGAACAGGATATTCATGGGAGCCTCCTTAGATTAATAATTCAATCCGTTATCCGCAATCCGCTTTGTTGCTTTATAATAGTAAAATCACTTGTTCTTAATATATTCTACTTTCTCATAGATGGAATTTTCACTGCGCGCCGTCATGGCATCGTGCACTTGATTTCGCAATTTCACGGCAGCTTGTCTTGGGTTTATTGTGGTGTCCGGATAGAAAGGTCCGTCAATATATATTGTGATTTTTGTCCTGAAAAGGTGTTTCTGATAAGTTATGGTAAAAGAAAATGCAGGGCGGTCATATATTACCGGATAACGGAAGGAGCTCTCGTTAAAAGGACGAATTCTCGTGTAATAAGGCCAGATATGTGCCTCGGGGTAAATAAAAACCAGGTGTCCCGTGCCGATGTAGTTCTCAAGCTCCCCAAGAAAATTTTTCATGCCCCCGAGCTTATTAGGTATCGGAAAGGCTCCCAGCATCTCCATGATATTCTTCGTTCCGTAGAGCGATACATTGTCAGGGTGTGCCAGTATGATGGCTTTCCTCGGGAAGCTTATGCATGCCGGAATGTAACCATCCCCCGGGATCTGGGTATGATTTCCATAGAAAAATGCCGGTCTGCACCTCCCATCACCGCCATCCCGTAGTCCGCACAGCTTATCCTTCCCCTCTATCCTCATGCAGAACCGGAGCTTCATGTATATAAAGGCAGCCGGAGTCATTATTATGTGATACAGCACCCACGCAGCCACCTTCCACAGCCTTCCGTGGCTGTAGCGGTAATTTTCATCGACAGTTATCGTGTTCCTCTTTATGCCGGAAAATTCATCCTCCAGCTCATTGTCATAGTAATATACTTTTCTGTGCTTCATGAGGAATATTATTTACATAAAATATTCAATTTATTCTATATGTCTGATGACATTCTATGATTTGCAAAATGCATAAGTTAAATCATTTTTTTCGTTCACCATATTCCTTTGGCAATTTACCCGACCATGTCTGACAAATTGATGCAAACTAATATTTACAATCCCCATCAAAAAAAATATAATAATACATGTCAAAAACTAATATCACAAACACAAGGAGTTCCCATGAATAAATCCTTCACCAAAAAAATAACCAAAAAAAATATTTTTTACATAATTCTCATATGTTTCATCCTATCGGTCATACCGCTGTATGTAATCGGCATGTACGCGCACCCAAGCGTTGACGACTATTACTATGGCACGGAGACTGTGCAGGTGTGGAATGAGACCCACTCCATCGCATCGGTTGTAAAATGCTCCTTCGACGAGATGATTAACACCTACAATATATGGCAGGGCAATTTTTCAGCAATCTTCCTCATGCGCCTGCAGCCTGGAATATTCGGTGAGCAATACTATTTTATTGCGCCGCTTATACTTCTCAGCGCGTATATGGGCTTTTCGATTTTCTTTTTTTACACCGCGCTGAAAAAAATATTCAAGGCGGACAGCTACCTTGCCGCGACTGTGGGAATCTGCCTCACCTTCGTGTCAATGCAGCTGTGCGCGACACCGAGCGATTCATTTTACTGGTTTAACGGTGCTATATATTATACATTTTTTTACAGCCTCATGCTGTTTCTCTTTGCGCTTCTTATAAGAATAAGAACCGCCAAAGCTGCCGGCACGATTATCCTCACTGCAATAAGCTCTGTATCTGCCTTTCTTATCGGTGGAAGCAACTACACGACGGCACTTTTTATGTGCATTATCCTCGCACTGACCGCAGGCGCCGCGGTATATTCTGTAATGATGAAAAAGAATAAGCTTATCCGTCCTTACCATATGGCGGCATACATCATCGTCGCAGCCGCAGCCATGGCAGGACTTTTTATAAGCATGGCGGCACCGGGAAACGCTCTGCGCCAGCAATCCGTTGGCGGAAGCACCGGCATTGTAAAGACCTTCGTCTACACCTTTGCATTCGGCGGTTACAGCATCGCCAAAGTGTTGAATGCTCCATGCCTTATATTTTTTATATGCATGATTCCGGTATTTTACCGCATAGCAAGGCGCAGCGGCTTCACCTACAGATATCCGCTCCTCGTCGCAGTGTTCACCTTCGGTCTGTACTGCTCAATGGGAACGCCTGTATTCTACGCGCAGGGGCTGCGCATGCCGTACAGAATGATGAACATTATATTTTTTGCCGCGTATGTTCTCATCACCTTTAATCTTATATATTTTCTGGGATGGATTGGTAACAAGTTTGAAAGTAAAACTTTCAAACAACTTATTGGTGGCAATACTGCAAGCAATGCTTGCAGTATAAAGGGGTATAAATATAAAAAATATTCAAATGAGGGGGATTCTCATGATGAAAATTTCTATGATAAGAATTTCTGTGATAGGAATTTCCGCAATAAGAATGCTCAGAAGATTACCGCTGATGGAATTACTGCTTGCGAAGAACCGGCTATGATAAAAACGGATAGAGCGTGTATAATCCTTGAAAAGGTCATTGATTGTTTTTTTGAAAAAATAAAAGCAAGCCGCAAAAATGCCCTCCTCGCGCTTGCCATAAGTCTCTGTGCCTTTGTAATCGCCTGCATAGGCTGTATAGAGGTCGGTGAGACGGAATATAAGAGCGGTGACGCAGGCTTTGGCAAGCTTCCTCTGTCCGCCGCTGCAACGCTCTCACTCATAAACGGCGACGCCAAAACCTATGACTGCGAACTGACTGCCCGCGATGAATACCTAAGAAGCACAGGCGATGACGAACAGTTCGTGACTGTTCCCGCTCTGTCGAAGCGCCCGGCACCGATATACCACTCCGACATAACCGATGACCCCGGCGACTGGCACAATGCACATGTGGCTATGTATTACCGGAAGGAGTGTATATGGACGGAGTGATAAATTGTTAATAACTCTTAAACCTTGGCTTAACAGTGATAAGGAAGTAATTCTTATTTTTACTGTTGGCTGACAGATTCGGGTGTGCAGGGCAACCATAAGGCTGCAAAAGCTGTCTGTTTCCAACAGAAACAGACAGCTTTTAATTTGCGTTGAAAGCATCTCGCTGTTTTCTCTCGAGCGGGGCGGTCTTCCCACGGACCGCCCCGCGAAGCCGTTACGGCTCGATGATGTTGAAGGGGTTGGCTCCGGTGATCGGGAACTGGTTCATATTCTCCATCATCAGCGTCAGCAGCTCTGCGCTGCCCTCGACCTTGACGGCCTGTGTAACCGTTTCCTGATTGTTGGTCAGGATCGCAAACAGCGCATTCTTCGGGCAGGTAATAGACACGTCCGCATCATCAGACAATGTATCCGCATAGACCAGCAGCACACCATTCTTCACGCGGAGCATGTGCTGTTCGCCCACGTCAGGCAGGATCACGTTCATGGTGAAGTCGCGGTCAGCCAGCGCCTGCTTGTCCATGACAATGGCCATATAGTCAAACAGCATGGGCGCGGAGAGGGCCTTGACCATGTCGCTGGTAGATTTGGTGGAAGCGGTTAAATTGGCGTTTCCATGGCGCAGCTCCTGCGCGGCGGTCAGATATTCGTTGCGCCACGGACCGGACTCCGCCTGATACCCCAGCTGCTCCAGTGCATCGGCGCACAGAAGCCGTGCATCGGTGTTCGTCGGGTCGGCAAAGACGATGGTATTTGTGACCTCGGCGACCCACTGATATTCACCCTTGTCAAAATCCGCCTTTGCCATTTGCAGGACATTGTCAACATCCCCCAGGTACTCCACCCATTTTTTTGCGCTGTCGCTTGGCATGAGGGGGTTCAGGTTAACAGGGTTGCTGTCATACCAGCCCATGAACTTCTGGTAGACCGCCTTGGCGTTGTGGGCGACCGTCCCGTAGTACTGGCGGGTGTACCAGATTTTATTGAGCGCCTCCGGCAGCTCGATCATGTTGGAGATCTCGTCGCTGGTGTAGCCCTGATTGATATAGGTCAGAGTCTGGTCGTTGATGAACTTATACACGGCAGCCGTGTTGACCATGTAGTCGTTCACCACGTTGTTTCCCCAGTGCGGCCAGTTGTGGGACTGGAAGGTGACCTCCGCGTCCTTGCCGTAAAGGGAAATGGCCTCGGTGATATAGCTTGCCCATGCCGCGCCGTCGCGCACCTCCGCGCCGCGCAGCGTGTAAAGATTGTGGAGCGTGCCGGTGCAGTTTTCCGCCATCCACAGCGCCTTGTACTGGGGCAGCCACGTGTTCATTTCGGCGGGCGCTTCCGTACCCGGCGTGAGCTGGAACTCCAGCTCCACACCGTCGATCGTCAGCTTTTCGCCAGACTGCGTGATTTCATAGCTGGGTGTCATGAACGAGACCGTTCCGGTGGACTGTCCCATGCCGATGCCCTGCGCCAGCTTGCCGGTCACGCCGGGGGTCAGAAGGATGCCATACTGATAATTGCTGCGGCGGCCCATACCCTTACCGGCGTAGACATTTTCCTTCACGGAGTGCTCCGTAAAGCCCACAGGCGTGATCACGGGGATCTTGCCGCTGGCGAGCTGATCTTCAATAGAAAGTGTCTCGTCTGCCTTATCCTCTTTCGCCATCACGCCGGCGATGCCGCCAAAATGGTCGACGTGGGAATGAGAGATGATGACGGCCTTGACCGGGAATTTACCAAGATTCTTTTCGATCAGCTGCATGGCAGCCTGACTGCACTCCACGCTCATCAGCGTATCAAAGACGATCCAGCCGGTATCGCCCTTGACAACGGTGAGGTTTGCCATGTCATAGCCGCGGACCTGATAGATGCCATCCGTCACTTCAAAAAGGCCATAAGCGTGGTTATTTTTCGTGTTCTCCCAGAGACTTGGATTTACGCTGTCAGGCGCTTTTTCGTAATCGTCCAGGAACGCATAGGCTTCCTGACTCCAGAGGATCTTCCCATCCTCGTCCTTTAGTTCCAGTGTTTCCGGCGCGTCGATCAGTCCACGGGTGGCGAATTCATATTCCTGCTTATCATCGAAGTCAAGTTCATCGTAGATGGCGGCATTTGCCTTTGCCGTAAAGTCTGTGGCGGGCTTGACATCGGCAGTCAGACCCAGGTCTGCCTTTTCCGCGCCCGGCTCTTTGCGCCCATCCTGCGCACAGCCGACGCAGGACAGCAATAGTACCGATGTAAGAAGCATTGCTGCAATACGTTTCATAGCCATTCTTTTCCACCTCCTTATTGTTCGCGGATAACAGGTGGCTGCCAGCTATCCAGTGCTGTCATATCCGGTACATAGATCCGCATGAACAGATGAAATTCCCCGTCGGAAACAGGCAGCCAGTTAGAGGTGTCTTCCGGTGCATCCTTGGACAGGATAATATCCAATGTGCCGTCCGCATTCAGCTTGAAGTCGGAGCGGTCGTTGATGCAGTAGCGGTCGATGGAATTGTCAATGAGGAAATCATCCTCTCCGTAGGCGGTCACGGACCAGAAGCCGCCCTCCAGCGTGGGAGGAAGGGTTTCAAAGTGGAGTGTATACTTCTTTTCTCCGGTCAGCGCTGCGCCGGTCTCATCCACCGCTGTCTTGGGATAGATTGCCACATCCACGGTGTTGGCGCCAAGCCCCACAAGCGCTACCATCGCGCGGTAGGTATACTCCGTGCCGAAGTCGCCGATGGGCTTGCCGTAATAGACCCACTGGCCGAGTTTCTGCGCATACTTCGCGCCGTCGGCGGCGAGCGTGGCGCGAAGCCCCTGAAGCATCTGCGTCCAGCGCTCGGCAGCTCCTTCGCCCAGGAGAGCGGCGTCGAAGGTCTTACCCGCGCCCACGTTGATGGCGGAGAGTTTCTTCAGCAGTTCCTTATCCGCATCGGCTGGCGGGTTGACCTGCATCAGAGCGTTAGCCGTATTGAAAAACTCTGCTGGCGTCATGGAAAGCACCTTGTTCACGGGAACAAAGTCATTTTCCTCTTTATAAGCTCCCTGCGGTGCGGCATACTCGCCTCCCTGTACATAAGCCGAAAGCGGCAGGAGCTGCATCTGCTCCTGAATAGCATAGACATTGGGCAGGTCCTCGTTCCCGGACAGCACCGTGCGGGTGATCGACCACATCGTTGCGGTGGGCACGTCCACGCGCGTCACACCGTCGGGCAGCTCGCCCTCCCAGCCGGGAAGCGCAATGGCATAAGCACCCGCCTTGTCCAGCACGGCGGCGGTGTTCGTCCACGCATCCAGAAGCTGCACATTGCAGAAGCGATCCGTTTCCGGCAGGACGTAGACCATAGGCTCTGTGCTGATGTCAAGCCATGCCTGCGAATAGACGGTATCGACGTTCGGCGTCACGACGGTGCGGAAAGAGGCGTCCGCCAGCTTTTTTGCATGGTTGAACTGATTGATGGGCGCACGGCCAGTCATGGTCCCGTCCGTATTGGTCGATAATGTTTTGGTTGCGTCGGTCAGCACCAGCGGGAACGCATAGATGTATGCCTCACTGACCATTTCCCACACGGTTTCAGTATCCGGTGTATCCGGCTGCGTTTTTTCGGCAGAGCAGGCGGAAAGAAACCCGCAGGAAAGCAGCGTAAGCAGCGATAGTAGAATTGCAAGTATCTTTTTCATGTTGTCCTCCTATGATTCTCTTCTGTTTTTGGTCATCTCCTCGAAAGGGTTTGTGCGTATGGATTGACTATAAAGTCGTTT
>ENA-ORNR01000137-ORNR01000137.1-human-gut-metagenome-genome-assembly--contig:-NODE-137-length-64132-cov-20.480578_pt1 | contig 64132 bp, 53 predicted proteins | sample MGYA00242114_ERZ509020 | MGnify/ENA primary metagenome ERZ509020 (study PRJEB26280, sample SAMEA2338758) | human gut metagenome | biome: human gut; feature: human-associated habitat; material: faeces...
CGCCCAGAGTTTCGCAAGGATGCGAAACCAACAGAGCGTTCATATGGCAAGTGTGATGGTGCAAAGCAAGGGATAGTGCGATTTTGAAAGGTTATGCGTGGCGAGGGGGCGTGTGATAATAATATAAAAAGCGGTCACAGCATATCACCGTGACCGCTTATCTGCTTTATTGGTTTGTGTAACTCCGCCGGTAACGGTGGTTGAGCCAAGATTAATCCGTCAGAACGGCGAATTTGAAGCGGCTCACAGCCACCCACATTACATTGATTATTGCTTTGTTTAATCCCGCCGTTCAACTAACTTTAGCTGAACGGCAACAATTCCAAAGGCGGAATTTGAAGCGGCTCACAGCCGCCCGCTCGCTCAGGCTCTGGATTTTATTATGTCGACCATTTCGCCGACGTTCTTCATCGAAGAAACCTCGCCCATCTTGAAACGGATACCGAATTCGTCTTCTACAGCGGAGATGAGGTTGATATGCTCAAGGCTGTCCCAATCCTCTATATCATCTGCTGTTGTGCCTGCTTCGACCTCGATATCGTCATCGTCGAATACGTTTCTGAAAACCTCGTTTAATCTTTCGTAAATTTCCTGCTCGCTCATTTTACTTGTTCCTTTCTACAGTAATATACTTGTTTTTAGGCTCGTAGCCAGAAAGCGAAAGCTCCCATACGGTGTTGCCGTCTGCGTCCTCGCTGACATTCGTAAAGCCGAAGTCGCCGTACAGCTCTTTCACCATTTTATTCTTTGCGGTGGGGTAATAATATCCCTTTACCGTCTTAAGTCCACGCTGTTTTGCTCTGTCGCAGAGATTGTCGAGCATTGCGTATTCCATATCACGCTTAAGCACACGACAGCTCATAAGCCATAAATCTATGTCGAGCGTATCGCCGTTCACCTTGCCGATAACTACCGATACTATACCGTTGTCGCCGAACTTGTCGGCAAGCCTGCCGTACAGCCTGATATAGCTGTCATCTGCGAATACCTGCTCCATTTCTGCGGTCGTAAAACGCTTTGTGGTGAGGTTGAACTGGTTGCTCTTGTTTGTAAGCTGTGTTATGCGAGGGAGATAGACAGGCAGGAAGTCATCTATCACAGCCACCATCTCAAGACTGTGAAGATACTCGCCGTAGTCGGTGAACTGTGCCTGCTGTGCGGCTCTTACCGCATTCTCCTTGTACATTTCGTTACGCTTTAAATCATCGCTTGAAAAAGCGGTTATCTCAAAGAAGCGTGAGCGGTCTACCACTCTTATATAATCCTCCGGACGCTCCATTTCGGGAACGGCTACTGTAGGCAACTGTGCGGAAACTATCGCACGCTCGGCAGGGTTATCATCAAGGAATACAAGCGCATCCTGTCCGATGTTGAGTTCTGTCGCTATTGCCTCGATATTTCTGTCCTTGTTATCCCAGTTTGCCTTTATCATTATGAAATCATCGGGCTTTAAACTGCCCTCGGGGTGATTAAGACCTGCAAGGGCGTTTTCTTCATCGTTCTTCGAGCAGACGGTGAGCATTACGCCTGTATCCTTCACAAGTCCGAGATACTTCTGGAATTCGGCATAGACCTGTCCCATATGGGTTTCCTGTCCGATTTCGATACCGTCAACACCGTCATCTCCGACAACTCCGCCCCATAATGTATTATCAAGGTCGAGTACAAGCGCTTTCTTGTTCTTGCCGAACACCGACTTTATTATTGCCGCTAAATTGAATGCAAAGTCGGGTATCGCAGGAACGCACATTGCGTACTTGTACAGGTGCCAGTAGGACGGCTCGCTCCACTTGTCAAGACCGTAGCAGGCGCTGACATAGTTTATATCATTGATATAAAAACTCTCGTGCGATGCGGCATAATCGGCAAACGCTGTGTTCAGCCTGTTTATGAAATTCACTCTGCCTCGGCAGTCAAACGCATCACGGTTGCCCATAAGCCTGAAATACGGCTGTTCAAAGTTATTCTGTATAACGGGGCAGTGGTAGCGCTCGGCTATCTTTTCCCACATTGTTTCAAAATATTTCATCTGCTCGGCAAAAAGAGCGTCTGTCTGCTCCTTGCTGTCGGTTATCGCAGGATATTTCAGAATATTGCGGTTGGACGTGTGAACGAAAATAAGGTCGGGTGAGAAGCTGTCAAGCTCCTCATTTCCGAATACCGCATCCTGCCAGTAACGGTTGTACTCCGACTCGTAGAAGGTCGGCTCGATGCCGTAGTTCAGCAGGAATAATTCGAGCATATTTATTATATCGTTCGTGGTTGAGCCGCCGAGAACGGCGATTTTTTTCTTTATACGCACACTGCCGTCTGACAGGAGCTGTCTTTTTATAGAGCGTTTCTTTTTCAGCAGATAACCGCTGTCGAAGGGGTATTCAAGTTCTTTCATAGGTGTGTCCTTATTTCAAGCAATTAAATCATATTATCAATTATCTCATTGAAGTGCTTTTTATATCCCTATCCCCCTGACCCCCTTTCCCCCGTGAAAGGCTGTGTATGCTTGGTTGGCTTTGCGTCCTTGCAAAGCCCTTGGGCATACACGCTTGGCATCCGTGCCGGAGATAAGTCGGGGGGGCTGACGCCCCTGCGACCCTTTCCGGCTTCACAGAAGCCGGGATTACAATCGTTGAAATAGTGAATATAAAAACACTTTTTAAATGTTTCTTATATATGAGAAGTAGTCGCAGTTGCCGCCTGCAACGGTATAGGCGCAGTTTGCAAACAGCAGATCAGTCGCATCGACCTGCTTACAGAATTTTATTGCGTTTACCTCGCAGTAGCGCAGGTCAAGCACATAGATATTATCAAAGCTTTCAGTGAAGAACGGGATAAGTCCGTTGCCGTAGCTTTCCTTGATAACGACCAGATTTCTGCCTGTCTTTGCGTTGGTCTTTATATGGGCGATGAGATCGTCACTGCCTAAAAACGACAGGTAGTAATAGCTTGCGTTGTCGCAAAGGAAAAGGTTGCTGTCATAGCCGTTGCTGTAATAACGGTCGTAATATGTGGTTTTCAGCTTATCCTCATTCGGAGAATAGTAGACCGCATAGGTTTCGGGGTCATTGTTAAGGTGTTCGTCGGAAGAGTAATAATACATCGAGCCGACATAGCCGCCGCAGGTTTCCTTGCGGTAATTCTTTATATCCGGCACTTTTACTCCTGCCGTTTTGCAGAACACCTGCGCGGCATAATATGCGCCGAGCGGCATCCAGTGGTGGTCCGTCCTTGAGTATATCTCCTCTGAGGTGTGCTTTGACAGGGTATCATACACGCTGACGTTTGTAACGCCCGTGCTTTTAAGTCCGCTTTCGATATAATCTATCTTATCTTTCTGAAGCTCGGTGTAACCCTTGTATTCGGTCGGATTGTAGAAATCGACAGAGGTCGGTATTACCATAGAATATACCGTCACTTCGGGAAGCGCCGACTGGAACGCCTTTACATCGGTCATATATTGGTCGCAGTAGCCGTATGTACCGCCGTAGAACATAATTCCACGGTAGTGATTATCCATTCCTGCGACTAATATGCCGTTGTCGCCTATCGCCCTGTAGCTGTTTATATCGGTCTTACTTGCGGGGACGGAGCTTTCTTCGGCAGAAGTGCCGTCTGTTTCGGGAGCGGGGGTTTCTTCGGCGGAAGTATCCGGCGGTAACGTTTCGGGAGCGGAGGTATCGGGCTGTTCGGTTTCTTCGCTTTCGGTGTCCGAAGGAGCTTCCGATGATACGGGGTCGGGTGGTAGGGTGTATGCCGATGTGTCCTTGCCGCTTGCGTTGCTGTCGGGGAAAACCTCCGAGCATCCGCAGGCGAGCGATAATGTCAATATAAGCGCTGTTATCTTCGGGAGCTTTTTCATACTGCTCCTCCTTTCAGAAAACCTGTCAGAGATTTACTTTGAAAGCAGGTTGTTCTTTATACCCTCTGCATTTTCACCGACAGCGGAGAATGTACACATTGTGAACAGAACGTCGGTAATGCCGTTATCCTTAATAAAGTCGGGTGCGTAAAGGTCAAAATAGCGGATGTCGCAAACGTAGATTTCCTCAAAGGAATCTATGAAGAAGGGAACTTCGGCATTGCCGTAGCTGTCCTTGAAGATGCAGAGCTTTCTGCCGTTCTTGTTTGCGGTTTCTATCTTTACTATCTTCTGATCGCCGCCCATAAAGGTCGAATATGCACCACTTGCGGGCTGATCTACAAATATGCTGTGGAACTGTGTGAGCTGCTCGTCAGCCTTGAAATCGGTGGTATAATAAGTGGCGGTGTAATCTGTAGAGGGAATATAGTAGGTGAAGGTATCGGGGTCGTTCTTGATACGCTCGTTATAATCGGTAAATGCGTACATTGTTCCGACAAAGCCTTCTATCGTTTCCGTCTTGTAGGTTGAAAGCTCCTTTACGGGTACCTGTGCCATTTCACAGAAAGCCTTTGCCGCATAATATGCGCCGAGGGGTTCCCAGTGGTGATCAGTACGGGTATAGATGTACTCGTTTGTGTGTGCCTCAAGTGCGGCATATCCGTCAACGTTTATCACGTTCACCAGCTTGTTTGCTATGCTGTTTATCGAATCCCTGTGGCTTGCGTTGTATTGTTCGTAGCCATCGGGAAGGTAGTATGCGCCTGCTGTAGGCACTACCATATTGAATACGTTTACCGATGAGCCTACCTTTTCCTTGAACTCGTTAAGGTATGATGCATAGTTTGCACCGTCGCCGCCGCCGTAAAGGGAGATGCCCCATGTATGACCGTCTATGTCAACGACAAGCTGGCCGTTTGTCTGAACGCCGTCAACGCCGACAGGCTTCTTGTTTTCGGACGATGATTCATCGGAAGAAACGGTGCTTTCTGAAGATGCGGATGAATTATCGCTTGTTGTGTCGCTTTTTGTATTATCCTTGCTTTCTGCAGCGGAGCTTTCCGCTGCACTGCTTTCGTTTTTGCTGTCCGTAGCGGAGCTTGTATTCTGTGATGAGCAGGCGGAGGCCGACGTCAGAATTGACGCACAGGCAAGTATTGCCGCTGTTAACCTGATATTGAGCTTCATAGTATGTCCTTTCTTTATGCGGGGATATTTTTATATTGCCCGTAAATGTAAATTCTTGTCCTATTGTAGTATATCACACTATCGTGTCAAGTTCAAGGATTTTCACTTAAGTTTCAGCCGGCGAAACGTTATATTTACTGTAAATGTCACGGGTTATGACTATTCCGCCGGGGAGGGCATATTCGCTCTGCATATAGTCGTAATAATCGCCGGGGGTTATTATGCCTGCGGTCTTTACTATATCGGTTCCTGCCTTGCTGAGTATATAGTCCGCAAGGAAAACGCAGTTTGTACTCATAACGAAATAGGTCTTGAATCTGCCGCTTTTAAACTTAAAGAACCGTGCGTGTGTGCCGTTCCACAGCGAACTGCAATAATCGTCAAAATCCGCAATATCGGCGATGGGGCTGTTTTCGGTTGCAAGCTGATAGGGCGGTTTCCAGCGTGTGATGTTTCGTTCGAGCTTTGCTATGCCTTTTCTGACTTTTGCAAGCTGTTTTTCCGACAGCTTTATGCCAAAATCGAACACCATCTGCAAATCGTGATAAACGCAGAAATTTATATACTTATCAAAATCCGCTTTGAAAAGCACACCGTCACCGATGCCGCCGAAAAGGCGCTCCGACGCTTTGTCGTAATTTCCGTAGGATATTACAGTACCGTTCAGCACAAGGTCGCAATGTCCTATAGAGCCTACTCCGTCGGCGCTGACGTGGATAAGAACGTGTATATCGGGGGCGTCGGCGCTTTTTTCGTAACGCTCCTCGTTTTGCAGTTTTTCAATATCTATCTCACGGGAATCAAGCCGCTCGGTATAGCTGCGCAAGGTTTTCAGCGGTATGAACGTGGTTATGACCTGCGGAAGCGAAAAGCGTATCCTGCGGCGGATGATGCCTTTGGCTTTATTCGGAGCGGCCTCACGGATAAACAGCCTCAGCTCGCCTGCACCGTAAATTATGCAATATAGTCCGATGACAACAAGCATACCCTGACTTCCCATAATGGTGCCGAAAAGCATAATAATGCCGAAAACGGTGAAGAATATTCCGGAAAAAAAGTCATAGAACGCATCGGGAACGGCATTTTTAAGGGCTGTGCCGAAGTCGATGAATTTCACAAGGGCATTAAGAAAAACGTAAAGCGAGAATATAAACGACAGAAGCGCAAGAGTGGCGGCGGGAAAGAAAACGGATATTAGTCCTATTATAATGTTTCCGACGCCGCTGAACACGGGCAGCCGCTGATGTCTTGCGTAGGCACGGATAAGGCGGTGGATACCGTTTGCGACGATAAAGATACCGCCCAGCCTTGCGGCAGGCTCTACCACTATTTTTCCGTTTACAAGTACAAGTATACCGACAGTGATAAGTCCTGCGCCGTACAGGAGCAGCCACGTTATATTGAAGTTCTTTTTTATATTCGGCTTTACGGTCATAATATGCTTTTACTCCTTTCTATAAATATTTTTTATAATGTCTAACGGGGGGTTGGGGCGTAGCCCCAAGCGGGGTGAGGGCGGCAGCCCCACACTCAGCCCCGGCATGGATGCCGGGCGTGTATGCCCAAGGGCTTTGCAAGGACGCAAAGCCAACCAAGCATACACAGCTCTTCACCACGGGAAGGGGTTTGGGGTTAGGGCTAGAAATTTGCACTTCATATTGAAAATCACACTTTTTCTACTAACCTATCGTCTATAAAACCATCTTGATTTTTACAAGAAAATATGGTACAATAACTATCGCAACTTTACTGTGCGGTCACGGGGTGAAAACCGTGAGGAAAGTCCGAGCATCACAGAGCAGGGTAGCTGTTAACGGCAGCCGGAGGCGACTCCAGGGCGAGTGCAACAGAAATATACCGCACTGTTTTTACAGTGTAAGGGTGGAAAGGCGAGGTAAGAGCTCACCACGGGGCAGGCGACTGTTCCTGTCTGTAAACCCTATCCGATGCAACACCGATTGGTTTCGGGGGTAAACCGTCTGCTCGGCGGTCCCGATTTAAGGTGGCTTGAGGTCTGCGGCGACGCAGAGCGTAGATAGATGATCGCACACGACAAAACTCGGCTTACAGGTAAAGTTGCTATATGGATATTGGGCCGGCCTTTCGGGGTCGGCTTTTTGTTTTTATAAAGCCGCTCGGTTATCGGGCGGCTTTGCTTGTGAAAACAAATTTTATACTGATTGAAAATAAACTGTGACAGAAAAAAGTTTTAGGACAGTAGTGCTATAAACTTCAATCCCCATCATAGTTGGCTCGGCTTGACCGAGTAGCAGAACCTCACACTTTTTCGAGGCGGGCATGGATGCCCGAAGTTGAACGCCCAAAGTTTTGCAAGGATGCGAAACCGACAAAGCGTTCATTAAAAGGCAAGGGTGGTAGTGCGGAGCGAGGGATGGTTGTACTTTTGCAATGATTGTAAGAGTGACAGCATTCGGTGCAACGGGAGGGGCAAGCAAGGCAAGGATGCCTTAAGCGTGTGTGCCCAAGGGCTTTAAGCACGGATGCTTACAAGTGGTCGCAAAAAGTCGGTGCAGGACGCACCGACCGCAAACGACCACGATTGCAATGGACGCAAAGCCAACCAAGCACACACAGACGCTCACCCTACGAAAAGCGAGTGGGATAGTGCGGTTTTGGGAGGGTTGGTGTGAGGCGAGGGGATTGAATCTGATGTGAGCGCTACCATAAAAGCTGCTAAGGCATTAACAATCCCCACCGTCTTGACGGCAGACCGACTTAGTAATTATAAAAGTCGGATATATCACATAAAAACGCTGTAAAATTTAGGCTTGTGCCTTGCCGTCAAGCCACCTCCCCTTTTTCGAGGGGAGGCAAGGGTGATGGTGCGAGGCAAGGGATAGTGTGGATGCGAAACTGGCAAAGCGTTCATTCAAAGGCAAGTATGGTGCTTGGCTGAATTATCGCTCCTTTTAAATATTTAATAGTTATTGGGTTTTACTTGCTGATTATCTTTTCGGCGGCGGAGGCAAGGTAGAGCGAGCCTGTGATCATCGCTATATCCTTTGTTCCTGCCTTTAGCGTCGCCTGCGATATTGCACTGTTAAGGTCGCCGCAGGCGGTAGCGCGTACTCCCTGCTCTATGGCAAAGCGTGTAAGCTGAGAAGCGGGTACGCAGCCGGGCATAAAGCCGTCAACGAATATTACATCTTCGAAGCGGGGGAGAATTATTTTAAGGGCGGTCTGCCAGTCCTTGTTTGCCATCATACCGACTACGGCGTGTATTTTTCTTTTGTCGCAGTTCAGCAGTTTTTCGGCGGCTCTCATTGCAGAAGGGTTGTGCGAGCCGTCTATAATGCAGGTAACGCCGTTCACGCTTACCTCCTCCATTCTGGCTCTGAGGGCGGATCTTTCAAGTCCTGTGAACACACTGCTGTACTCTATATTCAGTATACGGCAGGCCTCTATGGCGCACAGTGCATTTTTTATCTGATGTTCACCGGACATAACGAGATGATAATTCATACCCTTGTACGAAAAGAACACATCGGTAATATCCATATGGAGCATCTGCACTCTTGACATATCGGGGATAATTTCTTCGCAGTTATACTCACGGCATTTATCGTCAATGACACGCATTACCTCTTTTGCCTGTCCCGGATATACTATGCACGGAACGGACGGCTTTATTATGCCTGCCTTGTGACGTGCTATTTCGGCAAGCGTATCGCCAAGCACATCGGTATGGTCGAAATCTACCGATGTTATAACGCTGACAGCGGGATTTACAACGTTAGTGCAGTCAAGAAGTCCGCCTATACCTGTTTCTATAACGGCAACGTTTACCTGCTCCTTATAGAAATAAAGCAGGGCTATGGCGCAAAGTATCTCAAACTGTGAAAAGCCGTCAAAGCCTGTCTGTTCGACTGCCTTTTTCACCTGCTCGCACAGCAGCGCAAAGGCAGGGCGTGAGATATATTTGCCGTTTACCTGTATGCGTTCTTCGATGCACTCAATATAGGGCGATGTGAATTTTCCTACGCTCTTGTTGTCGGCTTTTACAGCGTTGCTTATATATTCGCATACGCTTCCTTTTCCGTTTGTTCCTGCAACGTGAACTATTTTAAGTTCGTTTTGGGGATTGCCGAGAAGCCTCATAAGAATAACAAATCTTATAAGGTCCTTTACAGGCGTACCGGATTTTGTGAAAGAACCGACGTATTCAAATGCCTGTTCGTATGTCATGTGGGTTTCCTTTCGCATTTTCTTCTTTTACTCAAAACACAATTTCTTCATTTCATAAGTGCGATAAAGCTCTTTGCCTTATTTACTATCAGCTTGTCGTTATCATAGACGAGCAGGTTATGCGCCTGTCCTATGCCTACCCAGCGTATCTCGGAAATTTCTTCAAGCTGGGGGGTGTAATCATAATTTTTTGCACGGGCGACAAAATACACAACTTCCTTTTTTGCGTCCTTGCGTGGCGAATATGTAACCGTTTCTCTGAAGCCTGAGTCAATATAAACGTCTATGCCGGTTTCCTCTTTTATTTCACGTTTTGCGGTTTCTTCTTCGGTTTCGCTGTTTTCAACGTGTCCTTTCGGAAATGACCAGTAGCCCGACTTGATGTGCTTTATAAGCAATATTTCCGTATTGCCGTGAAATTTTCTGTAAACAATACCGCCGCAGGACTTTTCATAAGTCATCTGCTCCGAACACCTCCTTGTGTCTGACCGCTTGCGTTGTCAAAGCATTAAAACACGGTGCAGTTGTTTATAATCGTTTATATTATAGCATGTTTTTCACAAAAAGTCTATAGCAAAGGGGTGTAAATGATTGCAGGGTTGGGAAAAAGAGGTGGTTTTTAGTTGATGGGTGGGGAAAAACAAACAAAAAATATGTTCTTCGAAAAACGGCAAATTGCACTGTAATTAATCGGATAAGCTCAACGAATTTAAATATACCGTTAATAATTTTAAGGCGGTGTCTTTCTGGCTCGGGGTACATTGCTCAAGCCGTTTCAATATCTCGTCCTGCTTTGCCGTAATATCGGGATCTTCCGTTGTAAGAACCATATCGGGAGTAATGTGCAGTGCTTCACAGATCTTTAGTATAGTTTCTATCCTCATATTCACTGTGCCTCGTTCTATATCGGCATACGTCCTGTCAGACAGATTTGCTTTCTCTGCGACCTCACTCTGTGTCAGACCCGCTTTTTTACGAATAGAGAGAAGTTTATTTCCTATTGTTCCGAAATCGAATACAAGCATTTTAGTTCCTCCTATTTGCTTTATATAAGAATTATACTTCCTATTCCTCTTGACAAATAGGAAGTATAGTGGTATAATTACAGGCAGAATAGTTCCTATAATTATTTTGCTTGTTAAGGAGGATGTTTATGAAATCAAGGGCAATCATTTTTACAATCTGTGCTGTTGCCGCTATAATGCTTACCGCCTGCAATTCAAACGGCGAACAATCGGCTGTTGGAGAAACGTCAGATGCGCTTATTTCAAGCAGCGATGCAGACAGCGAAAAGCTCATTGAAAATACTGTTTCGAGAATCAAAGAAACGGGATTTTCTCTTGATATAACGCAATATTACGATTTTCAGAAGGCGGAATGGAAGCAGGATGCACAAGCCGAAATACAACAGATGCAGTATAATTCTCCGTCTTCATTTTCTCGAATCGTATCAAAGGTGTATGCTATTCTGGATGAATACGAGCAAAATGTACGATTAGGTTAATCGTATCCGATTGTTATGCTAACGTCTTATCTTCTATAAAACTTGAACGCCCACTTTAATGTAAAGTGGGCGTTCGCTCGTTGAAAAAGTCTTTTATTTGGATATGCTTCTGTTATATCATTCAGCTCAGGCTACGATAGCAAGCTACCGATAGTTCTTTTTGTCGGACAGCACTTCTCGGGTTCGCTATTCGAATCAATGCACTTGTCAATATGAAAGAGGGAGACAACCAAAGCGTTCATTTAAAGGCAAGGGTGATGGTGCGAGGCGAAGGGATTATTGTTCTTTTGCAATGGTTGTGGGAATTGAGAGGTTCGATGCAACGGGAGGGGCAAGCCCCTCGCCCTACGAAAAGCGAGTGGGATAGAAGTTCTGTCAAATTCAATCCCCACCATAGTTGGCTCGGCTTGACCGAGCAACAGAACCTCACCCTTTTTCGAGGGCGGGCATGGATGCCCGAAGTTGAACGCCCAAAGTTTTAAGCACGGATGCTTAAAGTCAGCCACACTTAGTCGCTGCAGGACGCAGCGACACTAATGGCTGACGAGGCAGTGACGCAAAACAAACAGAGCGTTCATTTAAAGGCAAGGGTGATGGTGCTTGTCAAAGGATAGTGCGAATGGGGAGCAATCCCTCCGGTAGTCGCCCGAATTCTTTCGGGCGACAGCACCTCACCTTTGACAAGGGAGGCAAGGGTGGTGGTGCGAGGCGAGGGGATTATTGTTCTTTTGTAATGATTGTGGGGATTGAGAGGTTCGATGCAACGGGAGGGGCAAGCCCCTCGCCCTACGAAAAGCGAGTGGGATAGAAGTTCTGTCAAATTCAATCCCCACCGTCACGGCTTGGAAATATTAGTGATTTATAAAAGCCGGATTTCTAACTAATATACCGATAAATGCAGAACTTGTTGTAGTAGCCGTGCCACCTCCCCTTTTTCGAGGGGAGGCAAGGGTAGTGGTGCGAGGCGAGGGATAGTGCGAATGTGAAAGCATATCGTTGCATATAAATGTTGGCATTACGGAAAGCGGGTGTGGTGGTGCGGATTTGGAAAGGTTGGTGCGAGGCGAAGGATAGATGTTCTTATAAGATGGCTGTGGGAATGGCAAGGTTTAGTGCAACAGGAGGGGCAAGCAAGGCTAAACACCCATTTTTCAATAATTATATAGTTTTTGCAGACAGAAGCCACGGTGGGTGCCGTGGCTTTAGCTTAATCTTCGGTTTTTGTGAATCTGAACGATTTCATATCGAACTGTGTGCCGGGCAGGAATACGAATGCAATGTTGTTCTTGCCTGCGATATGCTCGATGTCAAACGTTACCGGCGTGTACTCGTCTGCGTGGTGGAATTCGAGCAGACGGGTGGTCTGGCTGCCGTTCTCATCGTTTACTCTGAGCTGAATCGTGCAGTTATCGAGCGGTGTTCTGCCTGTAACGGTTATCTTATCCGTTCCGCCTGCGAAATCGAGGCCGTTGAATTCGATAACAACGTTGTTGCCTATCTCCTCAACGCACGAGCCGTTTACCTTGTAATCATCGCCGTACAGATTATCGTTGTCTGCCGCAGAGTTTTCCGCATAGGTACGGTCGTACTTTTCAAACTCAAAGCCGCCGAATATGCAGGAATTGTTGATAACAAAGCTGATGTCGTGCGTTCCGCTTATTCTGCACGGCAAGTCGAAGGTCTGTGGGTATGCTCTGTCCCATCCGCCGTTATTCTTTATTGCAAATGTGCCGATATATCTGCCGCCGTTGTCGGCATCGCCGAGATACAGCTCTACGGGATAATCTTCACCGCCGCCGCTGTTTCCGACGCTTATCGTAATCTTCTTGGTTCCGCCGCCGAAATCAACGGAGCTGAAGCCGACGGTCGTTCTTCCGTTAAAGCCGCCGAGCGAGCCTCTGTCTATCGTGATAACGGGAACATTCGAGAAATCGCAAAGGCAGGCGGCAATAAAGATATAAGGATTCTTTTCTGCTTTTCCGAGTCCTTCTGCCGTATATTCAAGCTCGGAGATAATCTTCGGAATGTCGGTACCGTTCTTTGAATATGCTCTCAGGCGGAATTTGCCGTCACCGAAGGCTTTAAGCGTTGCCGTATTTCCGTCAAACGAAACTACCTTTGCAAAGCTGATCTCAACTCCGTTATCTGTACAGCATTTGAACTCTATGTCACGGAAGGTTGCGTTTTCGGGGAATATCTTTACCGAAATTTCGGCAGTATCACGTTCCTTTGTCAGTGTACGAGGCTCACTGTCGAAAAGCTCGATTTTTCTTACGGGAATTTCATTTGTGTAGGGCGTGGTTACTGCGGGGAATGCGTTTTGAGTGACAACGCTTACTCCCTGTGGCTCTGTTTCGGGGGCTACCGCTTTTATAGTTATCGTTTTAGGCTTCAAGCCCTCGCTTTCGGCGGTGATAACTATGTCGCCTGTTTCAAAGGTGGATTCGATTATCGCAAGGAGCTTTCCGGAGAACAGCTTTCTATGATTGCCCTTATAGCTGTCATAGTCGGTGCTGTCGCCGTTATCAAGTCCTACAAGTCTGCCTGCGCCCTTTACGGTGAACTTTATTCTGTTTACCGCATTCTGAACTTCCTGTCCCATTATATCGTCAACGGTTACGGTAATAAACGCAAGCGATCTTCCGTCAGCCGCTATTTCGCTCACATCGGGGCTCATATTTACTTTATAGGGGTCGAGAGAGGTGAAAAGGACCTCCTCCTTTTCGTAATCGTCAACATCGCAATCGGGGCTGAGATAGCCTCTTACCGCAAGCGGCTTGTCCTTATGGAACGGCACTGTGAAGCGGGCGCAGAGCTTGTCTTCCGTGAGGTGATCTATCACCTTTCCGTCATACATCTCTCCGCAGTAGTGAAGTCTGATAAACGGAAGGTCGGAATAAACAAGCACGTCTATAAGCTGACCCTCGTTGAAATCCCAACAGCAAGGAGAAACGTGAATGAAGGACTTTTCCTCGGCTATATCCCATACCGATTTATAGAACCAGAACGAGTCTTTTTCAAAGCCTGCGGTATCTATGATGCCGAAGTATGAATTCTTGGTATTGTAGGGGGTAGGCTCTCCGATATAGTCAAATCCTGTCCATACGAACTGTCCCATTGAATATTCTGCGGCGGCATCCATAGCGAAGGATCTGAGCGGAGATGCTCCCCAGTTTACAATGCTGTTTCCGAGATCGGAGCATTGCAGATCGTCATATACCAGTAAGCTTGTATCATAGGGGAAGTGGTATATGCCTCTTGAGCGTACCGTCGAGGCGGTTTCACTGCCGTAAATGACCCAGTCGGGATGCTTTTCGTGATGCTCGTCATACAGCTTTTCCGTATAGTTATAGCCTGCAATCTTCAGATAATCAGCTACATTCTGTGCATTTTCCCACTGCATATAGTTTGAGGCTATCGTGGGCGGGGCATTGTGCATAGGGTCGTTCTTTTCGACCTCCTCGCAAAGCATCTTCGCAACCTCAAGTCCTCTGGGGCTTTTATGCGTATCGTATATTTCGTTGCCTATGCTCCACATTATAACCGACGGGTGATTACGGTCACGTTTTATCCACGCTTCAACATCCTTCTTATACCAGTCGGGGAAGAAACGGTGGTAATCGTTCTCGTTCTTGGCAAGCTCCCACATATCGAATATTTCGCTGTCAACGAGGAAGCCCATTTTATCGCAAAGCTCCATAAGCTCTCTTGACGGAGGGTTATGGCTGGTGCGGATAGCGTTTACGCCCATATTCTTCAGTTTTTCAAGCTGTCGGCGGGTAGCGTCGTAATTTACCGCAGCGCCGAGTGCGCCTAAGTCGTGGTGCATACAAACACCATTCAGCTTGAGGTGCATACCGTTTAACAAAAAGCCCTCGTTTGCGCTGAATTTTGTGGTTCTGAAGCCGAATTTTTCAACGGTATCATCAAGCCTGTTTCCGTTATCGTCATAAAGTATCACGGACAGGGTATATAAATTGGGCGTGATTATATCCCATAATTTAGGAGCATCCATATAGAACACCAGCTTATCGTTCTTGCCGCAAAGTCTGCGTTCGCAAACGTAAACCTCTCTGTTCTCGGGATCTCTTAATGTATATGAAATCAAGCCGCAGACCGTGTCGGAAAGGCTTATCTGTACAGTAGTCTTCCATTTGCCGTGTTCTCTGCGGTCTGTATCACTGCACTTTGCGCTGATATAGACACCGTTTTCAACGATGTGACGGCGAGAGGTTTTTCTGAGCCACACATTTCTGTATATTCCGGCTCCGCTGTACCAACGGGTATTCGGGGATTTATGGTTTACTCTGACTAAAATGCGGTTTTCGCCGTTTTTCAGAGCATCGGTTATATCAAAGCTGAAGGTTGTATAGCCGTACTTCCACTTGCCGACTTCCTTATCGTTTACATAGACGGTAGTATCCATATATACGCCGTCAAAGATCAGGATATAGCAATCGTCTTCTCCGAGTGCGTCTACGGTGAAATACTTCTCGTACCAGCCACAGCCGGACTTGTAGAGATTTGCCGTATCGCCTATAAGCCAGTCGTGCGGTATCTCAACATTATACCAATGTGCGTTTTCAAGCGTCTTTCCGTCGCTGTCAGGTTCGGTGAGGGTGAATCTCCAGTTATCGTTGAATAAAATTCTGCGTTTTTTCATATCTGTGTTTCCTTTCGGCTTTAAAGCTGAATATGAATTGTTAGTCTTATTGTAACAGTTTGAGCAGTGAAAATCAAGCGGTAAACGGTTTATACGCAAAAAGATTTTGCCCCCTCGGTTGTCCGAGGGGGGCATAATATATAAGAGAGGAGAATTTGCTGCTATGCAGCGATGTGTTGATGTTATATGATGATGTTAATGCGTTGCAAAATGCTGCGGAATGTTACGGAAAAATTAGTGTGATAAAGCAAGGCGGAAGATATATGCAATAGTATGATTTTTCTGTGCGTTGCTATAACTGAAATGCGTTGTTTCAAAGCGTTGCGAAATTGTTAGGAAAGTAAGGAAAATTGCAATAAAAGCGTTTAATCCACTCTTACAGCCTTTAAGAAGTTGTCGGTATAATATACCGACTTCATGCTTGCGGTGCGGACTTTCTGTCCCGGATACGGACTGAACACTATCGTGTCATCTCCGGTATATATACCGCCAAAGAACGAGTCGCCGTCCTTTATGAAAACTATATCGCCCTTTTCAAGCTTTTCAAGAGCTATTTCAGTTCCCATTTCTTTCTGTGCGGTAAGTCCTCTGGGACAATCAACACCGTTTGATGTCAGCGCATAGTAGATAAGTCCTGAATTATCAAAACCTGTTTCTGCGCTGTATCCGCCCTCAGTGAATGGTTTACCGAGCATATCATAAGCCGACTTTGCTATTGCATCACCTTTTTCTGAGGGAGCGGGCGGCTCGGTGCTGTCTGACGACGTATTATCGGAAGAGTTGTCCTCGCTTGATGTGTTGTCGGAGGAGTTATCCTCGCTCGATGTGTTGTCGGAAGAGTTATCCTCGCTCGATGTGTTGTCGGAAGAGTTGTCTTCGCTTGACGTATCATCAGAGGAGTTATCCTCACTCGATGTGTTGTCGGAAGAGTTGTCTTCGCTTGACGTATCATCAGAGGAGTTATCCTCACTCGATGTGTTGTCGGAAGAGTTGTCAGAGCTTTCCGCTACGGAACTCTGAGTGCTGTTCTGCGGATCATTTCCGCTTTCATAGGACGGAGAATTGTTTCCGGAACAAGCGGTAAGTGAAGCCAAAGCCAAAACTGTAAACATTGCCAAGATTAATGATAGTTTCTTTTTCATAATATCACGACCTTTGCTTTATCGTTTTATATTGTTCTCTGTCCTTGATTTAAGTATATCACAAAAAAAGCAAAAAGCAATTAAAATTCGGTTACAATATGGTAACAATTTGGTTACAAATGGTTACAAAACGGTTACAACGGTTACAAAAAGGTGACAAAATCGATTCTTTTCGCAGTTATTCCCCAAAATATACAAAAACACCGTCTGCAAAGCAGACGGCATTCCTGTAGTTTTATATGAAGGACAATGTCATAATCGGTTTTAAGCAACTCTTACAGCACGGCTGAAGCAGTTTTGCCAATAAGAGCTGTTAAGGTCGGCAAACTTTACCTTTTCACCCGGATAAGGGCTGTAAATAAGCTGGCCGTTGCCTGTATATATTCCGGCGAAGTCAATCATCTCGCCTGTTTCTGAATCTTTATCGGTAAAGAAAAGGATGTCGCCCGGCTCAATCTCGCTGAGCGCTACGGTTGTACCCATTTCTTTCTGTGCGGCTGTTCCTCTCGGACAATTGATAAAGCCGTTTTCACGAAGGACATAGTATATAAGTCCCGAATTATCGAAGCCCTGCTCAGGCGTTGCCATACCGCTGACATAATCGACTCCGACAAGAGCCTCGGCGGTTGACACTATCTGAGTGCGAAGGTCATTTATTGTACTGCTGTTATCAGAGCTTTCCGGGAGCGATATTATATCCGATACCGTTGTCTGCTGTGACGAAGGTTCTGAGTCGGTACTCTGCGGTGTTGTTGATGTTATGTCTGGTGTTGAATTGTCCGATGATGTGTTATCCGAGCCGCATCCGCTTAAAGCCGGCACCAAAGCTAAAGCCAGCGCCGCAATAAACAAAGTGACTGCGTATCTTTTCATTTTTACCCTCCGTGCGACAGTAGAGTAACGCTGTACTGCTGTCGTCTGAGATGTACTGTTGTTTCTTTGTACACAATATAGTATATCCCAAAAAGCACAAAAAGTCAAGTGAATATTTTCCATTTTATGCTGATAAACAGGGGGATATGGTGTAGCTTTGCTGAAAGTTTATGTTGATATTGTGAAAAGAAGAACGAGCCTCCTGTGTGGGAGGCTCGCAGATTGTGGGAAAAGTCTTTTATTTGGATATGCTTCTGTTATATCATTCAGCTTTGCCTATAATAGCAAGCTACCGATAGTTCTTTTTGTCGGATAACACTTCTCGGGTTCGCTATTCCATTTAATAACGTTGCTGCTATTCACGCGGGAGACAACCAAAGGGACTAGGGTGAGGGACTGCCGCCCCTAACCCTATCCCTTAGGTTTTCTCCCTCGTGGCTCCCTCTTTCCTTACCCACACCCGTACCCCGCTGGGGTGTTGGCTAAACTCGAATAACCACCTGAACATTGTATGACCTGTTAATGCAGGGACGCTTAACGCTACACGTCCGCAGGTTAGTACATATATCTCAGGTTAGTGGCGTTTTTTTGAAAGGTCAATGTCAGTGCAGTTGTAATGATGTACTCACGAAAATATTAACTCCTTGTCGGCACGGAAAGTGTTTTCGGCGGTGTCTGCGAAAATTTATTTATACAGCACATATTATAATATGTGACATAGAAAAAACGAGCCTCCTGTGTGGGAGGCTCGCAAAGAAATTACTTATTCTTTTTCTTCTTGCTGATGATGAATGTAATAACACCGACTGCAACTAAAACTACCAGTGCGACAACGCAGATAATGATCGCTGTCATATCAAATGTCACGCCTGTGTTTGTGTTGCCGCTGCTTGCTCCGACTACTGTGCTTGCGCCGATTTCTTCGGCAAAGCAGGTAATACCCAGTAATATCGACATTGCTGCGGCTGTAACCGCAGAGGTTAATTTCTTCATAATAAGTATCATTCCTTTCTTCTTTTTGTAAAGACTACTATACTACATTTCTTCCGAAAAAGCAAGCGGAAAATTATACAAATTTTTTCAGTCTTCGGCTAAGTTTATTCTGTAGGTGCAGCGGGTGCTGTTGTCGCCTTGGCGCCGTTTATGATGCTCTTGATTATTTCGGGCTGGGTTACTGTGCACTCTGTGCGGTCGAATAAGCCGAAGCCGTGATTACCGTTATAGCCGTTATCCCAGTAAACAGTAACGATATTTCTCTGATGAGCGGCATAATTCACATACTCTGCGAAATAAGCACGATATATAGTATTGCTCTTATCCTTTGAGGTCCTGTCGTTTGCGCCGTACTCGCCTATTACAACGCCGTAACCGTTCTTGATAAACGCATTGTAGAGCTTATCGAACTGTCTGTTTACGAGCGTTTCACTCTGTCTGCGCTTTACAAATTTCTTGACCGAGTCGCCCCATTTATAGAAGGTATCCTTGCCTTCGTCTACGCAGAATTCCCACGGGGTGTAGTAGTGGACGGAAATCATTATCCTGCTGTCATTCGGGATAACGAACTTTGCTTCCATTGTATATGTATCGCAGTCGCCTGTTGTGAAGTTTATATCTGTGTTCCAGCCGGGGATAAGCAGATAACGGCTGTTGTTATTGCCGCCTGCTTTTCTTACCGTATCAACGAAAATCTGATTGTATGCGTTGATGTTGTTGTAGTATTCGGGTTTGGGGTTGCCGTATGATCCGTCAAACACTTCGTTCATTGACTCGAATACGAGGTGATCGTCATAGTTCTTGAAGCGATTTGCTATCTGCTCCCAGACCTTTTCGTACTTTGCTTTTATAGTCTCCTGCTCGGAAGCGGGTTCGCCGCAGAGAAGCCAGCCGCCTTTTATGCTGTAGTAGCCGTCGCCGTGAACGTTGATTATAGCGTAAAGTCCGTTATCAATGCACATATCGACTACTTCCTGCACTCTGTCGAGCCACTTTGAGTCGATAGTGTAGTCGGGGCCTTCACCTATCTTCGAAAGATATGATACGGGGATACGGATAGACTTGAAGCCCTGTGCCTTTACCTGCTTGATGAGATTTTCGGTAATTACGGGGTTGCCCCACGCTGTTTCGCTCGGTGTTCCGTCGGAGTTTGACTCAAGCTGATTACCGAGGTTCCAGCCGGGCATTAAGTTCTGCGAGAACTGAACAGAGTCACCTTTTGTTTCGGCAGGTGCAGGTTCCGGATTCTGTGTTGCGGTCGTTGTGGTTGTAGTGGTTGCCGCTGTTGTTTCGGCTTTCGTTGTGGTAGTAGTAGTTGTTGTTGTTGAAGCCGAACTGTTTTCAGATGATGTTGCGGCATTTCCCGAGCAAGCGGAAATTCCCGTTATCACCATTATGCCGCTTAAAATTGCGGCGAGCATTCTTTTCTTCATAGATACCTTTCTTTCCTTGACTGCCGTTTTTTTTGATATGCTGACAGCCGTTTTTTCTTGTGTCAATCATATTGTAATGGTTTTCACGGAAAAAGTCAATAGCCAAACAGACTTATCCGCTAATTTTGCTAAAACGATTACACGGCGTTTGCAGAATGTAAAAAACCGCCTGTAAAACCGTTAAGTCTTACAGGCGGTATACTATTATAATATATAGGGAGAAGTTTTTACTCGGCTACGTTAGTCGTATCTCCGGGAACAGCATCGGGCGGTGTGACCGGCTCGGTTGTGCTGTAGTCGGGGTAGTAATCGTACTCGCTGCTTGTATCTATCGCAGAAAAATCATCTTTTGAGAAGGAATCTTCTGTTTCAACAAGGTAAACGCCGTCAAGCGCTGTCAGCTTTATAAGGAAGTTGCCGGGGCAATATACCTTTACTGCTGTAATATCCTTAGCGTTCTCCTCGAACAATGCGGCGATAGCCTCGCTGCCCTTTACCTTTGTGTTATCGGAAAGATAAACCTCTGTAACACGGATGTTGCCCTTGCTGTCTGCCTTAGCTAAAATGCTCTGCATTTCTTCGGGCGTTACTGTATTTCTGAAGGTAACGTAAAGGAAAACATCTTCGGTGTTCTCTTCCGCCTTGCTGTATGCCTCCATAGCCATTCTGAAACGGTCTTCCGCACTTATCGAGGTTGTCGGTGAAACAACAACAGGACTGCCGGAATTCAGCAGGGCGACGCTTGAAAATGTGATAGCTACGGCGGCTGCGGCACCTGCCACAGAAAGCCAAACCGTTTTCAGCCTGCTCTTTTTAGCCTGTACAGACTTACCCATAGCGGCTTTTCTTATCTTCTCGTAATCAAACGAATACTCGCTCATCAGTTCTTTGTAAAAATCGTTTGTATTCATCTGAAAGCCCCCTTCCGTAAGTCGTTATAATTTGAATTTTTTCTTTTGTCTTTCTATTGTGCGATAGAGCTTGTTTTTAACGGTAGACAGCTTGACATCAAGCGCCTTCGCTACGTCCTCCAGCTTCATATCACACGCAAAATGAAGATAGAATATCTGACCTGTCAGTTCATCGGTCTTCATTATGTCATCGAAAATCTGCTTTGCAACGATCTTGTTGCTGATAACGTCCTCAAGCCGTTGCTGAGGCTTGGACATCTCCCGTTCGATAGCGACCATTTCTTCTTCGGTATAGTCGGAAAAGGAGGAAACCTTGTCATCCTTCTTCCTGCCAGAAAAATAGGTGCGGCATTCAAACTTCGCTATATTTATAAGGAAAGCCTCGGGGCTTTCGATGTCCTCGTGTCCTTTTTCGCTTATACGCTTGAAGAAACGTGTATAGACGTTCTGAATAATATCTTCCGCATCTTCTCTGTTTCCGCATTTGCTGACTACAAAACGGGAAACGGATCTGCAGGTTTCGTTGTAGACACGGTTGAAATATTCTTCGTTATTCTCGTGACCTCCGTGAATCTCTGCGCCCATCGGCTCACCTCACTTTGTCACCTACTTTGTAGTAGGCTGAATTTCAGAAAAAGTTTCACTCGAAATGAAAATTCTGTGTATCGGATAAGTAAAAAAATAAGAATGTTTTTTGTGCAGTATAACCATATATTGATTTTTGACTGCCGGGAAGCAGAATATATGGCACGAAGTGCGTGCTGTCTGCATATTTCCTCTATTATATTGTACATTAAACGGGGCGGTTAGTCAAGGGGAACATAATAAACGGAGCAGAATAAAGAAAATGTGTCGTTTGTAACGTTTGCAACACATACAAATGAAACGGATTTTACAAAAACAGTTAATAACAGAACCGGAGCTTAGCTTAATGCTAAGTTTTTTGTTATACAAATTGTTGTATTTTCAGATTTAATGCTGTAAACGTACAAAATCCATTAATGTTTATATTGTTTCACCAAAACAAAAATGTATTTTTGTGCAAAATGCCACTTGCAAATCTAATTGCGATATAGTATGATTAGAAATAGCTTAAATGCAAAAAAATATTTTATGGAGGACAAAAAAATGAAGTTTACAAAAACTTTAGCAAGTATTGCAGCTGCTGCAATCGCAGTTTCTTCACTTGCAGTAAGTGCTTTCGCTGCAGATATTAACTTAGGTAAAGAGCTTAATGCAGACGAATTAGCACTTCTCAAAGATACTGATACAACATTTGTTGTAGAGTATGACAGCCCCAATGGTTGGGACGACATAGGATTTGGTGCATCTATCGATGAAGTAGGCACTTGGGCGTCAGCTAACTTCAAGGCAGAAGTAGGTAAGGGTACTCTTACTGTTACTGTTGCTGATATTCTTAAAAAGATGGGCATCGAATCATTAGCTGATGCTTCATACATGAAGGTTGAAGGCTACAATGAAACTACTATCTCGAAAGTAGAAATTAAGGCAGCAGACGCTGAAAAGCCCGCTGATCCCGCTGAGCCTAAGCCTATTCAGACAAAGGCAGATATTTCATTTACAGATAAGAAAACTCCGTCATACACATACACAGTTAAGGGCGACATTGATGCGCTTAAGGTTGATGTTGCACTTTCAGCTGATGCAGCAGCAGCTGGATCAGGTTGGAACGATTGGTGCTCTGCAGGCGTTGCTGTTAAGAACCCCGACGGTACAGTTAAGTACTATCAGTGGGGCGGTGCAAGCATAGCATGGGCTTGGGATGTAAACGGTGATGGTGTTGGAGATACTAAAGACGGCGTTGGCACCGAAACATGGGTAGGCACTGTCGGCGCTGACGGCGGTCAGCTTTCTATCCCCGTTGTTAAGGGTGCTGTAGTTGATTTCTACTGCTTAAGCTGGGATACATATAATGGCGTTCAGTACACATTAACAATCAACGATGAAGAAGCTGCAGTAGAGCCCGGTGAACCTGAAGAGCCTACTAAGCCCGGCGAAACAGAAGATCCTGCTGAGCCCGGTGAATCTTCAGGCGATGTTGTTAACCCCGGCGAATGCTCAGGCGAGCCCGTTAACCCTCCTACAGGTGCTGCAGTAGCAGTTATCCCTGCAGTTCTCGCAGCAGCAGCAGTCGCTACAACAGGTATCGTTCTTAAGAAGAGAAGCAAGTAATTGCTTTTAAACGGTTTAACGCTTTGAATTAAAGAGCATATGACCCCTCCGCTTATGGCGGAGGGGTTTTTTTATCATATAAGTTGGGATATTTTCAAATTTAATGCTGTAAAGGAACAAAATTGCATTGCTGTTTATATCGTTTCACCAAAACGAAAAAGTCTTTTTTGTGCAAAATGACACTTGTAAAAAAAACTGCGATATAGTATGATTAAGAAAAGCTTAGAAGCTTAAAAAAATATTTTATGGAGGACAAAACCAATGAAGTTTACAAAAACTTTAGCAAGTGTTTGCGCTGCTGCAATCGCAGTTTCTTCACTTGCAGTAAGTGCTTTCGCCGGTTCTATCACATTCAGTGATAAAGTCTGGTGGACACAGAAGGACTTAAAGATTGAAGATATTTTGGAAGGCAACAAGCCCGAAGATGTCGAATCAATCACATTCACAGGCGACACTGCTTTCCTCATCGGTTACAACTCAACAACAGTAACTGATGAAACGAAAGGTAGCACATGGAAGTCGTCTGCGACTCCTGCTGACACTTTTACAGTTACTGATGCAGTTCTCACTGCACAGGAAATCGGAGGAAACACAATTTTCCCCGCTTTCAGCGTAATGTTAAGCAAGGCCGACGGCGTTGATTACACAATCAACTGGAAGGTTAACCTTAAGAACAATGATCCCGCTGCGCCTAAGCCTGTTCAGACAAAGGCAGATATTTCATTTACCGATGGTAAAACTCCGTCATACACATACACAGTTAAGGGCGACATTGATGCGCTTAAGGTTGATGTTGCACTTTCAGCTGATGCAGCAGCAGCTGGATCAGGTTGGAACGATTGGTGCTCTGCAGGCGTTGCTGTTAAGAACCCCGACGGTACAGTTAAGTACTATCAGTGGGGCGGTGCAAGCATAGCATGGGCTTGGGATGTAAACGGTGATGGTGTTGGAGATACTAAAGACGGCGTTGGCACCGAAACATGGGTAGGCACTGTCGGCGCTGACGGCGGTCAGCTTTCTATCCCCGTTGTTAAGGGTGCTGTAGTTGATTTCTACTGCTTAAGCTGGGATACATATAAAGGCGTTCAGTACATATTAACAATCAACGATGAAGAAGCTGCAGTAAAGCCCGTTGATCCTGTTGATCCTGTTGATCCTGTTGATCCTGTTGATCCTGTTGATCCTGCTGATCCCGGTGAAACAGAAGTTCCCGCTGAGCCTGTAGCTCCCGCTGACGTTACAATTGCTAACTCAGGTAGGACAGTTGTCGATTCAGGTCTTGTTCGTACAAACATCATCAATGAATGGACCGGCAACGATGCAGACGTAATCGCTGATAAGGCTGCTTTTGCAGGTGCTAACAAGATTTCTGTGAAGTTTACAGTTACAAACTTCACAACTCCCTTCAAGGCTTGGATCGCTATGGCTGACTCCAAGTGGGAATGCCAGTTCCAGGGCGAAGGTAACGAGGTCAATGCAAACGCTAAGTGCACTCCCGTTGAAGTAACAGGTAATGGTACTTATGTTGTAACAATCGACCTTGACAAGGTTATCGATGGTGTGGCATTCATCGCAGTTTGCACAGACCTCAAGGCTGCTGAAGACGATGCTATCCCCACAATCGCTATCGATCAGATTAAGATCAATGAAGAAATCACAGTAAAGCCCGGCGAAACAACTGAGCCTACTGAGCCCGGCAAATCAGATCCTGTTAAGCCCGGCGATTGCTCAGGCGAGCCCGTTAACCCTCCTACAGGTGCGGCAGTAGCAGTTATCCCTGCAGCTCTCGCAGCAGTAGCAGTTGCTACAACAGGTATCGTTCTTAAGAAGAGAAGCAAGTAATCACTTTTAAGTGATGAGATGCTTTAATTAAAGAGCATACAGCCCCTCCGCTTATGGCGGAGGGGTTTTTGTTTTATTCTGCGCTATAGGATTTAAATTTCGGGGTATATAACTGAAAGCCACAGCTTTTGCTGTGGCTTTCAGTTTGTAGAAAAAGTATTATATTTGATGTGCTTCTATTATTTCCTTTTAACATTTATCTATCGTGGCAAGCTACCCGATAGTTCTTTTTGTCGGACAGCACTTCTCGGGTTCGCTATTCTGTTACGTTGCTACTATGTACAAGGGAAAGAGCCAAAGCAATTAGGAAAACAACTTCTAAGCAACTACAATCCCCACCATAGTTGGCTCGGCTTGACCAAGCAACAGAACCTCACCCTTTTTCGAGGGCGGGCAAGGATATAGTGCTTTTCGAGGGATAGTGCGGTTTTGAAAGGGTTGATACAGGCGAGGGTTGCGTGACAATCCCTCCGTCTTGACGGCAGAAAAGCTTGTAGTATAAAAAGGCGGATATACTGCAAGCAAACGCAATAAATCAACAGTTTGTGCCTTGCCGTCAATCCACCTCCCTTTGACAAGGGAGGCAAGTGTGATAGTGCTTTGGCGCAAACGGTCGTATTTCAAAACTATGCGTATGCAGGGACGCCTAACGCTACACGTCCGCAGGTTAGTACTCAGGTTAGTGGCGTTTTTTGAAAGGTAAATGTCAGTGCAGTTGTACCAGTATACTCACGAAAATATTAATACCTTATCAGTATAGAAATTGTTTTAAGCGGTGTTGGCGACATATTTTGCTGTGTGGGGTTTCATAATAATCAGTTTATCGACAGTAACGAAGGTTACGCAATTCGCCAACCGTCAGAACGGCGAATTTGATGCGGGTCACACCCGCGCCGCAGATTATCCGGTAATCATTGCTTTGTTTATTCCCGACCGTTTTACTAACCTCAATAACCACCAACCTTTAAAAAGGTCGGAATTTGAAGCGGCTCACAGCCGCAGATTATCTGCTAATCATTGCATCGTTTATTCCCGACCGTTTTACTAACCTCAATAACGCACCAACCTTTAAAAAGGTCGGAATTTGAAGCGGCTCACAGCCGTTCGTTGTGGAAGGGTCTGCGTTTGTTTTCAAGAACGACCTTGACGATTGCAGAGTATATATCCTTTCGGGCATAGCTGCAATAGCCGTCTACTACCGAACGCTCCTCATCCTGTGTTACCGTTACTATTTTTACGGGAACAAGGTCAAGCACCTTTTCGGATATTATCCGCTTGCATTTTTCACAATGGCAGGTGTTGAAGCGTCTTAACGCATCGTCAAGTATCTCGTCAATGATTATGCGGTTTATGTCTATCGTTATCTGTCCTGTGTGACGTGTTACGCTTTTAACCGTCTGCTGTGGCTCATCGCCCTCGGGGATATGGAGCATCGGGTTATGCTTTGTGTGAGATTTAGGAGCGGATGTGCCTCGCTTTGATTGCGTATAGTTACGCAGTTTGTCCTCTACGGTACTTTCGGCAAGCGATCTTTTCTCTCTTTCCTGCTCGGCAGGCGGTAAGAACGGATTGACACCTGAGGGCTTTGCATTTATAAGATTCATTACCTGTCTTGTCTTGCTTGATTTATATTCTTCTGCCACAGGAGGCGCTCCTTTCGTGAATTACTGTTTCTTTGACGGTCTGCGGACGGGACGTTTGCTGTCCTTTTTCTGTGATTTTTTCATCGGCACACCGGTCACTTCGTTGATAAGACTGCGGTATTCTGCGGTCGCCTTGGAGCGTGGGGCATATTCCATTATGGAAATGCCGTGTGCAGGGGCTTCCGCAAGAGAAACGTTTGTGCTTATCCTTGAGCTGAGTATCTTTGTGCCAAGCTGTTCGGCTATCATTCCGGCAAGCTCCTCAACTTCTTTTGTAAGCACAAGTCGGGGATTATATTTATTAAGCAATATGCCTGTAATCTCCAGATCCTTGTTGTAATATTTCTTTACGGCGAAAATCGTTTCTTTAAGCTGTGCTATTCCCTGCAGGCTGAGTATCTCGGCTATCATCGGAATAATCAGCTTGTCCGCCGCTGTATATGCGTTTATCGTGAGGATGGAAAGCGCAGGAGGGGTGTCTATCATTATGTAATCATAATCGTCCATAACGTCCGACAGCGCCTCTCTGAGAAGGTACTCTCTGCCCACTCCGGTAAGCTCAAGCTCACAGCCCGACAGCAGTATGTTTGCGGGGATAACATCGCAGTTATCCGTGCATTGTATTGCCTCTTTTACGGTGCAGTTTCCCTTGAATACATCGTACATAGTATAGCTTTCTTCTGCGTCAGCGCCAAGGCTGAAGCTGAGATTTCCCTGCGGATCGAGGTCTATTGCAAGAACGCTCTTGCCGCTTTCGGTTAGTCCTCCGCAGAATGCGGAGCAGGTCGTGGTTTTGCCGACACCGCCCTTCTGATTTGTTATCGCTATAACAACTGCCATACAGTGTATCCTCTCTTTGCCTTATCGGGTTAAATTTTAGTTTTTCAAATTATTTACAGATAAAAGCAATCATACCCGCCGAAAAAGCGGGTATGAATATTTCTAATCACTTTTATTACAATGTGTGCTGAAGATCTTCCATCTCGGAATCTTCGGGCTGATAGATGTGGTAGTTTGCCTTACCGTTCTTCTTTACGAAGTACATAGCCTCGTCAGCGGCGGCAACTACCTTGTTGCTGTCATCGCCGTGTTCGGGGTAGAACGCTATACCGATACTTGCCTTTACGTTTATCGAAACGTTTGCAAGTTCGGAGTGGTAGCCCTCGTAAAGCTCATCTATAAGGTCAAGCGACAGGCTCTCTATCTCCTCAATCTGCTTAGGATCGGTGATACAAAGAACAAACTCGTCGCCGCCGAAACGTCCTGCGAATCCGCTTCCCTTTACACGCTGTTTGATACAGCCGGCAACATACTTGATAACCTCGTCACCTACGGAATGTCCGAAACGGTCGTTTATGAACTTGAAGTCGTCAACGTCTATAAAGAGTACCGCAACCTTTGCGTGTGCGCTACGCTCAATCTCGCTCTTAAGCTCACGCTCAAATGTGCTTCTGTTATAAAGCTGTGATAAGAAGTCATAGCTTGCACGCTCGGAAAGCTGAAGCTCAAGCTTCTTTTCGCTGTCTATGTCGGTTACGACACCGATAACACGGAGCGGTTCTCCAAGACGGTCGGTAACGCAGAGTGCACGGATAGAGAACCATAACAGGCTTCCGTTTTTTGTGGTCATCTGATACTCGCCGCTGTGACCTGTTCTGTTCTTGAGCAGTGCGCTTATATCACGCTTATAGATTTCGGCATAATCCTCCGTCATTATCTTATCAAGGAACTTACCGTTTGCAAGCTGAGCTTCTGACGGGTCTATGTCGAACTTCTCCTTGAAGTTATCCGAAACGTACATTGTTTCCTTGTGGAAATCCCACTCGAACAGCATATTGTCCGAAATGTCGGAGATCGTTCTGTGCAGCTCCTCAGACATACTTACGTCATCGAGCATATTGTTGAACAGCTCGGAAATATCCTTGAACTCATTGTGTGCCTTTATATCAAGACGCTTGTCACGGTCGCCCTCCTGTATCTCACGGGCAACCTTTACCATCTCGTTCATCGGGTTTACGATAGACTTTGTGATGAGAATACCGAGAAGTGCGCATATAACGGCAAGAACCACCATAGTACCGAGCGATATTGCAAGAGGAACTGCAATCTGCGACATTGCTATATTTGCAGGGTAAACGCTTACCCACTTCCAGTTTAATGAGGACGCACCTGTGAAATAATTGTAGCAACCGAGCTTACCGCCTACGTTATAGTCAATGTTATTTTCAGCCGATGTGGGCTTAACTGTAGACTTCATAACATCTCTTATTCCGCTGTCGGCGATATCGTCTATCTTCTGTACGGCGTTACCCTCGTAATTCAGCACGCATCCTGTGCCGTCGGTTACGGAAAGATAGCCTTTGCCTTCGCCGTATGACGTCTTAGACAGTATTTCGCTTATCTTCGAAAGGTCGATAATCTCTATGGCGAATCCGTCGATATTGTTAAGGCCGTCAGCATCTATGCTCTTTGCAACGTAGAACACGCTTGTTTCGTAGTCCTCGTTGTTCATATAGATCTTTGAAATCTTTGTCGAGCCTTCGGAATAGCCCTCAAGCTCCTCGAAGCCGAAGAAGCTCTCCTTCATGCCCTGTATATCCTCGTATTCGTAAACGATATTGCCGGAGGAGTCGGTTATCACAAGGTTCTTGAAACCGCTGTTTCTGTCGGCGATATTCTCGGCAATGAGCGAAAGCATTGACTTGGCATCATCGCCCTGACCGCTCTTTGCAAGCGTTCCTGCAGGCCTGCTTAATGAAAGATAAGCAACATCGGATATACACTCGTTTATGTACTGATTGATTATCTCCTGCTGAGCCGCACCTGCCGCTCTTGCGAACTGGCTTACCGAATTTGCGGCAAAGCCCGTCATACTGAAATATCCCACTATGCCGACTATCAGCATCGGTATTACGGCGAAAGCCGTAGTGAGTATGCGTAAAGTCGTTTTAATCTTTAATGACTGCATTTTATAAAACCTCCGAAACCCTTAAATTCAATATCAATCAACCGCTTCACATTTTATGTTAAATTCCGTCAAAACATATCACGTTTTTCACGTTCCTTCTGCAGCATTTCAAACTGCAGCTTGTAGATATATCTTGAAATAGTTTCTTCCTGCGAATGAGAAACACCGATAAAACGGCATCCGTAGCCTGTATCGGTTTTCTGCGAATCTATCGTCTGTTCTCTGAGCACCTCTGCATTAAGCTCAAGGCGTGAGCCGGACAGATTGATTATCATCAGCAATTTGTCGCCCTTGGCAAAATGCCTGCGTGCGTCGGTGCAGACGAAAAATACTCCGCCGACGTTTATATCCTTGATGTATATTTCGGCAGGCGGATCAAGCGGAACGGGCTTGTCATCGCCCTCCTGCATTCTTAGCGTTATAAACGCTCTTTCATTCGTTTTTATCTTGAAATATCTTCTGCGTTCTTCAAGAAGCTCCGCCTTGTCGGGTCTTAATATCACATTAAGCTGGCGGTCGGTCGATACGGATACGTTCGTCTTGTATCTGTAACGGTCGCCGTCACGCATACTGGCGATGACGTAAACATACTGAGATGTGTCGATCTCGGGCATTTTCCGTCCCTTTATCATCAGCATATTGTCAATAATATTATCGTTAAGGTCGTACATTATCGGAAAGTCGAAGTTGCTCTCGGTGTACATCAGCCGCTCACCGTCAAGCGAGGTTATCTCAAAAGAAGTAAAGTCTTCTTTCTTATAGCTCAAAAAGCACAACTCCCCTTTCCTAAGACACGGGGAAAAGGCATTACAGCCGCACCCAACACGCCTATATTATCATTTATCATTAAGTATACAATAAATTGAACAATAAATCAAGCAGAATCAGCAGTTTTTTAGTCGGTTTTTAAAAATTCTGCGAATTGTTTAAAAAGTACAGCTTGTTTTTATACAATTTAATTAAGAAAAGCTCGTTGACTTTTGTGAGCCGGCTATAATATAATTAGTATAAGCAGAAGTTTGTCGTAAGGGAGGTGCGGTAGCGGAATATTGTTCCGCAGGGTCAATGCAGAATTTTTTTCACGCCGACACATCGAAAGCTCGCACTGCCTGCGAGAAAGCAAGCGTAGCTGTCGGAGCTGTGCTTGCGCTCCCGGCGCTTCTGAGCCTTATGTCGCTGATAATACAAACAAGAAAGTGGCGGACGGCGGGGTTTCTCGCCGCAGGACTTGCTATTCCTGCGATATGCGTTGCCGTGTGGCTTGCGTTCACCTTCCTTTTGTTCTTTATATGCGAAACACGGTCAAGACGTATAAAACGATGCACCTACTTCGAGATACAGAAATCCGCCGCCATTCTCAGCAGGTACGGCGGAAAAATATCGGCGGACACGGGCGGGATACAACGCAGGCTTTATATAATACCGTATGACGAGATGAAGCTGTCTGTGAAAAAGGGCAGGCTTGTCTTTACGGGGAAAATCAGATGCTATGAGGGCGACTCTGACCGTCTGGGGTACCACATAAGGCAGGGCAAGCCTGAATTTGACAGCTGGTGGCTCAACGAAAACGGCTTCAGGGAAATATCCTCGCTGACGCTTCCGCAGTGCTTCCCGAAGCAGAAAACGATTTTCAGACACTGCTCGCTCGCTCAGAAGCGGTATCAGCTAAGGTGCGAGAAAAAGAAAGCCGCCGAAACAAAGCCCGTTTCAAGACCGAAAACAAGAATGGTCTACAGGCAGGCAAGGAAAAGAACGTTTACCGAGCTTCCCACATTCGACAGGAAGTGGTAGCTTATACTATTGTGCAGTCTGACTAAAAAATACAGCCGTTGCATATTGTCAGTCACCGCTTTTAGAGAATCATACAAAAATCAACAGATTTCTCCTACCAGCCTTGCAAAACGGTAAAAAATGTTGTATAATATACAATTGAGTTGCTGGAACTGTAACTCGAAATTTGTTAAAATCGTACCAAAAACCATGTAATGTTAACATAACTTAAGGTGGTTTTCTACATATTGTAACTTTGTTACACCGAAATACAAAATACGGAAATTGTTCATCGTATTAACTGTTTATGACACGGGGAACATTTCCTGAGAAGAACCGGCTTGAAAAGGAGGATATATGGCACTTTTCAACACAAACGCTTTTCGCATTACCGAACAGGGTCTGTCTGTTCTGTGGCAGAAGCAGCAGATTATCGCACAGAATATAGCTAACCAGGATACGCCCGGATATAACTGCAAGTATCTTGATTTTTACGCTGTACTTAAGGACAGGATGGAAAACACGAGCGTTGTCGGAGGTAAGGCGAAGGAAGGCTCAAAGCAGGTCGAGCTTGCTACAAGAGTGTATGAGGACACTGCGACCAACACTCAGCCGGACGGCAACAACGTAGACGTTGATTCGCAGTCAAACGAGCTTGCGAAGGTACAGCTTCACTATCAGGCTCTCAAGAACCAGATGAACGGAGAGTTCACAAGGCTGCGTTCGGCAATGAAAACGTAATTTAAGGCAATACCGCACAATTAACGGCTATCGCCTTAAAGCAGACGCTTTAAAATAATGGATTATATACAGTGAAACGGATTTCAACGCTTTTTTGACATACAGAAAGGAGTTTTTTGCATGGCATTTTTAAGTTCGCTTAATATAGCCGCATCGGGCATGGCAGCTGAAAGACTGCGTCTTGATGTAATTTCGCAGAACGTTGCGAACGCAAAAACCACCAGAACGGAGGACGGTACGCCGTACAGAAGGCAGGTCGTACTGTTCAGCGAAAACAAGGGTTTCAACTCTGTGCTTGAGGAAACTATAGCAAAGAGAAAAGAAAAAATAGCAGGGGGAGTGCCTGCGAATACTGTTTCTGCGACTAAAAACAAGGGCGTTCTTGTTACCGAGATAGTCGAGGACGAAACACCGCTCACACCGGTCTATGACCCGACACATCCCGATGCAGACGAGAACGGCTATTACTATCTGCCGAACGTTGACGTGGCGGAAGAGGAAATGGACGCTATGGCGGCTACACGTTCGTATGAAGCCAACCTTGCTGTGCTGAACGCTGTGAAATCAATGGCGCAGACGGCACTCAGCATAGGAAACAACTAACGATACCCGAAAGGAACTGATATAAATGTTTATAGTACCGCTTACAAGCAGTATCACACCTATGGAAACGATGAGTCAGAAAAAGCAGACCGAAAGCACAGATGACGGCGAAGCAACGTTCTTTGATGTTTTTGAGTCGCTTGTAAAGAACGTCAAGGAAACCGACGCACAGGTACAGAAGGATTCTGTCGATCTTATGCTCGGCGACGTGGACGATCTTGCACAGATACAGGTAAATCTCGAAAAGGCGGCTACCGCTGTGGATCTGCTTGTTACTGTCAAGAACAAGGCTGTTGACGCATACAACGAGATAATGCGTATGACCGTCTGATCAATACTGATCTACACTTCAAGGGAAGGATACATATATAGATGAAGGATAAGCTCTCCGCTTTCTGGAGCGGATTCAAAGATAAATGGAGCTCGCTTGCGAAAAATCTGCGGATATTCATAATAACTGCGGTATCGGTAGTAATAGTTGCCGCAATAGTGCTTGCGATAGTGCTTAATCAAAAGGGATATACGGCTATTTATACCGGACTTGACAGTGAGGAAAGCTCGCAGGTTGTTTCGGCAATAAACGAGCTTGGAATAACGGACGTAAAAATGGGTACGGACGGCAGTATCTCTGTACCGAGCGACCAGGCGGACAATGTAAGAATGCAGCTTAGCATACAGGGATACCCCAAGTCAACGTTCAACTTTGACGTATGGAACAGCGGCATAGGCATATGGTCGACCGACACCGAAAAGAAGGTGCTTCAGATACAGCAGTTACAGACGCATCTTATGAAAGCCATCAACACCATAAGTGCGGTCAAGAACTCTTATGTTATAATCACTATGCCGGAGAACAGCAATTATGTTATCTCCACGGACAGCGAAGAACCGAGAGTCAGCGTAAAGCTTGATCTGAAAAACGGCGCACAGCTTACGAGCGATCAGGTTGAAGGTATCTATGCACTGGTGCTGAACTCTTTGCCGGGTCTTGAGCGTGAAAACATATCAATACTCGACTCGGACGGCAAGCTGCTCAGCGGTGAGAACACGACCGTTGAGGAGGACGTGCTGTACCAGTCAAGGCTGAACTTCCAGGAGCAGATGCAGAGTCTGCTCAAGAGCCAGCTCAACGACACGCTGAAAAAGCTGTACAAGGACTACACGATAAACGTAAACGTAAAGCTCAATTACGATAACTCAAAGTCGGAATATACCATCTACACACCGTCTGTAGCAGAGGACGGTACATCGGGCGGTATGATAGAAAGCTCAACAAAGAACGAGGGCTGGGGCGGTATAGGCTCGCTGTCGGGCGTTGTTGGCACAACAAGCAACAGCGACATTTCACCGAACTATCCGACTATCAAGGGCGACGACGATAACCAATATTACTATCAGAACAGCATTACCGTAAAGCGTCTTGTAAACACCGAGATAAGACAGCTTGAAAAGAACGGCTATTCGGTAGATAAAATAACGGCGGCTGTAACTGTAGATCAGATCAATATGCTTGAAGCGGACAAGGAACAGCTCCGTGAAGTAATTGCGTTTGCTATCGGCGCAGACGTTGCAAATGTTACGGTTGCAAACTACCCGTTTGTTATAAACGGCAACAACGGCACTAACGGCAACGGCAATACGATAAACAGAGGCGGAAGCGTTGACTGGACGGTTTATATCATACTCCTACTCGGACTTCTTGTGCTTGCACTGCTCATCGTAGCTATCCTTACAAGCAACGCAAAGAAGAAGAAACGTGCAAAAGCAAGAGCCAAGGCGGCGGCCGCACAGGCAGCGGCGGCACAAGCGGCGCAGGAATCTGCCGCTCTCAGCTTTGAGCCTCAGCCTCAGCCGGACGAAGAATTCAACATACAGCACCTTGACGAATATGACGACGAGTCAAAGAGTGCGGTTCTCAAGAAGGAAATCAAGGATTTCTCACGCACAAATCCCGATGTCGTTGCCCAGCTCATACGTTCTATGATGAAAAACGGCGAATGATATTGACAGCATAAAGGAAGGATATATATGGAGGCACTCACCAGCGCACAAAAGGCGGCGATAATCATAAGCTCTATCGGTACGGAAAATGCGTCCGAGGTATTCAAGCACTTCTCCGACGAGGAGGTAGAGCAGATCACGCTTGAAATAGCAAGAATGAACTACTACCCTATGGAAGTGGTGGACAGCGTTCTTAACGAGTTCTATGAGCTTTGCCTTACCCAGAAGGTAATATCCGAGGGTGGTGTGGAGTATGCCCGTGACATACTTGAAAAGGCATTCGGTCCGCAGACGGCACAGGCGCTGTTTGAAAAGATAACAAAGCAGTTCCAGACAAAAGCGTTTGCGTTTGTCCGCAAGGCAGACTATAAAAACCTGCTTGCAATGGTACAAAACGAGCATCCGCAGACAATTGCACTGATACTTTCTTACGCAAGGAGCGATCAGGCATCGGCTATTTTAAGCGAACTGCCCAAGAAAACAAGGATAGATGTTGTCGAGCGTATGGCTAAGATGGACAGGGCATCGCCCGATGTCGTAAAGTCTATAGAGCGCACGCTTGAAAAGAAGTTTGACAATCTTGTTACCGCCGACACCACAGAGGTCGGAGGTATAGACTATGTTGCGGAGGTCATGAACAACGTAGACCGTGCAACAGAAAAATACATATTCGACGAGCTGACGCTGAGAGATCCGAAGTTAGCGGACGATATACGCTCAAAGATGTTCGTATTCGAGGATATAGTAACTCTCGACAATATGGCTATACAGGCGTTTATACCGGAGGTCGATTCAAAGGATCTTGCGGTTGCTATCAAGGGCTCTACTCCCGAGGTCGCAGAGTGCATCTATGCAAATATGTCTACCCGTATGCGTGAAAGTGTACAGACAGACGTTGAGTATCTTCACAATGTCCGTATGCGTGATGTTGAGGAGGCTCAGCAGAGAATCGTATCCATCATACGCAGACTTGAGGACGAGGGTACTCTCGTTATCTCAAAGGGCGGCAAGGAAGACGAAATCATCGCATAATACGAAAGCGAGGAATATATTTTGGCAGGCGTATTCAAGGCGGGTCGGGGCGGTTATTATCCCGTACAGCCTACAACAGATACAGTTGTTATCGACAACTCAATAAAGGTAAAGCCTGTCGCACCGCAAGCTCCCTTGCAGGAAACAGTGACGGCCGGCACCGCAGAAAATACGGCGGTCGCCGATGAAGCATCGGCAAAGCACAGGCAGGAGCTTGAGCAGGAAAAAGAGAAGATAACAAGCTATTATCGTGAGCAGGGGGAAAAGGCACTTGCCGATGCTCGTGAAAAAGCACAGAAAATACTCAGCGAAACCGAACAGCAGGCGCAGGATTATGCCGCACAAGCAAAGGCACAGGCTGAGGCAATCTTTGAAAAAAGCAGATCGGACGGCTTTGCGAAGGGTCACGAGGACGGATATGCCGCAGGACTTGACAAATGCCGTGATATGCTCTCGGAGATTAAAAGGCTCAGCGAGCAGATGGTAAGCGACAGGGCGGAGCTTTTTGACAGCTACGAGGTTGAGATATTCGACACGGTAATGGAAATTGTAAACCGCATAACGCTGAATTCTCTCGGTCAGAAGGACAAGGCGGTAGTCAAGAAAACGATAAAGGAAGCGGGAAAGAGCTTCCGTGGCAGTGAATATGTAAAGCTGACCTTATCAAAGACCGATGTCAGCGAGGAGATGGCGGCGGATACCGACTATTTCAAAAAACTGTTCACAAATGTAAAGAACGTGGAGGTCGAGGTGCTTAAGGACGCACCGAGCGGTACTGTTATAATTGACAACGGCAGTGAAATTACCGACGCCGGAATACAGACACAGCTCAAGATGATAGAGGAGCTGGGCAGAGGAAAGTACCGCAGAGCGCCGTCAAGGAAAAAGGCCGATAAGCAGGAGGAAACTGCGGCACAGGCAGAAACCGACAATGACGGCGGCGAAGAACAAAGCGAATAACTCCCTTATTTGAAAGGACTTTAACATGGATCTCGGCGGATTTCTGACAGAACTCAGAACTACCGATACATATAAGTATCTGGGTAAAATTGAAAAGATAGTCGGAATGACGATCGAGGCGAGCGGACCGCTGTGCAGTATAGGCGATGTGTGCCGTATCTACACAAAGGATATGAAGTCGCATATCCCTGCCGAAGTGGTGGGATTCAACGAGCATAAGGTACTGCTTATGCCGTATACCGACCTTGAGGGCATAGGGCCCGGCAGTATAGTTGACAATACCGGCGACAAGCTGAATGTAAGAGTCGGCGACAAGCTGATAGGAAGAATAATCGACGCACTGGGAAATCCGCTTGACGACGGAGAGCCGATTGAATATACAGACACCGTGCCTATAGCTGGCATTCCTGTAAATCCGCTCACCAGACCGAAAATACACGAGCCTATAGAGCTTGGCGTAAAGGCGATCGACGGACTTCTCACAATGGGCAAGGGGCAGAGAATGGGTATCTTTGCCGGCTCTGGTGTAGGTAAGTCAACGCTTATGGGTATGATTGCAAGAAAGGTAAAGGCCGATCTCAACGTTATTGCGCTTGTAGGCGAGCGTGGCAGAGAGGTAAGAGAATTTATAGAAAACGACCTCGGAGAAGAAGGTATGGCAAGGTCGGTCGTTGTTGTCGCAACATCGGATCAGCCTGCGATGATGAGAAATAAATGTCCTTTGACGGCTACGGCTATAGCAGAATATTTCTGCTCTCAGGGCAAGGACGTACTGCTGATGATGGATAATCTTACACGTTTTGCTATGGCACAGCGTGAGATAGGTCTTTCGACAGGCGAGCCTCCCGTTGCAAGAGGCTATACCCCGTCAATATACGCCGCAATGCCGAAGCTGCTCGAAAGGGCGGGAAACTTCGAAAAGGGCAGTATAACGGGAATTTATGCTGTGCTTGTTGAGGGTGACGATACAAACGAGCCTATATCGGATACCGTAAGAGGTATAATTGACGGACATATAGTGCTGAGCCGTAAGATAGCGGCGCAGAACCATTATCCTGCAATTGACATACTGCCGAGCATCTCACGTCTTATGTCGGCAATTGCAGACCCGGAGCATAATAAAGCGGCAGGAAAGCTGAGAAATCTGCTTGCGCTTTACAACAACAACGCAGACCTTATCTCGATAGGAGCGTACAAGAAGGGTACAAACCCGGCTCTTGACGAGGCGATAAAGAAGATAGACAAGATAAATGATTTTCTGATGCAGGGAATGTATGAATCGTTCTCGATGGAGGATACCATAAAGCTGTTAAAGGCGGCGGTTTCCTGATAACAATGCGATATGAAGAAGTTTAATTTTACATTGCAATCGCTGAAAAAGTACGACGATCAGGTGCTTGACAGCGAGAAATCAATACTCGGCAGACTAAGGGCGGAGCTTGCGGAAATGCAAAGCGAGCTTGACGCAAAGGTGGCTGAGTACGAACAGAGCATAGACAAGCTGAACGAGCTTGTGCGGGGCGGCACTACGGCTATGAGATTGTCACTGCACAAGAAATATGTTTCCTCTTTGCAACAGGACATATATCGCATAAAGGGGCTTATGGCGCATAAGCGTGAGGAAATCGAAAATCAGCTTCAGAAGGTCATAGACGCTACCAAAGAGGTTTCGAAGCTCGAAAAGCTGGAGGAAAAACAGCTTGAGGAGTACAGATATGCCTCGCAGAAGGAGCAGGAGCAGATCATAGAGGAATTTGTGACAAACGGCTCCTCAAACGGAGGTAATACACCGTAAATTGTTGACATATAGTTCGGAATGTGGTACAATACAAGGTGGAAAGCTGTGCAATTTTCATAAATTTTAACGGTTTAAACCCATTAAATATATAAAAGTTGTTAAAAAGTATATATTATTTTTGGCAATGAATAGCACTGAAAGGGGGTGAGATATGATGAATGGGGCAGCAGTATTGCCTGCCGTTGTTACAACGTTTGCAGGCAATGCCGCCACAATCTCGGCAGGCAGCGTACAAAACGGCTCAGCAAGCGGTACTGCCGGAGGCTTCTCCGATACGCTCGGTGCTATGGTAACAAGCGGTCAGCAGTGCAATATGAACTCGGCCGTGAGAATGAACGCCGATAATAAGGCTGTTATGAACGGCGAGATATTAAGCGGGCTGAACGAGCTTGAGCAGAATGCACAGGAGCTGAAGGAACTGCTTAAAACAGCTGAGCTTGCAGGATATCTGCAAGGCGGTACGATGCAGTTTTACGCCGATGTAATGCAGACGGACAACAGCGAGCTTATGCAGATCATGACTGGTCTTGAGGTCAGCGGTCCGATAGGCGATGTGTTATCTGAAGAAGGTGCTTTCAGCAAAATTTCAGACGGAAATGACATTAATACGGCTCTCGGTTTACAAAACGGAGAGATTTCCGCCGTAAATGATTTTGCGAGTGAAATTCAGATGAATAACAGTGACTCTGCGGATACAGTAAAACAGACGAACGTCAAAGCGGAAATCGCTTCAGACAGCATTGCCGGTGAAAATGCTGCGGCTACAACGGCTGACAAGTCAGACGCTTTTGCAAGCGTGGCTGTCGGAAATGCCGAAAAGTCTTCAGATGCGGATAATATACGATCTGAGGCGGATATGATTTCTACCGATAAAACCGACAATATCGGAAGTCGGGAAACAGCCGTTATAAAAGCAGACGGTGTAAAAGCAGATAGTTCTGAGGTTGTTAAGGCTGAATTTACGGTAACGTCATACGAAAAATACGGCGACAACAGCGTAAAGCAGAATATGCAGACGCAGGATGACAGCACGCAGAGAATGGCATTTGCCAAGAGGAACATCGAAAGCAAGAGCGACGAGCTGAGAGCGATAGCCAAAGGAAACGTGGTTACTAAGTCTGACAGCGACCTTGATGCAGAGCAGAAGGTTACCGACAAGAATGCGGTAAGCGATATGCTTGCAAAGGGCAGTGATGTATTTGCGAGAACAGAAAGCCGTTATGACGAAAACGGGCAGGAAATCCGCACTCTCAGAGTACCGATAAGCGATATGGCTGAGTTTGTAAGCGAACACGCACCTAAGGCAAACGGCAGAAGCACGCTTACGGTTGTGCTTACACCCGAAACGTTGGGCAAAATCACGGTTCGTATGGCAAATGAGGGCGGAAAGCTCACAGTTGAGATACTGACGGAAACTCAGGCGGCGAAGGAGCTTTTACAGGCAAAGTCACAGCAGCTTGCGTATGCGCTGAAGAATGACGATGTGGAGCTTACCTCGTACAAGGTGGAAACCTCGCAGGCGGAACTTTTCCAGAGAGATTTTGACGGCAGCAGTAAGAACCCTTACAGACAGCAGTCGCACGGTCAGCAGAAGAATGACACGGATGACTTTGAGGAGCTGTTGGGGGAGATTCAGACGATGGACTGATTTTTTATCGGTCGGACTGACATGAAAGGATAACAGATGGCAGACATTTCAAGTCTTCAGAGTGTACAGTCAAATCACGAAAAGTATAAGGACCTTTTCAAGAATTCGGGCAAGAATGATACGATAAGCACAGATACGTTCTTCAGTCTGCTTATGGCGGAAATGAGCAACCAGGATCCGCTTGAGCCTACGTCCAATACCGAGTTTGTGTCGCAGATGGCACAGTTCACGGCATTACAGGCACAGCAGGACAATCTGAAGTACAGTATGTCAAACTATGCGGCAGGTCTTGTAGGAAAGACGCTTACAATGAATGCGCAGAGCGATGATGGAACGCTTTTATCGGGCGTATGCACCGGAGTAAACATCAGCGGAAGCGATGTTAAGGTAGTAGTTGACGGCAAGCAGTACGATTTATCGGCGGTAAAGGCGATAAGCGATACGGTAAGCAAGGGTACGTTACATACGATGACCGAGGCACTGGGATATGTGGGCAAGGAAGTAACGGTAAAGGTACTCGGCGACGACGGCAAATTCTACTACGCAAAGGGCAAGGTCGAGTCGGCAGAAATGCAGGACGGCGACGCTAAGATCGTGATAGACAATTATCTCTACTCTATTGATGAGATAGTACACGTCAGCGAGGGTACGGGAAGTACGGCTGACAAGAACACGGAAGCTCCGGCAGGAAGTGCCGAGGGCAACAAGTAAATAAAAAGGCGGCAGTGTTATGTTGATAAATGAACTCAAGCTGCGGAATCTGCAGATTTCGACAGGCAACGTTAACACCGCAAAAGCAGGGAATGCTGAAAAGGCCGCACAACAGTCGGGAGGAACATTTGCGCAGGCTCTGCAAAGCGAGCTTGATGCAAGAAACTCGGCGGTAGGCTTTTCGAAACACGCAATGAAGCGTATAGAAAGCAGAAATATCGAGATACTTGACTCGGATATGCTGCAAAGACTTAATGACGGCATTGAGATAGCCGCAGAAAAGGGCAGTAACGAAACACTGGTACTCGTAGACAGGACTGCTTTTGTGGTGAGTGTGAAAAACCGCACGGTAATCACAACTATGTCACAGGAAGATTTAAAAGGTAATATTTTTACGAACATCGACTCGACCGTAATTATGTAATACCGGACCGAAAGGAAGTATTCCTTACCCCGAATGACAGACGGGTAAGAGCGGTCGGCACGATGGAGAAAGGAACAGATCATGGTTAGATCTTTATTCTCGGGCGTGTCAGGATTAAAGACACATCAGCAGAAGATGGACGTTATAGGCAACAATATTGCGAACGTCAACACTACAGGCTTCAAGACAAGCGTAACTACCTTCCAGGAGGTATATTACCAGACCAAGAAGAACGGCTCGGCAGGCTCTAACCTCCAGGGTGGTGTAAATCCCTCTCAGGTAGGTTACGGTACTAAGCTGGGCGCTATCGGACAGGTAATGGGACAGTCGGGCTTCACATATTCTGACAGCGTTTATGACTGTGCTTTATCGGGCGACGGATTTTTCCAGGTAATGGACGAAGCCGGCAACATCTTCTATTCAAGAGCAGGCGTTTTCAACGTTGATAACGCAGGAAATCTCGTTGACTCAAACGGTAATATGGTACTCGGCGTAAGCGGTGACGCAACAGGCGTTGACGCATCTTCAAACAGAATTACATTCGTAGTTCCCGAAGTGCTTGACAATGAAGCCAGCTACTCAAAGACAATTACATACAAGGGCAGTACATATCCGCTTACAGTATCGGCAGATACAGCGACTCCGGACGGCAACATATCGGTAGGCTTTACGGTAGGCAACAGCGATTACGCTTATATGAGCGGAAACAAGCTCGTTGTACAGCTTAACGAAAAGAATGATTATACAAACCTCAACGATCTTGAGGACGCTGTTACCCGTGCTTGTGAAAACGGCGGTGTAAGCATTGATGGCGTACTTCCGCTCCACTTTGAGCTTGATACGGTGCCCCCTGCGGCAGACATTCCCGCAACGACAGCTACCAACACAATGAAGCTGGACGACGGAACAACAAAGGCTTCTCTTACATTTACGACAGTAAACGCAGGAGAATACGCAAACAACTACACGATAAACTTAAGATATTCCAAGAATGCCGCAGACACAACGGCAAAGTGGTCGGACAACGGTCTTACGATAAGCGTTTGCCCCGGTGCTACGGTAGCCGACATACAGACGGCTGTAGACAAGGCGGCAGGCAGTAACGAAAAGTATCAGCTTAAGGTTACAAGTACGGACTGGGACGCTGCAAACGGCTCACTTGAAACGCTTCTTGCCACAGACGGCAAGGTAGGTCTTGCAGGCGGCTCGAACAACTTCTACTCTGATATGGTCCAGCTTCTGGGCAATATCAAGATGACAGACGGACGTGTTGCGGCTACGCAGACGGTAAAGGATCTTGACAGCGTATATATCAACGAGGACGGCACTATATACGGTATACACAGCGTACACGGTATCATAATGCTCGGCAGAATTGATATTGTTACATTCGATAACCCCAACGGTCTTGAGCAGGTGGGAAGCTCCTACTGGAGAGAAACTCTTTCATCGGGTCAGCCTCAGGTAAACATTGCAGGCGAAAACGGTTCTGCTTCTGTAGTATCGGGTGCGCTCGAAATGTCTAATGTTGACTTGTCGCAGGAATTCTCCGATATGATCATCACACAGAGAGGCTTCCAGGCAAACTCAAGAATCATCACCACTTCGGACACGATGCTCGAAGAAATAGTAAACCTCAAGCGCTAATGCCCGTGGGGCATAGCAAATTCCGCCGTTCTAAAGGTTTGACAGCGGCGTAACTTTCGTTACCGGCGGGGCGGCAATGTAACGTTGCGGCTGTGAGCCGCAGCAAATTCCGCCGTTGCGGCTGTGAGCCGCAGCATATTCCGCCTTTGAAAATGTTGCAATTTAGCGACGGATAGCGAAACGGCGGGGTTCCGTTGTTGATGTAAACTACGACTTTGGTTTCATTGCAAAGCTATAATAAAAATTAATATCATAGAAAATTTTTTGTAGGGGAGGGGCTCGCCCCTCCCGATAAGGAATTTCTTTTTCAAAAACGATATTAAAAATGTATAGTGAATTTTGCAAGTGTGGTAGTGCTAAGCTAAGGTTGTGCTACTTTTGCAAGGTTTGTGAAGCCGGTAAGGTTTGATGCAACGGGAGGGGCAAGCCCCTCCCCTACGAAAAGCAGGTAATGTTAGTGCAAAGTTTTTTTGACAAGCAAAGCTAACAGAGCGTTCATCAAAAGCCAAGAGCTTGGCGGAAATTGCAGGTTTCTGCGATATAAATTCAAGTTTATAAGGGCAGGCGGAGCGTCAGCTCCGCCGGAATGCCCGTTATATTATGCCTGAACGGTTATGATAAACGGCTGTATCTGCGTATTCATACCGACGGAATCAATTACAGTGCGGACGATACTGCAAAGGAAGGAAATATATGATAATACTTACAAAGCTCAACGGGGAAAAGTTTATGCTTAATCCCGATCTTATCGAAATAGTGACTGAAAACCCGGATACCGTCATCACAACGAGCACGGGACATTCATACATAGTTGAGCAGTCGATGAACGAGATACTTTCTCTCATCAAGGAATACAGGCTGTCTGTAAGACGTCAGCGTCTCGAGAGAAGCATATAAATTGTGAATATTACAGCCGTTGGCTGTGCTATATAAACCCTTACAGGAGGAAGTTATTTTGAATATTACGATCATCATAGGCTGGGTAGTATCATTCGGTCTGGTTACATTCGGTATATTTAACGGCGGTCAGCTTGACTGGTTCATAGATGTACCTTCGCTCGCTATCACAGTCGGAGGTACTATAGGCTGTCTTTTCGCCTCGTTCCCGCTCTCATACCTTAAAAATCTGCCGAAGTATCTGAAGCTGGCATTGTTCCCTAAAAAATTCAATCCGCAAAGCTACATAGAACAGATAGTTGAATTTGCAAAGATCGCCAGAACAAAAGGTCTTATATCGCTTGAAGACAGCGCGAACAAGTGTGAGGATCCGTTCCTCAAGGAAAGCCTTATGCTGATAGTAGACGCAAACGACCTTGATAAAGTAAAAAGTATGCTTGACGACGCAACAGACTTTATGTGCGAGCGTCACGAAAGAGGCAGACTTTTCTTTGAAAAAGGTATGTCTGTATTCCCCGCATTCGGAATGCTGGGTACTCTTGTCGGCCTTGTAAATATGCTTAAGGGTATGGGCGCTGACTCAAGCAATCTGTCAAGCGGTATGGCGGTTGCGCTTATCACGACCTTCTACGGCTCGCTGTTCTCAAACGTATTGTTTGCGCCGATCGCATCATCGCTGAAGAACAGCCACGAGCAGGAGCTTCTTTGTATGCAGATAATCGAAGAAGGCGTGCTGTCGATTGCGGCCGGCTCAAACCCCAGACTTATTCAGGAAAAGCTCGAATTTATGCTTGCACAGACTGATATAAAGAAGAAGGGCGGCAAGTAACAATATCCGCCTGTTTCCGACAGGACGGGAATTACGGCTGAAGCAAAAGGAATTTAGTGTTGAAATAATCGCTGAAATGTGATACAATATATTGGTTAAGCGTCAGAAGAAAGGCGGTGGAGAAAAATGGCGAAAAGAAGAGCCGGAGGCGGCGAAGAAAAAGGTAACTGGCTTGATACCTATGCCGATATGGTTACGCTTCTGTTGTGCTTTTTCGTATTGCTGTACTCTGCATCATCGGTAGACGAAACGAAATGGCAGTACATATATCAATCCTTTACGTCAAGCGGAAGCTATATAAACCCCTTCGTAATGGACGAACAGCCGAAGAATAACGCTGCCGATACAAACGGTAATGCCGAGGCTCCTCCGAACACTCAGAACGGCGGCACTACAAGCGAACAGACAGAGGGTCTTCCCTCCGACTTCAATCAGCTTTACAGCTTCTTAAAGACAACAACGGATAAAAACGATCTCGGTCAGTATGTGTATATTGAGCAGACACCGACAAGAATCTTTATCCGGTTCAACAATACGATAATGTTTGACGGCAACAGTGCAGTGCTGAAGGAAGAAGGCAAGCAGGTACTCAACAAGTTCATGCCCGGTATAAAGGCGGTCAACAAGTATATAAAATCCTGCGAAGTATCCGGTCATACTGCAAAGGCAGTATCCGATGTGAACGACTGGGATCTGTCGGCGGCAAGAGCGTCAAGCGTTGTAAAATATATGGACTACAACCGCTGTGTTGACAGCGAGAAGTTCACTGTAGAAGGAAAAGCGTGCTATACGCCTATTGCCGACAACTCAACAGCTGAGGGCAGAGCGACGAACAGACGTGTAGAGATTATGATAGTGAGAGCACAGCTTGACACTACCTCACAGGCTGTCATAGACGATATTCTGAAATACGAATACAGGCTGAACGGTGCGAACACCGATCCTTATGAGCGTAATGACAGCAACAGCTCGGACGTCAACAGTGACGTTGTAAACGAAATAATCGACAATATGGAAAGCAAGTATGACAGCAACCCGGGCGACGGCAACAACAGCACAAACGCCGCAGGACCGAAATACGAGCCGTCATATACGGGCATTCCTACAGATATACTGACATCGGCACCGACCGAAACGTCAGAATAAGAGAAAACAGAAAGGGGGGCGAATTTTTGGCTGATACCCTTACGCAAGAACAAATAGACGCAATGCTGTCAAGCGTACTTTCAGGCGGAGATACCGCATCGCTTGACACGCACGAAGAAAAGGAAGAAATCAAGGAGTATGACTTCCGTACTCCGAAGAAGTTCACTAAGGAACAGATAAAGATACTTGAGAGGATATTCGAGAATTATTCAAGGCATCTTTCATCTTACATAACAGGTCTGTTAAGGCTGTACTGCAAGGTTTCGCTTGCAAGCATAGAGGAACAGAAGTATTTTGAGTTCAGCAACGCTCTTCCGGATTATACGATAATGGGTATTGTCGATCTCGGCATAGAGGACGATGATATTGAGGAAAGCAATGCGATTTTACAGCTGTCAAACTCGCTTACCTTTACAATGATCGACCGTATGCTCGGCGGCAGAGGAACATATCAGGATACCGACAGAGATTTTACGGAAATAGAGATAAACGTAATGCGTAGCATTGTTGAACGCTTTACCTCGATTATGTCGCAGGCGTGGGACGGATATGTTGATACCAAGCCGAAGCTGGAATCAATAGAAACAAACTCAAGGGTAATATCCGCCGCAGACGCCGACGAAACAATGATTATCGTTGCGATGGAGGTAACGGTAAACGATTCAAAATCCATAGTGTCGTTCTGTATGTCGGCAATTACTATGGATCAGATAATGAAGAAATTCTCGGCTAAGTTCAGCTCGGGCAAAAGGGCAGGAAGTCCTACTAAGGAAACGGAGCGTAAGGAAAACCTTATGTCAACGCTTTCGCAGTCGGAGCTTACTGTTACGGCGGTGCTTGACAATACAACGCTCACGCTCCGTGACGTTCTGAATCTGCAGGTAAATGACATAATACCGCTGAACAAGCCGATTACCGACAACGTACAGCTTAAAGTGGGAAGCACCTGCTGGTTTGACGGAAAGCTCGGTACACTGAACGGAAAGAAAGCGTTCAGGATTGATAATATATTAAAGAATTGAGGTAAGGCAAATGGGAAAACTGACCACTCTGTCGGAGATGCAGCTTGACGCTATCGGCGAGATAATGAATATCAGTATGGGAAGTGCGGCTACCGCAGTTTCCGAGCTGCTCAACGCCAAAGTGTGGATCACTACGCCGAAGGTAACCGTAATTCAGGCATCAGAGCTTAACTACGACAGACTTGAACCTGCGATATGCGTAAAGATCGAGTACATAAAAGGGCTTTCCGGCTCAAACTTGATGATCTTAAAGCAGGACGATGTACAGCTGATACTTAATCAGCTTATGGGCAAACCGCCCGTTATATCTCCTGATTTTGAGTTTGATGAGCTGAACATCAGTGCGGTAAGCGAAGTAATGAATCAGATGATGGGAGCTTCTTCGACGGCTCTATCGGAATTTCTGGGTATGGGTATTGATATATCGACACCTACTCCGTACATTCTCAGCGAGATAAATATTGCCGACCTGCAGAATTATGAGCAGACGGATAAGGTTGCCGCTATCAATTTTGACCTTACCATTGACGGTGTTATAAAATCGGAATTTATATCGGTGCTTGATATAGATCTTGCGGCAACGCTTGCCGACAGAATGATCGGCGGTGCGACATCTCCAGAACCGATCGTGACAGAACCTGCACCTGCTCCGGCACCTCAGCCTGTTCCGCAGGCAGAACCTGTTCAGCAGGCGGCTCCTGTACCGCAAGCGGCACCTGTTCAGCAGGCGGTACCTGTTCAGCAAGCGGCACCCGTTCAGCAGGCGGCACCTGTTCAGCAGGCGGCTGCTCCTGTACCGCAGGCGGCACCTGTTCAGCAAGCGGCTCCTATGCCGCAGGCGGATATGTATGCACAGCAGGGATACTACGGATACCCGAATCCTGCTATGAATCCGGCAATGAATCCGGCAATGTATGGTCAGCCGGTACAGCCTGTTATGCAGCCTCAGCCGGCAGTAAACTACCGTAATGCCCAGCTTGCACAGTTTGAGAGCTTTGAAGCTCCGCTCGGCTCGGAGCAGAAGGAAAACTTACAGCTCCTTATGGACGTACCGCTTCAGATTTCTGTCGAGATAGGCTCGACAAAGAAGAAAATCAAGGATATACTTGAATTCTCGCAGGGTACTATCATAGAGCTTGAAAGACAGGCAGGCGCACCCGTTGACGTTATGGTAAACGGAAACCTCATCGCAAGGGGCGACGTTGTTGTTATAGACGATAACTTTGCGGTAAGAATAACGGAAATAGTAAAATCGAAATTTATGGACAGCCTCGGTAAAGGCGAATAACATATAATAAAACAGGGATACGAAAGGAAACCTTACACTTATGGATAAGAAGATATTACTTGTAGACGATGCGGCATTTATGCGTATGCTTATCCGCAACACACTTACGACAAACGGCTACACAAATATACTTGAGGCGGCTGACGGCGAAATAGCGGTTTCGACATATTCCGCAGAGAAGCCCGACCTTGTTATAATGGACATAACAATGCCCAACAAGACCGGTATCGAGGCGCTCAAGGAAATCAAGGCTATGGATCCCGGCGCAAAGGTCGTAATGTGCAGTGCTATGGGTCAGGAGGCTATGGTAGTAGAAGCTATCAAGCTCGGCGCACTTGACTTCATCGTAAAGCCGTTCAAGGCTGAAAGAATACTTCAGACCGTTAAGAAAATACTTGATTGATGGAATACGTACAGCTTGTATGTGCGCTTATCGGCGTACTTGCACTGATTTTTCTGTTCTTCTGGATACTGAGAAAGGTAAACAAGGGGATACTGAGCGTAAGCGGAAAACGGCTCAAGGTGCTTGACCGTGCCTCGCTCGGCGGTGAAAAATCGGTGGTTGTCGTAAGCGTTGCAGGAAAGTGTATGGTGCTTGGCGTAACTGCCGGCAGGATAGACAAGATCGAGGATCTGTCGATTACGGAAGAAGAATATATGTCTGAGCTTTATCCTGAGGGAAGCGGAAAGCAGGATAACTTCTTCGCCGCCTTCAGTGACGCAATGGCTAAAAACATAAAGAATATGAGAGGGAAGAAAGCCAGCCGTGACGAAGAATCGGATTGCGGCGATGAGCTTCCCGATGTTCGCAAAACCGATGATGGAACAAATTCCGATGACAAAAAATTCTGACGAGAGGAACACGGAGTCGAAATGACAAAAGCTTTTGGTCTTACGATTAGAAAAATGTTTATCGACAACAAGCGGATTTTTATCCGCTTTATCGTGTCTTTAACGGTATGTATCGCACTTATCGGTGTGCTGTGCAGTGTAACGGCTTTTGCGGCGGATAACAATGCGTCAGGCAACGCAGGTACGACAACAAGTATCGGCGATACGGCTTCGGCAAACACCTCGGGCGGTACGCAGTCGGCGGATTCGTCGGTGATGAAGGATCTTATCGGGGTAGACGGCTCGCAGTCGCTTGAGATAATACTGCTTGTGACCGTGCTTTCGCTTGCACCGTCACTGCTTGTGATGATGACCTCGTTTGCGAGGATCATTATCTGCTTCAGCTTTCTGAGAACGGCAATGCAGACGCAGTCCACGCCGCCTAATATGGTGCTTACGGGATTGTCGCTTTTCCTTACGATATTCATAATGTGGCCTGTTTTCTCGGAGATAAACGAAACGGCATATCAGCCGTATGCGGCAGGCGAGATGACAATGGAACAGGCTATTGACGCCGCAGGAAAGCCGCTCAAGACTTTTATGCTCAAGCAGACCACGAATGATGATATGAAGTTTTTCCTTGATTTAAAGGGTCAGAGCATGAGTGATGTCACAGGCGGTGCGACAGACAATATAACACTTGAAAACTACAGCGAGAAGCTGGGCTTTGAAACAGTAATTCCCGCTTTTATAGTAAGCGAGCTGAAACGTGCGTTCCAGATGGGCTTTCTGATATTCATACCGTTCCTTGTTATCGACCTTGTAGTATCGTCGACGCTTATGGCAATGGGTATGATGATGCTGCCGCCGGCGATGATTTCGCTGCCGTTCAAGATAATACTTTTCGTGCTTGTAGACGGCTGGCAGCTGATGGTCGGAACGATTGTCAACTCGTATAATTTGTAGCATAATATTCCTTGAAGGGAGGGCTTGATCTGACACAGGATATAGCAATGGAGGTCTTTACCGCCGCACTTGTTCTTGCGCTTAAATTAGGCCTCCCTGTTTTAATAGCCGCAGTTGTGATAGGTCTTATCATAGCAATATTACAGGCGGCAACGCAGGTACACGAGCAGACGCTCTCGTTTGCGCCCAAAGCCATAGTGGTGGCAATCGTACTGCTGTTATTCGGCCCGTGGATGATGAACAGCTGTATAGAGTTCTTCAACTACATATTCGGTCTTATGGCAACGGTTGGTGCAACATGACGCTAAGCGATGTGTGGGATATGATTCTGAATAATTTTCTCGGCTTTCTGCTGATAATGTGCAGGGTGTCGGGAATATTCAGCTTTAACCCTATATTCAGCCGTTCAAATTTTCCCGTAAGGCTGAGAGCAGGCACAACGATAGCGCTTGCTGTACTGTTTGCCTCGTCCATGGGGAATATAAAATATGAGCCGACCGGCATATTCATGATGCTGTTCGATATGATGAAGGAGCTGGGGCTGGGGCTTATACTCGGCTTTATGGTGAATCTCATACTGGCGGTGACTATTTCCGCAGGTGAGCTTATCGACTATCAGACGGGTCTTTCCATGGCAAGAGCGATGGATCCTGCGACCGGTGTGTCGATGCCCCTTTTTGCAAACGTTTATTACTATATGTTCATTCTGTATTTCTTTCTGACGAATGGACACTTGTCATATATAAAGCTGTTTCATATATCGTATGAAACGCTTCCGATAGGATTTTCGGGGTTCACTGCGGACGTGCCGTGGGCGTTGGTGACGTACTTTTCAACCGTGCTTACGCTGGCGGTAAAGCTCGCCGCACCGATTATCGCTATCGAGTTTATCACCGAAATATGTCTTGGCGTGCTGATGAAGGCTGTACCGTCAATTCATATCTTTGCGCTGAACATTCAGCTTAAGGTGCTTATCGGTCTTGCGGCGGTGCTGATAATGGCTCAGCCTATGTCGGACTTCATCGAAAAGCTGATGGGCATTATGTGGCAGAACCTTTACGGTCTGCTCGGCATGATGGGTTCTTAGGAGGGTAAATGGCAGGCGAAGAAAAAACCGAAAAAGCCACCCCGAAAAAGCGTAAGGATACCAGAAAAAAGGGCGAGGTACTGCAGAGCAAGGAAGTTGCGGTTGCGGTTTTCGTGGTGGGAATATTCGCATTTCTTGCGATATTCGGAAACTATATGTTCCAGATGCTTTTAAACTTTATGGAGCAGTCGATGTCATCTATAGACAAGACGGGCAATACCGTAGAGTTTGCGATGAGCGTATTCTGGAAGGTGGCTATAATCTGCGTCTGTACCGTAGGTCCGATACTGGCGGTGGGGGTCGTACTGAGCGTACTGCCCGTAATCGTTCAGACAAAGGGACTTTTCAGTATGGAGGCGATGAAGCCGAAATTCAGCAGATTAAATCCGTTTACGGGTATCAAGCGGTTGTTTTCGATGCAGGCGCTTGTGGGGCTTGTAAAGGGACTTATCGAGATAATCGTAGTAGTCGCTATACTGTACTTTCAGGTAATGGACAGAATAAACGAGTTCAAAAAGCTGATAGATACAGATGTGATAAAGATAGTTGCATATATAAGCGAAACGGCGATGAGCCTTATTGTAACGATATTCGTTATGCTTGTATTTGTGGCGGCGGCAGACTATGTTTTCCAGTGGTGGTCATTTGAGAAAAAGCTCAAGATGTCAAAGCAGGAGGTCAAGGACGAGTACAAACAGCTCGAAGGCGACCCACAGATAAAGGGCAAGATAAAGCGTAAACAGCAGGAAATGGCACAACAGCGTATGATGCAGGAGGTGCCGTCCGCAGATGTGGTTGTCCGTAACCCTACTCACTATGCGGTTGCTCTTAAATATGACCGCAAGACAGCCTACAGAGCGCCTGTTGTCGTGGCAAAGGGTACAGACGCACTGGCACTGAGGATAGTTGCAGTGGCGCAGGAGCATAATGTATATATCACTGAAAACCGTCCGCTCGCAAGAGGGCTTTACGAGGCGGTAGACATAGGTCAGGAGATACCGAGAGAGTTTTACACTGCTGTGGCAGAGGTGCTGGCGATGGTATATGAGGAACAGCATAAGACGTTGCCGCCGAGAGAACGATAGGCAAACAGTGAGGTGTTTGCGGCTGTGAGCCGCTGCAAATTCCGCCTTTGCGGCTGTGAGCCGCAACAAATTCCGCCTTTGGAAATGTTGCGATTTGGCGACAGATGGCGAAACGGCGGGGTTTAACGATTGTGCTGATGTTCTTGGCGAGAGACAGTGCGAGCTTTGCAACGATATTGCAGACAGCTGGGACAGTTCAAGCGATCCCTCAGTCTTGACGGCAGAAAAAGTAAGTGCTATTTGAAGGTTTGACTTATCTCATTAAGCGGTAATTTTCATGGATTTGTGCCTTGCCGCAAGCCAGCTCCCTTTAGCAAGGGAGCCAAGGTTAGTGTTAGTGCAAATTTTGCATGGATCGATTATAAATAATTATAAAATACGGACAAGCAAAGTCCGGACAGAGAAAGAGAAAGAACAAGAAAGGAGCGGTGCGAATGGTTAAAAAGATGATGACGAATGTTTTTGCGGTATTCGTTATTTTTATCGTGCTTGCGATTATCATTCCTCTGCCGACTCCGATACTGGACTTTCTTCTGATAATAAATATAGGACTTTCTCTCGTCATACTCCTTATGACGATGTACATAAAAAAAGCGCTTGAATTTTCGATATTCCCGACTGTACTTCTTCTGACAACGGTTTTCCGACTGTCGCTGAACGTATCGACTACACGAGGAATACTTTCAAAAGGCTATGCCGGCGAGGTCGTAAAGACGTTCGGTGAATTCGTAATGGGCGGTGACGCTATTGTCGGATTTATCATATTCGTAATCATAGTAATAGTAAACTTCCTTGTTATCACCAAGGGTTCTGAGCGTGTATCTGAAGTAGCGGCAAGATTTACCCTTGACGCTATGCCCGGTAAGCAGATGGCTATTGACGCAGACCTTAACACAGGCGCAATAACCGATGAAGAGGCAAAGATACGCCGTGCGGAAGTACAGCGTGAAAGCGACTTCTTCGGCGCAATGGACGGTGCTACGAAGTTTGTAAAGGGCGACGCTATAATTTCTATCATCACGGCGCTCATAAACCTTATCGGCGGTGCGGTACTGGGTATTATGCACGGGCAGGATATAAACTCTGTGCTTTCCACCTACTCGCTGGCAACGGTCGGTGACGGCCTTTGCTCGCAGATTCCTGCACTTATGATCTCTGTTGCTACAGGTATGGTAGTTACCCGTGCGGCAAGCACTGACAGCTTCAATGCCGATATTAAAAGGCAGTTTACCTCTCAGCCTAACGTAATGATGATAGCCGGCATTGTTATTGCCGCTCTTATGGTTATCCCAGGCTTCCCGAAGCTGATACTTCTCGGTGTCGGTGCGGCACTGTTTATATTCGGCTGGAGATTATCAAAATCAAAGGCGAAGAAAGAGGCGGCTCTTGCCGCTCAGGCTGAACGTGAAACGCTTGCAAAGATGCAGGATCAGCCGACCTCTGACAATGACTACTACAGGGATATTGACAATGTATTCAAGCTGTTGAATGTTGAACAGATAGAGATGGAGTTCGGCTACAGCCTTCTGCATCTTGTAGACGAAAAGAGCGGCGGTCATTTTATCGACCGTGTGGTAATGTTCCGTAAGCAGTTTGCGATGGATATGGGTATGGTAATACCGTCGGTACGAATGACGGACAACCCCGAAATAAACCCGAACCAGTATGTTATAAAGATAAAGGGCGAGGAGGTCGCAAGAGGAGAAATTCTTTCCGACCACTATTTAGCGCTTGACAACGGAGATGTGATAAACCCTGTTGACGGCATAGACACCGTTGAGCCTGCATTCGGTATCCCTGCAAAGTGGATAAGCGCAGACAAGAAGGTAATGGCTGACGTTGCGGGATATACGCTTATCGACCCTGTGTCCGTAATGATAACTCATCTGTCAGAAGTCATCAAGCAGCACTGCAGTGAGCTTTTGTCACGTCAGGACGTAAAGACGATGGTGGACAACATAAAGCAGACCAACCCAACTCTTATCGACGACCTTATACCCGGCACTATCTCTCTCGGTTATCTCGAAAAGGTGCTTTGCCTGCTTCTGCGTGAGGGCGTTCCGATAAGGGATATGGAAACTATACTCGAAACGCTTGGCGACCACGCAGGTGCGCTCAAGGACATTGACATTGTAACGGAATATGTAAGACAGGCGCTCAAGCGTACCATAACAAGACGCTTTGCGGAGGCAAACTCGCTGAGAGTAATTACCGTTGACCCGAAGGTTGAGGATACGATAGTGGCAAGCGTAAAGAAATCCGAAGCAGGAAGCTATCTTGCGATGGACCCCGACCTTATACAGAAAATCGTCAACATAACAAGCGGAGAAATAGACAAGGTAAAGGATGTTATACCGAATATAATCATACTGACCTCTCCGATAGTAAGAATATATTTCAAGAAACTGATAGACCAGTTCATACCGAATATAACGGTGCTGTCCTACAGCGAAATCGACAATACGGCGCAGATACAGGCTATAGGCAATATAGCGATGTAAACGCCGCACGGTCGGAAATATCCGGGAAAGGAGTGTTCTATGGCAGTGCAGAGCAAGGAGCGGCTGAACGAGCTTCTTGAAAAATACAGGCTGACAGGCGATATGAACGTCAGGAACGAAATCGTACTGATGTATATGGATCTTGTCAAAATGATAGCGGTATCAATGCGTAATATCTACACCGGATATGCGGAAAGCGACGATATTATAAACGAAGGCGTTATTGCGCTTATGGCGGCTATAGACGGCTTCGATCCCGAGAAGAATGTAAAATTCGAAACATACGCAGGTATCAGGATAAAGGGCGCTGTTATTGATTATCTGCGAAAGCTAGACAGAGTTCCGAGAACGCTCAGAAAGCTGTCGAAACAGCTTGACGATAATTATGCAAGACTTAATTCCGAGCTGTGCCGTACTCCGACAGACGAGGAGCTTGCAGAAAGTATGAATATGACCACCGCACAGCTTTCAAAGCTGATGGCGAATACGGCAGGAATGATAACGCTGTCGTTTGAGGAGCTTTTATACGAGGATAATCTTGACGAAAATATTTCGGCATCAAGCGAAACCGCCGACGCAAAAATGTATGAGCGTGAAAAAAAGCAGGTGATAGCCGACGCTGTCGCCACGCTTCCCGAAAAGGAAAAGCAGGTAGTGACAATGTATTACTACGAAAGGCTGAAATACTCGGAAATTGCCAAGGTTATGAGCATTACGCAGTCAAGAGTATGCCAGATACATTCAAAGGCTATGCTGACGCTCAAAAACAAGCTGGAAAGCTATATAAACGGCTGAAAGGCTTGCATATTTATGTGAAAACTGATATGATATAATCAAGGGGTCGGAGGTTTACCGGCTCGCTTATAATACGGAAAAACACACTTTACGAAAGGAGGTGAAAAAACTTGCAGAGAGCATTTTACAATCTGACGCAATCCATGCTTAACCACCAGAGGTCGCTTGACGCTATCTCGAACAATCTTACGAATATCAACACGGCGGGCTACAAGAAGGACGAGATAAGAATGAACACCTTTCAGGAGGAGCTTATACTTGTCAGCAACCGCAGAAAGACAAGCGGCAAATTCGTGCAGACGTATGTTGATACAAGCAAGAGCAACCTTGAGCAGAGCAGTTTTGAATTTACCGAAAGCCCGTTTGATATAGGTATTCAGGGAAACGTGTATTTCAATATACAGGGTACTAACGGAAATGTATATCAGACAAGGTGCGGTCAGTTTGAACTTGACGGAGAAGGCTATTTATGCCTTAACGACAGCGGACGTGTACTCGGTCAAAACGGTGAGATATATATCGGAAACGATGATTTCATTGTTGACAACGAGGGCAATATCCTGAACGAAAACGGCGAGGTCATAGAAAAGCTGAGGCTCAGCTACATACCCGAAAACGCAGACGTTACGAAGGTAGGAAACAACCTGTTTTCTTATGACGGGGCTATGACGATACCCGAAGGCGAGAAGTATGATATTATCCAGGGCTGTTTTGAAAAGTCAAACGTTGACGCAAACAAGGAGATTACTTCTCTTATGGAAACGCAGAGATTATTTGAAGCAAGCAGTGCTGTGCTGAAGTATATGGATACTATCAACGGCAGAGCGGCAAGCGAGATAATCAAGCTGTAAAATGACCGGATGTGAGGATATGTCATGAACATTGCATTCTACACGGGTAAGACGGGCCTTATTGCACAGCAGGAAGGACTTAACGTTTACTCAAACAACATCGCAAACGTGAATACGGTGGGCTTCAAGGCTTCCCGTCCGAGCTTTGCGGACTGTATCTACACGGTACAGAGAAATACGGAGCCTGACTGGCAGACAGGTCACGGCGAATATGTGCACAGCACTCAGCTTATGTACAGCGAGGGCGTATTTACATATACCGATAACGACCTTGACTTTGCCATACCGACAGAAGAAGGCTTCTTTGCGGTAATGGATAAGTACGGCGATGTAAACTACACAAGAGCGGGCGATTTCCAGATGTCGCAGATAGGCGACCACTGGGAGCTTGTAAGCGCAAACGGAGAATTTGTGCTTGACTATGAGGGAAACCACATTACAGTTCCCTTTATAGAAGGTACGAGCAAGCCGGACTATGAGGCGCTTACGAAAATGATAGGTGTGTACACATTCGACAACAACTTTGGACTCGAACTTCTCGGCAGTAACAAGATGACTGCTACAGAAAGGTCGGGAGAGGCGGTTGCCGACAGGAGTATCGACAAGATAAGAATGGCACTGGAACGCAGCAATACGGATATTGCAGGCGATATGGTACGCATTATCGAAACACAGCGTTCATACCAGATGAGCGCAAGGGTCGTACAGACAGCCGATGAGCTGGAGCGTATAACCAATAACTTAAGGGGATAAGGCACGATGCTTCGATCCTGAATTTTAACCGTGGGTCTGTCGGTAGATATACCGGCAGGCTGTGCGGTTATATACAGCTATAAGATTAATAATTTCAGAGGTCTATTATGATAAACAGTTACGATGATTTAAGCCCGGTACAGCTTGATGTGCTTAAGGAAATAGGGAATATCGGCTCGGGTAATGCCGCAACGGCGCTGTCACAGCTTCTTGGCAGGAGCATAGATATGCAGGTGCCTCAGGTAAGGCTTATGGACGTAGCTGACGCAATAGAGTCGCTCGGCTCTCCCGACAAGCTGGTGGTAGGAATACTGATACGGCTTAAAGGGGACGCAGACGGAATGATAATGTTCCTGCTTGAAGAAGCGTTTGCGAAAACTATCGTAACGGGTCTTATGGGCGAACGCTCGTTTTCGCTGTATGAGATGAGTGCCGATGATATATCGGTGCTGAGCGAAATAGGAAATATAATGGGTGGAAGTTATGTCAATGCTATCGCAAATCTCAGCGGTATGGTCATTGATATGTCGGTACCTGCGCTTACAACGGATATGCTCGGAGCTATAATGACGGTTCCTGCAACGGAGCTTTCCGAGGCGTATGAAAGGGTACTCATGATAAGCGAACAATTTCTGATTGATTCAGTTGAGATACAATCCGATATGCTTCTTATACCTACGGTAGAGTCGCTGAGAACTCTGCTTGGGAAACTGGGGGTTGAAGACCAGTGAACAAGATAATCGTGGGGATCTCCGACCAGAAGCTGTGCAAGTCGCCGGATGTGCTGGTGACTTATGCTCTTGGCAGCTGCGTTGGGATATGTATGATAGACAAAGTGCTCGGCATAGCGGGACTGGCGCATATAATGCTGCCTGACAGCAGCGCTATACCGAATGACAAGAACAAATTCAAGTTTGCCGATACGGGCATACAGCTTCTATATGAAAGCATGATAAAAAACGGTGCGGCGGCATCGAGAATAACCGCAAAAATAGCAGGCGGAGCGAATATGTTTGCTACCACAACACCTGCTATGTCTATAGGCGACCGTAACGTTGAGGCCACCAAAAAAGCGCTGGCAAAGCTCGGAGTGCCTATAATCGCATCCGACACGGGACTTAACTACGGCAGAACGGTATCGTTCAATGCGTCGGACGGCTCGCTTGAGATAATGTCAAGTCTTAAGGGAAACAAGACTATATGACACGACAGACACGATTGACACGATAGATTTACGACAGGAAGGTACACCGATGGAAAAGACGGAAAGACAAAAAATGGCGGATATATCCATGTCGGAGCTTATAGAACTTGAAAAAGAAGCTACTTCGTCACTTGACGGCATCGAGCTTAACAATAAGACTATGCAACGCCCGCAGGAAAACAATCCTACGCTGAATGTAGACGCATCGGTAAAGGTGGTTGTAAGCGACAACCACCTGGAAGCGAATATGTGCGTATTTTCACCGCAGTTTTCCGGCAAGGATATAACAGTGGAAGCTATGCGGCAGGCACTCAAGGACGAGCACGTTGTATACGGAATAGACGAGGAACTTCTTGAGGAAATAGCGGCAAATAAGTTATACGACAAGATCTTCACGGTAGCGAGCGGATATGCGGCGGTTGACGGCGAAAACGGCAGGGTAAAAAATCTTTTTGATACAGACAAGAAGCTGGTGCCGAGAAAGCTGGAGGACGGCAGTGTTGACTATCGTGACCTCGGGCTTATAGTAAACGTAAGAGTAAATGACCTTATATGCGAAATAGTACCCGAAACGCAGGGCGAGGAGGGTATGAACGTATACGGTCAGGTGATTGCTCCACGTCCGGGCAGACCTCCGCTTGTACCGCAGGGTTCGAACACGGTGCTTTCGGCAGATGGCACCAAGCTGTTCGCCGCAGAAAGCGGAAACCTTGTATATATGGGCGGAAGGTTCAATGTTGTAACCACGTTCCAGATTTCATCCGACATAGATGTAAAGACGGGCAATATAAACTTCCTGGGCGATGTTGTCATCAAGGGCAGTGTGCAGGAGGGATTTTCGGTAACGGCAGGAAAAACCATAACCGTATCGGGAATGGTGACCGGTGCTACACTTACCGCACAGGGCGATATAACCGTCAAGAACGGAGTTTTTGCAAGCACCATACAGTCGCAGTACGGCAATATCAATATTGCTTTCGGAGAAAACGATACTATAACCACAAGAGGAAACCTTACCAGCACGTCGCTTGTCGGATGTCGGATAAAAATAGAGGGCGACCTTGACTGCACCAAGAACCCCGGTGCGCTTGTGGGCGGAGATTGCAGTGTAATGGGAAAATTTGCGGTGGCACAGCTCGGTAACAAGAGCTATACGCCTACTATAATATCGGTAGGAAGCACCACAAACCTCCTGCTTGAGATGGATTCGCTCGAAAAGCAGTGTACGGCAATCGATGAGTACATAGAAAAAATAAACACGTCTATCGAATTCCTGCAGGAAAAGAAGAGGAACGGCGAACATCTTGACGCAGATAAGGAAGCGTATATTTCATCTGCGATAAGGCTCAAGGTGCAAAAGGGAATGGATAAGAAGCCTCTGAGAACGAGGATAGAAGAAATACAGAAAATAATCAATGCTAAGGAAACGCTGTCGGTACAGGTGACAAAGTGCGTTTATCCTAACGTAAGGATAAATCTCAACAGCTTTACCACCACAACATCGGCGGAGTACGGCAAATGCAACATAGTCTGCGGTCCGAATGACATCGAATTCAGATAACAGACACTGAGAAAGGCAAATATCATGGCGGCAACGGCAAAAAGCAGATATATTACGGCGGTAAAATGGTTTACGGCATTTGTATGCGCTCTGCTTTGTGCGGCTGCCGTCTGCTGTTTTACGGGAAGCAGTGCAGACGCTGCGGCGGTAACAAACTGTACGGTGTCGGGGCTGACGGCAAAGACTTATACGGGTAAGGCACAGACACAGTCGATCACGGTAAAATACAGGAATAAAACGCTGAAAAACGGTAAGGATTACACGGTAAGCTATCAGAATAATATAAACGCAGGAACGGCTTATGTTATTATAAAAGGCAAGGGCAGTTACAGCGGAACAGTAAAGCGTTCGTTCACAATCAAGCCTGCCATAATATACAAGCAGTGTACTTTTTATAAAATCGCCTCGCAGTATTATACCGGCTCGCAGATAAAGCCTGTTCCGAAAATCAAGAACGGAACAACGACACTGAAAAACGGAACGGACTTCACGCTTACATATCAGAATAACGTAAACAAGGGTACTGCGAAGGTATATATCAAAGGAAAAGGCAACTACAGCGGAAGCTGTTCGCTTACATTCAGCATAACGGCAAGGCCTGTTTCTACGCTGAAAATCACCGTACCGTCAGTGACTTATAACGGAAAGGCGCAAAAGCCTGCCGTTACGGTAAAGTATAATAACTATAAGTTTAAAAACGGTACTGATTATACGCTGAGTTATAAAAATAACACGAAAATCGGTACGGCAACCGTTACGGTTAAGGGCAAGGGAAAGCTCAGCGGAACAAAAAGCGTTACATTCAAGATAAATGCAAAGCCGATAAAAAACGCAGTTATTACATATAACAACTCGCTCACATACAACGGCTCGACGCTAAGCCCTGCGGTTACGGTAAAATACGGAAACGCAACGCTTAAAAAGAATACCGACTATACCGTTGCCTACTCGAATAACGTAAATGCCGGCACGGGAACAATCACGATAACGGGAAAAGGCATATACGGCGGAAGCGTAAAAAAGACCTTTACAATAAAGAAGCTCGGAATATCGGCCACAGCCGTATCGGGAACAGGAAACAAGGTCTATACGGGAAGTGTGATAAAGCCTGTGCCTGCGGTTAAAGTCGGCGGCAGGACGCTGAAAAACGGAACGGACTTTACCGTAAGCTACAAAAACAACACCGAGCCGGGAACGGCAACTCTCAAAGTAACAGGCAAGGGAAACTATTCGGGCAGTGTATCAAAGACCTTCAAAATCACCGCAAGAGCGATAAACGATGTTGAGGTAACCATACCCGATACGGTATTTACCGGTGAACAGGTAAAACCCGACGTTGTTGTAAGCTACGGCAACTATCAATTTATAAATAACAGCGACTATACCCTGTCATTCAAGGACAACGTCAATATCGGAACGGCAAGCGTGGTGGTCACGGGCAAAAACCATCTCAGCGGAAGCAGGACGGTAACATTCCCTATAGAAAAGGCGGATATTTCAAGTACGGAGATAGCCGTGAAGAACGCAACGTTTACGGGAAGTGCGGTAAAATCCGGCGTTGATGTAAGGCTCGGTAATGTGACGCTTAAGGAAGGCACTCACTACACGCTTTCCTATAAAAACAACGTCAATGCGGGTACGGCTCAGGTGACAATCAGCGGCAAGGGAAGCCTTGAGGGCGCTGTAACAAAGAGCTTCACTATTGCAAAGGCGGATATTTCGAAAGCCTCGATTTCTGCAAGCGGAACATATGCTCCGGACGATGTAAAGATCGGCATAAACGCTAAATTCGGCAATTACACGCTTAAAAGCAGTGACTACAGTTTTGCCGCTCCGACCGCTGCGGGAGAGCAGACGCTCACAATAAGCGGAAACGGCAACTTCAGCGGCAAGACCACGGTAAAATGCAATGTGGCAAAGGCGGATATAGCAAATGCCAAATCGTCTTTATCGCTGTCAACCGACGGCAAGGGCTATACCGTAACGATAATTTATGACGGTGTGCTTTTAACGCAGGACAAAGATTATAAGGTAGCTGTAACAGAATCAGCCACAGGCGTCAGCGCAGTTATTACAGGTATCGGCAATTACGGCGGAACATTGACTATCAGCGGCATAAGCAACGAGCTTGAAGCGTTTGAAAATGCTGTTGTCACAATAGGTAAAGTCACATACAACGGCACGGCACAGCTTCCCTCGGTGACAGTGAAGATAGGCTCTGTCACGCTGAAAAGCGGAACGGACTATATTCTGAGCGCTTATGATAACACTAATGCAGGAACAGCTACGGCAGTTATCACAGGCAAGGGAAAATATGAAGGTGCGGAAAAGAAAACGCAGTTCAAGATAGCGCCTGCCGCCATATCATCTGCAAGCATAAGCTGTGAGGATCAGATATATACGGGACAGGGCGTCACCGCACAGCCAGTTGTTACATTCAACGGCAAAACGCTTGCTCTCGGTATTGACTACTATATATCGGGATATTCAAACATAGTGAATGTCGGAACAGCTACCGTTACTGTAAAGGGCAAAGGCAATTTCACAGGCACTGCAAAAGGTACTTTCAGAATCGTCAAGCAGGACAATATGGAAACGCTTGTCAAGAAGCGGCTTGATGAGATGATGGAAGGCAAGTGGGACAGGAAGATATATGACTTCTGGCACAGCTATCAGCTTGGCAAGTATTACAACACGCTCCTTACCTCTCCTTGTACCTGCCACTCCTACTGTGAAACGGGCAACGAAGCAGGCTGTACCTGTCTTATAGGAAGAAGTCACGTTCTGAATAATTCCGGCATACAGTGTGCGGGATTTACTATCGAGGTGTTCGAGTATCTTTTCGGTGAAACAAACGGAACAGGCGAAAATACCCTCACGATAAGGAATCGTTCCGACGGAAACTGGACAGAGGCGGCGCTGAAGAAGTGGATGACCGATACGTTCCGTCCGGGCGACTATCTCGCATATGACAACATAAAGTACGGCTATCCGCACTATGTCACGATATACTCTGTTGATACCGACGGTATATGGGTGTACGAGGCAAATTACGGCGGAAGGTGCAAAATCAATTTCCGTAAGTTTACGTTTAAGGAGATTTACGAAGAAACGGACGGTTTATGGCACAGGACACCGAATAATTATGAGTTGTCGGAGTATTGATCTGAATTTAAAGCGGCATGGCGGAGGCTGTGCCGCTTTTTGCTGTGATTGTCTGCGCTGTAATTTCGATTTTTCGACAAGCCGTAAGTGTGTCACACCTGCTTTTACCGTAACAGCCTGTCCGATGCTTGACTTTTGATATGCAATATGATATTATGATAATAAACAAGCAAGCAACTCATATTAAAAATAATTTTAAAAAATCGGAGATAATTTTATGTCAAAGTTTCAAAAAATCATCATAGCACTATGCGTTATAATCATTGTTATTCTGGGGGCGGCAACGGTAGTTCTGTTTATCGGCACATCGGAAGCTATCAAAATTAACGGCACGTTTGCCGATATAAGTCTGGTAAACAGCGATAATCCCGATTTTGACAAGCTGCCGCACAAAGAAATCAGCATAGACGCAACTTTAACCGGAAACATTTTTGGTGTGACAGGCGCAAGCGGAAAAATTGCAGTAGGCGATACAGAGTATGCTCTTGATTCCGCAAGCTCACGAGGCTCTGTGATAAATATCCATTCGCTTAACAACGAAGGCTCATTTGATGTAAATGTTAAGCTGGAAAAGGGAACAGGCAGTGCAATCATTACCGTATTGCAGTCGCAAAACTCCTCTGACAGTTCAATGTGGGCAGGACCTGCAACCGACAGCGAGAGTCTGAAAAATGTTCTTAAAGAACAGAATATCATCAACTACAGTAACACGGAAGTGGTAAAAGAAATAAGCTGTACGGGAGATTTTGTTGATATTAACAATGACTACAGCGTTGATATGTACGAACAATTACCACACAAGACCGTAAGCGTAAACGCAAAAATCCTACGCAACATATACGGCAGGGAATATGCGGACGGAACCTTGACGCTTGACGGCAAGGAATACAAAATTCAAGGCTTCAACCGTGATAACAGCTTCGGGAAAAACAGGATTTTTATATCCGTAATAACAAGCGACGGAAAAAATGCCGCACCGGGCATTACTATATGCTATACGGAAGGCTCGGATTACATTACCGTCAATTCAAGACTTCAGAACAACACCTGTTATCTGATAGGAACTGTAAAGGATAAGAATGAATTTGAAACAGCTTTAAAGGAACTCGGATTTATAGAATAAGACGCAATCAAAACATCGGGAACAGAAATACGCACCTCAAAATGAGGTGCGTATTTCAGATTATAGAAAAAGTCTTGTAGTTGATGTGCTTCTACTATATCTTTTAGTATTTATCTATGATAACAAGCTACCGATAGTTCTTTTTGCGAGATAGCACTTCTCGGGTTCGCTATTCGAAACAATACACCTGTCAACATGAAAGAGGGAGACAACCAAAGGAATCAGGGAGAGTCTGAGCCTCGCTTACGCAAGGCTCGTGCACTCCGCTAAAGCTCCGC